>Ga0302314_10009231_pt1 | contig 17489 bp, 15 predicted proteins | sample III_Palsa_N2_3_FD_200533 | JGI IMG/M metagenome (GOLD analysis project Ga0302314, IMG submission 200533) | Peat permafrost microbial communities from Stordalen Mire near Abisko, Sweden - III_Palsa_N2_3 | ecosystem: Environmental > Terrestrial > Soil > Palsa > Peat permafrost | place: Sweden...
CGGATATGACGAACACCTGCCCGTAGAGCGCGGTCACCACGCCGATGTCCCGCACCCGGGCCGCGCGCTCGCCGAACACGTCCGACTCCTCGCGCGGCCGGCCGAACAGCTTCACCAGCATCGCCCCGGCGACATTGAACCGCTCGGTCATCATCGACCCCAGGGCGGCGTCGAGTTGCATCGATTCGCGTGTCAGCCGCTGGAGCCTACGGGCGATCGCCTTTGCCGGGAGAATGAACAGCGGGATGAGCAGGACCGCGATGAGGCTGATCTGCCACGAAAGGTAGAACATCGTGACCAGGATGACGATCAGGCTGAGGACATTCGACAGTACTCCGGACAGTGTGCTGGTGATCGCCTGCTGTGCCCCGACAACGTCACTGTTCAGCCGGCTGACCAGGGAGCCCGTCTGAGCGCGAGTGAAGAACGCGATCGGCTGGCGCTGTACGTGCGCGAACACTTGCGTGCGCAGGTCATAGATCAGGTTCTGGCCAAGCCGCGCCGAATACCACCGGATGACGAATCCCAGAAAGGCATCGAGCATCGCGACCGCCCCGACCGCGATGGCGAGCACGGTGACGAGCCTGGCGTCCCCGTGCAGTATCCCCCTGTCGATGATCTCCCGCAGCAGCAGCGGGTTCACCACCGTGATGAGAGCGTCGAGGCAGGTTGCCACCAGGAAGAGCGTGAGCTGCAGGCGGTACGGCCGCGCGTAGCGGAATATCCTGCGCATGGTGCCCGGCGCGAGTTTCTGCTGGGTGACTGATGGGTCCTGACGGTAGGACCGCATCATTTTCATGCTTCCCCGGCCATTCATGACAGCGGGCACCTCTCTACGGGAGAAGAGGACCGGTCCGTGACGCCCGGCCATCGTGTCCGCTATCGTCTCGCCAGCCGCCAAAGCACACCTAAAGAGGCCCGAGCGGAGGTTCGCTATCCCGTGGCTACTTCTTCTTGGGAAGGCTGAGTACTCCGGCCTCGTACTGGTCGCATGCCGCATCCGCCGCCTTCCGCACGGGCTTGCTTGCGCCCTTGAGCGCGCTGTGGATCGCCTTGCGGGAGAGCGGGGTGGCCACCTGCACGCCGTGCGCCTCGAGACACGTGGCCAGCACGGACAAACTCCCACTGCTACTCGCCGACGGTGCCGCGCTCGGGGTGCCGGACGATCCGCACGCTGTGAGCGTGACTAGGACGACCGTCACGAAACCGGTCGCGGTAAGCCGACTGTATCGCCACCAATGCGTCGTCAAGGTTCCTTCCTTCTATGCTTGGTCTGGGGTTGCGAGTCCAGTCAAGCGAAGGGGGCGTAAAACCGGCGTCAATGCGGGTTTTACACTGGAGGGAGTGGCTGATGAACCCCGCAACACACTCAAAGAGCCTTCAAGATTTCCGGGGCGGTCCAGGTGAATGGATACCGATCCTGGCATCGGGTCGTCAAGGTCGGGGCCGACCGGGATGGTTGTGGGCTTGACGGCCCCGTTGTTGCCAGCCGGAGCGGGGATCCGGGTGGGTCAGATGATGAGGCCGCCGGTTGCCCGGATGTTCTGGCCGGTGATCCACCGGGCGTCGGGGCCGGCCAGGAAGGCGACCACGTCCGCGATGTCGGAGGGCGTTCCCAGGCGGCCCAGGGCGGTGAGCGCCGGGAGCCGCTCCAGCGCTTCGGGGGGGTTGGATGAGCGCAGGAGGTCGGTGTCGGTCGCGCCGGGCGAGACTGTGTTGACGGTGATGCCCCGCGGGCCGAGTTCGCGCGCGGCGACCTTGGTGAACTGCTCCAGTGCGGCCTTGCTCGCGCAGTACAGCGCGATGCCCGGGACGGGCACCGCGGTGTTGAGGGTCGAGATGCTGATGATGCGCCCGCCGTCGCGCAGCAGCGGTTCCGCCCGCTGCATGGCCATCAGCGGAAACTTCGCGTTCACCGTCATCGCGCGGTCGAACAGCTCAGGGGTGATGTCGCGGATCGGGGCGTGCGGGTTGACCGCGGCGTTGTTGACGAGGATGTCCAGGCCGCCGGCGACGGGCTCGAACAGCGCCTCGATGCTCGCCGGGTCCTCCTGGTCGGCGCGCACCGCCACCGCATCTCCGAGCTCTCGCGCGAGCGCGTCGGCTGCGGTCTTGTCCTGCCGGTAGCTGAACACGACCCGCGCGCCGTCGGCGGCGAGCCGCCGCACGATCGCCCGGCCGATGCCCCGGGAGCCGCCCGTCACCACCGCGGTCTTGCCGGCAAGTGTCATGGCCCTGGATGCTAGCCGCGGAGCTGGCCCGTGTATTGAACAAGTGCGCGCAGTTCGGCGGGCGTGATCCCGGCCATTGCCCGGATCTCGCGGTTGAAGTGCGGCTGGTCGGCATACCCGCAGGCCGCTGCGGCGGCGAAGGTGCCCGACGGCGCGGCGAGCACCTGCACGGCGTCCTGGAAGCGCGCGATGCGGGCGACGGTCTTCGGGGTCAGCCCGATCTCCCGGGCGAAACCGGTTTCCAGGCGGCGCCTGCCCACGCTGAGTTCGGCGGCGAGCCGGCCGATCGTGGTCCTGCCCCCGGCGGCCTGGAGCCGCTGCCAGCCGCGGGCCGCGGTGGCGTCCGGCTGTCTTTCCGGCCGCAGCCACGCCGTCAGCACCTCATCGAGCACCGCGAACCGTGCCGCCGGGCCGGGTGCCGCTTCCAGCCGGCCGACCAGTTCGCCGACCCGTGAGCCTTGCAGGCCGTCTAGCGGGACGACCGTTCCGGTCAGCTCGCGCACCGGTACCCCGAGAACCGCCCGCGCGCCGGCGGGCGTCAGCCCGATCGCGACGCCCTGCCGCCAGCCTGCCTCCTCCTGCACCAGCGGCGTGTTCCGCGGGCCGCTGACCAGCGCTCCCAGGCCCGCGAAATCAACCACGACGACGGCCAGGCTCAGCGGAAGCACCCGACGTCCCGTTGCCCCCGCGCCAGCGCGGAAAGCCGAGTAGCCGGCGACATAGGGACGCAGCCGCGGAGCAGCCAGCCGTCCCGTCACCGCGCACGGTTCCCGGCCCGCCCGCACGAGCACGGAATGCACCTGGGCCATGTCCTTGCCTCACCTGCCTTACCCGAGGATCCGCGCGGCCGGCACCCCGGATCCGGCACGGCAAGCCTAGATGACAGCCGCGAGAGCGCGGCGTGTCGCTACCGGGCAGGCTTCCGGAGCGCGGGTAGGTTCGGGTCATGGCGTCCTGGTTCGCGGGGTTACCTCCCGTGGCTGGCGTCCGGGCGGCTGGCGGGCCGCCCTCGGATGCGGTGGTGTCGCTGCGCATGGCTGATGGCGGCGAGGCCAGCTTCCCGCTGCGCCGGGTGCAGGGCCGCCAGGTGGTCGCCGCGGTGCCGTGGCGGAAAACGCGCAGTGCCCGCGGCCAGGCCCACTACCCGGGGTATTTCTGGTCCGCGACGACGGGCGGGCACGTGATCTACGAGAGCCGCCTGGAGCTGGCGCGGCTGCTGCTGGCCGACTTCGACCGCGACGTGACGGCGATCGCGGCGCAGCCGTGGTGTACGCCGCCGAGGATCTGTTTCCGGTGGATCCGGTTCTCGGCGAGGTTGACCGGCTCGGGTGGACAGGTGCCTAGCGGTCCCTGCGCGCGTGGCCGGATATGGCCATTTGCTGGTGGATCTGTTGTTCTGGTGGGCGGAACGGAGTTAACGTGGTGTACCAGGTGTATGAGGGCATTGACCTGGCGTGCTGAGGACGGGAATCCGATGATCAAGGGACATGCCGTTCGAGCGCCCTGAGTGAAACGTTTCACTTGTTTTCTCCAACCCGGTGGCTCCGCCCCTTGCACCGGCGGCTCCGCTCTACCCGACGGCTCCGCAAAATTATTTTTTGGCCAGCCGAACGGGACATACCGCGGGCGATCCGCATCATCGACTGCGGCCACGCACTTCCTGGCCTTAGCTGAACGCGTCCTGCCCTGAAGCGAGCAGGCATCCAGCCGGCATATCAACCCACTTCCTGCCTCAATGAGGAGCACGGATGTTCAGCCTCCGCCGGATTCGTCGCCCGCGGCCACCGCGCGTCGCCGCTGTCCCCCTGTCAGGCCCCCCCGCCTCTGCTGTCTCCCAGCCAGGGCCGCTCCCTGCTGCCGGATGTTCCGTGGCCGGGCGGTCCGGGGGGAAGCGGCGGGGCCGCGGGTCGCGGGGAGCGGCGGCCGCGGTGAGCTGTGCCGCGGTGCTGGCGGCGGGGGTGCTGGCGGTGTCCGGTCCGGCCGCGGCAGCGCCCGGTGCGGCGGCGGCGCACGGACAGGTGGCGGCTGCGACCCCGCGGCCTGCCTCTCATGACTGGAAGAGTTACGTGGAGACGCCGGGCAGTTCGAGTATCTGTCCCACCGCGATCCAGAGCACGTCGGGCACGGTCAGCGGGGCGCAGAACCTCATCTGCGGCCGCTCCGGCGGCGCGACATTGACCATGACCTCCGGTGGTGCGACGCCCACCATAGTGCTTGACTACGGCAAGGAAGTCGGCGGCCTGCCGTATTTCGACGTCTCGTCGGAATCGGGCTCTCCGACGCTGCAGGCGGGGTACAGCGAGGGCCTGAACTATCTCAGCGCGACCGGGGACGGCGCGGTGCCGTGGGCCGAGGGTGACAGCGACCGTTACGACGACTACACCGTGACCGGGGCCGGCACCATCACCAACCCCGCCGTTCAGGGCGGTGAGCGGTATGAGGAGATCACCCTGACGTCGCCGGGCACCGTGACGCTGAGCGCCGCTGGCATCAATTACATCGCCGACCGCAGCCCGTATGAGGGCTACTTCGTGTCAAGCAACGATGAGCTGAACAAGATCTGGGCCGACAGCGCTTACACCGCCCAGATCGATTCGATCCCGGATCATTCGCTGCCGTCTAGCTGGACGATCACCGGCGGTGTCATGCAGGCGAACGGCGGCAACGTGGGCCTGCTCAGCGAGGGCAGCTCGTGGAGTGACTACACGGACGCCTTCCAGACCCAGATCGTCAGCAACCAGGCCGGCTGGGTGGTCATGGGCCAGGACCCCAACGACGGCTACGTCTTCATACTGAACGCGAGCAACGACACCGGGGGCACACCCAACACGCTCCAGGAACTCGACCTGAGCGACGGGAACTACACGAGCGTCGGCAGCGTGCCGCTTCCCGCTGCACTGGCCCCGGATACCTGGCACACGGTCAGCACCACGGTGTCAGGCACGACCATCACCGTGTCGCTTGACGGGACGCAGATCGCCAGCCTGGACACGTCGTCCTTCCCCGCCACGTACTCCACGGGCACGGTGGGCTTCCGCGAGTACTCCGGCGAGGAAGCCGACTTCCGCGACCTGAGCGTGACCAGCAGTTCCGGCGCCACCTTGTACAGCAGCCCGCTGAACGCGACCGCGGACCTGACCGACTTCGCGGCCCCTGGCACCAACAGCGTGCCGTCCATCGTGGACGGCGCCAAGCGTGACCGGGCGGTCTGGGTCGGCGACATGAACGTCGAGGGCCCGACCGTGTTCTACTCCACCGACCAGACCCAGTACATCAGGGGCGCGCTGCAGCTGCTTGGCAGCTACCAGCTGTCGAGCGGGTTCGTCACCGGCGACCTGCCGCCGCAGGACTCGCTGCACACCGGCGCGAACGAGACGGGCACGACCGGCACCTACTCGGCCTCGTACTCGATCTACTGGATGCTCGGCCTGGGCGCCTACTACCTCTACACCGGCGACACCGCGTTCGTGACGCAGGAGTGGCCGGTGGTCGAGGGCGAGCTGGCCTGGGATGCCTCCCAGCTGGACGGCAACGGGCTGCTCGTCACCAACAGCAGCGACGGCGACGACTGGGATTACTACGACGGTCCCAAGACCGGCGAGGTCACCGAGTACAACATCCTGTACTACAAGGCGCTGCTTGACGGGGCGATGCTGGCCACCGCGGCGGGCGATGCGAGCCAGGCCGCGACCTACACCAGTGAGGCCGCCGCGCTCAAGACCGCGATCAACGCCCGCCTGTTCGACAGCTCGACCGGGCTGTACTACATCAGCGACACGCAGACCACCGGGGTCGCACAGGACGCCAACTCCCTGGCCGTCCTGTACGGCGTGGCGCCGGCCTCCGATGACGCCTCGATCCTGACCGCGCTCAAGACCAACCTGTGGACCAACGAGTACGGGCCGGAGCCGTTCACCTCCAACGTCGGCTACTCGTCGGTGATCAGCCCCTACATCAGCGGGTACAACCTGGACGCCCTGCTGGCCACCGGGGATACCGCCGACGCGGAGTCGCTGCTCACCACGCTGTGGGGCCACATGATCGCCTCGGGTCCTGACGACACAGGGACCATGTGGGAGAGCGTCGCCACCGACGGCGATCCGGGCTTCGGGGCGTTCACCAGCCTCTCGCACGGCTGGTCGACCACGCCGGCCTCGGCGCTGCCGGCGTACATGCTCGGCATCCAGCCCGCCACCCCCGGTTACGCGACCTGGCTGGTCCAGCCGGAACCAGGCAACCTGTCCTGGGCCAAGGGCCAGGCCCCCACACCGCACGGCACCATCGAGGTGTCCTGGGCCGGGGAAAGCGGCGACCGGTTCAGCATGAGCGTCACCGCCCCGTCCGGCACCACCGGCACCATCGCCGTCCCCGTCGGCAGCGCCAGCGACCCGACCGTCAAAGTCGGCGGGAAGACCGTCTGGAGCAACGGCTCGTTCACCGCTACCAGGGGCATCGGCGGCGCATCGGCGTCCGGCGGCTACGTCTACCTCACCGGCGTGCAGCCCGGCACCTACACGATCGCGGCTAAGCCCGGCCGACCGGAGCACCCACGGGGTACACCTCCTGCGCCGCGGACCACGGCGTCGTCAAGTCCTGCTTCCTGATCCCCTCCGGCTGACCGCCGCCGGTCACTCCCCCGCCTGTGGGTGCGAAAACCTATGCCACCAGGCGATACTCATGAATCACGCCTCCGGCACGGTCGCGCCGCTGGACCCGGAACTGATCCAGGTCACTGGCACCGTCGGGCAGCGGGCGCAGCGGCGCGGCCTGGTTCAGGGTGCGGTGCGGCCGGTGCAGACTGTTGCGACACGAGGTCGCACGTGGTGAGTGAGCTAGTCGAGGAGGTCTGGCTGATGCCGGAGACATAGCTACAGGTTTGTGTTCGACCTGTCCCCGCCGTGACGTGCGTGGCCGGTTCCTGACCGGCTGGGTGCGGAGCTCACGGAAAAGCCCGAGGACCGCCGCTCCAGCCATGGCGGCCACAGGCGAGGGGACCGTGGGCCGATTAGGCCCGGGGGCCATTAGGGGAGTGCCCTGAGTTTCACACGGACCTGTTCGGCGTCGGGGTGCTGCAGGTCCTCGAAGATGGCCTGGGCCTGTTCCCAGGCGTCACGGGCGGCGTCGTGATCGCCGGCGGCGTGGTGTGCGTCGCCGAGGCGGGCGAGGGTGGCGGCTTCGCCGTAGCGGTGCCTGACCTTGCGGAACAGATCGAGTGCCTGGCGGTAGCACTCGATGGCCTGCCGGTGGTGGCCGAGGTGGCGGTGGGCGCGGCCGAGACTGTCGAGTGTTTCGGCCTCCCCCGCCTGGTCGCCGAGGTCGCGGAGCAGGGCCAGTGCCTGCCGGCAGTGGGCCAGCGCCTGGTGGTGATCGCCGAGCAGGGAGCAGAACCAGCCGACCGCGTTAAGGGCATTCGCCTGCCCGGCCTGGTCGCCGGCCGCCCGGTGCAGCTCCAGGGCCTGCTGGGCGTGGCCGAGCGCCTCGCGGTAGCGGCCCTGCCGTTCAAACGTCGCGGCGAGACTGAAGTGGGTGCTGGCCTGGCCGGCGTGGGCGCCGAGCTGCCGGTACAGCTCCAGGGCGCGGTCCAGGTGGGTGTGGGCGTCGGCGTGGGAGCCCAGCCGCCCGCAGAAGATGCCGACAGCACGGTGGGCACGGGCTTGCTCAGCCGGGTTGCCGAGGCGCTGCGCCGCGGCCAGCGAGACGGCCTGGACGGGGAAGTTGTCGTGCCATTTCCCCCGCCGGCCAAGGAAGGTCATCAGGGTCCAGGGCAGCTGGCAGGCGTGGAGGTCAAAGCCGCGGTCGGCGGCTTGCGTGATGGCTGCGAGGAGGACCGGATATTCTCAGCCAGTGCCACGCCTGCTGGTCGTCGGCCAGCTCCTCGGGGACGGTGCCGGGCCGGGGCGGGGCCAGGGTGATCGGGTCCCGCAAGGGGTGCACGAGCCGGTCGGCTGCGTATGCGGTGTGCAGGTAGTGGTCAAGCAGCCGGTGCAATGCCTGGTGCTGTTCTTCGTCGGTGTCGTGGGTGCGGGCCTGGTCGGCGGCGTAGGCGCGGAGCAGGTCGTGGAAGGTGTAGCGGCCGGGGGCGTGCTCGGTCAGCAGGCAGGCGGCGGCCAGTTCGTCCAGGGTGGCGCTGGCCTGGTCGCGGCTAACAGCGGTGAGGCTGGCGGTGGCCGGGGGCGTGATGTCCGGGCCGGGGTGGATGCCCAGGAGCCGGAAGGTGCGGGCGGCGGCGGGGCTGAGGGCGCGGTAGGACCAGGAGAACACGCCGCGGACGTCCGCCGTCACGTCGCCGCCGGCGTCGAGGGCGGTGAGCCGGTCGCGGGCCTGGCGGAGCTGGGTGGCGAAGACGGCGAGGGGGAAGGCGGGGCGGGCGGCGGCGCGGGCGGCGGTGATGTTCAGTGCCAGCGGCAGCCGCGCGCACAGCTCGGTTAGCTCCCCGGCGGCTGCGGGTTCGGCGGTCACGCGCTCGGTGCCGAGGCGGCGGGCGAGCAGGTCGCGGGCCTCTTGGGGGGTGAGCAGGTCCAGGGTCAGGGTGCGGGCGCCGTCGACGGCGGCAAGTCCCGTGAGCTGGCTGCGGCTGGTGACCAGGACCAGGCAGCCGGGCGAGCCGGGGAGCAGGGGCCTGACCTGGGCGGGGTCGCGGGCGTTGTCGAGCACGACCAGCATCCGCTGGCCGGCCAGCAGGCTGCGGTACAGGCTGGCCCGCGCGCCGGGGTCGGCCGGGATCCGTTCGGGCGGGACGGCGAGGGCGTCGAGGAACCCGCGGACCGCCGCCTCGGGCGGCAGCGGGGTTCCGGCCGGGTCGAAGCCGCGCAGGTTCACGTACAGCTGCCCGTCGGGGAACGAGGCGGCCGCCCGGTGCGCCCAGTGCACGGCGAGGGCGGTCTTGCCGATCCCGGCGGTGCCGCCGATCGCGGTGATCACCACCGCGCTGCCCGCGTCGGCGGCCAGCGCCGTCAGGGCCTCGAGCTGGCCGTCGCGCCCGGTGAAATGGGCGACGTCGGCCGGCAGCTGCGCCGGGACGGGCGGGAGCATGGCGGCGGGCGGGGGCGCCGTGGCCGCCGGGGACGATGAGGGGGCGGGTACGGGGTACGGCAGGGCGGCCCCGGTGCTGGGGACCCACTGGTGCACCGAGGGCGGGCCGGCCCGGCCCGCGCCGTCGAGGGCGTGCACCTGCGGCTCGCGCAGGGAGGCCAGGCGTTCGTGGACCTCCCGGGCGGTTGCCGGGCGGTTGCCGGGGTCGCGTTCGAGCAGTTCGGCGACCAGGCCCGCGAGGGCGGGCGGCGTGCCAGGGCGCACGGTCTCCAGGCGCGGGGCGTCCTGCTCGATCTTGCTGCGGATCACCGCGTATCCGTTCGGGCCGGTGTACGGCGGCTGCGCGCTGAGCATCTCGAACAGCACCGCGCCGAGCGCGTACAGGTCCGAGCGCTCATCCCGCGTGTGGTGCCGAACTGCTCGGGCGCGCCGTACAGCGGGGTGCCGGCCGGGGTGAGCTGGGAGGAGCGGGCCAGGTTCAGCATCGTCTGGGTGAACCCGGCGAGCCCGAAGTCCACTGCCTCGCGCTCGAAGCGCGCGGGCAGTTCCGGGGAGATCCCGCCATCCGTGTGCAGCAGCTTGACCGCCACCTCACGGCGCAGCACGCGATCACGGCCCCCCCACACCTCACCCATACCGCCCCGGCCGAGCAGCACGACCAGCTCGTAGCGGCCCCCGATCACATCACCGGCCCTCATCGCGCCTCCCCGCGGGCAGGCCAGCCGCCACCCCGACCGGGCCCCGCAGCGGCCAGCGGCCAGGTCACCCCGGCCTCACCCACCGCCACATCCCGCAGCCGCACCGGCGCGGCCAGCACCCAGCACCCGGCGCCCGGCCCACCGCCCAGCCACCATCCCGGAGCCCTCCGACGCGCACACGACTACAGCCAAAACCACCGTAGCGCGGGCAAATACGGCACGTCCGAGGAATCCGCCCTCCCCCGCACACCACGACAGACCACGAGGTCACCCGCGCACGTGACTTCGGAAATCGACGGACCGGCTGCTCGCCCTCGGTCCGTTCGGTACCTCGGCTTTGATCTTGTATGCGGGAGTACGCAGCCAGCCATCCAGTCGCGCGGCAGTCACCCCGCCAGGCGAAAATGACCGCTCCTGACCGTGTGCCCCGTCAAAACCCATTCATAGCCACTGACCTGGCATTTCGCGTCCGCTAGGCTGGAGCTCACGGCGGCGAGGGGCACGGACAGCGTCGGTGGGCGCGGTATGCCGCGTTCAGGTGGCTGAGGATGCCGCCGTCCATATAGCGGCGGCCTTTGATGGTGACGGTGGGGAACAGCACCGGTACGGCGCAACTGGAGGCGACAGCGTGCAGCAGCGGCACGCCGGATCCTTTGGAGGCGACAGCGTGCAGCAGCGGCACGCCGGATCCTTGGTCCCACACGACCAGATCGCCGGTGTCGGTGTCGATCGCAGTGCATCGGAAACCTGCAGGCCAGGCGGTGCCGTCGAGTGTGCCGAACAGGCCGAGGTAGGCGTCTTCGGCGGGCGTGCTCGCCTCCTGCGCTGCGCGGCCGATCGCCGATGGAGTCGATCGTCTCATTGAGTGCGTTTGCAGGCCCGGCCTCAGAGCCGCCGGGTCACCGACCCGGCGGCCGGTCGCGCACGGTGCGCTTCTCGGGCCTCGCCGGGTAGGTCACCCGGCGTTTTTGGACGCTGTGGAGGTGCGGGCGGTCATCGCGCCCATCATCATCACCGCCCTCTTGCGGCTGGCGAGTCGGCCGATCGGCACCGCCAGCCGGTTCATCCTGCCGACGGCGATGCTGGGTTGCGGGAGCAGGTCCGGTCAGGTCAGGTCAGGTCAGGTGGAACAGGGCTTCGGCGTTGCCGGAGGCGACCTTGGAGCGGTCCGCGGGGTCGGGGATGGCGTCGAAGAACTGCCTGACCGCGGCTGCGCTGGGCTGGTGGAAGGGGTAGTCGGTAGAGAACAGCACCTGGTCGGCGCTGGTGAAGTCGAGAGTGTGGCGCAGCAGGCGTTCCTGGAGCATCCCGCTGCTGGTGATGTGGATGTTGGTCTTGATGTAGTCAGAAACCCGGTGCTGAAGGTGCTTGGCGATGCCGGACAGGCTGTCGGCGCGGTCCGTCCAGAACAACAGCATCTCCCCCCAGTGACCGAGTACGAGCTGAAGATCGGGATGGCGGTCGAACGTGCCCCGCAGGATCAGCCGCAGCGCGGACAGGCCCGCGTCCATGTGCCAGCCCCAGCCGAAGGTCGCCAGGCCCAGGTCGAGCAGCGGGTCCAGGCCGCGGTAGGCGGCATCGCGCAGCTCGTTTGAGGGGATCTGCGGGTGGATGAAGATCGGCTGGTGCAAGCGGGCCGCGGTGGCGAGCAGGTCGTCGTAGGCGGGGTCGTCCAGCGGGCGGGGGCCGGTCCGTCCGTGGACCATCGCGCCGACGTGACCCAGCTGGGTGGCGCACCGTTGTCCTCAAGCCGGGCCTGGTTGTCGCTCATGGTGTTGAAGGCGACGCTTTCGTCGCGCTCCTCTCCCGGCAGGCGGTCGAGCGCGTCGCGGATGCTGGCACTGTTCCAGTGCTCTTCGATCGCGATGATCTTCATCGTGATGTCCTCCCGGGTTCAGGCCTCCGAGTGCGAGCCGCGGCGCTGCCAGCGGACGGCCTGGCCCCGGATCAGGCCCAACCTCGCTCATCGCTTGTTGAGCCAACTATACACGTTTCACTCAACAACGGTAGAGCGGTCTTGTGAGCGAGCAGAACAGCAGAGCCGCCAAGCGGGCAGCCACCGCGCAGCGCATCCTCGACGCGGCGCGCGCGGAATTCGGCGAGCACGGCCTCGAAGCGGCCACCATCCGCGGCATCGCCCGCCGCGCGAAGGTCGACCCGTCCCTGGTGATGCAGCACTACGGGTCGAAGGCCGCCCTCTTCAACAGCGCCATCCAGCTGGGGGAAGCAGGCCCCGGCGAGATCGAGGCCCACCTGCACGACGTGCTCGACGTCCGGCTCGCGGCCCTGCCCCCGGAGACCAGGGCCCTCGTCCGGTCCATGCTCACCGCACCGGAGGCAGCAGCCCAGGTGAGCGCCTTCCTCAACGAGCGGGTCGCCAACCTGAGCCGCGCCATGAGCGGCGACGACGCCGACCTGCGGGCCGCGCTGACCGTCAGCAGCATCCTCGGGCTCATCATCGCCAGGCACTTCCTGCAACTCGACGCGTTCGCCCGCGCCTCCGACGCCGACATCGCCCGCGTCGCCCGCCCATGGGTCACCACCGGGGCCGGCCCCGCCACCGGGCAGCATTCCCGGGCACCCGCCCCTGCCGACTGAATCCCGTGCGCGGACTCTCCGCGAACGATCACCAGCCGACCGGGCATGGATCTGCCCCTGACAAGGTCGGAGCGGGCCGCCGGTCTTGCTCATGGCGGCAACCGTCGGCGGCGGCGAGTTTCATGCCCGGCAGCAGGGTGCGGGCGCTCAACTGCCAGGCACCACGGCGCGTATCTCCGCCGGCACCCTGTCCCGCTCGGAAACTCGGTTTCGTGGGGCCACGAGGGGTGGTGGTCAAGTCCCGCACAGGATCAGCACGGTTCAGGGCTGACGGCATCCTCTTCACCGGTCGTGGATTCATCAGCGAGCTGGCGGAAGATCCGCAGCATCTCGCCGACCGGAGTGCTCTGATCACCGTCGGCGACGGCAAGGGAGATCACGAATCGGGGCGCGTGCCGGGCGATTGGCACGAACACCAGGCTGGAATCGATGAGCAGGGGTGGACTGATCGCGACACCGAGGCCGTGCCGGACGAAGTCGAGCACCCCGTGGTTGTCGGCGATCTCGTAGCGGATGGTACGGGTGGCGCCGGCCCGGATAAAGGCCCGATCAATGGCGATCCGGGTACCCCAGGATGGCGTCGTCTCCACGAATGGCTCGTCGGCCAGGTCGGTTAGCTCGACCTGCTCGCGGCCGGCGAGCCTGTGGCCCACGGGCACCACCAGGCCCATCGTGTGGGTGCACAGCGGGTGCATGGTCAGCCCGGTGGTATCCTCCGGCGGCAGGGCGATGTACGCCAGGCCCAGCCGGCCGCGCCGCAGCGCCTCGGCGTGGTCGCCGCTGGCGCCGGTCCGCACCGAGACCTCCATGTTCGGGTGCTCGGCGGCGAACCGGGAGATCAGCCTCGGCGGGCTGACGGCGGGAACCGGATTGAACAGCATTATTCCCAGGTGCAGCGTGCCGCGTAGGCCACCGCGCACCTGCTGGATCACATGGCGTGCTTCCTGCGCGGCGGCGAGCGTGCGCCGTGCCTCCGGCAGGAACAGCCGGCCGGCATCGGTGAGCTCGACCTTGTGCGTGGTGCGCGACACCAGTGCCACGCCCAGCTGCCGCTCCAGGGTCTGCAGCGTCGCCGACACCGCCGACTGCACGACGTTCTGCCGGTGGGCGGCCCTGGTGATGCTCATCTCCTCAGCGACCGCGACGAATACCGCCAGCTGCCGCAACTCCACGCTTATCTCCAAACACGATGACCGTTAGCTCAATCTTTCGCTTCCCATGCACATCACAACAGGGTTTCCTGGGGGGTGTCAACAAGTGCTCGCGCGGGAGCGGGATCGCCGCCTGGGCGCCGGCTGCCGGACAGCCGCCGCCTGCGCGAGCACTGAGCCAACGATTGGAGCAAGCCGTGACGGGCAACCTGAAAGGCAAGACAGCACTGGTCACTGGCGGTTCGCGCGGCATCGGCGCGGCGGTCGTGCGTAGGCTGGCCAGGGACGGCGCGGCCGTCGCGATCGGCTACCGGGCCGAGGCCGATGCAGCCGAGGGCATCGCGGCGGAGATCACCGAAGCGGGCGGCGCGGCGGTCGCGGTGCAGGGCGACGTGTCCGCGCCGGAGGACGTCCGCCGGGTCGTCGATGAGTCGGCCGACCGACTCGGTGGGCTGGACATCCTGGTCAGCTGCGCCGGGATCGAGCATTTCGGCGCACTGGAGACGCTGACGCCCGAGGACTTCGACCGGATTTACCACACGAACGTCCGCGGCCAGCTGCTCGCCACGCAGCACGCCGTGCGGCACATGGGCGAGGGCGGACGCGTCGTGCTGACCTCATCAGTGAGCGCCCGCCGGTCCTTCCTGCACCACACGCTGTACGCGTCCAGCAAGGCGGCCGTCGAGGCGATGGTGCTCAACCTCGCGCCGGAGCTGGGCGCGCAGGGCATCACGGTCAACGCGATCGCCCCGGGCGGCACTGCGACCGACATGGCCGCGGGTGCCGCCCCGAACTACTTTCGCGGCCAGGAGAACGTCGACATGGCCGCCGAGCTCAAGAAGGCCGTGTCGCTCGGCCGGCTGGCCCGGCCCGCAGAGATCGCGGCAGCGATCGCGTTCCTGGTATCCGATGATGCCTCCTACGTCACCGGCCGCCCGTCCGCGGCCGACGGCGGGATGAGGTAGGTGCCTGCGAAAACACGACTGCCCAGCCACCGGCGCCCAGACGCAATCACCAGCTGGCTCTGACGCCCTCCCGCACCGCACGGCCAGGGACTGGCGCGCTCGAGGGTCCGGCGATCCTCGCCTCGCTCGCCCGCATCACCGATCAACCCGAAATCAGGCAAAGCTCCAGGTCAGAAGCCCCTTCAGGAAGAGCTGCACCCAATCAAGATCACTGGCGATCGACTGCGGCCCGCAGGGCGAAGGTAGCTGCTATATAGCCGCCTGAGCGGCGGCCAGGGACTTCAGTCGTCAGAACGGGCGGTGGTTTCACCAGGTCCGTCCGCTTCGCCCGGCCCGGGATTGACCGCTGCGGCTGCCTCCGGCACCGCGCCTGGGTTGTCTTCCCCCGCGGCGCCTTTCACTATGGTGCCTTCCGGTGCGATGTCTGCCCCGGCGGCTGTCTCTCGGGCTGCCGGGGCCTCGTCCGGACGGGCATCCACGGCCCCCGCCTCCTCGGGGGTTCCCGGCGGGAGCACGGTATACGTCCGTTTCGGCCGCAGCTGGGCGAGGACGAACCAGACCAGGCCGATGATGGTCAGGGCGATGGCGACGAACATGTTGAACCGCAGGCCGAGGAAGTGCTCGGACGAGTCGACCCGCAGCGACTCCTCGAAAATGCGGAACGCCGAGTAGCCGCCCACGTAGAGGGCGAACAGGCCCCACGGCTTGATCTTCGCGTGGTGGCCGAGCCAGATCAGGAAGCCGGCCAGGGCCAGGTCCCAGATGACCTCGTAGAGGAAGGTCGGCTGGAAGGTCGAGAAGCCCAGGTCCTGCGCGGGGATGCCGCCTGCCAGGCGGTAGGAGTACGGGATCTCCAGGCCCCACGGCAGCGAGGTCGGCTTGCCGAAGAGCTCCTTGTTGAAGTAGTTGCCGATGCGGCCGACCGCCTGGGCGACGAGCAGCGCGGGCGCGATCGCGTTGGCGAACGGGCCGACGGTGATGCCGAGCTTATGCAGCCGCCAGGCGCCGACCGCCGCGGCGAGGGCGACGCCGCCCCAGATCCCCAGGCCGCCGGTCCAGACGGCGAACACCCCGTACCAGACGTGCGGGATATCGCCCGGCGTGGTGATGTCGAAGTAAATACGGCCGCCGATGATGCCCGCGGGCACGACCCGCAGCGCGATGTCGTTGACCAGGTCCGGGTCACCGCCGAGCGCGCGCCAGCGCCGCCTGGTGATCAGGATCGCCAGCGTGATCCCGATGATGTACCCGAGGGCGTAGAAGTGAATGTCGAGCGGGCCGACGTGGAAGCTGCTGATCGGCGGGCTCGGGATGAACTGCGGCAGAGCGCCGATGCCATGCGTCATGGCCCGAGGCTATCTTACTCTTGACTCAGATTGTCTGAGTTCATACGATCAAGCCATGACACCTCTTCCTGTGCCTTCTGCCTGGGCCGGGCCTCTTCCCAAGGCCACCCCGCCGCCAGGCATGGCCATCTACCAGCTGCCCACCGGCACGTATGAAACCCGGGCGGCTTTCGCGGTCAGCGGCGGGTCGTTCCGCGACAAGCGCGACTTCGCGGCGACGGCGATCCTGGTGCAGCACCCGAAGGGCGACCTCCTGATCGACGCGGGCTTCGGCTCCGATGTCGCGGCACACGTCGCGGCACTCCCGCGGATGCAGCGCGCTCCCCATCAGGCAGCCAAGACCGTGAGCGAGCAACTCGACGCCAGCGGCTACGACCGCAGCCGGCTACTCGGCGTGCTGGTGACCCACTCTCACTGGGACCACGTGAGCGGCCTCGACGAGCTGCGGGTACCCATCTGGATCAACTCGGGTGAACGGCGCTACGCGGCCGAAGACCCCGGCGGGAAGGTCTTCCGCACCGTGTCCGCGGGACTCGAGGTCCATGAATACGAGTTCAACGGGCCGCCGTATCTCGGCTTTCCGTCAAGCTTCGACGTTTACGGCGACGGCTCAGTGGTTGTCGCGCTCGCCGGAGGTCACACGACTGGCTCTGTGGTCGTTTTCGTCTCGGTGCCGTCCGGCAGGCGGTACGCCTTCATCGGCGACCTGACCTGGCAGCTCGACGGCATCAGCCGGCGTGTTGAACGGCCATGGCTGCTGCGCAAGCTCGCCGACAGCGATCCCGAGCAAGTGCGGCTGGGCCTGCTCCGCGTGATCGCCCTGGCTGACTTGATGCAGATCGTCCCGGCCCACGACCGCAACGCCTACGACGGGATTCCCCGCCTGCCCGTGCGGCTGGCACCTGCACCGGCCCCCGAAGCCGCCGGGCAGCCGCGCTGACGAGCTCAGTCGCCTTCGACGGCCGTCATCGATGAGGTCACGGCTCGCCGCGCAGACTGCCCGGGTTCAGTCAGAAGCCCCGGGTGCTGCGCATCGGCGCGAGCGGGAGGCGGAGCCTGCCGGGCGGTCCATCACAAATGAGCAAGGAGCCACGGTCGCGCATGCAGAGCCCAACATCGCCGATTCAATCTCCCCTGGATTGGATAGCGCCCAGCTCGGCGAGCGCGCCCCGCCCTTCAGCCGACTCCGAAATCACCTGGCTTCTGCACCGGGCGGCTCAGCGGATGCGCGGCGCGACCGGCGAGCAAGCAGAGAAGCACGGAATTCAGCTGCGTGATTACATCGTGCTGAGCGCCCTCGACAAGACCCCGAACCTCACCCAGGTCGAACTGGCAAAGTCACTCGGGCTGGACAAGACCACGCTGATGAGCCAGCTGGACCGGCTCGAACGGATGGGCCTGGTCGTGCGTCGCAGCGACCCGCGCGACCGTCGCACGCGAATCCCGGAAATCACCAAGGCAGGCAACG
>Ga0302314_10009232_pt1 | contig 17489 bp, 11 predicted proteins | sample III_Palsa_N2_3_FD_200533 | JGI IMG/M metagenome (GOLD analysis project Ga0302314, IMG submission 200533) | Peat permafrost microbial communities from Stordalen Mire near Abisko, Sweden - III_Palsa_N2_3 | ecosystem: Environmental > Terrestrial > Soil > Palsa > Peat permafrost | place: Sweden...
TCGCAAACCGAGTAGTACACGTGCTCTTTGCCGTGCCGCTTCACACGGTGCGTCTTCAGGTGCATCGCACTCCCAGTATCGCACGATCCCTCCGCTCCCGTCTAGGGGGTAGGTTGTCCCACACGGCTCCAACGCCCACGGCTCCACCCTAAGTGCTTGTCCTACCGAAATCGGAAATCCGCCAACCAGCCAAAAATAGTCACAAACCATCGCCTCGTGCGAAAGTCAGGCTAGCCTACAGCAATAGCCGGGATGGCCCTGCCGGTGCCCCAGACCCGCTTCGCCAGTCCCTACCGTCCGGACCAGCTGCTCGACGACATCATTGGCCTCACTCTCGCGCTCGATCCGTCCGAGGCCACCGTCCTGGTGGACGAGCTTCATCTGGCCGGCTGGGTTTCCCGGCCGGCCGGCCCAAACGTCCCTCTCCTGAATGGCCCCGACGCGGTGATTAGGATCGTGCCAGCGCGGAGTGAGGCGGGGATCCGGGAGGTCAGGCTCCGCCTGCGCCGGGCGGTCCGGCGGCAGGAGGCGCAGCTGGATGGCGCCGAGCTTGTGCTCGACGGTCAGGTCGGCCGCCTCAACCTTGAGCCAACCGACTGAACGGGCCGCGCGTCACCGCGCGGCCAACGCCTTGTTGGCGCGAATGAGTGCGAGCCGCTGGTCCACGGCGCGGCGGGTCGTCAGCGCATCCTCCGGCGTGTGCAGGCACCAGTCGACCAGCCGGTCGACGGAGGAGCGGGCGACATAGCAGCGGGTATCCGACCCGCCATAGTAGATCAGCACGGTCTTTGCCTTGTCCGGGAGCTGGACCCAGCCATTCGTGAACGTGACATTCGAGACATCGCCCACGCCCTCGCCGCCGTAAGGCGCCAGGAAGTGGCCGCCCGGCCGCGCGATCACCTTCGCGGGATCCTCCAGCGAAGTCATGAACATGTAGAGGACGTAGCGCAGGCCCGCCGCGCAGTTGCGGACGCCGTGGGCCAGGTGCAGCCAGCCCTGCGGCGTCTTAAGCGGCGCCGGCCCCTGCCCGTTCTTCACTTCCTTGATGGTATGGTAGGCGCGGCCGTCGATGATCGTCTCCGGGCCGGTGACGCCGGTCGTGATGTCCCGGCACAGGGTCCAGCCGATGCCGCCGCCCGAGCCGACGTCAATGAATCCGTCCATCGGCCGGGTGTAGAAGGCATATTGGCCGCCGACAAATTCCGGGTGCAGCACGACGTTGCGCTGCTGCGAGGCGGGGGTCTTCAGGTTCGGGAGCCGCGCCCAAGTCCGGAAATCCCGGGTGCGGACGACCCCGGCCACCGCCACGGCGCTCGAGAGGTCGCCGGGTTTGGCGTCCGGGTCCTTGGCCTCCGAGCAGAAGGTGCCGTAGATCCAGCCGTCCTCGTGGAAGGTGACGCGCATGTCGTAGACGTTCGTCTCCGGCTTCATCTCCGGCAGGTCCACCGGCTCGTCCCAGAACCGCCACTGGTCAATCCCGTTCGGGCTCTCGGCGATGGCAAAGAGGCTCTTGCGGTCGTAGCCCTCGAACCGGACGACCATGTGCGGCCGGCCCTTCCAGAGGAAAGCGCCGGGGTTGAGCGTGGCGTTGACGCCCAGGCGCTCCATCAGGAAGGGATTGGTCTTGGGGTTGAGGTCGAAGCGCCACTCGATCGGGGCGTGCCGGTAGGTGATCGCCGGGTGGACGAAGCGTTCGAAGACGCCGTTGTCCCACTCCCGGTTGACGGGATTTTTCCGGGCCAGGAACTTCGCGTGCTCCGACCGGAGCCGGCGGAGCCGGGCGGTCCACGCGGGCGGCGTGGCGGCGCCGGTCTTCTTGGCCGCGGCCCGGGGGCGCGCGGCGGTCTTCTTGGGCTTTTTCATAGGAGTGGAAGACATCAGTTCGAGGGGGAGATCTGGCGGAGCCGGCGGACGGCCTCGAGCGCGGCGCGGCCATTGTGGTAGGGGCATTTCCAGAAGCTCACCTTCAGCTCCCGGTCGAGGACCATCCCGTCGCGGGTGACCCCGCGAAACCACTCGCCCCGGATATGGTCGACCAGCTGGGAGTCGATGAAGTCCCAGGCGCGCAGCGCGGCCTCGAGGAACCGCCGGTCCCGGGAGATCTGGTAGGCGTCGAGGAAGCCCACCATGGCCTCGGCCTGCGGCCACCATTCCTTGTTCGTGTCGGTCAGGCCCTCCGGGCCGCCCTGGTTATAGACCGCGCCGTCCTCGTCCACCCCCTCGGCGAGGGTGACGTTCGCGATCTTGACCGCGAGGGCACGCACCCGGGCAAGGAGCGCCGGGTCCCCCAGCGCCTCCGCCGCCCGGCCGAGGAGCCAAGCGGCCTCGATGTCGTGCCCGTAAGAGACCCGGTCGGACCGCGGCGCCCAGTCCTCGGCAAAGAACAGGCCGAGGTGGCCCGTGCCGGGATCGACGATGCGCTCGAGCATGACCGCGACCAGGTCGGCGAGCACGGCTTTCAGCCCCGGGTCCGGCCAGACCGCCAGCAGGCGGGTGTAGCCCTCCATGATGTGCAGGTGGGTGTTCTGCGACTTGGGCTCGTTCAGGTCGACCGCGCTCAGGCGCTGGTCGGCGATCGGCTGCCAGTCGCGGCCGAAGGCCTCGAGATAACCGCCGTGCGGGGCGCGGGCGTGGGCCTCGATCAGCCGGTAGGCGGCGATGGCCTCCTCCAGTGGCGCCGCCAACCCGCTGGCGGCGTGGTACTCCGCGAGGGCATAGACCGCGAAGGCCTGGCCATAGACCTGCTTGCGGTCGCGGAGCACGGCGTGGTCGGGCCCGACCGACCACCAATAGCCGCCCTGCTCCCGGTCGTGGAAGTGGCGGGAAAGGTCGTCGTGGGCCAGCTGGGCGACGGCGAGATACTCCGGGTCCCCGTAGGCGGCGTAGGCCGCCGAGAAGGTCCAGAGGATCCGGGAAGTGAGCAGCGCGCCCCGCTCCGCCCCGCGGTCCAGGACCAGGTCGTTGGTCAGCGAGCCGAAGAAGGCGTGCTCCGGCCGGTTCGCGACATGCTCCGACCAGAAGGGGAGGATGTTCTGGCGGAGGTCATCCTCGATCCGGTGGCGGTAGTCGGCGATCGTGTCGGGGCTCATGCGAAGGCGGAATCGGCGGGTGGAGGGAGCGACAGCAATGACGGTTCGGCCGCCGACTGTCTACCCTACTCGCCGACGATTTGCCGTTCCCGTGCCGCGAGATGAATCGCGGATTGATTCAATCGCCGTGTCTTCCGTAGGTTAAGGCAATGGCGGCTCGTCCCCGGCTGGCACGTGGAGTCCCGATTGCTTGGGAGATGGTGGCGGCGATCTTCGTCCTCACCCTCGCCTGCTACGGGCCCGTCCTGCACGGCGCTTTTCTGTGGGACGATGAATTCCACGTCACGTCCCCAAAGTTGGCGCCATGGTCCGGACTGGTCCAGATCTGGACCAACCTGCGCGCCACCAAGCAGTACTATCCGGTGCTGCACACCGCATTCTGGGTCGAACACCGCCTCTGGCAGGATTCCCCGCTCGGATATCACCTGGTCAATGTCCTCCTTCACGCCACGTCCGCGTGCCTGCTGGCGCTGGTGATACGCCGGCTGTGGGCGGGGGCCGCCCCGGTCGCCGGGAAACCCTCCGTCATGCCCGCGGGCGCCGACTGGCTGGCCGCCGCCCTGTTTGCGCTGCACCCCGTGGGCGTAGAGACGGTTGCCTGGATCTCGGAGCAGAAGAACACGCTCTCCCTGGTATTCTACCTCCTTTCCGCCCTCGCCTACCTGCGCTTTGCCCGGGAACGGAGCCCAGGGTGGTACGCTTTGGCCTTCGGACTCTTCGCCCTCGCCCTCGCCTCCAAGTCGGTCACGGCCACGCTGCCCGGCGCCCTGCTGGTCGCGCGGTGGTGGCAGCAGGGCCGGCTCACCTGGCGGCGGGACGTGCGGCCGCTCGTCCCCTGGTTTCTCGCCTCCGCCGCCGCCGGGATCTTCACCGCCTGGGTCGAGCGCACCTACATCGGGGCGGAGGGGCCGGCATTCGCCCTCACGGCCGGCCAGAGGATCCTGCTGGCCGCCCGCGACGTGTGGTTCTACCTAGGCAAGCTGGCGTGGCCCCGGGAGCTCGTCTTCACTTACCCCCGCTGGAACGTCCCCTTGGAGTCGCCAGGCTGGTACGGGTACCTCGCGGGGTTCCTGCTCCTGACAACCGCGCTGGCAGTCTGGCGACGGCGCGTGCCGGGGGCCTGCGCCGGCTGGCTGGTCTTTGTCGGGTCGCTGTTCCCGGTCCTGGGCTTCGTAAACGTCTATCCCTTCGTCTTCTCCTACGTCGCGGACCATTTCCAATACGTGGCCTGCCTGGGGATCTTCGTCGCGGTCGCGGGCGCAGCCGCGCAGGCCCTGGCCCGGCGGCCGCTGACCCTGCGGACCCTCGGCTGGGGCGCGTTCGCCCTGGTCCTGGCCGCGTTGGCCGTGGAGACCCATGCGCAAAGCCTTGCTTACCGCGACAGCGAGACGCTGTACCGCCGCACGCTCGCGCAAAATCCCGACTCGTGGATGGCCCACGACAACCTCGGACGCATCCTCGTCGACCAGGGCGACCTGGACACGGCGATCGGGCACTATCGGCGCGCCCTCCAACTTTATCCCGATTTCGCCGGCATTCATGGCAACCTGGGAGTCGCCCTGATCAAGAAGGGCGAGGTGGACGAGGCGCGCGCGCAGCTCGAGCAGGCCACGGCGTTGGACCCGTACGACGCCTCCGATCACGACAACCTGGGGACCGCCCTCCGGCGCCTGGGCCGCCTGCCCGAATCCCTCGCTCAATATGAATTGGCACTGGCGATCGATCCCGATGACGCGAGCGCCCGGTTCAACTATGCGCTGGCCCTGCTGAATGACCATCGCCCCGCGGCCGCGGCGGTCCAGTACCAGGCCATCCTCGCCGCCCAGCCCGGGAACCTCGAAGCCCATCTCCGGCTGGGCAACATCCTGATGCAATCGGGAGACCCGGAAGGTGCGAGGATCCACTTCCAGGCCGCGGCGGCCCTGGACGCGGGCAATGCCGACGCCGAGACCGGCCTCGGCGCGGCCTACCTGTCCAAGGGCAAGGTCGGGGAGGCCCTGCTCCACTTCCGAGCCGCAGTCGCGAACCGTCCCGATGACCTCGGCCCCAGGAACAACCTGGGAGTCGCCCTGCTGAGGGCGGGCCAGGCCGATGCGGCCGCCCAGCAGTTCGAGGAGGCCCTGAAGATCGACCCGACGGATTCGGAGGCCCGGTTCGGCCTGGAGACCGCGCGGCGAGGGTCGCCGGCGGCCCATCCGCAGTAGGCCCGGCGCAGCCTGCACCCGAGCCGGTCCGCCCTCCTCACCAGATGGCTACCCGATCTGAATCCATTCGGCGCATCGGGGTATTCTCGGGAATGGCGAAAGCCGCGGCGAACTCGGGCATGTTGGATAGCGGACCATTGACTCGCAGCCTATCCGGGGATTGCGGACCAGTGAGCGCCACCTGGCGCTCGCTCTCGGGCCGGCTCACATCGCGCCACGACTCGGCATAGCTGAAGAAAAAGCGCTGCTCGGGCGTGTAGCCGTCAATCGCCGTCCGCGGCTTCCCGGCCAGGTGGGCCTCGAGTGCGTCAAAGGCGATGAGCAGGCCGCCCAAGTCGGCGATGTTCTCCCCCTCGGTCAGCCGGCCATTCACGTGCAGTCCGTCGAGCACGGTGTAAGCGGAGAATTGCTTCACGATTCCCTCGGCGCGCAGCTTGAAATGGTCCGCCGATTCCTTCGTCCACCAGTCGGTGAGGTTCCCCTTCGCGTCGTACTGCCGCCCCTGGTCGTCGAATCCGTGGGTCAGCTCATGCCCGATGGTCGCCCCAATCCCGCCGTAGTTGAACGCGTCGTCCGCCGTCGGGTCGAAAAAGGGGGGCTGGAGGGTACCAGCCGGGAACACAATTTCGTTCCGGCTGGGATTGTAGTAGGCATTCACGGTCGGCGGGGTCATGTGCCACTCCGTCGGGTCGACCGGGCCGCCGATCTTGTGCAAATCGCGGCGAACCTCGAAGGCGGTAAGCTGGAGGATGTTGGTGATGTAGGCACCCCGATTGATGGTGGCGGAACGGTAGTCCTTCCACTTGTCGGGATAACCCACCTTCACATTGAGCGCATCGAGCTTGGCGAAAGCCTGGGACTTGGTGGGGCCATCCATCCAGGCGAGCGCCGAAATCCGCTGGCGCAGCGATTTCCTTAGGTCGGCCACCAGGCCGAGGACCCGGGCCTTCGATTCCGGCGGGAAATAGGCCTCGACGAAGAGCTGGCCCAGCGCATCGCCGAGCTGCTTGTCGATCGCCTTGACCGTGCGCTTCCATCGCGGAAGCATCGCCTTCGTGCCGCGCAGCTTGGCGGAGTAGAAATCATAGGTCTCGTCCTCGAAGGGCCGGCTGAGGAAGGGCGACGCGAAATTTACGAGGTTCCAGCGCAGGTACGCCTTCCAGTCGGCCACCGGGGTCTCGGAGACCATGTGGTCCAGCGCCTGGAGAAACTGCGGATGGGCCAGGTTGAGCTCGGTAAACGCCGGGGCTCCCGCCTCCCGGAGGTAACCCGACCAGTCGATGTCCGGGGTGAAACGGCGGGTCGCCTCCGTCAGCAGCATCATGTGGTAGCTCGAGTAGGGATTGCGGAGGACAACCCGGGAAAGGCTGGCGTGGGCCAGGCCGGTCTCGAGCCGGATGACGGCCGTGGCCTCCATCCGCGCCGACTCCTCCTCGTCGCCGAGCAGGACGAACATCTTCCTTATGTGCTCCAGATATTGGGAACGCGTCGCCTTCGATTTCTCATCGTCCCGGAAATAGTCGTCACGGTCGGGAAGCCCGAGGCCACCTTGGCGGAACTCCGCGATCTCCCGGCTGCTGTCTTTGTCGTCAACGTCGCTGAGGAACCGGAAGCCCGCGTCGAGGCCCAGCGACTTGAGGTGCCCCATTTCGGCCACGACGTCGGCCGGCGTCTTCAGCTCGTCAATCCGCTTGAACTCGGGTGCGAGCGGGGCCGCCCCGGCCGCGTCGATCGCCGCCTGGTCCATCGCGCTCGTGTAGAGGTCCCCCACCTCGCGCTCAATCGCGCTGCCGCCCGGCCCCTTGGCCGCGGCCGCCTCGCAAAGGGCGCGCATGCGGGCGACGTTGGTCTCGTCGATGACGTAGTCGATCCCCCACCGTGCCCGGTCGGGCGGGATCGGGTTCTTCTCGATCCACCGTCCATTCACATACCGGAAGAAATCGTCCTGGGGCTTGACCGACGGATCCAGTTCTCCCGGATCAATCTCGCCCGGCGAAGTCGGCACCCACGCCAGGGCCAAGACCACGACCATGCCGAGCCCCCGCGGCAAAAGTGAAGAACACGTCATGGTCGGCACCGGCTCAGGACATCCCGGTTGGTGGTTTGGGAGGAACCGCGGAAGCAGGTCGCGCCGACCGGGCCTCATGAGTACAAATCATCGGATCTGGCCCTGCTCCGCCAGAACGGACGGCGGCGGTTGGCAACGGATGTGCATACCGGGGAACAGGGCACCCAATTCCAGCCCATGGCGCAAGTTGGCGCAGCCTTGGTTCGGGGGAGCAAGGGCGGGCGGCGGGGTGCCGACCTTCCCTTGGGCCGCCTCCAGCCGGCATCAGGCGATGGCCTTCTCGTAGCGCTCGATGATGGTCGGATATCGCTGCCGCACCCGGGCCCGCATCTTCTCGACGTCAACGGTGAGAAACTCGCGGTCCTTCATCACGATGCGCCCATCGACGACGACGGTCCGGATGTGATGGCCGACGACATTCTGGCCGAGCGTGATGGTCGGATCCATGCTCGTGAACTGGTCAAAGTCGTCGTGACCCACGAGGACGATGTCGGCGAGCCTGCCCGCCTCCAGGCTCCCGGCCTTGTCGCCGATTTGCGCCGCCGCCGCCCCGCCGCGGCAAGCCTGCCTGAGCATGGCGGCATAGCTGATCGGGCCGGGCGCGTGATAGGGCGCGCCGTATCCGATGGTCTGGCCGACCACGGCATAGTGACAGACCTGGAACATGTCCAGGGACCCCCGCGAGCCCGGGCCATCCGTCCCGAGTCCGACGCGGATGTTCTTGCGGATCATGTCCAGCAGCCGGTGCGGGGCCAGGAAGTTGTTCCAGAAGGCGCAGTGGCAGGCCGAAACATCATGCTTGGCGTAGAGGTCAATGTCCGAAGGCGTGAGCAAAACCGAGTGGGCGCAGTGCAGGCGCTTGTTAAAGATGCCGATCTTCTCGAAGTATTCCGGCGGCCGCAGGTGGTAGTTCTCGATCGTGTAATCGATCTCGTAGGTGCCCTCCGAGAGATGGGTGTGCAGGCCGGTGTCCAGCTCGTCGGCCAGGTGGGACATACCCAGGCGGAGCTCCTCCGTGTTGACCAGGATCTGGCGCAGGGAGAGCCACGCGTTCACCCGTGGGTGGTCCCGCCAGCGCCTCACCAGCGCCTCGTTCTCCTTCAGCGCCTGGCTGGTGCCCATGAGGTGGCTCTTGGGAAGCGGGCCCCCGTCGCCGTCCATGTCGCAGGTGTTGAGCGAGATCCTTCCCCGGATCCCAACCTCGTCGGCCGCCCGCCCCATGTCGTCGGGATGGGGGCCTCCGGCCTCGAGGAAACAGGTCGTGCCGGAGCTGATCATGGACGTATAGCCGACCAGCCCGCTCAGGTAGACATCGTCCGGCTCGAGGCCGCTCTCAAAGGGGATGAGCGTCTTCTTCCACGCCGGACCCCGGCGATTCGTCCGGCGGAACACACCGCGAAGAAACTGTTGCGCCGTGTGGTAGTGCGCATCCGTGACCCCCGGCATGGCGATCTGCCCGCTGGCGTTGATCGTGCTGGCGGCGGTGAACATCAGCCGGGCATCCGCGGACTTCCCGATCCAGACGATGACGTTGCCCCGGACGGCGATGGCTCCGTCGACGATGACGGTGTCCTTGTCGTCGAAGGTCACGATATCAGGGCCCAGGATCAACAGGTCGACCGCTTGGGGCGGCAACGCCTTTCCGAGGGCATCGGTCATCGCAAAGACGGGAATGGCCGCCGCCCCCGCCAGCATGCCGGCCTTGATGAATTCGCGGCGGGTCACGCTGGGATCGGTTGGTTCGTCCATGATGAGCCGGCGGGGCTCCGGTTCTTCAGCAGAGCCTATGCCATGGGGGCAGATCCCGATTCGGTCTTGGACGGTATCCGGAGCCCGGCCGGATCTACCGCCCGCACGGGGTCAACGCTCCCCCAGCGGGTGGCATAGGACATGCTCGGACCCGGCGGCCAGGCGTCCCTCGTCCTCGAACGTCCTCCGCCAGAACTTGCTCCGGATGATTCTTAACGTGCCCCGGCGCTTCCAGATTCCACCTTGGAGCAAAGTCCGCGGTGGCGTCGGGGCATCCGGAGTTTCGTCCGCCCCCCTTGCCGGCAGGATATCATCCCGCCACCGGCCGCGCGCCGATCGCGCGCGGCCGGTGGCGGACGAAGCTCGGTGGCCTTTTCGGGACCTGATGCCGCGACTCCCGCGATGACCGACGATCCCGTCCTCCTCAACGATTGGCACGTGGTCGCCCGCGCCTCGGCCCTTGCCGCGGGGACCGTCCAACCGGCGCGGCTCCTCGGGATCGATCTCGTCGTATGGCGCGGAGCCGCCGGCATTCAGGTCTGGGACGACCTCTGCATCCACCGGGGAGCGAAACTTTCCGGGGGCAAGGTCAAGGGTGGCTGCCTCCAGTGCCCCTATCACGGCTGGATCTATGACGAGGCGGGCGCCTGCGTGAACATCCCTGCCCATCCCTCGCAAAGGCCGCCTTCCAGGGCCCATGCGCGAGTGCACCCCGTGAGGATCGCCTACGGCTTGGTTTGGACCTGCCTGGGTGTTCCCGCCGGCGAACTCCCGCCGTTCCCGGAATGGGACGATCCGGCCTATCGGAACATCTCGTGCGGGCCGTATGCCTTCCACGCCCTGGGACCGCGCGTCGTCGAAAATTTCCTGGATGCCGGTCACTTTGCATTCGTGCACGCGGGCTTCCTCGGGGACCCGGAGCACCCCGAGATGGAGGATTACGAGGCGGAGATCACGGCCACCGGCATCATCGCGCGGGACCTGCCGATCTGGCAGCCGGATGTCCATGCCGGCGGCAAGTCCTCCAAGGTCCTGTATACCTACGAGGCCCTCAAGCCGCTGACCGTGCGTTTCACGAAGACGCGGGGCGAGGAGCGCTCGAGCATGATCGACATCGTCACCCCGATTGATGCCGAGAACAGCCTGGCGTGGCCGATCATTTCGCTGAACCACCATTTCGACGCGCCCGAGGAAGGGATCATCAAATTCCAAGACGAGGTCACCGCCCAGGATGTTCCGATCGTCGAGTCGCAGAGGCCGGAAATGCTTCCGCTGGACCTCCAGGCCGAGCTGCACCTGCGCTCCGACCGCACCGCGATTGCCTACCGCCAATGGCTGCGGCAACTCGGTCTGAAATACGGCACCTCCTGAGCGCAGCCGTGAAAGGCGTGCTGATCGCATCGGCGGTGCTGGTCCTGGCCGGATGCTCCAGGCCCGCCCCCGGGACTTTCCTCCATGGGACCGCCGTCCCGGTGCGGGAGAAGGTCCGGTTCAAGAACGATTGGTTTCCGATCGCCGAGCAGGGCGGTTTCTACCAGGCCGCCGTAAAGGGCTTCTACAAAGACGCTGGCTTGGACGTGGAACTCGTGCCCGGCGGCCCGGGCCCGTCGCCGTCGCAGGTGCTCATCGCCGGCCAGGTCGACCTCACCATGGGCCGCAGCGACGACGTGATCGTTTGGTGCCAGCAAGGCCTGCCGTTTGTCATTGTCGGGGTCTACATGGAACGAGATCCCCAGGCCCTCCTCCTTCACGACGGCGATCCCGCAAAGAGCTTCGCCGACCTGAACCACCGAACCATCATGGTGCCCCCCGGCGCCTATTGGATGGAGTACCTCCGGATGCGGTACAACTTGGATCTGAAGGAGATACCACTCAACTACGGCATGGCTGAGTTCATGGCGGACCAGACCTTGATCAAGGAATGCTTTGTGACTCACGAGCCCTATTACGTCCGCCAACACGGGGGCCACCCGCGCACGCTTCTCCTCTCGGAGGCTGGATACAACCCTTACCGCGTAATCTACACGACGCAGTCCTACCTGCGCCATCACACCGAAACCGTCCGCCGATTCGTCGCCGCCTCCCTGCACGGCTGGGATGACTTCATAAATGGAGATTCCACCGAGGCAAAGGCCCTCATCGAGAAGCTCAATGACACCATTTCCCAGGGATTCATGGATTTTTCCTTCAATGCGATGCGCGATCAACACTTCATCCTTGGCAGGGCCGAAGCGGGCGAGCGGCTGGGGCTCATGACCCGCGCGCGGATGCAGGAGCAGGTCGATATGCTTGTCCGGCTCAAGATCCTCAAGGAGCCGATCCCGCTCGATCGGTTTGTGCGGTTTGACCTGCTTCCCGTCGAGCTGCAGGCAAACGCCAAATAGCACCGGCTGTGAAACAATACCGGGCTGGGATGGCGATCCTGCCGTGCAGGCCTCAACCCCGGGGGCACCGGCCGATTGGTCGCCAGCCGCGGATTTCCCGCGCCGACCGGTCAGGACTTGGTTTCCAGCAGGCGCTTGACCGCTTCCTCCAGGCGCGGGCCCGGGGCGTTGGTCGCGACTATCATGCCGTTCTTGTCGAGGAGCAGCATGGCCGGGATGCCGGTCACGGCAAAGCGTTCCCCGAGGGTGTTGCCGCCCTCGTTATGCTTCCGGCCCTCGTAGTTCTGGGGCCAGGGCATGTTTTCCCGCGCCACGAAGTCCTTCAGCCTCTGGAGATCGCCGGGCCGGTCGAAGGAGATGCCCACGATCTCAAACCCCTTTTCGTGGTAGGCGGCGTAGACCTTCTTGATGTTGGGAATCTCCGCCCGGCAAGGAGCACACCACGTCGCCCAAAAATCGACCATCACCACCTTGCCCCGGAGGGTGGCAACGTCGACCGGTCGGCCGTCGATCGCCGTGAAGCTAAGCTGGAGCGGCGCGGCCAGCTCCTTGCCGAACCGCAGCTTCTTCTTGGCTAGTTCCTGGATCTTGGCGTTTGGACTCGCCTGGTAGGCAGCCCAGACGGCCTTCGCCTGCGTGAAGTCGGCGGCTTCGATCAGGTAGAGGTAGTCGCGGAACGCACCGAAGGCCTGGTCGGCGTCGACGTCCTTCCGCCCAAGGAAGGCGTCGACCTTGGCGCGCAGCGCGGCGAGGTCGACGGGCTTTCCCGCCGACCAAACCTCGAAGGCGTTGTCGACTTCGGCACCGAGCTGAAGGCCTTCCTGCAGGGTCCGCACGACAGCTGGATTGGTGGACGCGGTCTCCAGCACCTCGATAAACTTCGCCGCGTTGTCGTTCTTCGGGTCGAGTTCGAGCGACTTCTTGTAGTTGGCCAGGGCCTGCGGGCCGTCGCCGCTCCGGACAAAGGCTTCCCCGAGGGAGTCGTAGGCATTGGCCGATTTTGGAAACTGTTCGACGTTCCATTGCAGGATCGCGGTGCCCTCGACCAGCTTGCCCTTCATCAGGTAAGAGTAGCCCAGGCTGTTGAGTCCGCCCTCATCGACATAAAACCCATCGAAACGCCCGGCAGCCAACTCGGCGTAGCGCTTCTGGGCTGCCGGCAGGCCCCCTTTATCCATCATCTCCTTGAGCGCGACGGACAGCGGATGGTCCTTTACATCAAGGAGTTCTACATCGAACCGTAGCGTCGAGTTGGGGGGGATTTCCGGGAAGGATTTGGCGCCGTACGCGAGATCGGGCGGGATGATGAGCGTGGCCTGATCGCCGACGTGAAGGAGCGCAAAGCCCTCATCCCAGCCCTTGATCACCTCGTGCTGGCCGAGGACAAACGAGAAGGGTTCGTTACGGCTGCGCGAGCTGTCGAAGACCGTCCCGTTCATGAGCGTGCCCACATAGTGGGCCACGACCACTTGGCCTAGACGCGGCTGGGGCCCGGAGCCCACCTTGGTGATCGCGTACTTCAGTCCCGAAGGGGTCGTGATAAAATTGGCGGCGCCAGTCTGGGCCCCGACGCGACCAGCGATCAACAGGCAGAGTAGAAGAAACGAGTTTTTCATGGGATCGAGGTTCAGAACCGTTGGCAATAAGTCGTCTTAGTCCAGCGCGATCCCGAGAGGACGAACTCTGGCTCATCCCCCTGATGTTCGATGGATGCGGCTGGCCTACCAAACGACAGAGCGAGCAGTTGATTTGGTCGGCGGGTTCGGAAGCATCGGGGTGAGGGGCGAACTCAGATGCGCGGAAGGATTAACCTAACTCGCTCGGAATTAAACGCTTGAGATGGAACCCATCAAGAATAACTTGCATAGTCTTAAAATGACTAGTCATTAATAGACTATGAATTCTACCAAGCGCTCACCCATCGCCTTGGCCGTTCTCGCGATGCTCAACGAGGAACCCATGCACCCTTACCGCATGCAACGCCTGATCAAGGAGCGGGGAAAGGACCTGGTCATCAACGTAGAGCGACGGGCCGCCCTCTATCAAACCGTCCGGCGGCTAGAGCGCGAGGGCCTGATCCGGGCACGCCAAACCCTGCAGGACGAGGGTCGACCCGAGCGAACCGTCTATGAGATCGCCGGCAGCGGCCGCGCGACGCTGCTGGGCTGGATGCGCGAGATCCTATCCACTCCCACGATCGAATATCCGGAGTTTCCCGCGGCCATCTCCTTCCTTGCCCTGCTCACACCCGAGGATGCGCGGAACCAATTTGAAATCCGGGCCGCCGCCATCGCGAAGCAGATCAGCGGCCACGACGAAAGCATGCGCGGCGTCGTCCAGACAGTGCCCCGGCTGTTCCTGCTTGAAATGGAGTATATCCGCGCCGCCCAGGTGACGGAGCTGAACTGGGTCCAGTCCGTGATCGAGGATCTCCGCAGCGGGCGTCTTACGTGGAGTGAAGCCTGGCTGCGCGCCATCGCCGCCCAATTCGCGCCCGAACCCACGAAAGGAGGCGAATAGCGTCATGCAGGTCCTGATCATCGGCGCCGGAACCGGGGGACTGGCCCTCGCTCACAAGCTCAAGCAAAGCGGCATCGCCGTTTCGGTGTATGAACGCGACTTGGTCCCCAATGCCGACACTGGGGGCTACCGGGTCGGCATCAGCCCGGCCGGAAGCCAGGCGCTCAAGGCCTGTGTGCCGCCGGAAAACTACGAGCTCTTCGTGGCCACAAGCGCGCGGGCTCCGCGCTACCTCAACATGCTGACGGAGAGGTTCAAGAAGGTGCTGAGGTTTGAGCTGACGGGCGCGGCCGCCGACGCCTTTGACGGCGAGAAGAACGTTATCCGCAAGACCATGCGCCGGGTCCTGCTGCGGGGACTCGAAGCGGAGGTCGCCTTCGGCAAGAAGCTCGCCCGCTACGTCCATAACCCGGATGGAACCATCACCGTCCATTTCCAGGACGGCAGCCAAGCGACCGGCGACGTCCTGGTCGGGGCGGACGGCACCGGCTCCGCAGTCCGCCAGCAACGGCTGCCGGACGCCCGGCTCGAGGACACGGGCATGGCGTCCTTCGGCGGCAAACTGCCCATGACGGGGGAGAGCCGCGGGCTCCTGACGCGGGAAATGTTCCTCGGCATGACCATGATTTTCGCCCCCCGGGGCTTTGGAGCCATCATCCATTCTCTGGAGTTCCCGGCCCGCCGCGCCGATTCGGCGTTCACCGCCCGCTGGCCGGAATTTGTCTCCCATCTGGACGACGACAGCATCGGCTGGGGCATCTGGGGAGCCCGCGGCAACTTCCCGCAGGACCCCGCGAACCAAGGCGGCGCGCAGCTGAAGGCGATCGGCCTGGAGCTGACGCGCGGCTGGTCGCCCCAGATGCGCCGGCTGATCGAGCTGACGGACCCTTCCACCATCCACTATATCAGCATCCGGACCTCCGTCCCGCCCGATCCGTGGGAGAGCTCGAATGTCACCTTGCTGGGCGACGCCGTCCACACCATGACGCCGGGCCGCGGAGCCGGCGCCAACACCGCGCTCCGCGATGCGGCGCTGCTCGGCGAGCGGCTCGTCGAGGTCGCCCAGGGGCGGCGCCCCCTGCTCGCGGCCATCCGCGACTACGAGACCGAGATGCTGCGCTACAGCGCCGAAGCGGTCCGTGAGTCACGGAAGCAGATGGATGCGCGCGACGCCATTCACAAGCCCTTCATCGGTGCCTTGCAATTGGCCATGATGCGGGCCGGCATGCGCTTTATCGAGACTGTCCCGGCGCTCAAACGACGCGTCCTGGCGGGGATCCTGCGGGTGCGGGGCGAGAACTGACCGGCCGACCATCACGGTCGGGGACAGGAGTTTGATCGGTGGCCGATCTTTCCCGCCGATCGGGCGCGGAGACTGACGCTTGCGCTGGAAGCTGGCGCGATCGATCGGTGCCCAGGTCGCGCACATTCGGTTCCGCTTAACTGCAGTCCAGTCCTCATTTCTTGGACTAGAACCTCCTTAAGTCATTGGTTATAAAGTGGTGGCAAGACTCGGAATCGAACCGAGGACACGAGGATTTTCAGTCCTCTGCTCTACCAACTGAGCTATCTTGCCAAATGGAGATGAACGGCGGCTATTACGAGGTGGCGAAAAGGAGTGACAAGCCATTTCGCGAACGCGCGACCTCGGCTGCAGCCTCCCGAATCTGAATTCGTTTTGCAATGGAGAGGCACTTGGATTCCGATTCGGGAGACCCGAACATAAACGTTCCCCAACAAAAGAAAAATCGTGCCTGTCAAAAAGAAGCCCTCCGCGACCACACCGCCCGCCAAATTGAAGGATCTCAAGGCCAAGAAAAATCCGAAGGGGGGCGCCTTTGACGCCTTTCTCAAGATTGATTCGCCCAAGATCATGATACCCTAGGGACTGCTGGACGGATTTCCGGTATTTAGCAGGCGTTCTCGGCGGACTTGGGTGCCAAACCGGTACCCTCCATCTTCGCATGAATATGGATTCAAGAAAGCGCCCCCAGGCCTCAAGCAGGCGACTGGATGGACGGCGCATTTTGCCCTAGTTGGGACTGCCCTCCGTTACCCGCGCCAATAGGTCCCGCGCCGCGACATTTCTCGGATCGAGGCGGACGGCTTCGCGAAGCTCCTCGATGACCGTCACCGGTGACGCCCCAACGCGCATGAGAATGATGGCGCGGTTGAGGTGCACGAGCGCGTTATCCGGTTGCAGGCGCAGCGCCTCGGCATACTCCTCCAGCGCTTCCGCGGTCTGGCCGGCGCTTGCGAGGGCATTGCCGAGATTGCACCGGGCCGCGAAATAGCCGGGTTTGAGGCGCAGTGCCTCGCGGTACTCGCCGATCGCCTCGGCAACCCTCCCGGGGACCCGTTGGAGATCGCAGCCGAGGTTGAAGTGCGCCTCCGCATAGTCCGGTTTCAGGCGAATGGCCTCTCGGTACTGGGCCATGGCGTCGTCCAGCCTACCGGGTTGGGACTCGAGTTCGAACCCGAGGTTGAAGTGGGCCTGGACGAGCGCGGGATTGGCCTGGATTGCCGCCTCATACTCGGAAATGGCCTCAGCCGCACGGCCCGGCATGGCCTGCAGGAGACTTCCCAGGTTGTTATGGGCCTCGGCATAGGCCGGCATGAGACGGATCGCCTCCCGGTACTGGACCGCCGCCTCGGCGTCGTGGCCGGATTCGGCCTGAAGATCAAATCCGAGGTTGTAGTGGGCCTCCGCGGCGTCGGGCTTAAGGACGATGGCCCGGTTGTAGGCCTCCATGGCCGCGGTGCGCTGGCCGGCAACCTTGTCGAGGGTGCAGCCGAGGTTGAAGTAAGCCGCGTAGAAGTCCGGTCGCAGGAGGATTGCGGCCTGGTAGCGCGCGATCGCCTCGCCCGCATGCCCCGGCCACTGGTCGAGGGCGCAGGCCAGGTTGTACTGAGTGTCGGCGGACTGCGGATTTACCTGCATCGCGGTCCGGTAGTATCCAATCGCCTCGACCAGGCGACCCGGCACCGTTTGCAGCAATCCAGCAAGGTTGTTCAGGGCTTGGAGGTAATCGGGCTTCAGTTCGAGCGCCCGCCGGTACTCGGACTCCGCGGCGCCAAATTGACCCGGCTCAGCAGCCAACAGGTAGCCCAGGTTGTTATGCGCCCGATAGTTGTCGGGCCGGTGCTTGACCGTGTCCCGCCAGATCCCGATTTCCGTCCGGTAGTCCTGATTCCTCATCCAGGTGGCGACCCCAAACCCCACCGTCAATATCAGGCAGGTCAGCACCAGCCAGCGGCCGCAGACTCGCCGAAGCCCCAAGACCGCCAGGATCAGGACCGCCGCCAGTGGCAGGTAAATTCGGTGCTCGGCGATGGTCTCGGTCGCCACGGGGACCACGCTTGAGCTCGGGGCCAGAATGGCGAAAAAGCAGGTCCCAAGGAACCCGAGGGCCGGACGCCGCACCAGCGCCCAGACCGTGGCGGCCGCGAGGAGCGCCACAGTGAGACCGGAAAA
>Ga0302314_10009234_pt1 | contig 17486 bp, 17 predicted proteins | sample III_Palsa_N2_3_FD_200533 | JGI IMG/M metagenome (GOLD analysis project Ga0302314, IMG submission 200533) | Peat permafrost microbial communities from Stordalen Mire near Abisko, Sweden - III_Palsa_N2_3 | ecosystem: Environmental > Terrestrial > Soil > Palsa > Peat permafrost | place: Sweden...
TGGATGCTTATCCAAGCCACGCCTACCCTCGCCCAGGACCGCGCCCCCGCCCAGCGCCAGACCCTGACCGATCTCGCCTATGTGCTGGGCCAGAGCCACGCTCTGCGGCAGGCCTGTCTGGGGCCGTTGGATCAGTTCTGGCGCGGGCGGATGATGAAGATGGTCGAGGCCGAGGCGCCCGACCCGGCTTTCACCACCCGACTGCACAACGCCTTCAATTCCGGCTTCTCTTCCGCCCAGGCGCAATACCCCGCCTGTGGCGCCGACAGCCGCCGGGCGGAGGCGGCCGCGGCGGCGCGCGGACAGGCGCTGGCGTCCAGTCTTGCTAAAGAGATGGCGGACGATCAGACGGCGCGATAGGTTGCATCTCAACCTTGGCGCTTGGGGGCCTTGAATGTCGCTGCTGTTACCGTCGATCGTTCCGATCGTCTTCCTGATCCTGGCCGGCATGGTGATTACCGGCGCGATCAAGATCGTCCCCCAGGGCTATGAATATACCGTCGAACGCTTCGGCCGCTACACCCGCACCCTGAAGCCGGGCATGACCCTGCTGACCCCCTTCGTCGAATCCATCGGCCGCAAGGTCAATATGATGGAGCAGGTGCTGGACGTGCCGCAGCAGGAGGTGATCACCAAGGACAATGTCACCGTCCAGGTCGACGCCATCGTCTTCATCCAGGTGATCGACGCCGCCAACGCGGTCTATCGCGTCGCCAACCTGACCAACGCCATCAGCCAACTCAGCATGACCAATTTGCGGACGGTGGTGGGTTCGATGAACCTGGACGATGTGTTGTCCCAGCGCGAGTCCATCAACACCCGCCTGCTCACCGCCATCGACGCCGCCACCGAGCCGTGGGGGGTCAAGGCGACCCGCATCGAGATCAAGGACCTATCGCCGCCGCCGGATATCTCCAACGCCATGGCCCGGCAGATGAAGGCCGAGCGGGAGCGTCGCGCGCTGATCATCGAGGCCGATGGCGACAAACAGGCCGCCATCACCCGCGCCGAGGGCGCCAAACAGGCCGCCGTCCTGCAGGCGGAGGGCCGCAAGGAAGCCGCCTCCCGTGACGCCGAGGCCCGCGAACGACTGGCTCAGGCCGAGGCCAACGCCACCGCGTCGGTGTCCAACGCCATCGCCAACGGCGACGTCAACGCCATCAACTACTTCATCGCCCAGAAGTATGTGGAGGCCTTTGGCAAGCTGGCGGAATCGCCCAACCAGAAGACGGTGATCGTGCCGGCGGAAATGTCGGCCCTGGTCGGGTCGCTGGCCGGGGTGGGCGCCTTGGTGCGCACCGCCCTGAACGAACAGGCGCCAACCCCGCCTGCAGCCCCGCCGAGGCCGCCGCGCGCCACCGGCGTGGTCGTGCCGCCAACGACGACCTGAGGCCGCGCTGATGCACGCTGTGCTCGATCTCTTTGTCACCCACGCCTTCTGGGCCTGGATGGCGAGCGCCGCCGTCCTGCTGGCGATCGAGATCGGCACGGGCACCGGCTATCTGTTGTGGCCGGCGGCGTCAGCGGCGGTGATCGCCGTCGCCACCCTGGTCTCGCCGCCGGACCTGCCCATTGACGCCCTGGCCTTCGCCCTGCTGACTATCGTCAGCACCGTGATCGGCCGCCGCTATTTCCCCCACCCCTTCCGCAGCGACGGCCCCGACATCAACGACCGCGCCGGCCGCCTGGTGGGCTTGACGGGCGAGGTCGTGCACCCGTTCGAAGCCGGTGTGGGCCGGGTGTTCGTGGATGGGACGGAGTGGGCGGCGGAAATGGCAGGCGGCGCTGCTTCCGTCGCGGTCGGTGCGCGGATTGAGGTCGTTGAAGCGCCGGGGGCTGCAAGGCTGAAGGTGAAGGCGGCGGCTTAGAGCGGGCCGTCGACGGAGAGATGGTTTTCACCACGAAGCACACGAAGAGCACCAAGGGGCCGGCGCTTTCTTAGGTTCAAACGCAGAGGCGCGAAGAACGCGAAGGCGGGTCCTGGCCCGCAGGCTAACTTCCGCGGCAGGTAGTGCCCGAGGATAGCGCTGCGCGCCTTCTTGGCGGTCTTCTCGCTTTTGTGTTCAAATTTTCTTCCTCGTGCTCTTCGTGTGCTTCGTGGTTCATTTCTTTGCAGAGCTACGGCGCAAGCACACGCCTGGGTGCGTTACCGGTTCTGCTCCAACCAACCCCGCAGGGCCCGCAGAAACGGCAGCACCTCCGCGAACTCGCTCTCTGGAAACGCCCTCCGCGCGCTATCTGTGATCGGCCTCAGCGCGATCAGCGCCTCACGGTGCGTCACAGTCCCGGCCTCCGTCACCGTCGCCCGCTTCTTTCGCGCGTCGCCCTTGTCCACCACCACCGTGATGAGCCCCGACGCCGCCAGCCGAGCCAGGGTGTTGGTCAGGGCGCCTTTGGTGAGCTGGAAAGCGCGCGCCAGTTCGGCGGGGGTTTCGCCCCCGTCGCCTCGGGCCAGGCGGTCGAGTACGGTGAACTGCGCCTTGCTCAAGCCGGCGGGCAGGGCGCGCTCCATCCGCACCGTGGCAAGCTGGTCGATCGCCGCGATCTCGGCAAAGACCTGGATGTCGGGGCGGTCCTGCGGACTGCGACTCATGCAGTAGTTTATGGCTCAACCAACGTCGTTGACAACGTCCGGCTTCTGCCCGAGCGACTCGCGCAATCCCTTGCCCGCCAAGGCGTCGGCGCGTTCGTTCAACTCGTGACCATTGTGGCCTTTTACCCAGCGCCAATCGACGGTGTGACGCGCACGGGCCGCATCGAGCCGCTTCCACAGGTCGTCGTTCTTCACCGGCTTCTTGTCCGCCGTCTTCCAGCCCCGCGTCTTCCAGGCGCCGATCCATTCGGTGATGCCCTTGCGGACATACTGGCTGTCGGTATGCAGCTCGACCCTGCAGGGACGTTTCAACGCCTCCAGCGCCTGGATCGCCGCCATCAGCTCCATGCGGTTGTTGGTGGTGGCCGGCTCGCCGCCGCAAATCTCCCGCTCGTTGGCGCCGGAGATCAGCACCGCGCCCCAGCCGCCAGGGCCCGGGTTGCCGCTACAGGCGCCGTCGGTAAAGATCGTCACTTCGGGCGTCACGCCGGATCTCCAAACAAAAGCAGGCCGCCGCCGTGTTGGGCGGAACGGTGCACCGCCAGCTTGCGCTCGTATTCCAGCGGATCGTGCGGCTTGACCAGGGCGCCGGCGGGGGTCGAGCCCCAGTCCTTCAGCCGCGTCAGAAAGAACCGCATCGCCCCGCCCCAGGCCAGCACCGGCAAGGCCGCCCGTTCGGCTGCGGAAAGTGGCCGCCGCGACTGATAGCCGGCGATCATCGCTTGGGCGCTGGTGACGTTGAAACTGCCGTCCGCCTCGAAACACCAGGCGTTGAGGCAGATGGCGAGGTCGTAGGCCAGCAGGTCGTTGCAGGCGAAATAGAAGTCGATGGCGGCGACGAAAGCGCCATTGCGGAAGAAGACATTGTCCGGGAACAGGTCCGCATGGATCACCCCGGGCGGCAGGTCCTTCGGCCAAGCGGCGGCGATGGCGGCGATATCGGCGTCGATGACGGCGGCAAGGCCAGGCTTCAGCGCCTCGGCCGCAGCTTTCAAAGGCGCGAACATCCCGGCCCAGCGATCCTGGCCAAGGTCATTGACCCTGAAGCGGTCGAATCCTTGTCCAGCTTCATGCAGCCAGGCCAGGGCGCGGCCCAGTTCACGACATTGGGCGACGCCTGGACGACGCATCGACAGTCCGGCCATGAAACTGACGATGGCCGCCGGCTTGCCGCGAATAGTCGTGATCATCTCGCCGCCGCGATCCAGAATCGGCGTCGCCGACGGAAAGCCATGATCGGCCAGCCAGTACATCAGGCCCAGGAAGTAGGGCAGTTCGGCCGTCTCCACCCGCTCTTCATAGATGGTCAGGATGTAGCGGCCGACGGTGGTTTCCAGCAGGAAGTTGGAATTCTGCACCCCTTCGGCGATGCCCTTGAACACCAGCGCCTCGCCGATGTCATAGCTGCCCAGGAGCGCGCCCAACTCCTCGTCATTGATGTCGGTATAGACGGCCATGCGCGCGGTGTCGGGGAAGGGCGGGCGGCGGTCAAGGTCCAGACCCAGAACCCTCTCCCCATTCTTGTTGGGAGAGGGCAGGGAGAGGGGTCGCGCCGACGCCGCTGGCCTTCCCGATAGGTCATATCACGCGGACAAGCCCCTCGCCCTGCCCTCTCCCCGTAAGAACGGGGTGAGGGTTCAAAGGTGCGTCAACCGGCGTGCAGATATCTGTTGATGGCCTCGATATCCGCGTCGCTCAGGTCCTTGGCCATGGGCTTCATCGGACCCTGCCGCAGGATTTCGACGATGGTCTGGGGATTGTACTCGCCCAGGTCGGCCTGCGAGGGCGCGCCCTCGATGGCCGGTTCGTGGCACATGGCGCAGTGCTGGCTGAACAGCGTCTCGCCTCGGGCGATGACCAGCTTCTGGTCCGCCGGCGCGGTCGCCGGCTGGCTGACGGCCTGTCCGCTCGCCAGCATCCCGCAACAGGCGGCGAGGGCGAGGGCCAAAACCTGTCGGCTGCTCACGTCTCGTCCTCCGTCACCAGCCTGGACGACACCCGCAGCAGGGTGACCTGGTTGCGCTGGCGCCGCACGATCTGGAAGCGGTGGTTGTGGAAGATGAAGGTCTGGCCCGGTTCCGGAATGGCCTGGGCCTCGTGAATCACCAGGCCGGCGACGGTCACCGCATGCTCGTCCGGCAAGGTCCAGTCCATGGCCCGGTTCAGATCCCGCACCGGCACCTCGCCGTCCACCAGCACCGAGCCGTCCGGCTGGGGGCGCACGCCATCGACGGCATGGTCGTGCTCGTCCTCGATCTCGCCGACGATTTCCTCAAGGATGTCCTCCAGGGTCACCAGGCCCTGCAGGGCGCCATACTCGTCCACCACCAGGGCGAAGTGGTTGTGGCGCTTCAGGAAGGCGTTGAGCTGGTCCTTCAGGTTGGTGGTGTCGGGAATGAACCAGGGCTCGCGGGCGATGGACGGGATATCCAGCGCCGCGACCCCGCCCGGCGAGACCGCCAGGGCCGCCAGCAAGTCCTTGGCGTGCAGCAGGCCGACGATGTTTTCCGCATCGCCTTTGTAGAGCGGCAACCGGCTGTGGTTCGATGCCAGCACCTGGGCCACCAATTCCTCCGGCGGCAGGTCGACGTCGATCACCGAGATCGAGGTCCGGTGGACCATCACCTGGGAGACGTCCATCTCCGCCAAGTCCAGCACCCCCCCCAGCATGTGCCGGTCTTTGCTTTCCACCAAGCCTTCCGAGTGGTGGTATTCCACCGCCCCGCGGATCTCCTCATGGGCGGCGAGGACGTCGTCCTCCATCGCGACCTTCACCCCAAACAGGCTCAGCGTCTTGCGCACGAAGAACTGCACGGCGAACACCATCGGCCCGAACAGCCAGATGACGATCTCGGTGGGGCCGGACAGGAACCGGGCGACGTCGTCGGAGCGGGTGATTGCCAAGGTCTTGGGCAGCACCTCGGCGAACACCAGCACCAGCACGGTCATCAGCGCGGTGGCGGCGGCGACGCCCCAGCCGCCGGGGATGGCCTTGGTCAGCACCTCGGTGACCAGGGCCGAGGCCAGGATGTTGATCAGATTGTTGCCCAGCAGCACCGAACCGATCATCGTCTCCTGGTCGGAGATCAGCCGGTTGACCCGGCGGGCGGCGCGGTCGCCATCGCGCTCGAGCTGGTGCATTCGGCCTCGGCTGGCGCCGGTCATGGCGGTCTCCGCCGCCGAAAACAGCGCGGAGACGGCCAACAGGCCGATGATCACCGGCGCGATAGCCATCAGGGCGACCGTCATTGGGTAGCGCCTTCCTCGATCAGAAAGTCTTTCAGGGATACCGGGTCGACCGCCTTGGCGACGAAGGCTCGGCCGATCGCCTCGGCCAGGACCAGGGTCAGCTGGCCGGCGTCGGCCTTCTTGTCCTGCGCCATATGGCCGATCAGGACGTCGGCTTTGAATGGGCCGCCGGGAATGTCGGCGAGGCGCGATGGCAGGCCGACCGCCGCAATGGCTTGGCCGGCGCGCGCCGCGTCCTGGCTCGAACACAGCCCCAGCTTGGCCGAATAGCGGAAGGCCTGGGCGCACCCCAGCGCCACCGCCTCGCCATGGATCAGGTCGCCGCCGAACCCGACCTCGGCCTCCAGCGCGTGGCCGAAGGTATGGCCGAGATTGAGCAGGGCGCGGCGGCCGGCTTCGCGTTCATCTTCGGCGACGATCTCGGCCTTCATCTCAACGGAACGCGCGACGGCGTGGATCAGCGCCGCCGGCTCATGCGCCAGCACCGCCGCCCCATTGGTCTCCAGCCATTCGAAGAAATCAAAGTCGCCGAGGAAGCCGTATTTGATGACCTCCGCATAGCCGGCGCGCATCTCGCGGTCGGGCAGGGTGGCGAGCACGTCCCGGTCCGCCAGCACCAGCCGCGGCTGATGAAAGGCGCCGATCAGATTCTTGCCGCGCGGGGTGTCGATGGCGGTCTTGCCGCCCACTGAGGAGTCGACCTGGGCCAGCAGGGTGGAGGGGATCTGCACGAAGTCGATGCCGCGCTTGTAGATGGCCGCCGCGAACCCGGCGATATCGCCCACCACCCCGCCGCCGAAAGCGATGATCAGATCGCCGCGATCAAGCTTCATCGCCAGCAGCGCGTCGCAGACCTGTTCCAGCTGGGCGAAGGTCTTTGACGCCTCGCCGGGCGGGATAAGGATGGTCTCCGATTGGATTCCAGCCACGGTCAGCGCCGACTGCAGTCGTGCGCCGTGCAATCCCATGATCGTCTCGTCGGCGATGATCGCGGTGCGGGCGCGCGTCAGCAGCGGCGCGATCAACTCGCCCGACCGGTCGAGCAGGCCCGCGCCGATCAGAACATCGTAGGTCCGCTCTTCCAGTCCCACGGTCACGGTGCGGATCATCGGGTGCGCGCCTCCAGGGCATTCAGGATCGCCCGGACCGCCAGGGCATGGGGCGATTCCACCGAGTCGATGGTGATGTCCGCTTGGGCGTAGACCGGATGACGAACTTCGGCGAGGGCGGTGAGCGCCTCGAAGGGATCACGGTCCTTCAGCAGCGGCCGGTGATTCTTGCGCGCCACCCGGCGAGCGAGGACCTGGATGTCGGCGCGTAGCCAGACCGACACCGCCTTCTCGCTGATCAGCTCGCGGGTCTGGGCATTCATGAAGGCGCCGCCACCGGTGGCCAGCACATGCGGCGGCTCATCCAGAAGGCGCGCAATGACCCGGCGTTCACCGTCGCGGAATTCGGTCTCGCCACGCTCGGCGAAGATTTCGGAGATGGACCGGCCGGCGGCGCGTTCGACCTCCTCGTCGGCGTCGCGGAACGGCAACTCCAGCGCGGACGCCAATCTGCGGCCGATGCTGCTCTTGCCGACGCCGGGCAGGCCGATCAGGGCGATGGTGCGGGTATTGAGAGCCGGGCTGTTCGTCATGGCGCAGGATTGGCCCGGGGCCGCTGCAAACGAGAAAGCTCGGGCTCCAGGCGCGGTTTCATGAGACTTGGGTCTTTACACGACAGTGGGGATCGCCGCCAAGTTTAGGACGGCTTTCAGCTTATATTGCATAGGCTGCCGGATGATACGGGGTTGGCGCGCCGAGGGTGGAGCGGATGATCGTTAGACGCGGCAAGAGATTGGGCAATCCGATGGCGTTCGCCTTCGGCATGGCTGGGGTGGTGCTGTTGGCGGCGAGCCCGCTTGGGAGCGCCTACGCCCAGTCCAGCACGGTCGCGCCGGTTGTGGACGCGCCCGACGCACCGCCGCCACCGACAACGGCCACCATTGCGCCGTCCTCACCCATCTCGGTCACCACCGTCGGCGCACAGCCGCTGGCCCAGCTCGACCTGTTCTCGGCGGGGCGCCAGACCGGCCTGGGTCAGGATTTGTGGAAGGGCTCGTCGGCGGACATCGCCCGCATCGTCATCCCTACCCTGGCCGACGCGCCGCTGTCGCCGGCCAGCGCCGCCCTGGGTCGCGATCTGTTGGCCACAGCCTCCATGGCGCCGGACGGCGCTGGCAATGACGCAGCCCTGGCTGCCGCCCGCGCGAGTGCGGTGCTGGCGCTGGGAGACGCGGAGGGTGCGGCCGACATTCTCGACCATACCCCCGGCGTTTCGGGCAGCGCGGCGCTGTCGCGGGTCGCCGCCGAGGCCGCGCTCATTACCGGTCGTAACGATAAGGCCTGCGCGATCGGCGACGCCTTGGCCAGCGATCGGGACGGGATCTACTGGCTGCGCCTTCGCGCCTTTTGCCAGGCCCTGGCCGGCAAGACCGACATGGCCCAGCTGACCTTCACCCTGGCTAACCAGCAGTTGCGCGACCCCTATTTCGCGCGGCTGCTGGGCGCATTGTTGGCCGGCGGCGCCGACGCGGGGGACGCGTCGCTACGCAATGGGCTCGACTTCGCCCTGTCGGTGCAGCTCAAGCTGGACCTCGGTCCGGCCCTGCCAACGGCCTCGCGCGCCGTCGCCCAACAGCTCGCCGGCAGCCCGGTCGCGCCCGGCGTTCCCCTGCCGCCTTTGGCCGGCGCCGCGGCGGCGACCCCGCCTCCGCCGCCTCCGCCGCCAACCGAGGCCGACGTGCTGAACGCCCTGCGCGCCGCCCCCAACTTCTCTGCCTATGCCGAGACCGCCAAGGCGATGAAGCCAAAGATCGTTCAACTGGTCGAGCTGAAGACCGCGCTTACGGCCCCGGTCGCCCTGGCCACGGCCGCGATCGTCGCCAACGACCTTTCCGACGCCGACAAGATTCGCGCGGGCCTCACCGTCGATGGCGCCGGCGGTGTCGACGTGCTGGACGTGACCATCCTCGATGCGACCCTCGCCGCCGCGCGCGGTCAGCCCGACCCCTCCCTGATTGGCCGGCTGGTCCAACTCGGCCAGACCAGCGACAGCCGCGAGCGCAACCGCGCCCAATCCGCGGTAATGCTGCTGGCGGCGCTGGCCCCATCCCTCGACCCTGGCGTTCGCGCCGAACTCGCCGCCTTCAGCCTGCCGGCGGACGGCGGCCCGGCCGCGCGGCTGATCGCCATGGAGACGGCGGTGGGCGACGGGCACAAGGGCGAGGCGGGTCTGTTGGCGATCTGGGCCACGGAGGCCGAAGGCGAGGTCGGTCCGGGCCTCGACGACCGTATCCGGATCGAGCAGGCCCTGGCGCGGCTCGGCATGAGCGCCAACGCGCGGACTTTCGCGGTCGAGGGGCTGGCGCAGCTCCAGGCCCACTGATGGCGGACTCGCTGGCGCCAGACTCGCTGGGGATGGGCGCGGGCTGGGTCGAAGCCTTCCTCGAGATGATGGCGGTCGAACGCGCCGCCGCCCGCAATACCCTGACCGCCTACGAGAAGGACCTCGCCGACGCCCAGGGCTTTCTCGCCGGCCGGGGCCGCGGCCTGGCTGACGCTTCCGCCGAGGATATCGAAGCCTATTTCCAGCACCTGGGCGTCAAGGGCCTGTCGCCCGCCACCGCCGCGCGGCGACGGGCCTCGGTGCGCGGTCTTTACCGGTTCGCCCTGGGCGAGAGCTGGCGCCAGGATGATCCCTCCCGCCGGGTCGATGCGCCCAAACAAGGCCGGCCATTACCCAAGGTGCTGACCCGTGAAGACATCGAGCGATTGATCGCGGCGGCGGGCGCCCGGGACGGGGCGACCGGTCTGCGCCTCGCCTGCCTGATCGAGCTGATCTACGCTTCGGGCCTGCGGGTGTCGGAGGTGCTGGTGCTGCCGGTGGCCGCCATCGCTCGCGATCCGGCCTATCTGATCGTCAAGGGCAAGGGCGGCAAGGAGCGGCTCGCGCCCCTGAACGAGACGGCCCGCGTGGCCATCCGCGCCTATCTGCCGGCCCGGCCCGGTTTCTTCGCCAAGGGATTGGAGGACAGCCCCTGGCTGTTTCCATCACGCGGGGCGGGCGGGCGGCTGAGCGCCAGGCGCTTTGCCCAGCTGCTGGACGAGGCGGCGATGGGCGCCGGGATCGACCCGGCCAAGGTCAGTCCTCACGTCCTGCGTCACGCCTTCGCCACCCACCTGCTGGAAGGCGGCGCCGACCTGCGCGCAGTGCAAACCCTGCTCGGCCACGCCGACATCGCCACCACCCAAATCTACACCCACGTCGCCGGCGACCGGCTGAAGGCGGTGATGGCGGAGAAGCATCCCCTGTCACGGCGGCGCGTGGACCCCTAGACTAACGCCTTCGCTCTCCGCATTCTGGCGCCCAGCATCCACCAGAGCGTGCAGCGATAGGCCGGTGACATGGGGTTTCGAGCTATTTCGGCGGTCCTCGCCGCGGCCGTTGTCTGGGCGTTGTCTGGTGGAGCGGCGCTGGCGGATTGCACGCTCGGCATGATCGCCGAGCTGCCCGTGACTATGCACGGGCACACCCCGACGATCACGGTTAAGATCAATAGCGCCGACGCTCATCTGGGGGTCGACACAGGTTCCGTGGCCAACGTGCTGAGTCCCGGCGGCGCCGCGAAATATAAGCTTCACCAGTCGGCCCTGCCGTTTGGATTCGAGGTTCACGCCGTCGGCGGGCAGACGATGGACGTCTACCTCGGCACGGCGGACAATTTTACGATCGCGGGGTCAACCTTTCACAGCGTCCAGTTCCTGGTGACCGACAAGGGCCTGGGCGGGCAGGCGGGCTTTCTGGGCGAGCAGTTCCTGCGGGTGGCCGACGTCGAATACGACCTCGCCAATGGCGTCGTCCGTCTGTTCAAACCGCGGGGTTGCGACAACGCCAATCTGGCCTACTGGGCCAGCTCCCAACAGCCTTACTCGGTGATCGAGATGGGCTATCAGGATCCCAACAACCCGCTCATCACCGGGGCGGCGGCGATCAACGGCCAGCACGTCAGGGTCATTTTTGACACCGGCGCCGCCGGTTCCGTGCTGACGCTGGGCGCCGCGGCCCGCGCGGGCGTCAAGCCCACCGATCCCAATGTGGTCGCCTCCAGCTATACCGTAGGGGCCACCCAGCGAAGCTATCTGCGATCCTGGATCGCGCCCTTCTCAAGCTTCAAGATCGGCGATGAAGAGATCAAGAATTTCAAGATGCGCATCGGCGATCTGGGCATTGGCGCTGACATGCTGCTGGGCGCGGACTTTTTTCTTGCGCACCGGGTGCTCGTGTCCAACAGCCAGCACAAAATCTATTTCACCTACAACGGCGGTCCGGTGTTCGACATGACGATGGCGCCGTCCAAGGCGCCGGACACTCCGCAGGAAGCCGCCGGGGCGCCCGGTCTCGCGCCGCCGCCGGAGATCATGGACGCAGACGCCTATAGCCGCCATGCGGCCGCCCTGGCCTCTCGCCGTGATTTCGACGGGGCGATCGCCGACCTGACCCACGCCATCCAGCTGGCGCCGACCGAACCCCGGTACCTCTATGAGCGCGCCATGGTCCATCGCGCTCACCTGCAGCCCAGGATGGTGATGGATGATCTGAACCAGGCGCTCACGCTCAAGCCCGACTACATCCCCGCCCTGCTCGCGCGGGCTTGGGCGTACGATTTTCGCAAGGAGTACCCGCAGGGGCGCGCCGACCTGGACGCCGCGGACAAGGCGGCCGCGAAGGATCCGGATGCCCGCCTGGTGATCGCCGTCGCCTATACACGGGCCAATTTCGAGCCCGAAGCCATCGCCGAGCTGGACCAATGGATCGACGCGCACCCTAAGGACGACAATCTGCCCCAGGCCCTCAATGACCGTTGCTGGCTCCACGCAATGAGGGGAGAGATGTTGGATAAGGCCTTGGCTGACTGCAATTTGGCGCTACGCCTGTTGTCTGGGGATCCTGGTATTCTTGAGAGCCGGGGTCTTGTTCACCTGCGGCTTGGCCAGTTCGACAAGGCGATCTCCGACTACAATGGCGCGCTCAATCTGCGTTCCAAGTCGGCCTGGGGGCTCTATGGCCGCGGTCTGGCCGAATTGAAGAAGGGCATGAAGACTGAAGGCGACGCCGACATCGCCGGCGCCAAGGCCGCGTCGCCGACCATCGCCGATGAGGCGGCCAAGCGTGGCCTGACGCCCTGAACCGCGACCCATCCTTGTAGTTTGCCGCCGCCACGCCTAGTTTCGGCGCCTTCTTTGGGGCTGCGGCGTTTAGCGAAGTATGGCGACTCACTACCTCGATTTCGAGCGGCCGATCGGCGACCTCGAAGCCAAGATCGAAGAGCTTTCCCAGCTGTCTGACCAGGCCGGCGCCGGAGCGTTTGACAGCGAGATCGACGCCCTGCGCTCCCGCGTCGACACCATGCGCCGCGACGCCTACGCCAAGCTCGACACCTGGCAGAAGACCCAGGTCGCACGCCACCCTGAGCGGCCGCACACCACCCACTATATCGCCGGCCTGATCGACGACTTCGTCGAGCTGCGCGGGGATCGCCGGTTCGGCGACGACCAGGCCATCGTCGGCGGCATGGGCAGGTTTCGCGGCGCGCCGGTCATGGTGATCGGCCACGAGAAGGGCCACGACACCATCACCCGGGTGAAGCATAATTTCGGCTCGGTGCGGCCGGAGGGCTTCCGCAAGGCGATCCGGCTGATGGACATGGCGGAACAGTTCAATCTGCCGGTGATCAGCTTCGTCGACACCGCCGGCGCCTTTCCCGGCGTGGGCGCCGAGGAGCGCGGGCAGGGCGAGGCCATCGCCCGCTCCACCGAACGGTGCCTGACCCTGGGCACGCCCATGGTCGCGATCATCACCGGCGAGGGCGGCTCCGGCGGCGCGCTGGCCATCGCCGCGGCCAACCGGGTGCTGATCCTGGAGCATGCCATCTATTCCGTCGCCGCGCCGGAAGCCGCGGCGCGGATCGTCTTCCGCGACGCCGACCAGGCCCCGGTCATGGCCACGGCGATGAAGATCACCGCCCAGGAGCTGATCGGCCTGGGCATCGTCGACCGGATCATCGAGGAGCCCGCCGGCGGCGCCCACGCCGACCCGCAAACCGCGATCCGTGTGGTCGGCGATGTGATCGAGGACGAGCTGCAGGCCTTCGCCGGCCAGTCGGCGGAAGCCTTGCGCCAACAACGCGCCGAACGTTTCTACGAGATCGGGCGTAACCTGTAGCCGTTGGGACTTGGGGGATGTGAGTCTGAGCTCGCGTCACGACATGCGCGCCGCCTGGTACGATCGCACGGGGCCGGCCTGTGAGGTGCTGGTGGTCGGCGAACGGCCCAAACCGACCCCTGGCCGGGGCGAGGTGCTGATCCGCGTTCGTGCCTCGGGGGTCAATCCCTCGGACGTGGGGATGCGCGGCGGCGCCAACGCGCCGATGGCCTACCCGCGCATCACCCCCAACAGCGACGGCGCCGGCGTGGTCGAGGCGGTGGGACCGTGGGTCGACGACGGCCTGATCGGCAAGCGGGTCTGGTTCTATAACGGCCAGCGCAACGGCCGCGCGTTCGGCTCGGCGGCGGACTATATCGAGCTGGACGCCGACCTGGTCAGCCCGCTCCCTGACGCGGTCAGCTTCGCCGAGGGCGCCACCCTGGGCATTCCCGGCATGACCGCCCACGTGGCCCTGTTCGCCGCCGGCCCGGTGCAGGGGCGCGTTGTGCTGGTCACCGGCGGCGCTGGGGCGGTCGGCCTCTACGCCGTGCAGTTGGCCAAATGGGCCGGGGCGACCGTGATCGTCACCGTCTCCTCACCCGAAAAGGCCGCGCGCGCCAAGGCCGGCGGCGCGGACTTCACCATCGACTACCGCCGCGAGGACGTGGCCAAGGCGGTCCGCGAGATCACCGGCGGCGAAGGCGTCGACCATGTGGTGGACGTGGATTTCGGTGGCAACCTGGCCCAGACCGTGCGGGCGCTGAAGGCCTGTGGCTCCATCGCATACTACGCCTCCAAGGGCGAACCCGCGCCCGTGCTCACGGCGGGCGAGCTGATGCGCAAGAACCTGACCGTACGCGGCGTGCTGCTGCCCAATTCCCCGCACGACGCGCGACGACGGGCGCAGGCCGACATCACGCGGTGGATTTCGACCGGCGACCGCATCCTGGCGGTGGCGGGGACGTATCCGCTGGACGAGATCGCAGCGGCGCATGAGGCAGTGGAGCGGGGGGACAAGGCGGGGACGGTGGTGGTGGAAATTTGACTGTCGACAGTCAATCGTAGATGTGACCGCGATGGCCAACCGTGGTGACGCGTATCAGTTCGGCAGCGTCATCGAGCAAATAGAGCACGCGGTAGTCGCCGATACGCAGGCGATAGCCTTCCCGTCCGACCAAGGCTTTGACGTTCGCCGCGCCGCGCGGACTTTCAGCCAATACCGCCAGGCTCGCAACACGCGTTCACGCATCGGCTTCGGCAAGTCGCGAACCTGTTTGGCGGCGCTCTTATCGAGTTCAATCCGCCAGGCCATGTCGCGCCTTAGTCGCGCAGGCTCACGCCAAGCTCTACCGCCAAAGCTTCAAGGCTGACGCCGGCTTCCGATTTCGGTTCAGCCTGCGCGGCGCGCAGGAGCGCCGCGTCGCGCTCATCCTCCAGCCGCTCAAGCTCTTCCGGCGTCAGGATCATCGCCACCGTATGACCATCCCGCCTTAAAGGCACGGGGCCGCCGTCCCGCGCGAGCCGCAGAGGGCGTCGCCGAGGCGAGTGGCGGCAGGTTCCTTCTTACGAACGACGGACATTGGCGGTCTCCGAGAGAGCCACATGATAAGACGAAAAGTGCGCGCACCCAAGCCGGCCTTCGACCACCTGCTAATTTATGCGCAAGAACCTGACCGTCCGCGGCGTGCTGCCGCCCAATTCGCCGCATGAAGCGCGGCGGCGGGCCCAGGCCGACATCACGTCGCGCACGAGGCGGTGGAGCGCGGTGACAAGGCGGGCACTGTAGTCGTCGAAACCTAATCTGCTCGAGTTGGCGGCGCAGGGGTTGAAGCACGGCGCACACCCAACCCTTCCGGTTGACCACGCCGGAACGGCCATCAATAGTCACGCCCTTGTCAGGGGGCGCGTAGGGTCATGAACGGCAGTCTCGAAAATCCACCGATCGTGATCCGGGGCAAGCGGCTCCGCGCCTTCTACCTGCTGGCGCTCGGCGGCCTGATGCTTTTCTCGGCCTTCGGCGTGGCGAACGGGCGAGACAGCTGGGCGGCGGCCATTGCCCCTGCGATCGCCGGCGCCGTGTTCCTGGTCTTTGCGATCTGGCTGATCGTTGCGCCGGCGCGCCTGCGGATCGACGCCAAGGGCATTCGTCAGACCAGCTTCTGGCGCACGCGGTTTTACGCCTGGACCGACGTGCACGACTTCAGACCGACGATGGTCGGGCTGTACCGCAAGATGATCGGCTTCGATTTCGTCACCGACCCGATCAAGACGGGCGGCGTCACCCGGCGTTTCAACGCCGCCGTGACCGGCGCGCAGGGCTCGCTGCTGGGCGGCTGGGAGATGCCGCCGGAAAAGCTCGCCAATCTGCTCAACCACGCGCGCGAGCACTGGCTTGCCGAAGACGCCGCCGCATCCGGCCAGCCGCGCGTTGTGATCGCCCCGCCGCCGGTGGCTCGCGGGTTCGCCGGGGCGCGCATGGGCCGCAAGGGGTATTGGATCGGCGTCGGCCTGATCTATGCAGTCATCGGGGCGCTGAGCTACGCTTCCTTTTCGCAAGGCGGCAGCGTCCGATTTGGCGGCTTGAGCATCATGATCTGGCTCTACGCCAGCCGATTGCATGACCTGGGCCGGTCGGGATGGTGGCAGGTCCCGGTCTATGGTGTGGAACTCGTCGCTCTGTTCGGGGTGGCCGGCGCGACCCACGGCAACATAGGAGTCGCGAGCGCGGTCGCCCTGCTGGTCCAGACCGTCTTCACCATCGCCATCGGCATCCCCGCCGGCCAGCCCGGCGCCAACCGCTTCGGCCCCGCGCCCGGCCAGAAGTCGGCGCTGGCGCAGTCGGAAGCGTTTCGGTGAGGGCGAAGTAAGCGGGGAGAGTACACTTCCCTAAGGGGGCGCATAAGGAGGCTACTCAGCCGCCGATCTCGACCGCCGGAAATCCTCGGCGACGAGCCTGCTCTGCTGCTTCAGCCATTCGATCTCGGATGGCGTCAAAGGAAAGTTGACGAGCGAGATAGGCGGCTTCGACCTCGGTGAGGCAGTCGAGTCCGTGTCCGTAGACCGAGAGCCAGAAGTCTTCGAGGTCTTGGCCATGTTTTGATCGTAGCGCACGGATAGTCCCAGCATAAGCGCGCTGTTAGGCGACTTTCACCTGAAATTGGCATATGACCCTCCCATGCTTAGCGCTGAAAAAATTGATGAGATCGTCCTGGACATCGCGGGCAAGAAACTGCCGCGCGAGAGCGTGGATCATGTGAACAGCTTTGACGCCACCGATTCCGAAGGCCACGAGGCTGTTCGAATTGTTATCACGCTCAAGCCGAACGTCGCCTCCCGGATGGACGGGGACGCGGTGCTCGACACTCTAGTTGGAATTCAGTCGCGCCTTTCGGCCGCAGGGGAGGACCGATTTCCGCTAGTTGAGTATGCGTCGACCGACGATGATGGGCCGAATGGCGACCCTGAATCCTGAACATCTCTTCGAGCAAGCTGAAAAGCTGATTATTCCGCCACTGGCGGGTCCGCCTCGGCAAGTAGATGTGCGACGCGCCATGTCATCGGCTTATTATGCGGTGTTTCACGCCTTGCTTACGGCCGCCGCGGATGAGTTTGTTGGCAAGACCAAGCACGGTACGGCCGAATACACCCTGATTTATCGCAGCATCAGTCACGCATGGCTTCGCACCCTTTGCGATGGATTGAAGGGCGCGCAACCGACTAAGCGGTTTGCGCAATATGCTCCTACCAGTGGTTTTGGGCCGAACCTTCAGGCGCTCTCTTTGGCAGTAATCGACTTGCAGGAAAAACGGCACTCTGCCGATTATGACCCTTCTATTAGGGTCAAGACTGCGGATGCCTTACTTGCAATCCGAACCGGCAGAACTGCCATCGCTCGGTTTAGACGCGCGCCAGCGACCAAGAGGAAGCGATTCCTTGCGTTGCTGGCGTTTCCACCGCGCTAATTCACCAGCACCTTCCCAACCTCCAGCCCGTTCTCCCCAGCCGACACCTGGATCACCGACCCGTCCGCCAACTCCCCGGCCAGCAGCTTGCGGGCCACCACGTCCACCAGTTCCTTCTGGATCACCCGCTTCAGCGGGCGCGCTCCATACACCGGGTCGTACCCCCGTTCGGCCAGCCAGTGGGTGGCGGAGGCGTCGAGCACGATGGACATGCGGCGGTCGGCGAGCAGGCGTTCGACACGCTGCAGCTGGATGCCCACGATCTTGTCCATCTGCTCGCGGCCAAGACGCTTGAACAGGATGATCTCGTCGATCCGGTTCAGGAACTCGGGCCGGAAGTGTTTGCGCACCACGTCCATCACCAGGGGCCGCACCGCCTCGACGCTGTCCACGTCACCGTCCGATGAAGCCGACAGCTCGGCCAGGAACTC
>Ga0302314_10009235_pt1 | contig 17484 bp, 12 predicted proteins | sample III_Palsa_N2_3_FD_200533 | JGI IMG/M metagenome (GOLD analysis project Ga0302314, IMG submission 200533) | Peat permafrost microbial communities from Stordalen Mire near Abisko, Sweden - III_Palsa_N2_3 | ecosystem: Environmental > Terrestrial > Soil > Palsa > Peat permafrost | place: Sweden...
TCGCGATGATCTTGAAGAGTGCGAGCAGCAGAAGCATCTGCCAGACGAACTGCGCGTGCATGGCCTGATCCATCGCCTCGTAGCCGGCGCCCATCACCTGCGTGAGGCCGAAGTAGCCGATGCCGCCAACCAGCAGACCCGCGAGCGCCGGCTGGAAGAGTTGCGACCACTGCGGCTGACTGCGCAGCTTCGGTCGCAGGTAGCTCAGCGACTTCGCGAAGATAAGAGATGCGAAGCCACCGACGACCCCGAGGACAGCGTACGCCAGCAGCTCTCGCGAATCGCGCAGCGTGACCGCGGGGATGCGGAACATCGGCTCTGCTCCCCAGAAGGAGCGGGCCACGACGACGCTCGAAATTGCAGACAGCACGATGGAGCCGAGTACGGCGGCGCTCCATTGACCGATAACCTCTTCAATGACGAAGAGGATGGCCGAAATAGGCGCGTTGAAGGCCGCCGCAAGACCCGCTGCCGCGCCGATCGGGGCGAAGATCCGCAGCTTCTCCTTCGACATGCCCACACGGCGGCTGATGAGCGACGCGACACCGGCGCCGATCTGCAGCGAAGGGTCTTCCGGTCCGAGCGAGTGCCCGCTGCCGATAGCCAGCGCGGAGAGCAGAAACTTTCCGATGACGGTGCGGAACGAGATGTAGCCGTTGTGGATATAGAGAGCGGCTTTCGTCTGGTTGATTCCGCTGCCCCGTACGTTCGGAAAGACATAACGCGAGAGGAGCGCGATCACCATACCGGCAATCGCCGGAACAATAAGGAGCCTCGGCTGGTGCGGGTTTGGCGACGAGCCGAGCAGGAGCACGCTCAGCCAGGCGATGGCCATGCGGAACGAGACGACCAGCAGGCCGGAGATGACGCCGATGAAGATGGAGAGCAGCAGAAAAACGCGCTCCTCGCGTCCAGGTGCGATGCGCGCGATCATCTCCTCGCTGGTGGCGTTGGGTCCTGGCGATTTTCTTTCGGCCATGGTGGGCAGCTTTTCCATCGTCGGCTAAGGCTCCATCGCTTTCGGGTATTTGGCGAGCAGCAGAAGCAGAGCATCGTCGCCTGTCGGCGCGCCACAGATCTTTTCAGTCTGCGCCTCCGTATCGAAGATCAGCTTCATGGTGGCGTCCTGTTCCGGCGGGTCCTTCAATAGCGCGGCGCGGCTGAGTGCGGCCTCTTTGTCTGTCCATTTCGATCCTAGATTTTGAAGCGGAGAGGCCAGTCCGCTGGCCGCGGAGACCTGGGCATTACAGCTGCTGAAACGCTTTTTTGCGATGTCGCGCGCTTTGAGAATCCGGTTCACCCGTTCGACAGGAGGGAGTTTATTCGACGGTGCGAGAGCGAGGATTCGCTCCGAATGATCGAACATGAGTCTGATGTCCGGAGCGATTTCTTCGTGGCTGGACCCGGCAGTCTCGTTCTCACGGATCGCCTGCTCAAGCAGACGGCGTGCCTCTTCGAAGTTGCCGGACTCGTACTCCAGGCGGCCCGCAGCGGCAAGTGCAGCTTCGTCCTTCGGATGTTGTAAAAGGATTTTCTGGTAATAATGCAGCGCGTCCCGGGGTGCGTCGGCCTGTTCCAGCAGTGCGGCCAGGGTCAGGTTAAGCGGAAGGTCATCGGGAGCGTTGCCGCCCGCGATCAGAATCTCCGTTCGCGCGCTGCTGAGGTCGTGATGCGCGATCAGGTGACGCGTCAGTTCAAGCCGAACCTCGCGTCTGCGCACGGTGCCGTCGCCCTCCCAGGTGCCGTAGATCGAGGCGCGATAGTAGTTGACTGCGGCCTGGATGTCGTTCTTCCGGGCGGCGAGGCGCGCAAGGCTGAGGTTGATAAAGCCGTCGCCCGGCTGCGTCTCCCACAGAACGAGGAAGTAGTTGTAAGACTCCTCATAGCGGCCCGCATCGCCGAGTGCCTGTGCAAGCAAAAGCTCGTAGGAGCGCTCGCCCGGAGCATAGGACAGAGCGGTGCGAAGAGCGACGATGGCCTGGTCGGGGTGCCCCGACTGCAACGCCGCCTGACCGCGATCCGACCACCGTTGCGCCAGCTGTTCCCGGTGCGCAGCGAAGGAGCGAAAGAGAAACAGGGTGATCGCAAAAAGTACAACGGTAATAAGCGTCAGACTCAGAAAGGTCAGCGTATCGCGAAGAATCAGTCTTCGCTTCATGCTCGAATAGTCGTCTGTTTCCAGTGTCATAAGGCAGTTAGAGCAACTGCGCCTGGCAGCGGCACAGAGGAAGATACTCCTTAGTCTATGAGTTTGATGCGGCCAGAGCTACCGGCGGGAATCTGTTTGTACATGAGGGCGCAGGGCCGCTGAGGATTTTGCAGCCGAATGCATGCGGGCGACAGGGCGAAAGTTTAGACTAAACCGTGCCCGGCTTTTTCGCGGGCTCTGGTCTTCGTCGAATTGAGGTCTATGCGGCTTTCATCTATGTGGCGATGCTTGGCGATGGGTGTTGCAGCAGTCGTGCTGCTCGTGACGGGTGTACAGGGACAGACGCGAGCCCAGAAGCGCGCGCAGGAGTATGACAAAGCCGCGCGGGCCACCGTGCTGCACGATGCGAATGTCTATGTTGCGGCCGACGCCGATGCGCAGAAGATCTCGCTGGTGACGCCAGGCCATGAGGTCGTCGTCGTCGAACGAAGCCCCCCCTGGGTAAAGGTGTTTGCGAACACCGACGTCGACGACGATAAGAACGACGATGACCGGAACAAGCCGGAGTTTGGCGAAGACGCGAACGTAACGCCGGCCTCGGGCTGGATTCGCGACAAGGGAATCGTCGGGCCGAACACGCCTGCGGGCGATACGATTCTGTTTGGAACCGCGGCAAATCTGGAGGACGAGGCCGAGCAGCCTCATGCTCCCAAAGGCGCTGCCGGCTCGGCTCATCTGCTGTACAAGCGCGTAACCGAATACTTCCCGGACTCGCCACTGGCGGCGGAGGCGGCGTGGCGGTCGGCGGACATTCGCTGGCAGCTGGAGAAGCGCGACATCAGCACGCTGCCCAGCGCGAAGGAACAGGAGGCGTATCTGCGGCCTCAGCTCTATGAGGGCGAGCTGAAAAAAGTGATGAAGGTGTACCCGGGAACGCAGTTTGCCGCGCTCGCTGCCTACGATTTGCTCGACAACAAACTCTGCGGTGACTGGCAGGGGCTGCCGAAGTGTCCCGAGATGGAGACAGGGCTGTATCAGAAGTATTCGCAACAGTTTCCGGACAGCCCCAAGGCCGCGGAGGCGCTGTATAACGCGGTCTATCGTCAGGGTGTCGTGGTGACGATGTACAACGTGCAGGAGGACCGCAAACGCGCCGAAGCCGCCGTGCAGAGAACCCAGGCGCTGGCCCAGGAGATGAAGGATCGCTATCCGAAGTCGGAGTATGCGCCGAGGGCGGCCAGCATCGCCTTCCGGGTCTCCCAGGGCATCGCAATTTACGGCACCGACCGCGACTAATTAACACCTTTCACATGCCGACGCTTTAGGATGAAAGCATGTCGATTCTCAAAGTGATCCTTCTTGCCATTGTGCAGGGACTGGCAGAGCTGTTGCCGGTCTCCAGTTCAGCGCACGTTGTTGTTGCCGGAAAACTGATGCACCTGAACATGTCCTCGCCGCAGATGACCCTGCTCCTGGTGATGCTGCATACCGGCACGATGTTCGCGGTGATCGTGTACTTCTGGCAGCAGTGGAAGCGGACATATTTCTCCAGCGCGGATGCGTTCCGGCGATTCGCTGTCCGGGTGATCTGGGCGACCGTGCTGACCGGCATCATCGGCGAGGTGATCAATAAGCTGATCGAGAAGACCATGTTCAAGGGCGCTCCCAAGGCTGAGATCGAGCTGTTGTTCGACCGGCTGGATCTGATCGCTCCGGCGTTGCTGGCGGCCGGCATCGTGATTCTGATCGCCGGGCTGATGGAGAAGCGTCGCATGGGCGCGCACGAGAAGGTCTACGGCGACAGCGTGACCATGCGGCAGGCCGGATGGATCGGCGCCATCCAGGGCTTGTGCCTGCCGTTCCGCGGTTTCTCGCGATCCGGTGCGACGATCTCGACCGGCATGTTAGCCGGCGCCAGCAAGGAGCGCGCCGAACGCTTCAGCTTCGCACTGGCCGTCGTGCTGACTCCCGCTGTCGTGGGACGCGAAATTCTGCGGCTGCTGAAGGCCTCGCATGAGGCTGCGGCAGCGGGTGCTCCGATTGATCTGCACGGAAGCGTCGTGACCAGTCTGCTGGGCGCGGTGTTTGCCTTCTTCGCCGGTCTGGTGGCGTTGCGATGGCTGAGCAGCTGGCTCGAAGAGGGCCGCTGGTATCTGTTCGGTATTTACTGCATGGTAGCTTCAGCCGTTGTCTTCGGCTTGTATCACGCAGGCTATTAGTCTCTGCTGCAAAAGTCCGGATGAAAGCGCTCTGCTGTTCGAGCTGAATTGCGAGCGCTCATCCTCCATTCAGACCTTGCCCGTTGCCAGCTCGCCTTCCAGCTGTTCCCGAAGAGCTGGCTCCAGGTTCCCTCCACTCAGCACCACAGCGACCTTCGACGCCTTAGGCAGCTCGTGTGCGTGAAACAGGGCCGCTGCAAGCGTCACCGCCCCACTCGGCTCCGGCACCAGCTTCGTTACGCTCAGCATCACCCGCATGGCCGTAAGAATCTCCTCCTCGCTTACCGTCACGATGCCATCCACAAACCGCAGCACATGCTCGAAGTTCAGCGCGCCCATGCTTTGTGTTCGCAGCCCATCGCCAATGGTGCGTGTCGTCTTCGCCGCCGGCCACTCCACCAGCGTCTTCGAGTAGAAGCTCTCCTTCGCATCTGCGGCCAGCTCCGGCTCCGCTCCCCACACCTTCACGTCCGGCACTGCAAGCCCGGCCTGAGCCGCCAGTTTCACCGCTGTGGCGATCCCACTCAGCAAGCCGCCGCCGCTCACCGGCGAGAGCACCAGCTCCACCCCCGGCAGCTGTTCGACAATCTCCAGCCCGCACGTTGCCTGCCCGGCGATAATCTGCGCCGCATCATACGGCGGAATCATCGCATACCCGCGCTCCGCCACCAGCTCCTCTGCCTTCAGCCGCCTGTCCGACGAAGCCGGCCCTACCTCCACAATCTCCGCTCCCAGCGCTCGCGTCGCGGCTTTCTTAATCTCCGGCGCGTTATTCGGCATTACGATCACGGCCTTCGCTCCCAGCGCCCGCGCAGCATACGCCACGCCCTGCGCATGGTTGCCGCTGGAGTAAGTAATCACCCCGCGCCGCAGCGCCTCAGCCGACAACTGCGCGACCATGTTGTAAGCCCCGCGCAGCTTGAAACTCCCAATCGGCTGCTCACTCTCCGCCTTGATGTAAAGATCGAACTCGGGCTCAGGAAACTTACCCATGCGCAGCCGCGCCCGTTCCACGCGATAAAGCGGCGTCCTCACCGCAACCCCGGCAATCCGTTCCTTCGCTGCCCGTATCTCGTCCAGCGTTACAAACTCACTCATCTATTTCCTCTCCGCGTCATGCATCAGCAAAGCAAAAAAATGCACCAGCCGCCACTGATCCCAGGCTCCGGGCGTCGTTCCTTTCAGATCGATGTGCGACAGCACCGGACTTATCAGCACTTCCTTCAACGTAGTCCTCGGCAGCTCGCTCGCCATCCACAGCGTCTCTGCCGCAGGAATAATATTATCCGCCTGCCCATGCAGCAGATAAACCGGCGTCGTCATCGTCCTTAGCATTCCATGCGGCGACAGTTCTTTCATCTCGTCCCCATGCTTCGCGTCCGATGCGGTCAGTCTCGCCTTCGCCGCCGCCGAGTTCGAATCCATCAACTCCGCCGCCTCCGCCTTTTGCCGCGCATTCAGCTTCGTCCTGGCCAGCTCCTCGGCGCTCTTATTTTCGTACAGATGTTCCCGCAGCACCGGACGAATCGCCGCCTCATCTTCCGTCGGCACAAAGTCCTCCAGATGCTCGTACTCCAGCACGAGCGAACCATACTCATGCGGCGTCAGCTCCTCCGTCGTTCCATCCGGACGAGCCTCGCGCCCGGTCAGGTAGTAGTTCGCGACATGGCTCATTGCATCCTGCGAGCCCACCGCAAACACAAACTTAAAATCCGGCCTGTAAACCGGATCGCCCGCCGCCACCAGCGCCAGCCCGCCACTGAAGCTCAGCCCCAGCACACCCACCGGCCCACCAGTCTGCCCGGCAAGCCACTTCGCCGACTCGCCAATCACCCGCACCGAGCCGCGATCCACGTGATAGTCCTTGATCCCCGGCAGCTCCGGCGTCAGCACGCGCAACCCGCAGCCAGCCATCGCTCTCGCAAAGCCCACCAGCCGCGGCTCATCGATCCCCAGATGATGTACCCCATGCAGCACCACCAGCCCCGGCGCATCCGGGTGCCGCTCCGGCAGATAGAGTCGTCCCCTCACCATGCCGGCCTCGGTCGCGAACTGTACCTCCGCAGTTCGAACCGGCTCCGTCACTGTCCTGCGGATGACCCACGGTACCGGCTGCCCACCCACCAGCCGCAGCACCGCCACGGCCTGCATGTGCGCCTTCACAAACGGCCATGCCACCGCGCACAGCAACGCCACCGAGCCCACCACCAGCGCCGCAAACGTCTTCTGCCGTCGTCTCAGTTTTGCCCCAGCCAATCCCTGCATGAACGCCGTCGTGCCCTCAGCCCCCGGTTGCGTTGAACATGCCGCGCACCGTCAGGCTGCAGCCATCATAATCGTCGCTTGCTAAAACACCCGCCCAAGCCCAAAGAACCACCTCGCATGGTCGCCATCTCCAACGCTGCCGCCGCCATAAATCGGCCCGATCAACGTCTTCATCACCAGCCCAAGGGAGACATCCTTCGGCAGCGTCGGCGTTCCTGGAGTAGCGCCCCACACCTTTCCGATCTCAAACATTCCCACCGCATACACTGCGCCGCCAAACACCGGATTCAATCTCGCCAGCCGAAACATGGCCCCCGGCTGCACCAGAAAATAGTCGTTGCCCAGCAGCTCTCCGCGGTCGTAGGCGCTCAACCGCAGCGGCCCTCCCAGGCTGAAGCCCGCAAGCCCCAGGTTCGTCGCTCCGAAGCTCGTTCCCCCGCTCGCCAGGGCAAACGCAATACCCCGATGCGCCACCGGGATAAAGTGCGCCGTATAGGTATTCAGTTGCGAATACCCACCGCTGTCGTTCGGCTTCTGCGTCGAGTAGGTGTACTGCGACTGCACGATCGAACCCTGCGTCGGCACCATCACATCGTCCTGCCCCAGATACTGAAACCGCGCCGATGAGACGAACGGCGTCAGGTTGAACTGCTGCGCCGTCGGTGTTCCGATCGTAAGCGTCTCGCCATACCACTGGTAGTCCTCGCCGATGCGCACCTCGGTCTTCGCGTTGATCTGATACCCCAGGTCAAAGCCAAAGCCGTTTCTGTTCTCCGTATACTGAGCCAGCTGCTGCCCCCCCGAAAAATAAGCCGTTACCGTATGGGCCAGATAGGCGCGTGGAGCCACAAAGAATCGTTTGGCTGCGAACAGCGGCTTGTACAGCTCGCCATTGGCGCCGGCGGTCTGCCCCAGCGTCCCCTCCACCCGCAGCTCCGACCCAGGCCCGGCGACATCGATGAACGTCACCCGCGCTCCCAGGCCAAGCTGAATACTGTTCGCGTCATTCGAAGACAGCGTGACTCCGGCGTTCAGAAACGGAGGCGCATAATTCTTCACCCTCGGCCTCACCAGCAACCCCGTCTCTCCATCCCGGTCGATCAGGTTGTAGCTGACGCTCGAGTAGATCCCCGTTCCCTCGATCTTCGCAATGGTGCTGTCGATCTTATCCGTATCGATCGGCTTCCCGATGTACTTCTTAAACTCCTGTGCGACTTCGGTCTGCTGCATCCCCTTCAGCCCATTCACCTCGATAAACTTCGGCACCGGAATATTCGTCCTGCGCCGAGCGTTTCGTCTCGCAATATAAGCCTTCCAGTCCGCATCGTTCAGCGCGTACTTCTCCAGCTCCGCAGCATGACTCTCCGCCACCTCCACGCCCCGTGGAACAATCTTTTCGCTCTCCCCAAAGTCACTTGAGGTAAACCCGCTTACGTTCGCCTTCAGCAGAACATCCGCCGCCTTCATACTTGCTGCTTCATTGGCCTGAACGACGATGCCGACGTTTCTGCCCAGCACTCCGCCCAGCGAACTCAGGCTCTTGGGGTCAAACGTCCCTGTATCCAGATACACCGCAATGATGATCTGCGCGCCCATTGCCTTCGCCACATCCACCGGCAGATTGTCCACCGCCCCGCCGTCCGAATAATAATGTCCCTCATGCTGCACCGGAGCGAACACGCCGGGAAGCGACATCGTCGCGCGCATCGCCTGCGCCAGCGATCCGTCCGTAAACACGTGGGCCGTTCCCGCCGTCATATCGGTCGCAACGCAGCGAAAGGGAATTGGCAGGTCCCCGAAATTCTTCAGATTGTAATAAGGCAGCATCTTGCGATCCAGCAGCAATCCCACCGCAGACCCGGAGTTCAACCCATCCGGCAGACTCAGGCCGCCCTTCAGCCCCAGCTCCAGCCGGTTCGGATAAGCCAGTTTGTCTTCTTTACGTCGGTAGCTCAGCGCTTCATACGGCAGATCTCCGCTCAGCACTCTGGCCCACTGAATACCCCCGACGAAGGCCTGGATCTGCGCCGGACTCTGGCCTGACGCATACAGTCCGCCGACCAGCCCGCCCATACTGGTTCCCGCGATATAGTCCACCGGAATATGGTGATCTTCCATCCACTGGAGAACTCCGATATGCGCGAAGCCCAGCGCACCTCCGCCCTCAAGCACCAATCCGATGGTGGGTCGCGTTGGCCGCTGTTGCGCCTCAGCCGATGCTCCCAGCGTTCCTGCGATCGTAACCAGAGCCAGAACAGCACGGCGGCAAAAAGCACACTTCAGCATAGGTCACCCTGCCTGTTAGAACTGCGCTGCGATTCCCGACTTTTTTCGCATCCGCCTGGTATGGTTATTTGCCGCATTTCGACGTTGATCTTACGCCCGCCCTTGCTTCATCTCCAGCGTTAACGCCGAGCCCGACACTTACCTCTAACCCCATCCAGGCCGCCGGTCAGCGTCGTCATACTTGTATCTTCGCCAGGCAAATACGGCATTTCCATTGCATCTTCTCCACAAAAAAAAGCGCCCCATCGGTGGGGCGCTTTTTACATTTTGTAAAGAGATCAGATCTCCAGAATCACCGGCATAATCAACGGCCGCCGGCTTGTGCTCTTCTGGATATACCGCTTCAGATCATTGCGAATCTTTTCTTTAATCACGCCATAATCCACCTTCTCCTCAGCGGAAGAGCTATCCAGCGTTCTCTGCACCACCTGTTTCGCCTCGGCAATCATGCTTTCTTCAGCGATTGCCATTCCTCGAATCACAATCTCAGGAGCGTTCTCAAGCCGGCCCGTCCGCTTGTTGATCGCGATAATCGGCAGCACGATTCCGTCTTCGCTCAGATGCTTCCGATCGCGAATCACAAGGTCTTCAACGACGTCGGTCGAAGTTCCGCCAGAGTCGATGCACACCCGTCCGACCGTAACCTTGCCCGCCTTCGTTGCAGAGCCCTTATCCAGCTCCAGAACGTCGCCGTCCTCCATCAGAATCGTCTTCTCCACCACGCCCATCTCCGCTGCAAGCTCGGCGTGGCGCTTCAGGTGGCGATAATCTCCATGCACCGGAATGAAGAACTTCGGACGAACGAGGTTGATGATCAACCGCAGCTCCTCCTGGCTCCCATGCCCGCTCACGTGGATCAGGCCCGACTGTCCGTCATCATGAATCACCTTTGCATCGCGCCGCTCCAGGTGATCGATCATCCGATAGATCGACTTCTCATTACCCGGAATCACCCGCGAGCTCAGCAGCACCGTATCGCCCGCATCGATGTGCGCGAACTTGTGGTTGTTCACCGCCGCCCGGCTCAGCGCGCTCATCGGCTCGCCCTGCGTTCCGCTGATCATAATCAGCAGCTTGTTCGCAGGCATATCGCGAATCTGCCCAGGATTGATCACCAGCCCCTGCGGCAGATCGAGATATCCCAGGTCCTGCGCAATCTCAGTCGAGTTGTCCAGCGACCGGCCAATGATTGCGACCTTGCGCCCATGCTGCTGCGCCAGCTCCATCGCCAGCCGAATCCGGTGGATCGAAGAAGAAAAGCAGCTGAAGAACAGCTTCTTCTTCGTCTGCGAAAAGATCTCGTCCAGCCGCGGCCGTACTGCGCGCTCGCTCGGCGTATACCCTCTGCGGTCCACGTTGGTGGAGTCCTGCAGCAGCGCCAGCACGCCCTGCTTGCCCAGCTCGGCGAAAGCATGAAGATCGAACGGTTTGTTATCCGGCGGCGAAAGGTCGACCTTGAAGTCGCCCGTATGCAGCACCACGCCCACCGGCGTATGAACCGCCAGCGCCACGCAGTCCACCAGAGAATGCGTCACGCGAATCGGCATAATCGAAAACGGCCCCAGCGTAAACCGCTTGCCGGGAATCATCTCGATCAGGTCCGCATTATCGAGCAGGTTATGCTCTTCGAGTTTGCCCTCGACATAAGCCAGCGTAAACTCGGTCCCGTACACCGGAACGTTCAGCTCAGACAGAATCCACGGCAGCCCGCCGATATGGTCTTCGTGCCCGTGGGTCAAAAGGATCGCGCGAACCTTATCGCGGTTTTCAGTCAAATAGCTGATATCAGGGACAACAATGTCCACACCCAGCAACTCTTCTTCAGGAAACATCAGACCGGCGTCGATGACGATAATGTCATCCTGCCAGCGGAGGACCATGCAGTTCATACCGAACTCGCCAAGGCCCCCCAGCGGAATCATCTTCAATTTATCTTGTGCCATCAACCTTCAATCTTAGCATCGCGGCCCGAATCCCTCTTTCGCGAGAGCAATTGCATCGCGTGCGGCAGAGGGAGAGAAACCCCTGGTCCTCGCAACCCGGACGGTGCGCGGAACACGAAAAGCCCCGAAATCTTTTCCGTTCCTGCCATACGGCTCACAATCTATTTAAACGCTTCACTAAAGGGAAAACTCTGTAATATGATCTTCGCCAACAGGAGATCCGGGCAAATGGACCGACGCAATTTTGTAAAGAACTCGCTGGCCACAGCCGGTGGCGCTCTCTTCGCCGATCGAATATTGGCAGCCCAGGCGCCTGTTCCGTCACGCCAGGCAGTGCCCGGCGCAATCTCCCCGTCAGAGATGGATGCGGCCCGCTTCCCCGACAAATTCCTCTGGGGCATGGCCTCCGCGTCCTACCAGGTAGAAGGCGCATGGAACGAGGACGGCAAGGGCGAGTCCATCTGGGACCGCTTCGCCCACACCGTAGGCAAGGTAAAAGGCGGCTCCACCGGCGACGTCGCCTGCGATCAATACCACCGCTACAAAGAAGACATCGCCATCCTCAAGCGTCTCAACCAGAAAAGTTATCGCTTCTCCGCCTCCTGGGCGCGCATACAACCCTCCGGCACCGGCCCCGTCAATCAGAAGGGAATCGATCACTACAGCCGTCTCGCCGATGCGCTGCTCGAAGCCGGAATTCGCCCCTTCTGCACCATCTACCACTGGGATCTCCCCCAGGGCCTCGAAGACCGCGGCGGCTGGCCCAACCGCGACCTCGCCTCTTACTACGCAGACTTCGCCGGCATCCTCGCCAAACATCTCGGCGATCGCATTACCGTCTGGGCCCCCTTCAACATGCCCTGGACCTTCACCTATTACGGCTACGGCATCGGCGTCTTCCCTCCGTGCAAAGCCGACTTCAACCAGTTTCTAAAGGCAGCCCACACCGTCAACCTCGCCCAGGGCGAAGCCTTCCGCGCCATCAAAGCCGCCTCCTCCCATGTCACCGTAGGCAGCGCCTACGGCATGGCCCCAGCCTATCCAAAGACCGGCAGCGAAGCCGACCGAGCCGCAACCGCCCGCTACCACGCCATGAACAACGTCTACTTCCTCAACACCGCCATCTACGGCGAGTACCCAAAGGCCTTCGTCGGCGAAACGCCCTACGAAGCCATGGGCTTCCAACCCGGCGACGACAAAATCATGAAGGTGCCGCTCGACTGGATCGGCTTCCACTACTACACCCGCCGCATCGTCTCCGACGCAACCGCCTCCACGCAGCCCGGCACCTCCGGCCACTTCGGAACCGAGACCGAAGGCGAGGGTGGCTCCGCAGCCCGCGACCCCCTGACCCGCATGCATGTTGAGATGCCCACCGAAGGCCCGCTCACCGAAGCAGGACTCGAAATCTGGCCTCAGGGCATCCACGACCTCGTCCTGTAGATCTCGCGCGAATACAACCACCCCATCATCGAGATCAGCGAAAACGGCTGCTGCTACCTCGACACTCCCGACGAGAGCGGCCGCGTTCCGGACACCCGCCGCATCAGCTTCCATCGCCAGATCCTCGCTGCACTCGCCCGCGCCATCGCCGAGGGAGCCAGGGTGCGCGCCTACCATGCATGGAGCCTGGTCGATAACTTCGAGTGGGCAGATGGCTACACCCAGCGATACGGACTCACCTACGTCGACTTCCGCACCCAGAAGCGCACAATCAAAGACTCCGGCCTCTGGTACGGACGCGTCGCCGCCTCCAACCGCCTTTAGAGACTGTCCTGCCGGACGGGCCTCCTGCGCGGAGCGCGGGCGTTCACACGCCTTTTAAGTTGTCGAGGCGAACCAGAAAGAATCGGTCCTCCCGTTGGTCGGAATCATGCATCTGCCGAGCAACGCGAGGCCCCATGCAGCTCATCCCCGCAAGACCGACACACCCACCACGAAGTGGTCGCCCCACGCGAAGTGGGCCCGTCCGGCAGGACAGGATCTTCTAAAAAATAAACTTCAAAAAGTTGGCGCATTTTTGCAACGCAAAAAGCGACCATCAAATCACCACGAAATCACCACAACTTCACCACGATATACCACCCAAAATCACCGCAAAATGTCCTCTAACACCAAAGAAAGCTCAGTTTTCTCGTCCCGATATTTAACGATCACCGGAGCCGCAACACTCAACCCCCACTCCGCGCCCTTGCCCTTCGAAACCGCCCTCGACCCCGGCACCACCACCGCCCCCTCAGGAATCACAAGCGGCATCTCCGCAGTCGCCTTGTAGATCTCGCCCCTCACCAGGTCATACACCGGCGTCCCCCGCGTCAACACGGTCCCAGCCGCCAGCACGGCCCGTTTCCTCACCACGGTCCCCTCATAAACCCCTGTGTTTCCGCCAATCAGGCAGTCATCTTCAATAATCACCGGGCTCGCATTCACCGGCTCCAGCACGCCGCCAATCTGCGCCGCCGCACTCAGATGCACCCGTTTGCCAATCTGCGCGCAACTCCCCACCAGAGCATGCGAGTCCACCATCGTCCCCTCATCCACATAAGCCCCCACGTTCACATAAGCAGGAGGCATCACCACAACTCCTTTAGAAACATACGCCCCGCTCCGCACGCTCGACCCACCCGGCACCACGCGAACCCCATCGGCCGCCGCAAACCGTCGCGCCGGATACGTCCCTTTATCGACAAAAGAAAGCCCTTCAGCGGAACCCATCTCCACCATCTGCCCCAGCCGGAACCCCAGCAAAATCCCGCGTTTCACCCACGCATTCACCCTCCACCCCAGGGGAAGAGAATCATCCGGCTCCGCAGACCGCAGCGCGCCTGACTCCAGCGCCCCTCTCAACTCAAAAAACGCCGCTTCCGCCTCGCCGTTCCCAACCGCCGCTGCACCCTGTACAAACCAATGCTCAATCCGCTCCTGCAACGTTCCGCTCAAACTCATTCCCCGTCCTTATTTTTCGTAATCGTTATGCGCCGGTGACCCTAAAACATCCGCAGATCTTCACCCGTAGGCGCGACGCCCACCAGCATTCCCAGCTCGCCCACCATCCGTTCCAGCTTCCGCCGCGTCGCCTCCGACACCGGCACCATCGGCAGCCGCAGCACATCTTCCCCGCGCCCCAGCATCGCCAGCACCGCCTTCACCGGAGCCGGGCTCGCCTCCCAGAAGTGCGCCTGCATCAGCCGGAAGAACTGCCGGTTGATCCGTCTTGCCTCCACCCAGTCGTTCTCGAGCGCCGCCCGAACCATCCGTGTCATCTGCCCCGGAATTGCATTTGAAGCCACCGAAACCAGCCCGGCTCCGCCCAGCGCCAGCACCGGCAGCGCCAGCCCATCGTCCCCCGCGAACACCTTGAAGCTTCGGGGAGCAGTCGTCAGCAGCTCCGTAATCTGAGCGATATTCCCGCTCGATTCCTTGATCCCGATCACATTCTGCAGCGCGGCCAGCCGCAGCACCGTCGCCGGTTCCAGGTTTGCACCTGTCCGCGAAGGAATGTTGTACAGCAGCACCGGCAACTCGGTCGCTTCGGCGATCGCGCGGAAGTGCTGATACTGACCCTCCTGCCCAGGCCGGTTGTAGTAGGGGTTCGCCGTGAGAATTCCCCTCAGGCCATGCACCTGCGACAGCTTCCGCGCCCGCGCCACGGCCTCATGCGTCGCATTGTGCGTGCATCCCGCAAATACCGGAACCCGGCCCGCTGCCGCAGCGATGACAATCTCGATCACCCGCAGCCACTCCGGCTCGGTCAGTGTCGAGGCTTCCCCTGTCGTTCCGCACGGAACCAGAAAGTCGATCCCACTCTCAATCTGCCAGTCCACCAGGGAGTGCAGCGCCGGCTCATCGACACCGCCATCCCTGCGAAAGGGAGTTACCAGCGCCGTTCCACAACCCATCAATTCCATAATGAATTCAAGTTTACCGCGTCGGGATTGTCTGTTTTTCGATCCGGTTATTTTTCCGGATGAAAACGTGGGAAAAACGAAAAACTGACACTGCAAATTCCCCGACATTATCCTCTGCGCTTTGTTGCACCTGCGCCGTCTCGTATCCGTAAACACCCATGCAGCTTCACTTGAGACCTCGAAACGCAGGCAACGCACAGGCCATTTGACGCACCGTATCTGGTATGCGATCCGCTCGTTGAATCGCGGGTATGATTCCAGCCTTCTCTGCTGGAATGTGCTTCCTAAATTCAGGAGCAAAGCTATGAACTCAAATTGTCAGATGGTTATCAGGCAAATACGCGGCAGCCTCATCACCGTCGCTGGCGCCACGCTTCTCAGCATCTCTCCCGCAATCGCGCAAATGAACTCCGGAGGCGCTCAGCAGCAGGCATCTCCTGCTCAGCAAACGGCTCCAGGCTCTCAGCCTGGTATGTCTTCACTCGATCAGGCCGCCAGCCAGGCTCAGGATCCATCCGCCCAGATGATGGATAAAGCCTTCGTCCGAAATGCATTACAGGGCGGCATGGCCGAAGTGCAGCTCGGACAGCTTGCCCTGCAAAAGAGCAATAACGACGATGTAAAACAGTTCGCGCAAAGAATGGTGGACGACCACACCAAACTCGGCGACGAGATGAAACAGGTAGCCCAGCAGATGAATGTGAAACCCCCGGACGCCCTGTCCGGAAAAGACAAATCGACGATAGCCAAACTACAGGCGCTGAACGGTGACGCCTTCGACAAGGCCTACATCAAAGACATGGTCAAGGACCATGAGAAAGATCAGAAGGAGTTCAAACAGGAAGCCCAGAGTGCCTCGAACCCCGCTCTTAAGCAGGCAGCCGCTCAGGCCGAGCAGGTCATCAGCCAACATCTGCAGATGATCCAGCAGATCGCCCAGAAGGACAACGTAGTCGCTTCCAAATAGTGAAGCGTTGCTGCAAACAGGAATGAGGGCGCCCATTCAGGCGCCCTCATTCATTCACCCGCAATCAGTAACTATGCCAGATGCATTTTAGGTAAACATCTGTCCGCGATACAGCTCGGAAGGCACATGGAACTGTGGCACATGCAACTCCGCGGCCCCGGTTACGGTTCCCGGCGCCTTGTCCATGCACTTCACAAAGGCCGTCTGGAACTTCTCCATCTCGGCTTTGGTTCCAACCGTCACACGCACATAGTTCGGCAGCGCAGCCCACGTACGGCCAATGGCGACGTTCTCCTTCAGCATGGCCTCATGGAACTGAGCGCCCGGCCGTTTCACATCCACCATGAAGAAGTTGGCCTGCGAGCCAGGAAGGATCTTGTAGCCCTTCTTCGTCAGGAACTCCAGCGTGTCAGCCCGAACATCCGCATTGATCTTCCGGCGCAGCGGAACCAGATCCTTGTCCTGCAGACTTGCACGAGCAGCTGCTGCGCTCGTGATCGAGATGCTGGCGAGGCTGCGCGCCGGCGGAGCCACTGTCTTGAACTTATCCAGCAGATCGGGCCGTGCAACAGCAACGCCCGCCCTGATACCGGCCATACCGTAGATCTTCGAGAACGTCCGCAAAACGATGATGTCCTTGTCCTGGGCGACCAGATCGATCACCGACTCGTCGTCCGAGAAGTGATGATAAGCCTCATCGACGATGATCACGGAACCGGCGGGCTTGTTATTCAACAGCCAGACGATGTCTTCCTTCGGTGTCATTGTTCCCGTCGGGTTGTTGGGGTTCACGATGTAATAGGCGCCAGGCGAAGGATGCGCCTTCAGCATTGCCTTTACGTCGTGTGCATAGGTGGGAGTCAGAGGAACGGGGTACTTCGGAGCGTTCATGGTTTCGGCAGCGCGTGGTCCCTGCTCGTAGCTGGGGTCGCCATAAACCAGCGGCTTGTCCGGTCCGATATTCGACATCAGTGCCAGATCGAGCGGTCCGCCCGATCCCGGAGTCAGCGCCACGTAGCCCTTTTTCAATCCGAACATCTCACTGAAGACCGTGACCGTCTTCGCGGACTCTTCACCATGATACCGGCCCCCCAACGAGGCTGTGCTACATATCGCCGTCAGCGCCGACTGAGCCGGACCGAGCGGGTTTTCGTTCGAGCTGATGATGACCGTATCCGGCGAAAGCTGACGCATCTCGCCCATATCGGACATGCCGTGACGGGCCCGCTGCTGTCCGGCTGCCGGAGCGGCAGACTGCTGGGCGGCTGCAAATGCCGGAAACGAAGTTGCTGCAGCCGACGCTGCACCAAGAATGCGCATAAACGATCTGCGTGAAACGCCCTGCGTAAGATCGGAATTCATAAGGTTCTCCTCGACTTCGATTAGGTGTGGAATGCGGAAGCGCAACGACAGAGGGACAAACACCAGCTGCGAACCAGATACATATTCCATGCAAAGCGGAAAACCGCTCACACTGACGGCTTTTTGGAGGGAATACAGATATAGAACCTGAATTCAAGTTCAATTTAGCGCGAATTTCCTGCATTCGCACGGAAATTCTTCAATACGTTGCAATGGTGTGCTAAGTAGATTGCTCTTAGCAGCTTGAGTCGTAAAACCCACGTCAACATAGAAGGAATCTCTACTGCTCATAGAGAAATCATGATCGATTTACAAGGAAAACAGCCTGTTTAGAAAGACATGTCCTGCGGGACGGGCCCACTGCGCGTGGGGCGGGCGTTCACAC
>Ga0302314_10009236_pt1 | contig 17484 bp, 17 predicted proteins | sample III_Palsa_N2_3_FD_200533 | JGI IMG/M metagenome (GOLD analysis project Ga0302314, IMG submission 200533) | Peat permafrost microbial communities from Stordalen Mire near Abisko, Sweden - III_Palsa_N2_3 | ecosystem: Environmental > Terrestrial > Soil > Palsa > Peat permafrost | place: Sweden...
GGATTCTGGAAAATCGTATCCGTGACATGCAGCGACGCCGGACCGTGCGCGGACGGGTGATGGCGTGGCTGCCGTTCCGGCGGGATGAGGAAGACGATGATTCCGATCCGATCTCACAGGCGCCCAGCCATGACCTGCCGCCGGTCGCGCGCCTGGAGCTCGATGAGGCGATGACCGCCCTGGACGGTGCGCTGGCCGGGCTGCCGGGTCGGCAGCGGCAGGCGTTTCTGCTGCGCAACCTCGAAGGCCTGGACGTCGCCCAGACGGCGCAGGCCATGGGTTGCTCCGAAGGCAGCGTCAAGACACACTATTTTCGCGCCCTCCAGGCGCTGCGACTGAAACTGGGAGACTTCGAACCATGAACGCCAGTGACGGCGGACCTTCGCGGAGCACGCTGCTGCAAAGCGGGCTGGAGGTACGTTCGCGCCTGGTGCTCGAGGAAGGACTGTCCCGCATCGATGCGCGCACCCGCTCGCGCCTGAACCAGGCGCGCCAGGCCGCGGTGGCCGAGGTCGCCAAGGGTTCCGCGCTGGCGTGGTTGCATCGGGTCTTCACGCGTCAGGCGCTGATGCCGGCGGGTGCGGCCGCCGCGGCGGCGCTGCTTGTGGTGTTCATGCTCAGCGGTGGACATCATCTGACGCAGTCGGTGGCGGACACTCCCGCCAGCGCGCTGGATGTTCTGGATCTGGTCACGGACGACGATGCCATGAACCTCATGGAGGACAATGACAGCTCCTTCTATGAGTGGGCGGCAGCGCAGGGCGACAACCCGGGCCAGGGCGCCGGCAATGGTGCTGGCGGGGCAACGACCTGATGACATCTTCCGGCGGGCTGCGGCCCGTCCGTGCGTGGCTGTGGCTGGGGCTGTTGCTCGGCATGCCACTGCTGTTGCGTGCGGCTGAACCGGCGCCGAAGACGGTGGAGCCGGCGGATGATGATCTGATCGAATTCCTAGGATCGGTGGACTCCGACGACGAGGGTTGGAAACAGTATTTGAGGCGCACGGGAATGCAGCAGCCGGCGGCAAAGAAGCCGCCACCGGCGCCGCCGCCTGCCAGCAGTGCGCCCGGGAAAGATGATGCGAAAGATGTGCACTAAGCCAGGCCTGGTCGGGGCGCTGCTGCTGACAGGTCTGCTGTCGGCGGCCGTGTGCCTGCCGGTCTGTGCACAGAGCGTCACCCCGCCCGCGAACCCGCCCCCCACTGCGGCGGCTGCCGGTGCCGCGGTGCCCTGGAATTCGTTGTCACCGGATCAGCAGCACCTGCTGTCGCGAATGTCCGACCAGTGGGACCAATTGCCGCCGCAGCGTCAGCAGGCGCTCGCCAGCGGCAGCCAGCGCTGGCTCGGCATGTCGTCGGAGCAGCGCCAGCAGGCGCGGCAGCGCTTCAACCAATGGCAGCAGCTGCCGCAGCAGCGCCGTGAGCAGCTGCGCAGGCGTTGGGAGGAATTCCGTTCCCTGCCCCCGGCGCGGCAGGAGGCGGCCCGCGAGAATTTCCGCAAATTCCAGCAGCTGCCGCAGGAGCGCCGGCAGCAGCTGCGACAGCGCTGGCAGAAGGCCAGTCCAGCGCAGCGTCAGGACATGATCGACCGGACCCGGGCACGTCACGGAGAGCGCGCGCCGAAGCTGCGCTAGTCTTTGCCTGCGCCTTCCGCAGGCGGGGCCAGTTTCCAGCGGCGATGTGACCACATCCAGTCGGCCGGCGCGGCGCGCACCTGCCGTTCCACGGCGCGCGCATAGCGTTCGGTGATCTCCCCGGCGGCAGTGCGCTCACCCGGCGGCGCAAGCAGTTCGCAGACCACTTCATAGTGACCGCGGGACAGGCGCCGCATGGCGACGAAGATCACGGCGAAGCGCGTGGCCTGCGCGATCTTCTCCGGTCCCATGTAGAACGCGGTGGGTTGCTCCAGGAACCGGGTCCAGTGTTTGAAGTCGCTGCTGACCGGTGCCTGGTCGGCGACCATCGCGATGGCGCGGGCATCGCGCCGTCGCAGCAGGCTCATCAGCAATTCCTTCGCCGGCACCAGTTCAGCGCCGAACCGCGAGCGCAGCGCCCGCATGAGGCGCTCGCCGAGTTGCCCGCGCAGCGGTTTATAGGCGGCCTGGACGGGAACCTCGAGCTGCGCCGACAAGGCCAGCAGCAGCCACTCCCAGTTGCACTGGTGCGCACAGACCACCAGCGCGCTGCTGCCGGAGGCAACCAGGTCGCGGAGCAACTGCGGATTGCTGAAGCGCATGCGCTGCTGCAGCTCTTCGCGGCGCAGGCCCCCCATTTTGAGAACCTCCGCCAGCACCTGCGACAGATTCGCGTAATAGCGCGCTTCGATCCGGCGCTGTTCGCGCACCGGCAGCTGCGGGAAGCTGCGCTCAATATTGGTGCGGACCGTTTCGACGCGGTGGCGCACGACCCGCCGCATCACCCACGTGGCGGTCGTGGCGACGGCGTACAGGAGGGACAGTGGCAGACGGGACAGGGTCCGCAGCCACCAGGGCAGGGGGGGCGCCGTGGGGCGGGACAGCCCCGTGGCATACAACGGTGCTGACATCTCATCAAGGATTGTAGGACATCGGCCCGTGACCGGGTGGCTCCTGCGTCGTATCATCGGCACCCCACGACGTGCACCCCAACGAAGCCGCGGAGGCGCCCATGACCAAATACGTACTGCCCGATCTTGCCTATGACTACAACGCACTCGAGCCGCATATCTCGGCGCGCATCATGGAGCTGCATCACGACAAGCATCACAAGGCCTACGTTGATGGCGCCAACAAGACTCTCGAGCAGCTGGCCGAAGCGCGGCAGAAGGGCGCACTGGATGGCGCCGGCACGCTCGAGCGCACGCTGGCCTTCCACGTCTCCGGCCATGTCCTGCACAGTATTTTCTGGCAGAACCTGAGCCCCAAGGGCGGCGGTCAGCCGTCCGGCGACCTGGCCAAGGCCATCGACAAGGACTTCGGCAGTTTTGATTCGTTCAAGACGCAGTTGAACAAGACCGCGGCAACCATTCAGGGCTCCGGCTGGGCAGCGCTGTACCTGGAGCCGCTGACGCAGCAGCTGATCATCGGCTCAATCCACGACCACCAGCAATTCGTGTTCCAGGGTTCGCTGCCGCTGATGGTGGTGGATGCCTGGGAGCATGCGTTCTACCTGCAGTACGTCAACGAGAAGGCGAAGTTCTTCGACGCGCTGTGGAACATCTGGAACTGGGCCGACATCGGCGAGCGCTATGCGGCGGCCAAGAGCGCCAAGCTGAGCCTGAAAGGCGCCGTTGGCTGATCGTCCCGCCTGCTGACTGGGGACTGGGCCGCTACAGAATATAGCGGCTCAGATCCTCGTCCTTGACCAGATCGCCCAGGTGGCCGTCGACGTACGCGGCATCGACGCTCACGTCGCGTCGCTCGGCGCTGGTCGCATCGTAGGACACGCTTTCCAGCAGCCGTTCCATGACGGTGTGCAGACGCCGTGCCCCGATGTTCTCCGTCCGCTCGTTGACGTGATGTGCGATCTCCGCCAGGCGCCGTACGCCATCCGCGGCGAACGTCACCGTCACCCCTTCGGTGGCCAGCAGGGCCCGGTACTGCGCCGTCAGTGATGCATCGGGCTCGGTCAGGATGCGCACGAAGTCATCGACCGTGAGCGAGTCCAGTTCCACGCGGATCGGCAACCTGCCCTGCAGCTCCGGGATCAGATCCGAGGGCTTGGACAGATGGAACGCGCCGGAGGCGATGAACAGCACGTGATCGGTCTTCAGCGGACCGTACTTGGTGGACACGGTCGAGCCTTCCACCAGCGGCAGCAGGTCGCGCTGCACGCCTTCGCGTGACACGTCCGCGCCGATGGTTTCGCCGCGACGCGAGACCTTGTCGATTTCGTCGATGAACACGATGCCGTTCTGCTCGGCATTGTGCAGGGCGCGGACCTTGAGCTCTTCCTCATTGATCATGCGGCCCGCTTCATCCTCGACGAGCACCTTGAGCGCTTCCTTCACCTTGAGCTTGCGCGGCCGGCTGCGCTGGCCGCCCAGGTTCTGGAACATGGACTGCAGCTGCTGCTGCATCTCCTCCATGCCCGGCGGCGCCATGATCTCGACGCCGGCGGGCAGAGCCCGCAGCTCGACTTCGATCTCACGCTCATCCAGCTCCCCCTCGCGCAATCGCTTGCGCAGCTTCTGCCGGGTGTCCGCATCGCGCGGCTGGGCCGGCTCATCGGTGGAGAAGCCCATCACGCGCGGCTTCGGCAGCAGGGCGTCGAGGACACGCTCTTCGGCGGCCTCGGCCGCGCGCTCGCGCACCTTGCCCAGCTCCTGCTCGCGGGTCATCTTGACGGCCACGTCGGCGAGGTCCTTGACGATGGATTCCACATCGCGACCGACGTAGCCCACTTCGGTGAACTTCGTCGCTTCGACCTTCACGAAGGGCGCGTTGACCAGCTTCGCCAGCCGCCGCGCGATCTCGGTCTTGCCGACGCCGGTCGGCCCGATCATCAGGATGTTCTTCGGCGTGATCTCATGCCGCATCGGTTCCGGGATCTGCATCCGCCGCCAGCGATTGCGCAGGGCGATCGCCACCGCGCGCTTTGCGGCCTGCTGGCCGACGATGTGCTTGTCCAGCTCCTGGACGATCTCCTGCGGAGTCATGGACTGTGCCGCCGCGTGCGCGGCGGCCTGTGCAGTACTGTCGCTCGGGGAATTCGCCATTTACTTGATCTCGTCGATGAGCAGGTTGCGGTTGGTGTAGATGCAGATGTCGGCCGCGATGTTGAGCGAGCGCTCGACAATGCTGCGGGCATCCAGCTGCGAGGACTCCACCAGGGCGCGGGCCGCGGCCAGGGCGTAGGACCCGCCGGAGCCGATGGCTGCCACATCGAATTCAGGCTCGATCACATCGCCGTTGCCGGAGATGACGAAAAGCTTGTCCTTGTCACCGACCAGCAGCAGTGCTTCGAGGCGTCGCAGGTAGCGGTCCGAGCGCCAGTCCTTGGCGAGTTCGATGGCGGCACGGGTGAGGTTGCCGTGCTTCTCGAGTTTGCCCTCGAAGCGCTCGAACAGCGTGAAGGCATCCGCGGTGCCCCCGGCGAATCCGGCCAGCACCTTGTCGCCATACAGACGGCGCACCTTGCGCGCGTTACCCTTCATGACGGTCTGACCCAGGGTCACCTGGCCGTCGCCGCCAATGGCCACGCTGCCGTTGCGGCGTACCGCGAGAATTGTTGTTCCGTGGGGATCGAAAGTGTTGCTCATGCGTCCTGTGCCTTAAGCCTTCCTGCGCGCTCGCGGATGGCTAGCGTCGTAAATGCGGGCCAGGTGCTGGAAATCAAGGTGCGTGTAGACCTGGGTCGTGGCGATGTCGGCATGGCCCAGCAGCTCCTGGACCGCCCGCAATTCGCCACTGGATTCAAGTAGATGGGAGGCGAACGAATGCCGGAAAAGGTGCGGGTGCACGTGCATCGGCAGGCCCTGGCGCACGGCCCAGTATTCCACCCGCTTCTGGATGGCCCGGGCCCCCAGGCGCCGCCCACTGTTGCCCACGAAGACGGCGTCGTTGCCGCCCTGGACCAGGTCCCGGCGCACGTTGAGCCATTCGCCCAGGGCCACCAACGCCTTGCGACCCACGGGCACCACTCGCGTCTTGCTGCCCTTGCCCAGTACCCGCACCGTCCGGTCGGCCACGTTCAGGTCCGGAAGGTTCAGGCCGACGAGCTCCGCCAGGCGCAGCCCCGAGGAATACAGCAGTTCCATGAGCGCCCGGTCGCGGATCGCCAGGGGCTCCGCACCGGGAATCTCGAGCAGGCGGCCCATCGTGTCCGCATCCAGCGTGACCGGCAGGCGACGTTGCCCCTTCGGCGCGCGCACGTCGACGGCGCAGTTTTGCTTGAGGATGCCCTCGCGGATCAGGAAGTTCAGGAAGCTGCGCACGGCCGACAGCCGCCGCTGGATGCTGCGGGGCGCGAGACCTGCCGCATGTGAACGGGCGGCGAAGAGCCGCACCTGAGCATGTTCGAGGGCCGGCCAGTCGGCGATGCCCTGCTGGCTGCAGAACCGCGTCAGCGCCGTCAGGTCACGGGTGTAATTGCTGTCGGTGTGTGCGGAGAGCCGCCGTTCCTTGGCCAGGTACTGGCGGAACCGGCCGATCTGTTCGACGGCGGCCGGATTCACGGCCGGCCGCCGGCAGCCCGAACCGCGTCAGGGTCGGGACAGCACATCCGAAATGAGGTCGGCGAGTCGCGCCAGAAAATCCGTGCTCATGCCCGGATGGAAGCGGTCGCGGTCGGTACTGCCCAGCGCCAGCACCCCGAGCGAGCCGTGGTCCCCCAGCGGCACCAACGCCACCGAGCCGATGTCCGGCGAGTCGGCGCCAAACAGGAATTCACGCTGTGAGTCGCGGGCCTGTCCGCAGCGGGGCTTGCCGCTGGTGAACAGCGATTCGAAGGACTTGAGATTGGCGTCATCGGCGCTGACCAGGCGCACGAACCGCTGCGGCACGACCGCGTCCGGCTCGCCGATGAGCACCAGCACCGAGTGGAAGGAATCGAAGTCCTCGCGCAGGCTCGCTTCGAGCTGCTCGATCGCACTCTGGCGAGTCTGCGCGCGCAGCAGTCGGCGGGTGAAGCGATGCAGCTTCTCGGCGACGGCGTCGTTGGCCCGCGCCACCGTGACGAAGTCGGCCAGTTTCTGTTCGAGCGCGGCGTGCCGCTCACGCAGCACCTCCACCTGGCGTTCGACCAGTGAAATCGTCGAGCTGCCGCGTGCATGCGGCAACCGCAGCCGCGCCAGCAATTGCAGGTGGTTCTCGAAGAACTCCGGTTTCTGCTGCAGATAGCGGGCAACAACTTCTTCCTCGTCCTGCTGCGCCGGGATTCCCCGAGCCTCTCTGGTGCTCATGTCGCTGCGACCCTCTCGCGTTGGATGGGATGTTCAGGTTTCAAGTTCAAAATGACCTTCAAAAGCGATCTCGGCCGGGCCGGTCAACCAGACCGGTTCGTCCGGGCCCGCCCAGTCTACGCGCAACTCACCGCCGCGGACGTGCACCCGCACCTGCGGGTCCAGCAGACCGCGTTGCCGGCCGACGATCACCGCCGCACAGGCGCCGGTGCCGCAGGCCAGGGTCTCACCGGCGCCGCGCTCGTAGACCCGCAGACGGATATCGGAGCGGTCCACGACTTCCATGAAGCCCACGTTGACCCGACGCGGAAAACGCCGATGGCCTTCGATGACGGGGCCAAGACTGGCAACCGGGGCCGTATCCACGGCCGGAACCTGCAGTACTGCGTGCGGGTTGCCGAGTGAGACCGCGCCGATCTCGACGGTGTCGCTGCCGGCATTGAGCGCATAGCGCTCCTGCCGCCGCTCGGCGTCGAATGGCAGCGCGGCCGGTTCGAACGACGGCACGCCCATCTCGACGGACACGAGATCCGCGCGCGCGACGCGGGCGCGGACCAGGCCCCCCTGGCTGTCCATCACGAGTTCTCCGGAGGGTGCGCGGCCCTGTCGGTACAGGAGCGACGCAATGCAGCGCGCCCCGTTGCCACACTGCTCGACCTCGGCGCCGTCACTGTTGAAGACCTGGTAGTAGATGGCGGTATCGGCCCGGCGCGCCGGATGCAGCACCAGCGCCTGGTCGAAACCGATGCCGGTATGCCGGTTGGCGAGGCTGCGGAACTGTCCGGATGTTGGCAGGGGCACGCCGCGCGGCGCGTCGAAGACGATGAAGTCATTGCCCACGCCGTGCATCTTCGTGAAGTTGATGCGCATTGCCGTGAAGAATACCGCAATCTATCGCCAATGGCCGCGAATCATACCGTACGCATCATTCCCCACGAGCGCAGCATCAGCGTTCCGGAGAATCTGCCGGTGCTCGCGGCCGCGCTACTCGCCGGACTGCCGCTGCCGCACAGTTGCCGGTCCGGTCGCTGCGGGTCGTGTCGCGCCCGGTTGTTGAGTGGGCGCGTGGAGTATGTCGGCGGCGCGCCGCTGGGTCTGTCCGCGCGGGAAACCGAGCAGGGGTATGTGCTGCTGTGCCAGGCGCTCGCGCGCAGTGACCTGGTCGTCGAGGCCCGGCTCATCCAAAGCGCGGCGACGGCGGAGATCAAGACGCTGCCCAGTCGCATCGCGCGGCGCGCGCCACTGGCCCCGGATGTCATGCAGCTCGTACTGCGCGTGCCGGCGGTTGAGTCCATGGAGTTTCTGGCCGGGCAGTACCTGGATGTGCTGCTCGAGGGTGGCCAGCGGCGCAGCTATTCGGTGGCGAACGCACCGGCTGCCGGCAGCCAGTTCGAACTGCACGTGCGGCACGTGCCCGGTGGTGCGTTCAGCGAGGCAGTGTTCGGCGCCCTGCGTGAGGGCGCCTTGTTGAAAGTCGAAGGACCGCTGGGACACTTCATCTATGAAAGCGGATCGGAGCCGGTGATCTTCATCGCAGGGGGCACGGGCTTCGCGCCCATCAAGGCCATGCTGGGCCAGGCGTTGGCCGAGGACTCACCGCGCGCACTGCACCTGTACTGGGGTGCGCGCGATCTTGCCGGAATCTATGAACCGGCGCTGGTGCGCGACTGGGCGACCCGGCACCCACGCCTGCGCGTCCATACGGTGCTTTCGGATGCAGCGGCATCAGGCTCGCACCGCTCGGGCTGGGTCCACGAGGCCGTGCTGCAGGATCATCCGGACCTGGCGCCCTTTGCGATCTACGCCGCCGGGCCGCCGGCGATGATCGATGCCATCGTGCGCGACTTTCCCGCACGCGGCGCGCACGCGCAACGGCTGTATCTGGATTCATTCGACTACGCCACGGACCCATGAGTCGTACCATCGTGTCATGCGCATACTGGTCGTAGAGGACAATGACCTGGTGGCCGATGCCCTGACCCTGGGACTCGGCGCGGCCGGTTTCGCCGTCGACCGCGCCGCGAGCGCCGAGGCCGCCCACAATGCGTTCGCCACCGAACATTTCGACCTGCTGGTCGTGGATGTCGGCCTGCCGGGAGCGGACGGTCTGTCGCTGGTGCGACGCCTGCGCGCCAGTGGCGCGACGCAGCCGGTGCTGATTCTCACCGCCCGGGATACCCTCGCCATCAAGGTCGAGGCGCTGAACCTCGGCGCCGACGATTTCCTCCTGAAGCCGTTCGAGCAGGACGAACTCATCGCCCGCTGCCGGGCGCTCATTCGCCGCGCCAACCTCTATGCCGGGGAGCAGGTGAACCTGGGCCGACTGCGGCTGGATGTCGCCGGCCGGGTCCTGCGCATCGACGAATTGCCGGTGGAGCTCACCGGACGGGAGTGGCTGGTGCTGGAATGTCTGGTGTTGAACTCCGGCCGCGTGGTGTCCAAGGAACGCCTGCAGCAGGCCATCACCGGATTCGATCAGGCGCTCACACCCAATGCCGTGGAGGTCTACGTCTCCCGCGTGCGCGCCAAGGTCGGCGACGCCGCGGTCATTCGCACCGTACGTGGCCTGGGATACCGGTTGGATGAGCCGCGAAACTGAGTCGGCACCCTCCATTCAGCGCCGGCTGCTGTGGTTTCTGCTGCCACCGCTGGCCGCGCTGATGCTGGCCGGGGTGTACGCCAACTACCGGGCGGCCACGGCCTTCGTGGAATCCGCCTACGATGAGCGCCTGGGCGATGCCGCCATAGCACTCGCGGGGAGCGTGCTCGCGGACGGCCCGCGACTGCGGGTGGACACCAGCATGGTTCCGGCGACGGCGCATCGGGCCGACCACCTCGTGGCCCTGCGCTACGCCATCGTGAGTTCCGGCGGGGAGCTGCTTGCGGGCAGTCGCGAGGTTCCGGCCGCCGCCGCCTCGATCAGCGCGAATCCGACCTTCGCCGACGTGCTGGTCAGCGGCGAACACCTGCGGGTGGCCAGCTACCGGATCAGCATCGACAACGCCCAGGCGGTCATCAGCGTGGCGGAGTCGGCGGCGCAGCGCGCAGTGCCCGGCCGCTTCATTCTGACCAGCACCTGGTTGATGGATTTCATTCAGCTGGATGTGACGCTGCTGATCGTCTGGCTCGGCGTGCACTTCGGTTTGAAACCGCTGCTGTCGCTGCGCCGTCAGATCGAAGCCGGCTCGCCACGCGAGCTCAAACACCTGGACGCCACCACCGTTCCGGCGGAAGTGAAGCCGCTGGTGGATGCGCTGAACGTCCTGTTCGATGTGCTGGCGGAAGCCGCGCGCTCGCAGCGGCGGTTCGTAGCCGATACCGCCCATCAGCTGCGCACGCCGATCACGGGCCTGCTCGGCAATCTCGAGCTGCTTATGAAGGAGCCGGCCGCGACAGCGCTTGCGCCGCGACTGCAGGCGCTGCACACCGGCATGGAGCACCTCGCCCGCTCGGCGAACCAGCTGCTGGCGCTGGCGCGCGCCGATCCTTCCACCAGCTTCACCGAGCAGTTCGACGCCGTGGATCTGAAGGCCCTGGCCGGACGGATCGTCGAGGGCAACCTCACACGGGCGTTGAACGCGGGGCTGGACCTGGGAGTGGAAGCTGCACCGGTGGCAGTTCGCGGTAATGTCCGCCTGCTCGAGGACCTGCTCGGCAACCTGGTCGACAACGCCATCCATTACACGCCCAGCTGCGGCCACGTGACGGTGCGCGCGAGTTTGCGCGAGGGCCGCCCCTGTCTGGAGGTGGAGGACGACGGGCCCGGGATCCCCGAAGAGCAGCGCGGCCGGGTGCGCGAGCGGTTCTACCGTGTTCCGGGAACGAGCGGTAATGGCTGTGGTTTGGGGCTGGCCATCGTCTCGGAGATCGCCGAGGCGCACGGGGCGCAGTTCACCCTGGAGTCAGGGGCCCAGAGGAAGGGAACCCGGGCGCGGGTGCTGTTCAGGTCAGCCGCAGTGTGACGCGCGTATCAGTTTGAGCATCTGACCCTCCGGACGAGGGTAGCCGGGCAAGTCGTCAGATTCACGCAAGCTTGGCCGCTTACTGTCCGCAGCATGCGAAAAGCCCCGGAATTGGCGTTCTTTGAGTCCCGCGAGCGGATGGCTGGCGTCACCTTGTTGGAACTGCTGGTGGTGATAGCCGTCGCGGCCATCCTCATGTCCGTTGCCACCTCCTCTTATAAGAGCATCACGCTCTCCTCCCGCATTTCCGGCGAGATCAATGGCCTGCTGGGTGACATGCAGTACGCGCGGTCGGAAGCCATCAAGCAGGGGCAGAACGTGGTGATCTGCGTGTCCAGCGACGGTGTGACCTGCATGCTGAACAACTACAACTGGAATCAGGGCTGGATCGTGTTCGTGGACCCCACCGGCGCCAAGACCACCGGCGGCAACGCGGCCCTCGTGCTGCGTTACCAGGTCGCTTTCTCCTCCAACAGCGCCGGCGGCAGCAGCGATACCCTGACCGACGGAGTGACCAGCAATGAGTCCTTTGACCGCGAGGGCATCGCGCTGAGTGCGGGAGCGGTCATACCGCTTCACACGACGCCCGTCGATGCCACGAAGACGCGCTGCCTCGAGGTGACCAATGTCGGCAACGTGTCCGTGCAGCAGCCCTCGACGCTTGCGACGTGTACCTGAAGGCAAGCCATGAAACCTCTCAATTCCATGCACAGCAGATCGAAACCCGCAGCACCGTCCGCCCTGCGCGGCTTCAGCCTCATCGAGGTCATGGTCGCATTGATCATCATCGCGGTGGGCATGCTGGGGATCGCCAAACTGCAGGCACTCGCGCTGTCCACCACCGGATCCTCGGGAGTGCGCTCGCTGGTGGCGATCGAGGCCGCCAGTCTCGCCTCGACCATGCATACCAATCGCGATTACTGGGTGAGTGGTCCGCCCGCGCCGGTGACCAACATTGCGATCACCCCGACGGGTCCGCTCACGAACACGATCAGCATTGATACCTTTCCCGTTGCTCAGAACTGTGCGACGACTTCCGTGTGCAATCAGGCACAGGTGGCCGCCTATGACGTGCAGCAATGGGCGGCGGCTCTGGGCGCGGTCGTGCCGGCGGCAGGGGTGCAGATTGCCTGCCCTGCCGGTGTGACGCCCGTGGCCTGCACCATCCAGATCACCTGGCAGGAAAACGTGGTCGGTACCAATAACGCCACGGCGGCTGCGGGCGCCACGGCGGGCGTCCTCAATTCGCCGCAGTACACCTTGTACGTGGAGCCCTAGAGATGCTGCGTATATTCAAATCCAGACGGTGTCTGCGCAGCGAGCGCGGCTACAGCCTGGTTGAGCTCTTGATCGCCCTGCTGATCGCACTGTTCCTGCTCGGCGGCCTCATCACCGTGGTGATGGGAACGCGCCAGTCCAACGGTACGCAAAGCGCACTGTCGCAGCTGCAGGACAATGAGCGCATCGCGATGACGTTGATCACCAACGTCGTGCAGAAGTCGGGCTATTTCCCGTACCCGTGGACGGGGGGGTTGCAGCTGAGCAGCTTCGTCGACGAGACCTTCACAGGGGTGCACCTCGCGCCATCGCAAGTCGTGGGGGGCAACTACAACGCCGTCGCGCCGGGTGACACCTTCGCAGTGCGCTTCATGGCTCCTTTTGCCGATAGCACCGACCAGATCATCAATTGCGCAGGCCAGAGCAATGCGCTGCCTTATCCGGGGAACCCAGTCGCCTTCGAGTATTTCAATGTCTTCCAGGTGGCGACCGTCAATGGCACCCCGTGGCTGCAGTGCGTGGTCCAAAGCAACAATAACGGCACTGTGGGCGGGGTGGTCACGGTGAACCTGATCCCCAACGTCACCAATATCTCCGTGCTGTATGGGGTGGGGTCGAACCTGGCAGGGACGCTCGGTGACTACAGCGTGGTCCAGTATCTGAATGCCAGCCAGATGTCGCCCACCAATTGGCAGAACGTCACCTCCGTGAAAGTGACCTTGACCTTCCTGTTGCCCCAGTACGGGACCGTGGGCGGCCAGATGATGACCATCGGTTCCCCCAATAGCACGACGACCTTCCAGCGCGTGATACCCATCATGAGCCGCGCCGGAGTGAACGTCATATGAGCATGCGACAGGTGAGTGGTCGCGGCCGCCAGCACGGCATCGTGCTGATCGCCAGCCTGCTGCTGCTGCTGGTCATCACTATCCTCGCGCTCGCCATGTTCCGCAGCATGGGGCTGGGGGAAAAGATTGCCGGCAACGTTCGTGAGAAGCAGCGCGCGCTCCATGCCGCCGCGGTCGCGGAGCAATATGCCGAGTGGGCGATCAGTTCAAATTCCGTGACGATGGCGCCCGTGGCGTGCAGCGCCGCTGCCCCCAACATCAACAACGGTAATGCCAACCAGATTCTGGTCTGCCAGAACGGCATCAATCCCACCACTCCCCAGGTAATCCCGGCGCAGTTCAACCCTCAGAATCTGCCCTGGACCGACGGCAACGGTAACTCGCTCGGCAATACCTACACGCTGCCCAATACGAGCCAGATGAGCCTGTCCACGACCGGCGGCACGAACACGTACTACAAGGCTCCCGCCTTCTATATCCAGTACATCGGCCTCGCCGCGGACGGTGGCGGCAATGTGTACCGGATCGATGCGGTGGGATATGGCGGCAGCCCCCTTTCAGTCGCAGTCGTCGAGAGCACTTATGAACTGGGCTCCGGCGTCACAGCTCGGGATCAACCATGATGAATACATCGACACGAATTCTGGCATTGTTGGCACTGCTGCTGGGCGTGGCCCTGGCACCCAGCACATTTGCCCAGACCCTGCTTTCCGAAGACTTTACCGGCGCGACCAGCAGCCAGAACGGTGGCGTGGGTAACTGGCTGTTCTTCAATGGCGCCTGTCTCACGGCTGGCACCAGTACCTCGCTCGCCTCGCCCGCCACATCCATTCCCGCCTGCACGACTGTCCTGCAGTCCTACTACGTGAACGCACAGGACGGTGACCAGTACCTCGTCGGCGGCGCCAATGGCTTTCTGGGCGGCACGGCCGCTCCGACAACGCCGGCGCAGCAGCAGCCCGATCCGATCGGCTCGGGCGCCCTGCGCTTCACCAACGGCAAGCCCTACGGCAATCAGGAACGCGGTGCCATCGTCTCCACCAATGCCTACTCAACGAACGCCGGCATCCAGGTCACCTTCAAGACGACGACCTACGACGGCACCGGCGCCGACGGCATCAGTTTCTACCTGATGGACGGTTGCGTGCCGGTCGCCGGCGCAATCATGCCGACCTGCACGCCGACCAGTGTCTACCCGACCGGTGCCGCCAATGTGCCGGCCATCGGGGCAACCGGCGGCAGCTTGGCCTTCTCATGTTCGGATACGAACGGTCCGGGGAGCGGCGCGGGGGTCACCTACGATGGTCTGACGGGGGGTTACCTGGGTCTGGGCATCGACGAGTACGGCAACTTCCTGAACCAGGGTGACAACACCGCCACGGGTTGGGGTTTCCAGCCGGGTCGCATCGGTTTGCGTGGCGCGGGCGCCATTTCCTGGCCGGCGCTGAACAACGCTTACGGCACGAACCCGAACAATCCCACGTTGCCGTACTATCCGGCGACGCTGAGCGCGACCTGCACCACGGGAAGCCTGGATACCGGGAGCGGCACCTGCGGCGTGTGTCCGACGGTGGGTCCGACCACTGTGACGACCGGCAACGTGACGACCGTTTCGAACACGACCACGGTCTACGGCGGTGGTATCTGCACCAACACCACCGTCGCGACCACCACCACCACTCCTGCCTGTACGAACAGCTCGTACTCACTGCAGAATGTCAACGGTGGGCCCCTGTGCGTGCAGTGTTCGACCGGCACCTATGCGCCGGCGACAGACGCCGGCAATCCGAACGGTGTGTGCTTCACGACGCCGACGCAGACGACACCCACGGTCCAGTGCAACAGCGGTTATACGTACGATGCGACCATTGGCTACTGCGTCAACAACAACAATTCGACCGTTCTCTCAACTAATACCAACTACACGCCCACGTCGGACACTACGACCACATCGACCAACACGACCGTAACGACCAACGCTCCGACGAGTTCGGCGCCCTACGCGCCGAACGTATCGGCCATCCAGGCGGCGGTCCAGAACACCTGCAGGAGCGGACACCTATGGAATTACGCGACCGGCACTCCCACGGATGCCGGTCCCGCGACCTTGACCAATGCGGGCAATACCGCGGGCATCCTGGACTATGCGGCGATTCCGAACGCCTACCTGACACTGCCACCGGGCAATCCTATATCCAGCCCCAGTGCCACGACGCGCACCGCCGCGACGACCATCTTCTACAACCTGAAGATCACGAGCGATGGCTACCTGAGCCTGTCGTATGCCTACAACGGCGGCGCCTATCAGTCGGTGATCGCGAACCAGAGCATTACATCCTCGAACGGAACCCTCCCCAACTTCGTGCGATTCGGATTCGCCGGCTCTACCGGCGGAGCCACCGACGTTCACGAGATCCTGTGCTTCAAATCCGCTCCGGCCGTGCAGTCCGGAAGCTCGGCCGCCGTCAACGAAAAGCAGTCCGCCAAGGTTGAAGCCGGCGCGTTTGCGTACTTCGCGTATTACAACCAGGACAACTGGGTGGGCCGGGTCACCGCGAATGCACTGAACACGGATACAAACGGCAATGTGACCATCGCCGCGACGCCAGCCTGGGACGCATCGTGCGTCCTGACCGGCGTGCTCGCCGGGCAGACCTGTTCGACTCTCGTACCCGGACCGACGGCGGCGATGCCGACGACCAGTCGCCAGATCCTCACCTATAACGACGCTACCGCCAGCGGTGCGCCCTTCGAGTGGGGGAACCTCAGCACCGCCCAGCAGAACGCGCTCACGACGAGCGATCCGAGCGTCCAACCGTATCGGTTCAATTATCTGCGCGGTGACCGTACCAACGAGATCAATACGGCAGGTACCTGCATCTACGCGTCCACCAGTCCCTGCTTTCGAGCGCGCACCAGTGTCCTCGGCGACATCGTGGACTCCTCACCGTCCTGGGTGGGACCGCCGGGGCTCAGTTACACCGCGACCTGGCAGGACAAGCTGTACCCGGCTGCTACGATGGCTGAAAACTCGGGTGTCTCGTACACGCAGTTCACGACCAACGAGGAAACCCGCCCGAACGTTGTCTACGTCGGTTCCAACGACGGCATGATGCATGGCTTCCGCAGCGGCTCAAACGACTCCTCCGGAAACTTCACGACGGCCACGACACCCAACGATGGCGAGGAAGTGCTCGCTTACATGCCGGGCTCACTGCTGCTGAGTGCCAGCACCGGTGGCGCCTGCGCATCGCTGGCCAGCACCGGATCGGTCGTGCAGAACATTCACGGCGTGACGCCCGCCAACGGTTCGACTGCGGCGTGCGTCACCACGGCACTGGACTTCTCGAGCGTCCAGTACGGCCACAACTTCTTCGTGGATGCGACACCGGGAACGGGCGACCTGTACTACGGCGGGAAATGGCACACCTGGCTGGTCAGCGGCCTGGGCGCCGGCGGCAAGGCTATTTTCGCCCTGGACGTGACCGACCCGACCGCGGCGAATTTCGTCGAGGGCAACGCCTCGAATCTGGTCATCGGTGAGTGGACGGCGACGACCATCAGCTGCGTCAGCAATACCACGTGCGGCGCCAGCCTGGGCAACACCTTTGGCACCCCCATCATCCGCCGCCTGCATGATGGCCGCTGGGCCGCCATCTTCGGCAACGGCTACGGCAGCGCGAACGGTGATGCCGGCATTTTCGTGATGACCGTCGACGCGAGCGGGAACCAGGCGTTCTATTACCTCAGCACCGGTAACTTCGGTACCGCCGACAACAACGGTATCGCCTACGTTTCCAGCGCCGATCTGGACGGTGACCACATCACCGACTACGTGTATGCCGGCGACCTGATGGGCAACCTCTGGCGCTTCGATCTCACCAGCGCCATCGAGGCTTCGTGGGCGGTGACCCCCGGACCGCTGTTCACGGCGCCGACCGGGCAGCCGATCACGACCTCGGTCACCGTCTCATCAGGCGCGACGGTCGCCGGTGGCAACACCCTGCTGATCACGTTCGGTACCGGCGAGCGCACGCAGTTCAGCAACGTCGGACAGGTGTCGTACCAGTCCGCAACCCAGAGCATCTATGGCATCTGGGACTGGAACATGAACGCATGGAATGCGAAGTCGACCGTTCAGTACGCGTCACTGACCAACACGAGCACCGGTTTGACCGCGCCGTACACGCTCGCGCAGACCAACCTGCAACAGCAGTCCTTCACGCTCAACGCGGACGGTTCGACGCGCGATATCAACAACCCCGCCACGCTGTGCTGGGACGGCTCCCCCGGTTGCACAGGCAGCGCCGGCAAGTTCGGTTGGTACGTGAACCTCATCGGCGGTCTCGAGCAGATCATCTACAACCCGATACAGGTCGACGGCGTGTTCATTGTGAACTCGATCGTCCCGGCGAATAACCAGGTGACGGCGTGCACCACCAACACCGACCAGGGCTTTACGTACGCCCTTTCGGTGCTCACCGGCGCCCCGCCGACGAACTTTTTCATCAGCTACC
>Ga0302314_10009237_pt1 | contig 17482 bp, 18 predicted proteins | sample III_Palsa_N2_3_FD_200533 | JGI IMG/M metagenome (GOLD analysis project Ga0302314, IMG submission 200533) | Peat permafrost microbial communities from Stordalen Mire near Abisko, Sweden - III_Palsa_N2_3 | ecosystem: Environmental > Terrestrial > Soil > Palsa > Peat permafrost | place: Sweden...
AAGGGCAGCCACGCGCGCTGGAAGCGGCACGACGCCTGGATCGCCGCCAAGGGCGCGATGACCATGGGCTATTTCACCCGCGAAGACCTGCCCTTCTACTACGCCCTGGCCGACGCTTTCACGATCTGCGACGGCTATCACGCGTCAATCTTCGGGCCGACCAACCCCAACCGTATGTTCCTGTTCAGCGGCACCAGCGGACTTGCCGCCGGCGATGACAGCACGGTGGTGATCGCCAATCTTGACCAGGAGCCCAGCGAGCGGGCCGATCCGGCGAGAGACAATCCCAAATTCAAGGGGCTTGAGTGGCCAACCTATGCCGAGCGGCTGCAGCAGGCTGGCGTGTCGTGGAGACTCTATCAGGAATACGACAACTTCGGCGATAACGGCCTGGCCTTCTTCGCCAACTTTCGGGGCATAGCGCCAGACTCGCCCCTCTATCAGCGGGGCCGGGCCTGGTCGCCGGGGTCAGGACCGAACAACTACAAGACCTCACGCGGCGAATATCTGGTCGACCAGTTCGCCGCCGACGTGAAGGCCGGGACGCTGCCGCAGGTGTCCTGGATCGTCGCGCCCTATGTCCTGAGCGAACATCCCGAGGCCAGCCCGGCGCAGGGCGAATATTTCACCGCTCGGCTGATCGCCGCCTTGGCCGCCAATCCCGAGCTCTGGTCCAAGACCGCCTTCATCCTGAACTATGACGAGAACGACGGCTTCTTCGACCACATGCCGCCGAACATCCCCACGGCCGGCCCGGCCCTGGGCAAGAGCACGGTCGAGGCGACCCACGAGGTTTATCACGGCGAGCCAGTGGGCTATGGCCCGCGCGTGCCGCTGATCGTCGTCTCGCCCTGGACCAAGGGCGGCTGGGTCAATTCGCAGCGGTTCGACCACACCTCGGTGCTGCGCTTCCTGGAAGCGCGGTTCGGCGTCGAGGAGCCGCACATCACCCCGTGGCGGCGCGCGGTAAGCGGCGATTTGACCAGCGTGTTCGACTTCGCCGGAACGGGAACGCCGGTGAAGAGCCTGCCCGACGCCTCGGGCCTGCCGGCTATCGCCGAGGCCGGACGCAAACGTCCGTGGCCAAAGCCGCCGAGGACGCCGGAGCCCATGCCTCACCAGGAGGCCGGCGTGCGCCCCGCCCGTCCGTTGCCCTATGCCTTCGAGGTCGCCGCGCTGGCCAAGGCTGATGCGGTGCGCCTGACCATCGCCAACACTGGCGCGGCCGGCGCCGCCTTCAACCTCTATCCCGCCGGGCCAGGCGAGCCCCGGTTCTATACCGTCGAGGCCGGCAAGTCGGTGGATGACGATCTGCCGGTCGGCGCGGACGGCTATCACGTCGAACTGCACGGCCCGAACGGCTTCCTGCGCACCCTGCGCGGCCCAGCCGGTAAGGCCGGACCCGAGGCGCGGGCGCGGTTCGACGCCAAGCGCGGCCGGATCGAGATCGCCTTACGGAACGACGGGGCTGAGCCGGTTACACTCGAGCTGGCGATGGTGGACTATCTTCCCGGCAAGCCGCGCCGCCGCGTGGTCAAACCGGGCGCCGAGGTGGTGGAGATCGTCGACCTGGCCGCAAGTCACCACTGGTACGACATCAGCGTCACCTGCCTGGAGCTCCCCGGCTTCGAACGCCGCTTCGCCGGCCACGGCGAGGACGGGCGGCCAAGCATCAGCGATCCGGCGCTGGGGCGGCAGGCGTAGGCCACTATCGACTAGCTCTCCTCGTCATCTCGGCTTGACCCGAGGACCGGACGGGCCGTCGCTCGTACGACTGAAATCTGAGAACCGGACCCCCTGATCCTCGGGTCAGCCCGAGGATGACGATATGGGAGCAAGCGCATCCCGCTTTAGATCGCCCCCTGGGGCAGGCGGAACCGCACCTGCCCTCTGGCGAAATCCAGCGATACCCGGTCGAAGCGGCTAAGCACGTCCATACCCAGCAGTATCGCAGGCCGCTCCGTCAGGCCCCACATGGCGAAGGTGTGCAGGTCGACGAAGGCCACTGGCCAGACCGGTAGCTGGAACCCGCCAACGCGCAGATGCGGCAGGTCGGCCATCTCGGCCTCCATGGTCTGGCCAGTGGCGCTGATCACCGGCACCTTCAGCCATTTCACCGACGGATCGCGCGTATAGCAGAAATGGCGCAGGGCCATGTTGCCGATGGTGCTATCCGATCCGGAATCGATGAAGGCGGTCACCGGAATACCAGCCAGGTCCGCATCGATCATCGTCAGCTGTCCGTCGCGCCGGCGCGCATGCACGGACACCTCGTAGGATCCGGCCCAGCGGGGCGAAGCCGCACCAATCACCAGTTGCTGGGCGCGAAAGTCCAGGGTCACGCACTGGTCGCCAATAAGGTCCAGCCCCAGCAGGCCCTGGCCGCCGATGGCGCCTGAGGGCAGCAGAGAGACGGGCCCGCGCCGGCCGGTGCGGTCGCCCACCGTCAGGCTGGCGAAGGCGGTGGGCGTCATCTGCATGCCGGCGACGCCATGCAGCTGTTCCAGCTCGCCCTCGGGCAGGCCGAGCTTCATCGCCAGTTCGGCGGCGATGACGGTGCGATTGGCGCCGGTGTCGACCACGAAGGGAAAGGGACCCTGGCCCTCGATGAAGACGGGCGCGGTCATCCGGCTCGACCAGTCGAGACCCGACCCGATGCTTGTGGATGTGCCCGTCGCCGCGCCAGTGGCGGCGGCGCCAGCCGGCGCGGCCAGCGGCGCGGGAATGGGCGGAGGGTCGGGTGTGATGGCCAAGGCTCGCCCCGGCCATAGCGCGGCTCCGGCCAGCAGGGCGGCGAAGCGGCGGCGGTCGGCTTGGAGCGGCGTCATGGCCGTCTTCCCAGGTTTCCTCGGGAAGACAGCCTACACCCTTTCACCGTCGAACCTAGACGGTTCGAGCGGACCCGAACCATCCAGGCTTGGCGACGGGTCCTAGTGGTGGTGGGTTTCCTCCCACTGGCGGCGTTCGGCTTCCCGTTCGCGCTTTTTCTTGACGGCCAGTTCGTGGCCGACGACGCAGCCGACCGCGGCGCCCGCCATGGCGTGGTGGTGGGCGAAGTGGCCGGCGACGCCGCCAACAACCGCCCCACCGACGCAGCCGGCCTGAGCCGACCCCGCCATCATCGCCAGCGCAACGGCGGCGCCCAAAAGCTTGGCCTTCATGGATAATCCTCCCGACCGCCCCGAACATCGGGGCGCACATATCCTGGCAGATATGGCTCGGCTTTGCGCCGGGTCAATTGGCGGCGACTGCCGCGCCCTCAACGTCGAAGGTTTCCTTGAGCACCGGCGCGCGCGCCTTGCGGGCGATCGCGGCCTTGTGCGCGGCGGCCAGGATCAGCTTGGCGGCCATGGCCGGCCCCGGCCGCGCCTGGATGCTCGGCGTCCAGCCCAGGTGAGTGCGCAGCAGGCCGTTGGCGTGCAGGACGTTGGCCCTCACCCGCGCCCGGGGCGTCATATATTCCATCGACACCGAGACATTCATCATCGGCCCGTTGTCGACCCGGTGCGGACAGTTCTGCGCCCAGGTAATCATGTCGCCGGGGTTCAGGGCTCGGCTTTCCGCCGTGTCGTCCCACTCGGGCTTGAAGGGCATCTGGCCCTCCGCCAGCCCGTGTACGCAGCGCTCCAGCCAGGCCGGCTGCACATAGGGTTCGGTGCGCGGATAGAACCAAATCCGCTTCTGCCCCCGCACCTGCCAGAGTGATGAGAGCGGCACGTCCAGGTGATAGAAGACCCGCGCCTTGGGCGAGGAGATGAGCACGCCCAGGTCGCGGTTCAGCACCTTGGTCTTGAAGACCTTTTCCTTCTCGGCCGAGATTTCGTCGCACAGGGCGCCAAAGTCAGCCAGATGGGTGTTGGCGTGGCGCAGGTTCAGCCACAGCCGGCCCTCCTTGACCGCCGCGAGCAGCCGGTCGCCGTTCATCTTGCCCGCCGACCCGCGCCGCCAGGAGCGCCAGTCCTCCAGATCCTCGCCCATGGTGAAGACGCCCAGCGCCTCGCGCGGGTAGCGATCCAGGATCGAGGCCAGGCCTTCGTCCGAGAACATCGGCCGCTCATGCAGGCTGTGGCGAAAGCCGATCATACGGCGCTCGAAGCCCGCGACCTCTTCCGGATCCCAATGGGTTACGACGGCGCTCATGCCCTGCTCCGCAGTTCGGTGTCAGTGTTTCGCCGGCGGCCGGAGCCACGCAGCGCGTTCATAGCGTGGGCCGCACCCTGCAGCCGTCCGCTCAAGGTCAGCTCCACGGCGTTGATCTGGTCCAATCGCCGGCGCAGCCGCCCTGCGCCTGGCGTGCGCCAGAGATGATCGCAGGATCGGGCGATCCGGCCGCCCAGGGATGGCGCGGTCGCAAGTCCCGAGCCGATCTCGACCTGATCAGAGGCGAACATCTGCTTCCAATGGTCGTTGCTGGCGCCGAGATCATAGACGCGCAGACCGAGTTCGGTCATGGCGGCGATGGCCTCCATCTGGTGCACCAGCCCCGGCGAATAAGCCTTCAGCGACGGGTCGATGGCGCCGATCCAGGGATGGTACCAGCCGTCTTCGCGCACGCCGAAGTGGGCGGCCACCAGCCGGTCGCCGGCATAGAGGCCGACCATCAGGCCTTCGAAATCGCCGCCTCGGGTTTCGAACAGACGGCGCATCAGCGCCTTGGTCCAGTCGGGGCCGAGGAAGTCATGCACGCCGGTCTGGACGATCTGCTGGCGCTTCCAGTCCATCAGGGTTTCGAACGCGGCCAGGTCGGCGTCATGGGCGACCAGCCTGACCGGACCCAGGTCGGTCTCAAGCGCCCGGCGATAGCGGCGATGGTTCTTGAAACGATTCTGACTGCGCGCGCGCAAGGCCTCAAGATAGGCCTGGGCGGTATCCGGCAAGACGATGCGATGGGCGGCGGCGCGTTCACCGACCGCATTGTCAAAGAGGCCAAAAGGATCGACCAGCCCTGTCAGTCGCAGACGGCCAAGCCCGGCCGCGGCCAGCGCTTCGCCGGCGGTCAGGCCGGCGCCGGGATCGCAGATCAAGGCGTGATAGTCACAGAAGGGTGCGCCGATCGGCCGGGCGAACCCGGACGGGCGGCGGTGAAAGGCAAGAAAGCCTACCGCTTCGCCGTCTCGGCGAAACACCGCGACGTGGGCGTCATCGCGAACCGCGCCGACAGCCTGGGCGAAGGCCGGACCGAGCAGGGGATTGCCGAATGCCGGCTCGGCCGCCTGCATCGCACGCCAGGCAGCGATATCGCTGGCCGCCAGATCGGCGGGCCGCACGATATCGGCGCTAAGCCGAGACGCGGAGCTGGCCTTTATGTGTGCGGTCATAAGCCCACCCGGTTAGCGAAGGGCCCGGCTGTCTCGTTATGGTGCGACAGTCCGTCCTTCACGCGGTAGGCGAGCAATCCTCGCGCCACGGACTATTGGCCTTGCTAGCCGCAGGTCTCCAGCACCGCCCTTATCGGGCGCTCAGCCCATCCAGCCAGCGGATCACGGCGGATTCGAGGGCGATCCGGTGGTCGGAGTAGGAGTGGTCGGTCGTGAGATGAACCTCGGTCACCGGCGCGCCGCCAATAGCGCGGTCGGCTTTGGCCAGGGCGTCGCTGGCGCCACGCAGGCCGTCGTCGGAGGTGACGAGCAGCAGCGGATGTTTGGCCAGGTTCGGCGCATATTTGACGAAGTCCCAGTCCTTGGCCCCGGCGATCGCCTCGGCGGCCATCTGATCGGCGGTCTCGGTCAGGGATTCACGGTTCTCGGCCATGAACGTCGCCAGGTTGGCCTGGGTGGCGCCCTTGCCGATAAAGGCGAAATTGGCGGCGGAAATCATGGCCACCCCGGCCAGGTCGGGATTGTGGTCGCCGACGACCGAGGCCGCCATACCGCCGAGGCTATGGCCGGCCACGACCAGCTTGTGGGTATCGATGCCATATTTGGCGGCGATGGCGGGGTCACGAACGAAGTCCAACCCCGCCTGGGCGTCCTCGAACACATGGTGGAAGCTGTAGTCGCCCGGGCTGCCCCAGGAGCCGCGATAGTGCAGGGTCAGCACGTTCCAGCCATCGCGGCGGATGGCCTGGGCCAGGTCCAGGTTCTGCTCGTTGCCGGGTAGGCCATGATAGAGCACCACCGTGGGGTGTAGCCCCGGGCCGGCGGCCCTGTAGAGCACCCCATTGATCGCCACCCCGTGCGTCGGGATATGCACCACCTCCATGGACGCCTTGTGGGCGGGATCGGCCGGCGGGTCCTGATAGATGGCGGCGGGAACGTCCTGCGCCTGGACGGGCGCCGAAGCGGCGAGAGCCAGGACGGCCCCGAGGGTAGCAAGGGAGATGGCGATTTTCATGGATTGAGGCTCACGAGATAAAAGGAAACGCCCTGTGGATCGGCGCCCTGGACGACCCAATCGCCGCTGGGCACCTGGTGCGGACCATTGGTCAATGTTCCGCCCGCGGCCTTGAGCCGCTCGACCGCGGCGCCGGCGGAGTCGACCCTGAAATAGTAGTTCCAATGCGGCGGGTCGCCCTTGTCCGGTTGGGTCATCATCGCACCGATGCTCTCCGCCCCGGCGGAGAACATCTGATAGACGCCGATCGGACCCATGTTGAAGGAGTCGCTCTTGGTCCAGCCGAACAGGCCGGAATAGAAGTCGAAGGCCGACGACGCCTCGGTGGCGATCAGCTCGCGCCAGCCGACATAGCCGGGCTCTCCCGGCCCGCCTGTCGGCGGCCCGCCTTCCTGGAGCCCGTGATAGATGACGAAGGGCGTACCTTGGGGATCGGCGACATTGGCCAGCCGCAGCATGGCCGGAATATCCTCGGGCGGCGTGCGCACCGTTCCGCCCGCCTTGGCGAGCCGTTCGACATAGGCGTCCGCGTTGTCGACGGCCACATAGCCAACCCAGCTCGGCCTGGCGTCCGGCGTTGTCGAGATTTGGCAGATGCCGGCGACACCGCCCTTGTCGGTGCTCAGGACGGTATAGGGCGGCTCGACCGGCCCCATTTCCGCCGCGCTCCAGCCAACCACCCTGCAATAGAACTCAGCGGCGGCCTTGGGATCGGTGGTCCGCAGTTCGTACCAGTGGAACTCGCTCGCCATAATGGCCTCCCTGACCTCGGGCAGCGGACGTTACGGTGAGGCGGGCCGAAATTCCAGGCTGTTGCGGCGAAGCTGCGCATAAACAAACGGCGCCCGGCGGGCCGTGCTTGCAAGGCCCTGTATTAGCTTTCTGTTTCCTGACTCGGGCTCGACCTTGACGGCGGCGCCAGTGTTGGCGCCGCAAGCCTTGGGGTCCAGTCATGACCGACGCCGACCTTGTCCGCCAACTGCGCGGCGAGCGCCTGACGACAGCCGAAGTCCTCTACTACATGCCCGATCACCCCGCCCTGCTGCAGCGGTTCCTGTGGCAGACGCTGGATATCGCGCCGGAATACCCGAGGGTGCATCGCTTCCTCGACCACTGGCGACGAGAGATCGAGGCGGTGATTCACTCCGTGACCCTGTCCGCCGCCGGTCTGGTTTCGCCCGCACGGCTGGATATTTCGCGGGTGGTGGGCACGCTGCACTAGGAGCGCTGGGGGCTGGCCCTACTCCTCCCGCTTCACCGCCACCTCCACGCCCAGCGCCGTCAACAGCGGGTACTGCTGATCGACGTCGATCTTCAGGCCGACGTGGCTGGCGAGCTGGGTGATGTCCAGCCCGCTGACCTCGGCGCCGCGCAGATCGGCGCCAGCCAGCTTGGCGCCGGCGAACAGGGCGCCAAACAGGTCCGCGCCGCTGAGGTTGGCGCCTTCCAGGTCGGTCCCAGACAGGTCAGCCTCGCGGAAGTGGCTGCCGGTGAAGTCGCAGCCGGGCAGCCGCGCGTCGGCCAGCTCCGTCAGGTGGAAGTTGCAGCGCAGGAACCGGGCGCTAGCCCGCACCACATTGCGCCCGAAGTTGCGGGCGAAGTCGGCCCGGTTGAACACCGCGCCGCGCAGGTTGCAGTCTTCGAGCGCCACGTCATAGAGGCTGGAGCGATCGAATTTTGAGAAGCTCAGGTCGCAGCGGGCGAACCGGGCGTGATCCAGCTGGCTGAAGGCGAAGGCCGCGCCGACATGCTCGCTGGCCTCCACGAACGCGCAGTCCTCGAACACGGCCTCGCGCAGATCGGCATGGGCGAAGCGGGCGCGGATGATGCGGCAGCGGGTGAAGCGGGCGCCTTCCAAAATGGTGTTGCTGAACTGGGCGTCCTCGATGATGCAGTCGACAAAGCTGGCCTCGGACAGGTCCGCGTCGGCCCACTCGAAATCCTCGATGGCGATGCCTTCGATAACGGCTCGGGATGCTGGCGTGTTCATGCGGCGACCGTGGGATTGAGCATCCGGTAGAGGACCATATCGTGCCCCCCGTCCTGATAAGCGCGCTCGAAGATCAGCCCGGTCTTCTCCAGCACCTTACGAGACGGCCAGTGGTCGACCAGGACGATGCCCACCAGGTCGGGCAGAGCCAGCGGACCGAAGGCGATATCGCGCAGGGCCTCGGCGATCTCGCTGGCGTAGCCCTGACCCCACCAAGCCTGGTGGAAGGTGTAGGCGATCTCGATTTCGGCGACACCCTGGACGTCCAGGGGCCGGATGCCCGCGCGGCCGAGGAATTGGCCGTCATGGTCGCGGATGATCCACAGGCCAAAGCCGTTCTGGTCCCAGTACGCAAGGTTGGTTTGGACATAGGCGGCGGTCTGTTCGGCCGTCCGCGTCCCGCCCAAGGTGCGCGAGACCGCCTCATCCAGATGCAGTGGGATGAGGTCCGACAGATGATCAGACCTAAGGCGCTCGGCGGTCAGGCGCGCGGTGGTGAAGGTGTCGACCGGGGTCATGCACACCACATCTCCCTGAACATCGTCTTCAACGCCAGGGCGTCCTTCCAGCGGTCGGAGAATTCGCGGCCCTCGGCGTCGACCATGGCGTAGGGCGGCGGGCCGAGTTCGCACATAACGGGCAGGGTGTCGTCCGCACCGGCCCGCTTCCGCCACTGCGCGATCCCGTCCGCCCACCAACGCTGGAAGGTCTCCAGCCAGCCCCTGTTCTGGGCCGCCTCCAGGCCGATCTGCACCTGGTTGGGGCCGGCGACGCGGGCGTGGAAGGCGTGGCAAGCGCCGATCATCGCCTGCATGCGCCGTTCGATGTCAGGATCAACGGGCAGCGCCATCTCGTGGGTGGTGACGTAGTGGGACAGGTCTCCTGTAAGCTTCAGCCCTGGCCTCGCGTCCAACATCCGCCCAGTGAAATAGAGATCGTTGGTCAGCCGCCCGCGATGGGTCTCATAGAAGACCGGCATCGGCGCCGTGGCGGCCACGGCTTCCAGACTGTCGATCAGAGCCAGGGCCTCCGCCAGGGTCGCGGCGCCGGCGGCGATCTGCACATTGAAATGGCGCGTCCCGCCCAGCGCATGGGCCGTGTCGATATGGCGGGCCAGTTCGTCCGCGTCGTGGATCAGCGCCTGCGCCTCCCAGCTTAGGCCATGCTCGGCCATGACCCTGGCAGTGGCTTCAGCCCGGCGTTTGCGGACGATGTTGACCCCCGCGCCGTCGAAGCCCGCCTGGGCGATCCGCGCCAGCGCCTCTTCGGGACGCGTCTCCAAATCCACGTCCGGCAGGCCATCCATGGCCCACACCGATTGAAACACCAGCAGTCGCATTGTCGGGTCCAGCCGAGGTTGATTGAGTCACCGTCATCCTAGCGTGACCATACCGCAAAACCGCCATTGCCGCCGCGCCGCAGCCCCCTTAAGCCTTGCCTTGGGGCGCTTGGCGCAGAGGCAGATACGCATGAACATGACGACGATCCGGACCTGGCACTTCTACATCGGCATGTTCATCGCGCCGAGCGTGCTGTTCTTCGCCATCACCGGCGCTCTGCAGCTGTTCAGCTGGCATGAGGCGCATGGAAACTACACCCCGCCGCCGATCCTCGAAAAGCTCAGCTCGGTGCATAAGGACCAGGTGTTCGCCATGGGGCATCACCACGATCATGCGGCCCCCGCCGCGAAGCCCGCGGGCGGCGCGCCAGCGGCGGCCGATGACGACGACAAGATGAAGACCTCGACCCTGATCCTGAAGGCCTTCTTCTTCTGGGCCGTCGCGGGCGGACTGATCGTCTCGACCCTGTTCGGCCTGTGGATCGGTCTGACCCATCCGTTGCGCAAGCGTACAGCCTGGATCCTGGTCATCGCCGGCGCGCTGATCCCGATCGTGCTGCTGGTCGTCTAGGCGCGGCTGGCGCGGCGGCAGGGTTCGGCTAAGATCGCCGCCGATGTTCGCGGGCTGGCAAACCTTCTATCAGATGACCGCCGAGGCGGCGGCGACCCTGACCGGGCTCGTCTTCGTTGTCGTGACCCTGACGTCGGGCCGACGCACGGCGATCAACCAGAATGGCGTGCTGCTGTTCACCAGCCCGACGGTGTTTCAGCTGACCTCGGTGCTGGTCATCAGCGCCCTGGCCCTGATCCCCGAGGGCGAGACGCCGCCGCCGGTCCTGTTGATGATCGCTTGGTCGGGCGGCAGCCTGATCTATGCGATCACCCGGCTGATGGGCATCGCCAAGATCCAGGAACCCTCGCACTGGACGGACGTCTGGTACTATGGCGTCGGGCCGGCCGCGACCCATCTCGCCCTGGCCTCGGCCAATATCTGCGCCTTTATCCGCCTGCCTCACTCCGCCTACGCCGTGGCCATCTGCCTCCTGGCCCTGCTGCTCCTGGGAATCCGTAACGCCTGGGACCTGGCCACCTGGCTCGCCCCCCGGCGAGACGACTGACCCGGAGCCTCCGTCATGCCTGAAACGTCCGATCTGTCCGACAGCCTGCTGGTGGCCGAAACCGGCCTTGGCCGGCTGCAGCTGGTGGCCCGCACGGAGACCGACGCCTTCCTGGTCGACGAACCCAAGAGCGTTGGCGGTCTGGGCTCCGGCCCCAACCCCTACGACCTGCTCGCCGCCGCCCTGGGCTCATGCAAGGCGATGACCATGCGGCTCTACGCGGAACGCAAGGCTTGGCCGCTGATCCGGGTTCAGGTCAGCGTGCGTCATCGCCGGGCGTCGCTGGAAGCGCGCGACGGCTTCGACTGCACCGTGACCCTGGAAGGTCCGCTGGACGAGGCCCAGCGCGCGCGTCTGCTGGAGATCGCCGACCATTGCCCCGTGCACCGGACGCTCGATCGCGGCTCGGACGTGGAAACGAAGCTGGCCGAGGCAAGGCGCGCGCCCGCGTCTGTCATCCCGTCGGCCCACATGGTCCATATGGAGGAGGCCAGCGCGGCATGACCGACGACGCCTCCATCCTCCACACCGGCGGCTGTCTTTGCGGCGCGCTGCGCTACGAAGCTGCGGGTGAGCCCGTTTACGCCGGCTATTGCTGCTGCGCCGACTGCCGCAAAGCGTCCGGATCCGGCTTCATTCCCTTCATGGGTTTCGCGGCCACGCAGATACGCGTCGCTGGCGAGACGCGGCAGTTTCGCAGCCCAGCTTTCAACGGCGGTGAGTCGGTGCGCAACTTCTGCCCCGTCTGCGGCGGCCTGGTGTTCGGCGGCGTTCTCGGCGAAAGCGAGTCCCACACCATCTATGCCGGATCGCTGGACGATCCCTCGGGGTTCAAGCCGACGATGGCCATCTTCAACTGCCGCCGCCCCGATTGGGCCGTCTTGCCTGAGGGGTTGGCGGTGTTTGAAGAGATGCCGTCGGCAGGCTGACGCCGGGCCGAATAGGACGTTTTAAGTCTCGTTTGATGCGAGCCCAACGACCCGGTTCCCTAGGCCTTGTGCCTGGGGAACGGCGGGTTCAATTTCATTGTAACCGACAGACTAGTGAGGGTGCGAAGCCTCCGCCTCGCGGGGTGTCGCGCAGGGGATCTCCGCCACTGGACGGTCGCCCAACCAAAGCTCCACCATCGGCGTGCCTTCCTTGCAGAGGGCATGGGCCTGCACGATAGCGTCCTCTTTCGTCGCGGCCTCGACCCACTCGCCCCAGACGATCCGACCTTCGGCGTTGAGAAGATATGCGCGGAAGGTTTGCATAGGCGCCGGTCCAAAATACCCTTGCGAAACCTAGCGTCCGTGTCTGGTGGCAACAAGCGAGGCCGTTTGACCCCTTTGGTCGCGGCCAGCGGCTCTCCTCAGTAGGCCAGCGCCAGCCCGTCCGCGCGCATTTCGCTGGCGGCGCCGTAGATGCGATGACCTTCGCTCATGTGCGGCTCGATGCAGTTGTAGCGGCCGAAGCCGCCGTCGGTGGGGCCCATGATCCAGCCGATCGCCTCCAGCGCGGCGCGGGTCGCGGCGGGCACGCCAGTTTCCAGATGCAGCAGGCCGGTGGGCGCCAGGCCCGGCGGGTCCTCGCCCATCGATTCCGTCGAGCCCTCATGGTGCCAGCGCGGGCTGTCGCCGGCGGCCTGGACGTCCAGGCCATAGTCGGTGCGGTTCACGATGATCTGGGTCTGGCCTTGCGGCTGCATGTCGCCGCCCATGACCCCGAACGCCAGCCAGGGCGCGCCGTTCTTGGTGGCGAAACCGGGGATGATGGTCTGGAACGGCCGCTTCCCCGGCGCATAGATATTCGGGTGGCCATCCTTCAGCGAAAACAGCTGGCCCCGATCCTGGAACATGAAGCCCAGGCCGTCCGGCACAAGCCCCGATCCCATGCCGCGGAAGTTGGACTGGATCATCGAGATCATCATCCCGTCCTGATCCGCCACGCAGAAATAGGTGGTGTCGCCGTGGCTGGGCGCCTGGCCGGGATGGACCGGGGTGAGGATCTTGCCGGGCGTGATCAGCTTGGCCCGCTGCGCCGCATATTCCTTCGAGTTCAGCCAGTCGGTGGGGACTTTGGAGAAGTGTGGGTCGGCGAAGAAACGGCCGCGATCCTCATAGGCCAGCCGCTTGGCCTCGATCTGCACATGCAGGCTTTCCGGCGACTGGAAGCCCATGCCGCGCAGGTCGAAGTTCTCGAGGATGTTCAGCATCTGCAGGGTGGTCAGGCCTTGCGTGTTCTCGCCCAGCCCATGCACCGTCACCCCGCGATAGTCGGTGGCCAGGGGCTTGGTCCATTCGGCGCGATGGGATTTCAAATCCTCGACGGTCATCCAGCCGCCGATGCGCTTGAAATAGGCCTCGATGGTGTGGGCGATCGGGCCCTCGTAATAGGCGTCGCGGCCGCCCTCGGCGATCATCCGGTAGGTGCGAGCCAGGTCCGGATTGCGGAAATAGCCGCCGTCCGCCGGGCCGGCGCCCCAGGTGTGCAGGGCGTTGGCGACCTCTTCGATTCCGCCCGGAGTCCCGGACGCGCCCACCTTGGCGAACTGGGCCATACTGAGGCGGATGTAGTAGGCGATGATCTGCGGTGTGCCGACGCCGGCCTCGGCCAGGTCGATGGCCGGCTCGAACAGCTCCGCCCACTTCAGCTTGCCGTAGCGCTGGTGCAGGGTCCACCAGCCATCCACCGCCCCAGGAACCGACACCGAGATCGCGCCATGGGCCGGCAGATGGCCGTTCACCGCCCGGCTGCGAGCGATCTCCAGCGTCAGGGCCTTGGGCGAACGGCCCGAGCCGGCGATGCCAACGACTTCCTTGATCTTCGGGTCCCACAGCATGGCGAAACAGTCGCCGCCGATGCCGGCGCTGGTGGGCTCCAGGAAGCCCAGGCAGGCGTTTGCGGCGATGGCCGCGTCGACGGCGGAGCCGCCCTTCTTCAGGATGCCGATCGCGGCCTGGGTCGCGAGGGGATGCATCGTCGCCGCCGCGCCGTTCAGCCCATAGACGGCGGACCGGGAGGCAAAGCTCGCCCCCGCCGGCCGGTCGCCCGCGCGCACATCCGGGCGGATAAATTTGTCGACGCCGACAGGCTGGAACGGGGGCAGCGGCTTTGCGGGTTTAGAGGCGGAAATGGCGGCGCCCTCCTGCGCGGACGCCGGCGCCGCCTCAGTCGACATGGCGGCCGCGGCGGCGGGAATGGCGGCGATGAAGCTGCGACGGCGCATGGATCATAACTCCCGATGGACTGGCTTGATCATAGACCATGACCTTCGCCGTCCGGGCAACGTCGTCGCCACTGCAACGTTTCGTCGATAAGGCCGTTCAGCATGCTCAAGGTTTAAGCAACAAGGAAACGCCACCATGAAACGCATGCTCGTCGCCACCGCCGCCCTCGCTCTGATCTGCGGCGCCGCGCCCGTCATCGCGATGGCGCAAGACACGGCCCCGGACGCTCAAGTCGCCAAGGACCAAGCCAAGGTCGCTCACGACGAAACCGCCAAGGCCAAGCACTATGCGGCCAAGTCCAAGCATGAGGCCAAGCGCGCGCACCACCACGCCAAGAAGGCGGTCAGCGAGTCCGCCGCCGCGCAAAAGCAAGCCATCGACGAACGCGCCAAGTCGGAAAAGAAGGGCGTCAACGACGCCGCCAAATCCGAGAAGCATGACGTCAACGCCAATGCCATGGACCAGAAGAAGGCCCTGGACGGCCACTAGGCCTATCGCCCATCTCCGCCTTCGCGGGGATGGGCGCCCTTATGACGGCCTGACCCAGCGTGAGGCCTAGCCGCTCTGGCGGTTTGCCCTAGACTGCTCCCCACAAGATCGCTCCCCGCCAGGAGCGACGCCCGGGAGTGAAATATGGCCGACGATCCGTCTTCGATGTCTTTCGGCGCGCGCATCAGCCAGATCGCCGCGGAAAAGCCCGACGCGCCGGCCATCACCGATGCCGCCCACACTGTCACCTGGCGCGCCTTCGACCGGCGCACCAACCAGATCGCGCGCGGGCTGGCCAAGGCCGGTGTAAAGTTCGGCGATGTGGTCTCGATCGCCCTGCCGAACGGCTCGGGCTTCCTGGAAGCGGCCTTCGGGCTATGGAAGGCGGGCGCGACGCCGCAGATGCTGTCCTGGCGCCTCCCACAGGCCGAGGCCGACGCGGTGATGGAGCTGGCCGAGACGCCGATCCTGATCTCCAACGGATCGGTTGAGAGCACCCGGCCGCGCTATGATGTCGACCAGCTCGTGGCGCTCGGCGCCGACGACAGTCCCCTGCCCGACGTGACCGCGCCGGTTTACAAGGCCGCCACCAGCGGCGGCTCGACCGGCCGGCCCAAGCTGATCCTGTCGGGCGCCGGGTGTGGTGATGGCGGCGGGCGGCGCCTCCTATCGCATTGGGTGGGACGACACCTGCATCATGCCGGGGCCGCTCTACCACAACGCCCCCTTCACCATCTCGGCCAACGCCCTGGCCAACGGCGCCCACGTCGTGCTGCTGCCGAAGTTCGATCCGGAAGAGACGCTAAAGGCGGTCGATCGCCACAAAGCCACCTGGCTCTACCTGGTGCCCACCATGATGAGCCGGATCTGGAAACTGCCGGACGCGGTGAAGGCCAGGTACGACGTCAGCCGACTGCACACCGTCTGGCACATGGCCGCCCCCTGTCCGCCCTGGCTGAAGGAGGCCTGGATCCGCTGGATCGGCCCGGAGGCGATCATGGAGCTCTATGCCGGCACCGAGGCCCAGGCCGTCACCATCCTCTCCGGAACCGAATGGCTGGCGCACCGGGGCAGCGTCGGCAAGGTGTCGATCGGTGAAATGGCCGCCTTCAGCGAGGCGGGCGACCGGCTGTCGCCCGGCGAGATCGGCGAGGTCTATATGCGCCGGCCCGATGGCGCGCCGCCGTCCTACCAGTATCGCGGCGCCAGCGCCCGCACCCTGCCGGACGGCTGGGAGAGCCTGGGCGACATCGGCTCCTTCGACGCGGACGGCTACCTCTATCTGGCCGACCGCCGCACCGACATGATCCTGGTCGGCGGCTCCAACGTCTATCCGGCCGAGATCGAGGCGGCGCTGGACGAACACGCGTGCGTCCACTCCTCCGCCATCATCGGCCTGCCCGACGACGAGATGGGGGCCACCATCCACGCCATCGTCCACCCCAAGGGCGACGTCACCGAGGCGGAGTTGCGCGAGCATCTGCGCAGCCGGCTGGTCCCGTACAAGCAGCCGAGAAGCTATGAGTTCGTGACCGACCACGTGAGGGACGACGCCGGCAAGGTACGGCGCACGCAGCTCCGCGATGAGCGGGTGGCGCGGATGAAGGCGGAGACGGTTTAGGCGGACACCTCTCCCGAAGGGAGAGGGAGGGGCCCGCGCCGCAGGCGTGGGAGGGTGAGGGGTTAGGAACGGTGCAGGGAAAGCTGAGGCGAGGGTGATCTCTTCTGAGGCAGCGTAAGCCCTCACCCTCCCAGCTTCGCTGGGCCCCTCCCTCTCCCTCCGGGAGAGGTGTTCAGCTCTCCGCTACATAAATCTCCCCGCCACCGTCCCTGAACTTCTCCGCCATCTCGGCCATCCCCGTGGTCGCCACGTCATTCTGCGCCGCCGCGGAATCCCGTATCTCGTGGCTGATCTTCATCGAGCAGAACTTCGGGCCGCACATGGAGCAGAAGTGGGCGACCTTGTGGGCGTCCTTGGGCAGGGTCTCGTCGTGGTACTCGCGGGCGGTTTCGGGATCGAGGCCGAGGTTGAACTGGTCTTCCCAGCGGAACTCGAACCGGGCGCGGGACAGGGCGTCGTCCCATAGGCGCGCGCCGGGGTGGCCCTTGGCCAGGTCGGCGGCGTGGGCGGCGATCTTGTAGGCGATCACCCCCTGTTTCACATCCTCGCGGTCGGGCAGGCCCAGATGCTCCTTGGGCGTGACGTAGCAGAGCATGGCGGTGCCGAACCAGCCGATCATGGCCGCGCCGATGGCCGATGTGATGTGGTCATAGCCGGGCGCCACATCCGTGGTCAGCGGGCCCAGGGTGTAGAAGGGCGCCTCGTGGCAAACGCTGAGCTGCTTTTCCATGTTGGCCTTGATCTTGTGCATCGGCACATGGCCGGGGCCTTCGATCATCACCTGGACGCCGTGCTTCCAGGCGACCTTGGTGAGCTCGCCCAGGGTCTCCAACTCGGCGAACTGGGCCGCGTCATTGGCGTCGGCGATACAGCCGGGGCGCAGGCCGTCGCCGAGGCTGAAGCTGACGTCATAGGCCCGCATGATCTCGCAGATGTCCTCGAAGTGGTCGTAGAGGAAGTTCTCACGGTGGTGCGCCAGGCACCATTTGGCCATGATCGAGCCGCCGCGTGAGACGATGCCGGTGACGCGTTTGGCCGTGAGCGGGATGTAGGGCAGCCGCACCCCGGCGTGGATAGTGAAATAGTCCACCCCCTGCTCGGCCTGCTCGATCAGGGTGTCGCGGAACACCTCCCAGGTCAGGTCCTCGGCGACGCCGTTCACTTTTTCCAGCGCTTGGTAGATAGGCACCGTTCCAAGCGGCGTCGGGCAATTGCGGATGATCCATTCGCGGATGTTGTGGATGTTCCGCCCCGTCGACAGGTCCATGATGGTGTCGGCGCCCCAGCGGATCGCCCAGACCATCTTGTCGACCTCGTCCTCGACCTGGCTCAGCACGGCGGAGTTGCCGATGTTGGCGTTGACCTTGACCAGGAAGTTGCGGC
>Ga0302314_10009238_pt1 | contig 17482 bp, 8 predicted proteins | sample III_Palsa_N2_3_FD_200533 | JGI IMG/M metagenome (GOLD analysis project Ga0302314, IMG submission 200533) | Peat permafrost microbial communities from Stordalen Mire near Abisko, Sweden - III_Palsa_N2_3 | ecosystem: Environmental > Terrestrial > Soil > Palsa > Peat permafrost | place: Sweden...
ACGGTCCAGCCGTTCTTGGAGAGCCACTGGGAGACGGCGTGGAGGGCGGGGCGGTCGACGATGAAGCGGGCGCCGGCGGCGCCTTCGGGGATGTCGTCGTTGCTGGCGTGGGTGAGGGGCTCGACTTCGTTGGCGCCGGCCTCGATGGCGGCGGCTTCGATGTCGGCGGCGGGATCGGGGGTGTGGGCTTCGACGAGGCCGACGTGGTCGAAGAGGAATTTGTTGCTGCCGCCGGCGCCGAGCTGGCCTTTTTTGAAGAGGACGCGGATCTCGGGGGCGGTCCGGTTCTGGTTGTCGGTGAGGACTTCGACGATGACGGGGACTTTGTGCGGGGCGTAGCCTTCGAAGGCGACCTGGTCGAGGATGAGTTTGTCGTCGCCGGTGCCGGCGCCTTTTTTGATGGCGCGTTCGATGCTTTCACGGGAGATGCTCTCTTTTTTGGCCTTTTCGACGGCGGCGTGGAGCCGGGCGTTGGAGGCGGGATCGGCTCCGCCGTGTTTGGCGGAGACGGAGATTTCGCGGAGGAATTTCCCCGCGTTCTGCGATTTCTTGAGCGAAGCGACTTCGCGCTTGGCGAGCAACCATTGACGTCCCATCACCGGAAGATAACCACGGGCGGCGCGCTCGCCAACCGAAAAGCGAACGGGACGTTTGCAGCCGAGGCCGGAGCGTTTGACAGGAAACCGCTGGTTCACCACCATCGGCCGGATAGGTTTTCCACCGAGGTTCGAATTCGATGAAGTTGTCCATTGTCATTCCCTGCTATAACGAGGTGGCCACGCTCCGGCAGATCGTCGAGGCGGTCCGCAACGCGCCCTATCCCGACAAGGAGATCATCATCGTCGATGACGGCTCGACCGACGGAACGCGGGAGAAGCTGCGCCAGGAGATCGAGGGGACGGCCTGGGCCGACAAGGTGATCTACCATGAGCGGAATCAGGGGAAGGGGGCGGCGCTCCGCTCGGGCTTCGCGGTGGCGACGGGGGATATCGTGGTGGCCCAGGATGCCGATCTGGAATATGACCCGAACGAGTATCCGCAGCTGGTCGAGCCGATTCTCCAGAATCGCGCCGATGTGGTCTTCGGCTCCCGTTTCAGCGGGGCGAACGCCCATCGGGTGCTTTATTTCTGGCATCGGGCGGGGAATGGGGTGCTGACGCTGGTGTCGAATGTCTTCACGAATCTGAATCTGACCGATATCGAGACCGGCTATAAGGCGTTCCGCCGCGAGGTGATTCAGAAGATCACGATCGAGGAGAACCGCTTCGGTTTCGAGCCGGAGATTACCGCGAAGGTCTCCAAGCTGGGCTGCCGGATCTACGAGGTCGGCATCTCCTACTATGGGCGGACCTATGCGGAGGGGAAGAAGATCGGCTGGCGGGATGGGTTCCGCGCGCTTTACTGCATCCTGAAGTACAATCTGTTCCGTTAGCGACTCCCACCAGCCCCGGAAGGAATTGACCGGAGGGGGAAAGGCTCTAATCTCGCGCGTTTGGTTGTCCGAGGGACATAGACATGCCGCAGACTCATCTTCTCCGCGATATCGTGACCGTGCTGGTGCTGGTGGCCGCGAACGGCTACTTCGTGGCCACGGAGTTCGCCATGGTACGGATCCGGGCGACGCAGCTGCGGCCCCTGGTGAAGGCGGGCAACTGGCGGGCGCGGATCGCCTACCGGGTGACGCAGAATCTCGACCGCTTCATCTCGGCGGTGCAGCTCGGCGTCACCTTCACCAGTCTCGGCCTGGGCTGGATCGGGCAATCGCTGGTCGATACGGCGCTGGGGCCCTATCTGGCGCCCTATGGGGCGGCGCATGAGTTGCTGGTGAAGGTGATCTCGTTTGTGGCGGCGTTCGGCGCGACTTCCTCGCTCCATATCGTTTTCGGCGAGTTGGTGCCGAAGACGATCACGCTGCAGCGGCCCCGGACGGTGGTGCTCTGGTTCACGCCGCCGTTGTTGGTTTTTTATTATGTCTTTTTCCCGCTGATCTGGGTGTTGAAGTCGGCGGCCAATCTGGTGCTCCGCGCGGTGGGGTTGAAGCCTTCCCACGAGGAGCAGGGATTCAGCCCGGAGGAGCTGCGCGATGTGCTGGTCGGATCGACCCATTCCCATCCCTCCGATGTCCTCATCAACCAGATCATGATCAAGGCGCTCCGCCTGCGCGAGACCACCGCCGAGCAGGTGATGGTGCCGCGCGACAGCGTCACCTTCCTGGTGCGGGACGATCCGCTGGAGAAGAACCTGGCGATCGCTCAGCGCGGCGGCTACAGCCGGATGCCGGTCTGCGGGGCGACCAAGGACGAGGTGGTGGGCATCGTGATGGTGAAGGAGCTGCTCTGGCAGCACATGGTGCTGGGAGCGCAGACCGATATCAAGGCGCTGGTCCGGCCCGCCCTGACCTTCCTGCCGAAGACGAAGCTGCCGACCATGCTCGAGCTCTTCCGCAAGTCCCGCAACCATCTCGCGGTGGTGGTCGACCCGGCGGATGACCGGATGCTGGGGATCGTCAGCTTCGAAGATGTACTCGAGGAGCTGGTCGGCGATATCCGGGACGAGTTCGACATCGAGAAGGGGCCCTTCTACGAGTTGAGCGAGAAATCGGTCCTGGTCGATGCCGGCCTGCCGCTCCGCGATCTCGCCAACGAGACCAATTGGCCGCTGCCGACCGATACCACCAAGACGGTGCGGCAGTGGGTCCTCGACCACTTCGGCCGCGCGCCCGGCAAGCGGGAGCAGATCGATGCCGAGGGCTTCCGCATCATCGCGGAGGAGGTCGGCGTCCAGGGCCTCAAGCGGGTCCGGATTCTCCGGCTGGAGCCGAAGCCCGAGGACGCCGCCGAGGCCGAGCTGCTGCAGTAGAGGCTTACCAGCCGAGGATGTAGGCGAAGACCAGCGGGGCGACGATGGAAGCGTCGGACTCGATGATGTATTTCGGCGTGTCGATGCCGAGCTTGCCCCAGGTGATCTTCTCGTTCGGCACCGCGCCGGAGTAGGAGCCGTAGCTGGTGGTCGAGTCGCTGATCTGGCAGAAGTAGCCCCAGAGCGGGACCTCGGTCCGCTGCAGGTCCTGGTGGAGCATGGGGACGACGCAGATGGGGAAGTCGCCGGCGATGCCGCCCGCGATCTGGAAGAAGCCGATCGACTTGGTCTTGCTGGTCTCGGTGTACCACTCAGCCCATTGGGTCATGTACTCGATGCCGGTGCGGACGGTGTGGACGTTCTTGATGTCACCCGCGATGACGTGGCCGGCGTACATGTTGCCCAGGGTTGAGTCCTCCCAGCCGGGGACAACCATGGGGAGGTTCTTCTCGGCGGCGGCGAGGAGCCAGCTGTCCTTGGGGTCGATCTGGTAATATTTCTCGAGCGCGCCGCTGCGGAGGATTTTCCAGAAGAATTCGTGCGGGAAGTAATGTTCCCCCGCCTTGTCGGCCTTGATCCATTCCTCAAGGATCGCTCCCTCGATCCGGCGCATCGCCTCCATCTCGGGAATGCAGGTATCGGTGACCCGGTTCATGTGGCGGTCGAGGAGGGCCTGCTCGTCGGCGGGGGTGAGGTCGCGGTAGTTGGGCACCCGCTCGTAGTGGTCGTGCGCCACCAGGTTGAAGACGTCCTCCTCGAGGTTGGCGCCGGTGCAACTGATGGCATGGACCTTGCCCGCCCGGATCATCTCGGCGAGGGAAAGGCCGAGTTCGGCCGAGCTCATCGCGCCGCCCATGGTCAGCAGCATGATGCCGCCGTCGGCGAGGTGCTTGTTGTAGCCGATCGCGGCGTCGCGCAGGGCGGCGGCGTTGAAGTGGCGGAAGTGGTGGTCGATGAAATGGGTGATCGGTGAAGCCATCCCCCCTTGTTACGGGGAAACGCCCCGCTTGCAACCCCACAGTGCGTTTCCCGATGTGACGATTGGGAAACGACCCCTCCCGTTGACAGGACCCTGTTCCGGCTTTAAATTTCCTTATGGGATCATGGTTGCAATGGCTGGCGGGTTGGATTCGGAGATATACGCCCCAGGAGGCGCTGATTCTCCTGGCCTGGGGAGGCGCCCTTTGGTTCGCCGGGTGCGCCACCACCTCGCAATACGGCCAGTCCCATCTCCACGGGGAAACCCCGATGATGGCCTCCTGGTACGGCCGGGAACAGGAACATCATCTCACCGCCTGCGGTGCCCGCTTCGACATGTATGCCTTCACCGCCGCCCACCGGACGCTGCCGCTCGGAACGATCCTCGAGGTTCGCAATCCGGCCAACGATAAATCGGTCCGCGTCACCATCATCGACCGCGGCCCCTACGCCCATGGCCGGGATCTCGATCTCTCCTACGCCGCCGCCCGCGATCTCGAGATTCTCACCCAGGGCGTGGCCCGGGTCTATGTGAGCGAGGTCGGCCACGATTCCCGCTACGATCATTATTGGAAGGAAGGAGTCGAGCCGAAGCCGGATACGGACAAAACTCCGCATTCCGCCGCAAAGGAGCACGCCTCCGTCGCCTCGATTGATGCCCCCTCCCCGGCCTCGGTGGTGCGATAGGAGCAGGCCAAGCGAGGTGAGCGGGGTAGGCGCTTATTCAGGCGGAATCACTGCGCCGGGGCCAGGGCCGGGGCTGGCGTCTGCATCTGCGCCTTGATCGCCTGGAGTTCCTTGAGGTGGGCGTCCGCCTCCTGGCCGCCGTAAGGGCACTGGGTCGATTGGGTGAAGCTCGCCATCGCGCGATCGATCTGTCCCTGCTGCCAGAAATGGAGGCCGAGCTGGTTGTAGAAAAAGCCGTTGTGCGGCTGGAGCGCGATCACCCGTTGGTAACAGAAATAGGCCTCGTTGTAGCGTTGCAGGGTATCGTAGGCCATCGCCAGATGGATATAGATCCCGTCGTCGAGCGGATCGTCATGGATCGCACGCAGATACCAGCGGATCGCCTCCTGCCCCGGCGCCACCCGGTCGGCCAGGGCGGGCTGCTTGGCGGCATCGACCCGGTAAAAATCGGCCAGCCGCTCCGCCGCCGTGGGGAAGCGGGGATCGGCCAACGCCGCCTGCTGGAGGAGAGGAATCGCCTCAGCCGATGAAATCGTCTGCAACTGGCCTTCCACCTCCTGGAAAGGATAGTAGCCCCGCGCCGTCCGTACCGCCCCGGCGGCAAAGAAAAACGCCCCGATCAGGACCGCCGCCGAAAAGGCCCATGCCAGCGGCCGGCGCCGTACCCCGCTCAGATCGGGCGCGCCCTCCCGGCGCCGCAGGCCGAGCCCCGCCAGGATGAAGATCGCGAAGGCGCAGGCCGGGATATGCATGCTGAAATCGAGGAAAGAATGGGCCAGCAGCCCCGCCCAGGCCGCCGAACCGGCGCAGAGCAATACCCGATGCGTCCAGGGAGCGCGGAAGTCGATCCTCCGCAAAAGCCCGAAGGTGACCGAGCCGATGAATCCCAGCGCAAGCACCAAGCCGATGAACCCATAGTCACACCAGAGATTGAGATAATCGTCATGCGTGTAGATCGCCAACGTCGAATAACTGGCCAGCTGATAGCGCGGATGGATATGGATGAACGTCGCCGGGCCGGTGCCGAACCAGAAATGATCCCGGATAATCCGCGAGGCATCCATCGCCAATTGGATGCGGACATAGTGGCTATAATCCCCCCGCTCCATGTAGCTGCGGATCTCGTCGAAGCGACCCGCCGTCGAAGGAAGGCAGAGCAGGAGCGCGCCTCCCATCCCCGCCAATACCAGCAGCCCGCCCACCGGCCAATACCATTTCAAGCCCGCGTGACGGACGCAGAAGAGGGTCGTCGCCAGCAGCACCATGAAGAGGCCGATCCAGCTCCCCCGCGAGAGCGAAAACACGATCCCCACGATCAACACCGCCACGACATAAAAGAGAATCACCCGCGCCAGCCACTTCCGCTCCACGAAGAGCGCCAGGCCCAGCGCCGACGCCACCCCCATATAGAGGAAAGAGCCGTAATGATTCGGGCAGCCGAAGGTTCCCAGGAGCCGGGGCGCGTAATGGAGATGGAGCGTCTCCCCGTAGGGATGGAACTCGGGGTGGAGATGGAGCCAGAACGAAAAGAGCGCGACCGCCAGCGTCACCGCCACGAACCCGGCCAGGTAAAAGACCCCGTAGCCCGCGCGGGCCAGCCCGTAACGGGCCGTCCAGAAAACCGTCGCGTAGGAGAGGATGTCGAAGAACTCCAGCCGCGCCGCATATTCCGTCGGCCCCGTCAGATAGCGGATGAAGGCATAGACGATAAAAGCCGCCGCAAACAGATCGACCGGATTCACCCGGAGCGGCTGGCCGAAGGAGCGGAAGGCGATCTGCCCCGCCTGCGTCGCCAGCAGCAGCAAGACCAGCCCCCAAGTCGGCAAAATGCTCCAGGTCCGCGCCCCCCCCATGGTCAACGCCGGCAGCGCGACGATCGCCAGGAGCAACCCCGCATTCCAGAGCGACAACCACGAAAACCTTCCCGCCACCATCCGATCGGACTCTTCCATTCCCTCCCATTCAACCAGAGAACCGGCCCCGTCCGCAAGAGTCTCGCATCCACCGATTGCATTTCCCAGCCTTGTCTAATTGTCGATTGCCCCTATCTTCGGCCCATGGGCGGTCGTCGCTCGGAACTCCGGTTCCGGGAGGAAAGTCCGAACACCATCAGGCAGCGTGCCGCTGGAAGACGGCGGAGCCGCGGCGCCCAAGCGGCGCGGCATGGAAAGTGTCACAGAAAATATACCGCCGGCGGAGAGCTTGCTCCCCGCCGGTAAGGGTGAAAAGGCGGGGTAAGAGCCCACCTCCCGTCCGGCGACGGACGGGCTGATAAACCCCACGCGGTGCAAGGCCGAACAGAGGTCACGGGTGCCTGCCCAGGCCCGCGCAAGCGGGCCGGACCTCGGGTAAGGTCGCACCACGGCGCACGCCGGGACCGCTCCGCAAGGAGAGGTAGAGAAATGCCGGCCTCCGCCGGGCGCAAGCCCGGCGGGACAGAATTCGGCTTAAGCCCATCGACGCCGGGCGCCCCGCAAAACGGGGCGTCCGGCCACCGGCTCCTCTTCCTTTTTCTCGCCGCCCGCTTTCAAGTTTCTGCTGGATTCTCCATGCCCTCCCCCATTAAGGTACTCCCCGCGCCCCATCCGGACGCATGCGGGTGTAGTTCAATGGTAGAACGGTAGCCTTCCAAGCTACACACGAGGGTTCGATTCCCTCCACCCGCTCCATCTTCATTATCGATGATAATGAATTCAATGATGACGTCGTTGCATAATATGTATGCATAATGATCGTCCCCCCCGGCATAGCCGACATTCCGGCTCTCGCTTCTCTTTGAATCGCAAACTGAGGGCGGCTCAGTAACTGATCGTCACTGCCAGAGAACCGCGGGAGCCGAAGGGATCGCCGAGGCCGGTGTCGGTGAGCTGAAAGCCGTAGTCGAATTTGACGGAGACGTAGCGGTCGATGGTGTAGCGGAGGCCAGGGCCGACGCCGAGGAGGTAGATATTGGGGTCTTCGCCGGGGAGGAGATTGATGTCGCGGGTCCAGCCGTAGTCGACGAAGCCGAGGAACTGGAGCTGATCGTGGGCGACGTTGGTTCCGAACTTGGGGGCAAACCAGGAGCTGATGCTGTAGGCGGGGGTGCGAATTTCATTACTCACGAGCCAGCCTTCGTCGCCGTTAGCCTCGCGCTCTTGATAGCCTCTCACCGTATCGGCGCCGCCCAGGCCGAACTGTTCGCTGCCGAGGAGGTTGGTGCTGGCGTCCTGGTAGGCGCCTTTGAAGACCCAGGAGAAATCGCCGGGCAAACGGGTGGTGCGGTCGAGAGTGGCTTGGCCATAGACGTAATCGGAGTGGGCCCCGGTGCGGGCGCCCGCGAAGTCCTGGGTGGTGTTGTTGGAGGTCATGTTGCCCGGGCTCATGTAGAAGTTGAGGCCGAGGGAGGTGACGCCCCAGGGGTCGGTGAGGCTGCTGTTGTAGGCGGTGACAAATTGGGAGACCTGGGTGGTGGTGTTGAAGACTTGCTCTCCGCCGAATTCGAGATCGTTGTTCGATTCCTTGAAATCATAGCCCTCGCTGAGGGTCTCGGTGTATTGGCCGACGGTGGGGAGGGGGATGTTGTAGCGGGCGCTGGCCTGCCAACTGTAGCCCTCGAGGGTGGTGCCGTCGGGGCGGGCGGCGGTGTTGATGAAGCCGCCGAAGAAGGTGAGGCTGTGGTGCCAGGGGAGCGGAACGATGTAGCTGGCGGCGTGGGCCTTGAAGCGGTCGAGATCGCTCGACATAGTGAACTGGTAGTTGAACTGCTGGTCGAGGCCGAAGAGGTTGCCGTAGTTGAATCCGGCGTTCCAGCGGTCCTGGCCGGCAGTCAAATTTCCGGTGTTGTCGTAGCCGGTGTAGAAGCGGACGGGGAAGCGGTCTTCGGTCTTGAGGAGGATATCGGTGGTGCCTTCCTCGGGACCGCGAGCGAATTCGGCGCTGACGTCGCGGAAGGGGTTTTGGTTCATCGTATTCAGGTTCTGCACCAACTCGTGCTGGGAGATGGCATCTCCGGGCTGCAAACCGACTTCTCCCGCCAACACCGCGCCGTTGAACCATTGGTTGCCGACCGTTTTGACTTCGTGGACATGCCCCTCAACGACGACGACTTGGACAATGCCGTTGCTGATGTTTTGCTCGGGGATGGTGGCGTCGACGACAGGGTGGTCGTTGGCGACGTATTGGGCCACCACCAAGCGGGTGATGGCATTGAGCGTATCGGCGGTGAGCGGTTGGCCGAGGAAGGCTTTGGCTTTGGTTTGGAAATCGGGCTGATCGAGGTAGGGGAGGCTGGCGACGCGCACACCGTCGAAGAGGGGAAGGCCCTCTTTTTTCAATTGATCGCTGCCGGAGACGAAGACGAGTCCCCTCACCTTGGCAATGATCTGGTCTTGGCCGCCGGGGCCTTGGGGGATTTCGGGCGGGGTGGGGGCTTGGACTGGGGGATTGGCCGGGAGGGTCTGTGGGAGGACTTTCTGGATGTCTTGAGCCTGGAGGGTGACGACTCCGAGGAAGAGGAGGCAGGAAAGAAGGCGACAGGACAAGGTCATGAAAAATCAGGAGTGACGGCAGAGCCAAGCATTATGGCGCGGCATAGGCAACCCCGCTGGCGGCGGCGAGGGCTCTGGGGGAATGGCTTCCGGAGGAAGAGCCTGCATGGAAGGCCGAGGCCCCGTCTTTCTTGGAGCCGCTGCCGCCCACTCCGCCGTCTCCCGAAGGCGTGGTGTCTGCGAAGGAAAGCCGGGGGCTGAAGGTGGAGGTGGGGATGGTGACGACGGTGCCATCCGGGAGGGTGAAGCTAGGCCCAGAGACAGGATCGGTGCTGCCGGAAGTGGAAGAGGTGGCGACGACGGTTCTGACGAAGTTCGCCAGAGCGCTGGGAGGAAGGGTCGAGACGGTGGCGGTGACGGAGGCGGCGCTGGTCCCGGTGACGACGACGGTGTCGCCTGAGCCGAGGACGGTGTTCAGGATCAGGTAGTAGGAATCGTTCCCGAGATAGGAACCGGCGGGCGTAACCGCGATGCCATCGACAGTGGCGGAAAGGGTGCCGACGGGGCTGTTGACCGAGCCGTAGACGGCGCTCTGCCAAGTGAGGTAGGGGACGGTGTAGCCGTCGATGATGTTCCAGGCGGAGAGGAAGTTCGCGTCGTAGTTCGCCACGGAGAACATCTGGTCGGTGGTCAGGCCAGTGGCGCTCGCGCCGTTGACGGAGAGGCCGATGCCGATAGTCGTACCGGAGGTGGTCGTGTCCCAGTAGCTGTCGCTGATGCCGGCGAAATCCTCGTTCAGTCCGACCAATCCTCCGACATCGGCGCCGCTGCCTCCGCTCACGCTGCCCGTGGCGTAGGAGGTGTGGATCTGGCTGTTGAGGCCACCCGTTCCGACCAGCCCGCCGACCACGGCATCGACTCCCCCGCTCACGCTCCCCGTCGCGTAGGAGGAGGTGATCGTGCCATAGGTGTCATATCCCGACAAGCCGCCGACGGCGGAGTCGTCTCCCCCGGTTACATTGGCCGTGGAGTAGGAGGAGGTGATGTTGCCTTCGTTCTCCCCCACCAAACCGCCGACCGTGCTCTCATCTCCACCCGATATGCTCCCCGTGACGTAGGAAGAGGTGATCGTGCCTTGGTTCCACCCCACCAAACCGCCGACCAAGGGACCGCCGGGATTGCTGCCCGTCACCGAGCTATCGACCAGGCCGACGTTCTCGATGCTGCCTTGGCTCTGGGCGAAGAGGCCGACATTGAAGTCGGCGCTGTCGTTGATGGTGAGGCCGTTGATGGTGTAGCCTGCGCCGTCGAAGGTGCCGGTGTAGCTGCTATTCTCGCCGATGGGGATGAAGCCCGCGCCGGCATTCCAGGTCGCCGTGCCGCTGGCATTGATGGCGTTGGCCAGGGTGAAGTCGCTGCCCAGGAAGCCGTTCATGCCCTGGAGACCGTAGACGTCGGCGATCTGGTAGGCCGTCGCGGTGCTGAGGCCGTCGCCGCCGAGGACGCGCAGGAAGGTGGCGCCGTTGTTGATTTCGAAGTCGTTCGCCGCGCTGAAGGCAGGCAGCGTTCCTCCGTTGGCGTTCTGCACCCAGTTCCCGCCGTTGAGGATGAAGCTGCCCACGTTGACGGCACCGGTCGCGGTGCTGGTCCCGGCGGAATCGAGGGTGAGGGTCTCGGTGCTACCGCTGACGCCGCCGAGGGTGATGGTGGAGGCGGAGGTCAGGGAGAGGTTGTCCAAGAGGGTCAGGTTCCCGCCACTGACAGTGTAGTAAGCGGAGAGGTCCGGGAGGTCGGTGGCGAGGGTGGAGAAGGTCGCCGCCGTGAGCGCGCCGCCGGTGGCGACCGTGAGGGTATCGGCGGTCAACGTGAGCGCGGTCGCGCCGGTCCCGAGACCGGTGCCGACGGTGACGGCATTGCCGGTGGCGCTGGAAAGCTCGACGACATCGGAAGAACCAAATCCGGGCAGGAGCGTCACGAAACCGCCCGCCGAGTTGGTGAAGACCGTCTGCGCCGCGCCGTCCAGCGTGGCGGTGACGGCGCCGAGGTCCGAGTTGGTGGTGCCGTAAACCACGCTCTGCCAGGAAAGGTAGGGAAGGGTGGAACCATCGACGATGTTCCAGGCGGCGAGGAAGTTCGGGTCGTAGCTCGCCGCGGAGAACATTTGGTCCGTGGTCAGGCCGGTTGCCCCGCCAGTGTCGTCAAGCGCGACGCCGAGCGTCGTCCCGGAGGTCGTCATGTTCCAATAGCTGTCGGCGATCGTGCCACTGCCGTTGCTTCCCACCAGGCCGCCGACGTATATTCCATTGCTCACACCCCCCGTCGCATAGGAGTCGTTGATCGCGCCACCATCGTTATTCCCCACCAAGCCGCCGACATAGGCATAGGCTCCCCCACTCACGCTCCCCGTCGCGTAGGAATCTTCGATCGTGGCGCCGTTGCCCCCCACCAGGCCGCCGGCGTATGCTCCTCCGCTCACGCTCCCCGTCGCGTAGGAGTCGCTGATCACGCCACCCCCGTTAAACCCCATCAGGCCGCCGACGTAGATCTCGAAATAATCGTTGGCAAAGGCTCCTCCGCTCACGCTCCCCGTCGCGTAGCAATCTTCGATTATGCCTTCGCTGCCCCCCACCAGGCCCCCGACGAAGATACTGCCGTTGATATTACTGCCTAGATCGCTCACGTTCCCCGTCGCGTAGGAATCCTCGATCGTGCCAATAACGTTGGACCCCACCAGGCCGCCAACGGTTCCGACATTTCCATCGCTCACGTTCCCCGTCGCATAGCACGACATGATATCGTAATTATTTCGTCCCACCAAGCCGCCGACTTGTACTCCTCCGCTCACGTTCCCCGTCGCGTAGGACGACGTGATATCGAAATCGTTAATCCCCACTAGGCCGCCGATATAAGCGTTGACTCCTCCGCTCACGTTCCCCGTCGCGTAGGAATAATCGAAAATCCTGTCGCCGTTATGCCCCGCCAGGCCGCCGACATCGGCATAGTCTCCCCCGATCACGTTCCCTGTCGCGTAGGAATCTTCGAGCAGGCCGTTGTTGTCCCCCACCAGGCCGCCGACATAGGCATAGGGGTTGGCTCCGCTCACGCTCCCCGTCGCGTAGGAGTCTTCGAGCACACTTTCGTTATCCCCCACTAGGCCGCCAACGTAGGAATCGTCTTCCCCACTCACGTTCCCGGTCGCGTAGGACGACATGATCGTGCCCCCATAGCTCTTCCCCACCAGGCCGCCGACGTATTCGCCCCCGCTCACGCTCCCCGTCACATAGGACGACGTGATCGTGCCGGTATTGTACCCCACCAAGCCGCCGACGTAGGCGTCACTAGCCGTCCCCGCCACCGAACCGCCGACAAGACCGACGTTTTCGATCGTCCCGCTGTTATTCTGCCCGAAGAGACCGACGTAGGCGTCGGTGCTATCGTCGATCGTCAGCCCCGAGATCGTGTGGCCCGCGCCGTCGAAGGTGCCGCCGTAGGCGGTGCTTTCGCCGATGGGGGCGAAGCCCGCGCCGGAGTTCCAATTCACCGTCCCGCTGGCGTCGATATTATTGGCCAGGGCGAAGTCGCTGCCCAGGAAGCCGTTTATGCCTTGGAGGCCGTAGACGTCGGTGAGCTGGTAGGGCGTGCCGGAGGAGCCGTTGCCGCCGAGGACGCGGAGGAAGGTGCCGCCGTTGAGCGTGAAGTTGGTGGCGCTGAAGCTGGGGAGCGTGGCGCTATTCTGCACCCAGTTCCCGCCGTTGAGGATGAAGCTGCCCACGTTGATCGCGCCCGTCGTCGTCGCCGTGCCGCCGGAATTGAGGGTCAGCGAATAGGCGCTGCCGCTCACGCCGCCGAGGGTGATGTCCCCGGTGGAACCGAGGGAGAGGTTCGTCGCAAGGATCAGGTCGTCGCCCGCCATGGAATAATAGGAGGAGAGGCCGAAAGTCGTGGCGAGGGTGGAGAGGTTCGTCGCCGTAATCGCGCCGGAGAGCGAGACGGAGAGACCTCCTGCCGCCACGTTGAGGGCCGCCGCATTGCCGGTGAAGCCGTTTTGAATGGTGCCCGAAGCGCCCACCGCGCCGGAGGCATAGACCACGTCGGAGGAGGTCAGGGCCGAGTTGAGGAGCGCCACGTAGCGCGACGTATCGGTGAGGGTGCCCTGCGCCGCGCCGTTCACCGAGACCGTGACGGCACCGAGAGAGGGATCGGTCGTGCCATAAACCACACTCTGCCAGGAAAGATAGGGGATGGTGGAACCGTCGATCATATTCCATCCGGCGAGAAAGTTCGTGCTGTAGCTCGACGCGGCGAACATCTGGTCGGTGGTCAGGCCGGTTGCCCCGCCGGTGTCGTCAAGCGCGACGCCGATCGTCGTCCCGGAGGTCGTCGTGTTCCAGTAGCTATCGGTGATCGTACCACTTTCGTTGCTCCCCACCAGGCCGCCGACGTATATTCCACTGCTCACACTCCCCGTCGCGTAGGAATAGTCGATCGTGCCACCATCGTTAGTCCCGCCATTGTTAGTCCCCACCAAGCCGCCGACATCGGCATAGGCTCCCCCGCTCACGCTCCCCGTCGCGTAAGAATATTCGATCATGCTGCCGTTGTCCCCGTTGCCCCCCGCCAAGCCGCCGACGTGATCTCCTCCACTCACGTTCCCCGTCGCGTAGGAGTAACTGATCACGCCACTCACGTTAAATCCCACCAGGCCGCCGACGTAGACCTCGAAATAATCGGGGATATCGACTCCCCTGCTTACGTTCCCCGTCGCGTAGGAATCTTCGATCGTGCCTTCGTTGGCCCCCGCCAGGCCGCCGACGAAGATACCGCCGTTGATATTACTGCCTAGATTGCTCACGTTCCCCGTCGCGTAGGAATCTTCGATCATGCCATTAATGTTGGCCCCCACCAGGCCGCCGAAGTCTCCGACGTCTCCATCGCTCACGTTCCCCGTCGCATAGCACGACGTGATAGTGAAATTATTTCGTCCCGCCAAGCCGCCGGCTTGTGCTCCTCCGCTCACGTTCCCCGTCGCGTAGGACGAGATGATATCGAAATCGTTAATCCCCACCAGGCCGCCGACGTAGGCGTAGGCAGTGTCTTCTGCGCTCACGTTTCCCGTCGCGTAGGAATCTAAGGTCCTGCTTCCGTCGTACCCCACCAGGCCTCCGACCTCGGCATAGGCTCCCCCGCTCACGTTCCCCGTCGCGTAGGAATCTTCGATCAATCCTCCGTCGGCTTGTCCCACCAGGCCTCCGACCTCGGCATAGGCTCCCCCGCTCACGCTCCCCGTCGTGTAGGATGAGGTGATGCCGCCGAAATAGTTGTACCCCACCAGGCCTCCGATGGAGACAAGGCCGACGGAGACACCGTCTCCTCCGCTCACGTTCCCCGTCGCATAGGACGACGTGATCGTGCCGGTGTTTTCTCCCGCAAGGCCACCGATGAAAGCCGTCCCTGCCACCGAGTCGCCGACAAGACCGAGGTTGAGGATCGTCCCGCTGTTCTGTCCGAAGAGGCCGACGTAGGTGTCGGTGCTGTCGTTGATCGTGAGGCCGCTGATCGTGTGCCCGGCCCCGTCGAAGGTGCCGCTGTAGGCCGTGCTTTGGCCGATGGGAACGAAGCCCGCCCCGGAGTTCCAGCCGGAGGTGCCGCTGGCGTCGATGTTGTTGGCGAGGGTGAAGTTGCTATCGAGGAACCCGGAGACGCCTTGGAGGCCGTAGACGTCGGTGAGGAGGTAGGGGGTACCGGAGGTGCCGTCGCCGCCGAGTACGCGGAGGAAGGTGCCGCCGTTGAGCGTGAAGCTGCCGGCGGTGAAGCTCGGCAGCGTGGCGCTGTTCTGCACCCAGTTCCCGCCGTTGAGGATAAAGCTGCCGACGTTGATCGCCCCGGTGGCGCTGATGGTGTTCCCCGCCGTGAGGGTGAGGCCGCCGCTGGTGCCGGTGATGTCCGCGCCGATCTCGATGGTGCCGCCTGAGTCGAGGTTGAGGATTCCGGTGCCCGTCCAACTGATCGCAGCGGCGACATCGATGTCATCGGATGCGTCCTCGTTGACGGTGCCACCTGCGTTGAGATCGCCTTCCAAGGTCGCCAGATCGGTGGTTCCATCCCCGGAGTTATCAATGACAATGGGATCGATGGTCCAGATTCCGCCCTGGCCGGTGAGGATGGTGCCGCCGATCTGGACATTGTTTCCGCTGGTCTCGATGGTGCCGCCGGTGCCGTTGGCATTGTGAGCTTTGATGGTGCCGGTGTTCTTGACGGTGCCGCCGAAACCGGTGAGCCAGACTTGGCCACCGACGTTGGCGCTGCCGGTGGCCTGGATGAGGCCGCCATTGTTCACCGCCAGGCTGTAGATGTTGCCGTTGGCTTTCAGCTCGGCTTTGAGGGCCTGGATGGTTCCCTGGTTGTTGACGCCGGTGCCGCCGATGGCGGTGCCGCCTAGGGCGACGGAGAGGCGCTGGTTGGCGGTGCCCGCCTGGGCCACAGTGACGTCGCTACCTGCGCCAAGTCCGACGGTGCCGTTGGCGGCGGTGAGCGTGCCCTTATTGACGACGTGCTGGGAGATGAGGAAAACGTCGCCGCCGTTGGCGGTGATCTTGCCCAGGTTGACGACCTTCTTGAGCGAGGCGCCCTGATATTCCTGGTTGCCCCCGGCGAGGAAGGCGCTGTCGGAGAGGTTCAGGGTGGAGGCGGTGAAGCTCTGGGTGTTGACCTGGCCGCCCTTGCCGATGAGGACGCCGTTGGGGTTGATGAGGATGACGGAGCCGTTGGAATTAAGAGTGCCGTAGATGGCGGAGAGGTTGCCGCCGGTGACGCGGTTGAGGGTGGCGCTGGCGCTATTGGGCTGGTTGATGTCGGTGATCTCGCCACCGGCGATGCTGAAGCTGTTCCAGTTGATGATGGTCTGGGTGGTGGTGGTGTTAACGTTGAGGGTATTCCCGCTGGTGGCGATGGTGGCGGAACCGGCGACGACGGTGCCGCCGGTGGGGTTGGCCAGGAGGACCGCCGGGGAAAGGCCGAGGAGGAGGATCGGCGCGATACGGCGCACCCGATGCATCCCCATCTTACCCAATCGAAAGAAATTCCTGGCGACCATCCCCGGATGCTAGGGAGGTCCCGGTTTCTGTATAGCCCTCTATTTAGCTATAAAAGCCCGAATCCCCGACCGAGGGATTTTCAGAATTTAAATATATAACCAATTGCGCATTAATTTGTTGCAACCGCAGCATTTCGTTGCGACTTGGAACCGCGTTTTCGAGCGGAGGCTTCCCCTTCGGTTCCCTCCAACCAAAGCGCCATCAGGGCCGGGCGGCTGGTGACGCCGAAGAGGGAGTAAAGGTCGGTCACGTTCTTGTGCAGGGTGGCCCGTTTCCGCCCGAGTGCGGCGGCGATCTGATTTTCGGTCCGACCGGTGAGGAGGCCTTGCAGGACCTCCCGCTCCACGGGGCTGAGGGGCTTGTCGCTCGCGAGCAGGCCGTTGGCGAGGAGGAGACGGCGGTGCAGGAAGGGAATCCCCCGCAAGGCATGGCCGATTAGCTCCCCCTCACGATGGCTGAAGAGACGGCGGCGGGGCCTGGCCTGGAAACGGTCGACGAGGAAATAGGACTCGAGATCGGCTGTGACCGGAAATCCAATGGCGAAGCGATCCGCGATGCCGGCGTCGATGTAGTAAAGCTGGTAGTGGGCCGATTTTTTGAATTCGGCGAAATCAAAGAACTTTCCGTCGCGCAGCCTGATGATGCGAAAGCGACCGGAACTGGCCATGATGGCCCGGCTGCCGATGCCGACATGGTCGAATTTCTTCGCCTCATGGGAGCGTTGGTAATAGGTGCGGTCGAGTTTTCCGTAATGTTCGCTCTCGTAATATTGGGAGAGCCGCTGACGGTAAGGCGGCGGATCGGGCCGCAGGGCGATCCGGGCGCGGAGGCGCCAGCCGAGAAAGGGATCCTTTTTCGCAGGTGCGCCCCGCAACACCCGAACGGCGCCGATCCAAACAACGTTATCGGCGTCGATCGCTTTCGCGATCCATTCCTGAAGGTATTTCAGCGTGGCTTCCGTCTGGCCCGCAGAGTATTCAGCGAGCCGTCTCCAGAGTTCATAGGTCTCGTCGGTGGCGATCGGCTGGGGAGGCATAAGGCTTCGATCCACCCTATCCCAACCCGATCAATTCACAAGCCGGTGTGGGCAGAGCCGAATCCGCGGGTCGTCCCTCGTTACCAGTATCCAGGGCAATTTCGATTAAACCGATGTAATCATCAGTCTCCTCCCCCCAGAGATAGAGTTGAAGCCGCATTCCCCTCGCCAGAACTCTCCAAGTGCGTCCACACCGAATGAGTATTTCCATTCAAGCCACATCTCAGCTTTGACGCTGCAGACATGGCTGACGAATGATCGATTGGCTATCTACCTGAAGCCATCTCTTTGCATTAAGCTTAGGAGCTGTCTATGAATCACAGTGCTCTGCCATGGCGTTCACCCCTTGGTTACCGATC
>Ga0302314_10009240_pt1 | contig 17480 bp, 15 predicted proteins | sample III_Palsa_N2_3_FD_200533 | JGI IMG/M metagenome (GOLD analysis project Ga0302314, IMG submission 200533) | Peat permafrost microbial communities from Stordalen Mire near Abisko, Sweden - III_Palsa_N2_3 | ecosystem: Environmental > Terrestrial > Soil > Palsa > Peat permafrost | place: Sweden...
CATCAGGTCATCCCCTTCAACGCCTTCGACTACGTGCCCCGCAACATGGTCATGCGCAAAATCGCCCAGCGTCTCGTCACCGGCCCTGGCGTCGCCCGTCTTAACCGCGATATTCTCCACATCGCCGAGCGCGAAAAGCCCGACATCCTCTGGGCCGACAAGCTCCTCTACATGCGCCCTCAAACCCTCGACCGCCTGCGCGCCCTCGGCATCGCCACCGTCAGTTACATGATCGACAACCCCTTCGGCCCGCGTCAGGACCCCGGCTGGCGTCTCTACATGAAGGACATTCCCCACTACGACCTCCACGTCGTCCAGCGCGACAGGAACATCCTCGACTACACCTCGCGCGGCGCTCGCGACGTCATCAAGATCCAGACCGCCTACGAGCCCACCATCCACTTTCCCCCGCCCGAAGGCTGGTCCGACGCCGACCGCGACCGTGGCGTCTCCTTCATCGGCACACCCTACGACAATCGCGCCCAATTCCTCACCCGCCTCTGGAAAGAATTCAACCTTCCCGTCACCGTCTCCGGCGGCCTCGTCTGGAAGCCCGCCCTCGGCTCCGAAGCCACCGCCGCCATCTACCGCGGCAACGGCGAACTCTATCGCGACGAGTACCGCGAGGGCATCTGGCGATCGAAGATCAACCTCAGCTTCATCACCCACTCCAACTGCGACGAGTTCGTTCACAAGAGCTTCGAGATCGCCGGCTGCGGCGGCTTCCTTCTCGCCGAGCGCTCCGAGGGCCACAAACAACGCTTCCGCGAAGACGAAGAAGCTGTTTTCTTCTCCACCATCGAGGAGTGCGTCGAAAAGATCCGCCGCTATCTCCCCGACGAAGCCGCCCGCACCCGCATCGCCGCTGCCGGTCACGCCCGCGCCGTTCGCGACGGCTACCACAACGACCGCCAGGTCGCCCTCATCGTCGAACGAGCCGCCCAGATCATTCAGCAGCGAACCACGGCGGTGGCCGCCAGATGATTCGGGACCTCCTGCACTCCCAGCCTGAACCCAGCGCCGTCGCCGACATCTGCATCGTCGGAGCCGGTGCCGCCGGCATCGTCCTCGCCGTCGAACTCGCCTGCCGCAACAAAAGCGTTCTTCTCCTCGAAGGCGGCGGTCCCGAGATCGAAGAGCCGTCGCAGGAGCCCTACGCCAGCGAACTCACCGGCCTTCCTCATCGCGGCATCCACACCGGACGCTTCCGCGCCAAAGGCGGCACCACCACGCGATGGGGCGGCCAGATTCTCGAGCTCGACCCCCTCGACTTCGCGGTGCGCCCCGGCATCGAAGCCAGCGGCTGGCCCTTCGCCAAAACCGAGCTCACGCGCCACTACGAACGCGCCCTCGAACTCGAAGGTCTCGCCAGGGTCACTCGTCAGGACGAAGCCGTCTGGCACGAGATCGGCCTTGCGCCGCCGCAGTTCGCCGATCTCGAACCCTACTTCTCGCGCTGGTGTCCCGAACCCAACTTCGCCAGCCTCCATCGCCAGACCCTCGAAGAGCACCCCGGCATCACCCTCTGGCTGCACGCCAACGCCGTCGAGCCCATCCTCGAAGGCGACGCCATCCGCGGCCTTCGCTGCCGCACCCTCACCGGCGCAGAGACCATCTTCCGCGCCAATCAATTCGTCTTCTGCATGGGCAGCATCGAAAGCTCGCGCTTCTTCCTGCAGCCCCGGTCCTCCGGTCTGCCCTGGAACCGCTCCGGTCTTCTCGGCAAACACTTTCAGGACCACATCGACTGCAACGTCGCCCTCGTCGAACCCATCGCCGCCAAACCCTTCCATCGGGCCTTCGACAACCTCTTCAGCCGCAGCTTCAAGTACCACCCCAAGCTGCGCCTCGCGCCATCGGTACAGACCGCGCACGGCACGCTCAACGTCGCAGCCACCATGACCTTCGTCAGCGATGCCGATGAAGCCCTCGCCCGACTCAAGACCACCGCAAAGAATCTCCTGCGCGGACGCATCAACCAGGTAGGTGCCTCCGACCTCACCTTCGCAACCCGCAACCTCCCTTTGCTCGCCCGTCAGGTAACGCGCTACAGCCTGCGCCATCGCGCCTACAACCCGCCCGACGCCCGCATCCTCCTCCGCGTCCACTGCGAGCAGGAGCCAACCTCCCGCAGCAGCATCACCCTCTCCGACGCACGCGACTCGCTCGGCCTTCTGCGCACCCGCCTCGACTGGCAGATCTCCGAAAGGGAACTGGCCACCATCCGCCAGTACGTCCTCATCGCCAAACAATCCCTCGCCGGCATCGCCCGTATCCATCCCGACGAAGACCTTATGTCCGGCAACCCGAACTTCCTCGCCCGATGCGACGACAGCAACCACCACATGGGCGGCATGCGCATGTCCACCTCAGCAGACACCGGCATCGTCGACCCCAACCTCCGCCTCTACGGCCTCACCAACACGTACATCTGCAGCGGCGCTGTCTTTCCCACCTCCGGCTTCTCGAATCCAACCCATACTCTATTGGCGTTAGCAGTCCGGCTCAGCGAGCATCTTAGTTAGCTGAGCTGCAAAAACGGTTAGCTGAGCAGCAAAAACGTCCTCGGAGAAAATAATGGAACAAGTCGCACTAGGAACCTCCGGCCGTCACACCACCCGCCTCGGCTTCGGCTGTTCGAGCCTGATGGGCGCAACCGGCCGACGCGAATCTCTGAGCCTCCTCGAAAGCGCCTTCGACGCCGGCATCCGCCACTTCGACGTCGCCCCCATGTACGGCTACGGCGAAGCCGAATCCTGCCTCGGCGAGTTTCTCCAGCGTCACCGCGCCGACGTCACCGTCACCACCAAATACGGCATCCCGCCCGGCAAAAACTCTCCCCTCATCGGCCTCGCTCGCAGGGTCGTCGGGCCCATCGTCAAAGCTCTCCCTGGCATTAAGCAAAAGCTCGCCAGCGTCGCCAACGCCGCCATCCGCACCGACGAAAAAGCGACTTTCACCTCGGCACAGGCCAAAGCCTCTCTGGAACGCAGTCTCTCCGAGCTCCGCACCGACCGTATCGACGTCTGGCTCCTCCACGAGGTCGAAGCACAGGATCTCCGCGACGACGAACTCCTCCGCTTTCTCGAAGACCAGGTCAGCCAGGGAACCGTCGGAACCTTCGGCATCGGCAGCAGCGGCGACAAGGTCGGCGCTCTCGTCGCCCAGCGTCCCGCCTACTGCCGCACCCTCCAGTACGAGTGGTCCGTGCTCGACACCCTCATCCCCTCCGCCGGGCACTTCCGCATCCATCACCGCGCCCTCACCGGCAACTTCCACTCCCTCCACACCGCTCTCGTCCAGAACAAAGAGATCTGCCAGCGCTGGTCCGCTGCGGCAAAGGCTGACCTCAGCAACGCCGACGACTTAGCCCACCTCATGCTGAAGGCCTCGCTCGTCATGAACCCGTCCTCCGTCATCCTCTTCTCCTCGAAGAAGCCGCAGCACATCCAGGCAAACGTCAAAGTTGCGGGCGACGCAACCCTCGACGCTCCTGCCCGGCAACTCTACAATCTGGTCCAGACCGAGCACGACAGCCTGCTCCTGCCCCAGTAGCCTCGCTGGTCAAACGCCCTCGTTTCAACCGAAGCAACTCGCCGTTTTCCGAAGTTGCGCAGGGGGAGAAATCTGCTCCTCTACCGACACCTCCTCCGGCCTCTGTCTTCGCCGTCGTTCCGGCCTGTCAAGCCCCCACCTCGACAATCTCCGCGCCAGACAGGCAGAATCGTGTGGCGTAGTAGTTCCATCCGGGCCTTTATACTGGATACAGGGAATAAAAAGTCCTGCCCGAAAACGCATTGCTTACGTGTTTAGAATGAATACTTTACCTGTAAAGTATCTGGAATGAGTACTTTGCACAGAAAGTACGAATCTAAGTCCATATTTATGAACACTTTAGGTACTTTTGCCCAGTGGGGGGAGGGTACTGCAGCAGAGATGGGTTAGCCTTGTCATGGCGAGCTGATATGTTCTCCGGACCAGAACAAAAAGGAAGAAGAAATGACCTCCTGGCGCAACTGGAGAACTCGCCTGATCCTGTTCTTTGCCGTTCTCGGCCCTGGCTTCATCACGGCCAACGTCGACAACGACGCCGGTGGCATTCTCACCTACTCTCAGGCCGGCGCCCAGTACGGCTACACCCTCCTCTGGACCATGCTCCCCATCACCCTTGCCCTGATCGTGGTGCAGGAGATGTGCGCCCGTATGGGGGTGGTCACCGGCAAAGGACTCAGCGACCTCATTCGCGAAGAATTCGGCTTCCGCATCACCTTCGTCATGATGATCCTGCTGGTCGTCGTCAACTTCGCCAACGTCATCGCCGAGTTCTCCGGCATCGCCGGCAGCATGCAGCTCTTCCACGTCAGCAAGTATCTGAGCGTTCCCATCTGCGCCTTCATCGTCTGGATTCTCGTGGTCAAGGGCGACTACAAGAGCGTCGAGAAGATCTTCCTCATCGCCAGCGTCTTCTACATCGCCTACATCATCGCCGGTGTGCTCAGCCGGCCCGACTGGCACCTGGCTCTGGTCGAGACCGTCAAACTCCCGCCCCGCGACGTCTGGCGCGACAAGAGCTACGTCTACATGACCGTCGCGGTCATCGGCACCACCATTACCCCGTGGATGCAGTTCTATCTGCAGTCCTCCATCGTCGATAAGGGAGTCAACGTCCGGCAGTACAAGGCCTCGCGCCTCGACGTCATCGTCGGCTCCATCTTCACCGATGTCGTTGCCTGGTTCATCGTGGTTGCCTGCGCCGCCACGCTCTACACCCACGGCATGCGCAACATCGGCGACCCCTCCGACGCTGCCCAGGCGATGAAACCCCTGGCAGGGGACTACGCCTTCATCCTCTTCGCCGCCGGCCTCTTCAATGCGTCTATCTTCGCCGCTTCTATCCTGCCTCTCTCGACGGCATACACCGTCTGCGAGGGGCTTGGCTTCGAGAGCGGCCTCGACAAAACCTTCCGCGAAGCGAAGTTCTTCTACTGGTTCTACAGCCTGCTCATCGCTGCGGGCGCGGCCGTCGTCCTGATTCCCAACTTCCCGCTGGTGCAGTTCACCATTCTCTCGCAGGTACTGAACGGCATTCTTCTGCCCGTGGTGATGATCTTCATGCTCAAGCTCATCAACAAGCACGACCTCATGGGCAAATACACGAACTCCCGCTGGTTCGACGCCATCGCATGGATTACAGCGATCATCGTCATCACGCTGTCACTTGCTCTGGTCTGGAACAAAATCCACGGCTAGCCGCGCTAAAGCAGCTTGCCTTCGGAGAGGTCGCGAATCAGCCCCAGGTCCGCCGCCAGAAAATCGTACTCCGGCAAAGCTCCCAGCGGAGCCCAGCGCATGTCATTGAAAATACGATTCTCCAGTGCACCGTTGAACTCCCGAACCACAAAAAACTGGAGGTCGATCGCGCCGCCGTTCCGGTACTTGTGTCTGACCCGCGCCACCCGCCGGCCAATCACTGCGGAGATCCCCAGCTCCTCTTCCAGTTCACGGGCAAGGGCACCCTCTGAACTTTCCCCGGCTTCGATTTTTCCGCCGGGAAACTCCCACTTCAGGCTCATCGGCTGATCGGGTTTGCGTTGACAGATAAGCACTTCCACCCCGGACCCGTTCCCGCCTGCAGCATCCCGCAAAATCAGAGCCGCCACCACAAGCCGGAGAGGCTTCTGCCCTGAGGTCTCAGTTCGTTCGTCGAGATTGCGAATGGGCTCTTTCACCTGACTTCATCTTAGACGATGTGCGGCACCCAAAAGCTTCTTCCAGACTCACTTAGGCGGGCCTGACCGATGCTGGGTAGTAAACCGGCCAGCCTTCCTGCGCGCTTCGCTCGACCAGGGCCGGGGTTGGATTCACCGGAAAGGCCTTTCGGGCAATGGCCAGCATGGCCGCGTCGTGCACGGAGTTGCCGAAGACCGCATCGGGAGCCGTGACTCCGGCCCGTTTCAGCGAGGCTACTTTGCCCTCATCGGTCGGCACGTCGCGAATCACGTCGGTCACCACGCCGTCCTTCACCTGGACGCATGCCGCGAGGACCCGGTCGGCGGGTATGCCAAACCGGCGGACGCCCTCTTCAATGACCCAGTTGTTGGTCGAGCTGACGGCCCAGATCTCGACCCCTTTGCCACGGAGTTCGTCTACCAACGCCTTCATTTCCGGGAAGATATTGCGCTCGATCCGGCTCTCGAAGAAGACCTTCGCGGCTCGGCGCATCTCGTCTTCGCGCAGGCGCTGGTACATCTGCACCATCTCTCCGCAGATCGCCAGTTCGGAGACCTCGCCGCGCTGATAGCCGCGGTATCGGGCGTCGATCCAGTCGGTTGCTTCGCGGGAGACCAGACCGGTCTCGATCGTCCAGTGCATGAAGGAAGACCCGGCATCGCCCGACCACAGGGTTCCGTCGCAATCGAAGACGGCTACCGCAGGGGACAATGCGTGAACGGCGGCGTGAAACTCTGACGTATCAAGATGACTGACTGCAACAACGTTACTCACAAACCAACTCTGCTTTTCTACGCGGCCTGATGCGCGTCGTTTTCTGTCCACCTGACTGATTTGCAGGTTGGAGGTGATTTTACTCTACCGCTCAGAGATCCTTATCCGCCGTTCCGGTTGCGCAGGAGACTCGCGGTTCGGAGAGCTGCGTCTACCAGTTAACCGGAAGTGGCGCGGGGATGTGTCACAGGAAGGGAAATTCACGATATAAAAACCAGGCAGTACCCTGCTGGGCAAGGGCTCCAGTCTGCTGCTGGCTGCTGGTATCCCCTCCCCCGTCCCTTTTTTGCTAAAGTGTTCAAATAAAATGATTTAGCCTCGTACCTGCAGGGTAAAGTACTCATTTCAAATGGTTTACTTGTAAAGTATTCATTGTAAAAGAGAAAGCCCCGAAAAATACCGGGGCTTTCTTTATGCTCTCTATCCAGTATAGCTGGTGGAGTGGAACTACTACGCCACGCGATTGTGCCTGTCTGGCAAGGGAATTTGAACATCCGGGGCTTGACAGCAGAGATGGCTAAATCGGCGGCAGGCCCTCCACCACGCTGACGCCAGCGGGCGGAATGAAGGCAAAGTCGGAGTCCTTTACGGGCACGTTCTCCCGCATGTCGGAGAATTCGAATTCGGTTACGGCTCCGTCCATCTCTTCGAGGCGCATGCGGTCGATCGCTCCATCGGACTTCACCCACAGCGAGAGCAGTCTGACTCGCTGCTCCATTCCTTTGGGAACGCCTGAGATCCGGAAGTCCGGGCCATCCGGCACGACTGCCACGTTTTCGAGCTCTTTCTTCAACTGCGTATGCCCCAGAAGGAACCGGAGGGGGGAGCGCAGGTCGTCGAGCTGCTTTGCGGGAACGCGGGTCGCCTGGGCGTCGCCAGGGGTGTAGAACCAGGCGAACTTCCCGTCCAGCACGAAGACTTTGCCGACCGGCGCGGCGTAGCTCCAGCGCATGCGCCCCGGTTTCTTCAGCAGCAGCGTGCCCTCTTCGGTGCGGTCCATGCCCATGCCGGAGTAGTGCTCGGCATAGTGGGCGCGCAGCGAGGCGAGATGGTTGTAATGATCGTCGACCCTGCGGATGAGCGCGTCGTTATCGGGCGCGGCGTTCTGCGCGAACCCCCACGGTGCGCAGAGGACAGAGAGCAGCAGAACCGGCCTGACGGTGGTAGCCAGCATTATTGAATGGGCTGCGTGCAGTTGTTACCGCCGGCGGGATCGAACCGGATGATGTTGTTGGCATCCGAGCAGTATCCGCGGTCGCCGGAGTTTCCAATCGACTGGGGCACTGCCGTGATCTCATACGAGGTGTACATATCCTGATTGTTCACGGTCACCTTGGTGCAGTTGGTGATGGCGAAGGTGTAGCCGGCCTTCTGTCCGGCGGCCAGGCCAGGATCGAGCAGCTGCGCGGCCTGCGCGTTGGGCGCTCCCGATTTCGGGTCGCCCCCCAGAGCCGCCAGGGAGCAGGAGAAGCCGTTTGCCGGGTAAGCCGAGTTGTACTGAAGCTCCGCCTGGCCGATGGTCCGGACGGACTGTACCGCAGAGGTCTCATTTGCCTGCTTGCGCAGCTTCAACAGTTGGGGCACAGCCAGGGTCATCAGAATCAACATGACCGACATAACGATCAGCAACTCGATCAGCGTAAAGCCCTCTTCGTTGCTCTGTCTGGAGCGCAGCAGATCAATGGCGTTCATCGTCTTCATATTCCTCGGCAATCCTCAGGTCCAGAATCCGGAGTCAGACTCCGAACAAAACTTTATCAGGTGAATGTTCTAACAGGCTAAATCTTCCCGCTCGATCTTCATCGTCCCAAGATTTCCCAGCAGCGTCAACGCCATGGCCTCGGGACGGAAGAGCTGTTGCGCGAGCTCCTGAATATCGGTAGTGGTTACGGCCTCGATCTCCTCGGTGATTTCGTCGACGCCAAAGAACCTGCCGAAGTACATCTGCTGGCGGGCCAGGTTGGCCATGCGGCTGCCTGAACTCTCCAGACCGATTACCATGTTGCTCTTCAACTGATCCTTCGCCCGCTTCAACTCAACGTCGCTGACGGTCTCTTCCTTGAGACGCCGCAACTCCTGCAGGGTAAGCTGCAGCACCTTCTCTGTTTTGTCGACGGAGGTTCCAGCGTAGACGGAGAGGGAGCCGGTATCGCGGAAGGGGCTCATCTCGGAGTAGATGGAGTAGGCCAGACCCTGGTCCTCGCGGATGGACTGGAAGAGGCGTGAGCTCATGCCGCCGCCCAGCATCGTGTTGAGCAGGTAGACCGCGTAGCGCTGCGGGTCGTTCACCGGAGGAGCCGGAACCCCGAGGCAGAACTGGACCTGTTCGAGAGACTTCTTGCGCTTGAGCGTGATGTGCGGCGTGGCGACGGGTGGGGCGGGGTTCGGCAGGACTTGTTCGCCCGTGGCGGAGAGCGAGCTGAACTCGCGTTCTACCTGCGCCACGAAGGCATCGTGCTCCAGATTGCCGGCCGCCGAAAAGACCATGTTCGGCGCGGAGAACCGGCCGGCGTAGAAGTCGAAGAGGACCTGCTGATTGAAGCTGGAGACGGTCTTGACGGTGCCCAGAATCGGCCGTCCAAGGGCGTCGCCCTTCCAGAAGTTCTGGGTGAAGATCTCATTGACCAGATAGTCGGGGTTGTCCTCGTCCATCTTGATCTCTTCGAGGATGACGCCCTGTTCGCGGGCCAGCTCCTCGGGGGTAAACGTAGGGTGCAGGACCAGGTCGGCCAGGACGTCGAGCGCGGGAGGGACGTTTTCGTCGAGCACCTTGATGTTGAAGCAGACCATCTCCTTGCCGGTGAAGGCGTCGAGATTGCCGCCGATGGTATCGACCTCGCGGGCGATCTGCTGGGCAGAGCGCGAGGTGGTGCCCTTGAAGACCATGTGTTCGATGAAGTGCGAGATGCCGTTCAGCTCAGCCGGTTCGTCGCGCGACCCGGAGCCGATCCAGGCGCCCATGGAGACGGAGCGGACGTGGGGCATGCTCTCGGTCAGGACCAGGAGGCCGTTCGAAAGCACAGTCTTGCGGATGTTACGGGTAGCGTTTTTGCTTACAGAGACATCGTCAATCAGGGTTGCGGACATGCGGCTCCTTCAACCTTCATTGTTTCACAGCAGGGGCCGGGGAATCGGGCCGGAGTAGACTGGGAGGAAGGAACGCAAAATTGCGTCTCTGGCTGCAGGGAACAGACAAATCTCGCATGTTGAACGAAACAAAAGACGTAGGCGGTGGATCTGCCGAACGCGCAGGCGCGGGTGCTGCAGAGCCTCTCTTTGGCACTACGATTGCTGAGCTCTCCGTCCTGATGGAACGGCTGGGCCAGCCTGCGTACCGGGCCACCCAGTTGAACGAGGCGCTTTATCGGCAGCGGACCCCGTCGCTCGACCAGATCACCACATTGCCGCAGGCGCTGCGCGAGTCGATGAAGGCTGCGGGGTATGTGGTGGGCCTGCCGGAGATCGTTCAGACGGCGCGCTCGATCGACGGCACGGAGCGTTACCTGGTCCGCATGGCCGACGGCGAGACCGTGGAGACCGTATGGATGCCGGGCGGCGACGGCGGTGAGCGTGGCGACGGCACCCAGGCTGCCGAAGAAGAGGAGCATCCCGGCCATGACGATGACGACTACAAGCGCGCCACGATCTGCATCTCGAGCCAGGTGGGCTGCGCGGTCAACTGCCAGTTCTGCCTGACGGCGAAGTTAGGGATTCGCCGCAACCTCACGCCGGGCGAGATCGCGGGGCAGGTCGCCGCGGTGCTCAATCGGCAGAACGTCGAGGTGGGGCGCGACAGGATCAACCTGGTCTTTATGGGGATGGGCGAGCCGTTTCTGAACTACAGCGCTTTTATGGGTGCCGTCGGGCTGCTGACTGCGGGGATGCGGATTCCTGAGTCGCGGATGACCGTCAGCACCTCGGGTATCCTGCCGGGCATTCTCGATTTTGCCCGCGAGTCGGTTCGGCCCAAGCTGGCGGTGAGCCTGAATGCCTCGAACGACGTGGTGCGCGAGTCGATTATGCCGATTACGCGGAAGTGGAACATCGCCTCGCTGCTGGAGGCGATCGCGGGCGTGCCGCTTCGTCCGCGGGAGCGCGTCACGTTTGAGTATGTGATGCTGGGCGGGGTCAACGATCAGGTGGAGCACGCGGAGGAGCTGATTGCGCTGCTGAAGAATCTGCGGGCGAAGATCAATCTGATCGTCTGGAACTCCGGGCCGGATATGCCGTTTCATGAGCCTTCGCCGCAGGATGTCGCCGTCTTTCAGAAACGGCTTCGCGATGCCGGGATTCCGGCGTTTATTCGCAGGCCGCGGGGGCGGGATATCTACGCTGCGTGCGGCCAGCTCAAGCGGACGCTGGAGTCTCCCGCAGCCGCGCCTCTAGTCGGGATTTCACCTGCGGCCAGTCCTGCCGGATGATCGAAAACCAGACGCTGTGGCGCGGGGAGCCGTCGGGCATGAGGTAGTGATTGCGAAAGGTGCCCTCCTCGACTGCGCCGATCTTTCGCATCGCTGCCTGCGACTGCAGATTTTCGTGGTGGGTCTTCAGCGCGACGCGGTTGAGGTTCAGCTCCTCGAAGGCATAGCGAAGCTGCAGCAGCTTGGCCTCGGCGTTTAATCCTGTCCCGTGAAACTCCGGTGCGAGCCATGTATGGCCAAGCCCCGCCGTCCTGTGCCGCCGATCGAGGTCGTAGAGCCGCGTGCTCCCAATGACGCGATGGTCAGCCTTCAGAATTGTTACCCACGGCATCGATGTCCCGGTCGCGCCGGCCTGCAATGCAGCGTCGATCCATTGCCTGAGGTCGTCCCGGGTCTTTACCCAGGTGGTCATGTAGCGCCAGATCCGGTCGTCAAATGCGACCGCTTCGAGCCCCGCAAGATGATCCTGCGTCATCGGCTCCAGTCTGATTCTGATCCCGTCAAGTACGGGCGTCTCGTTAGGCATGATGCGTCAACACAGGCGCTGCGTGTTTGAGCCCCAGCGCGAGGAGCGTCTCGGCCACGCGGTCGTAGTCGTGCCGCAGGACGTCGCCTTCGTGCACGAAGTTGCCCGTCACCGGCTCCACGCCAAGCGCACGGACGGCTTCCAGATCTGCCTCGATCGGCTCCTGGCCCTCTCGCGCATACTGCTCCAGCCGCGCTGCGGAGATTGGCCCCGTGTTAATCAGCGCATAGTCGAAGATGGGGGAGTGGGTTCCGCCGGTGTGCTGAAGAATCTTTTCGATGTGCTGCGAGGCAGAAAGCCCCAGCGACTCGTTGGCCTGGGTCATCAGGTTACACACGAAGACCTTTGTGGCGCGCGAGCCGGCCAGCGCCTCCGGTATGCCACGCACGAGGAGGTTGGTAATCAGCGACGTGTAGAGCGAGCCGGGGCCGAGGGTAATCAGGTCTGCGTTGGCGATGGCCGCGAGGGTCTCGGGAAGAGGATCGGCCGTTGCGGGCTCCAGCATCAGTTCGACGATGCTCTGGCGGCTTGCGGTGATGTTCGTCTCGCCGCGCACCAGCGAGCCGTCGTCCATCATCGCGGCCAGGGTCACGTTGGTGTTGGTCGAAGGAAAGATGCGTCCGCGCGCCGCCAGAATCTGCGAGGACATCTGTACTGCCTGCGCGAAGTCTCCGGTGATGTGCGACAGCGCCGCGACGAAGAGGTTGCCGAAGCTGTGGCCCTGCAGCTCGCCCTGGTCGAAGCGGAACTGGAACAGCTTCGAGAGCAGATGCTCATCCTCCGAGAGGGCGACCATGCAGTTGCGGATGTCGCCTGGAGGCAACATCTTGAAGTCCTCACGCAGCCGTCCTGACGACCCGCCATCGTCGGTTACCGTGACCACGGCTGACAACTCCCGGATCATGCACGGCAGCTCGGGGCAGGGAGCAGGAGGCGGAGTGCTGAGCCCCGGTGTCCGGTCCAGTCGTACTCCTTTTCTTCGGTCCGGCGTTGCCACATAGCGCTTTAGTCCGCGGAGCAGTGTCGATAGACCTGTGCCGCCGCCGATTGCAACGACGCGAAGCGCCTTATCGTCCGGACCGGTTGAGTTCAACCCATGCATGTACAGCTCTCCCACCCCAGCTTATACGTCCGGGGCATCGATTGGATGCCCCGGCTGAGGGAATGCCTCCGGATACGGTCCGTTAGACCTCCGGGTAAAGTAGTTCCGTGAAGCGTGGATCGTCGGCCATGTCCTGGAAGTCGGAGTCTGCCCGCGCCTGAATGCGGTTCCTCGGGTTCTGCCGGATCGCCTCGGTCAGATGCTCCAGACAGGTGTGCGAGTCGCCGGTCATGCTGGCCAGTACCGCGAGCCCGTAGAAGGCATAGTCCGCCTTATCGTTCTCCTTGAGGATAGCCTTGAACTGCTCGCGCGCGTCCTCGTAGTGTCCGTCGTTGAGCAGCGAGATGGCGTAGTCGTAGTGTTCTTCGTGGCTGGTAAAGCTGGTCTTGCCCTTGGACACCTGCATCATGCACGCATTGATGTACATGCGGATGCGATCGCCCAGCTCCCCCGGACCGGCGGCCAGCATCTTGTCAAATGCCGCATGGGCCTTCTCGTATTTGCCTTCCTGCATCAGACGCAGAGCAGCTTCATAGTGAGCGAGCGCCTCGGCACGCGAGTGGTCTGCCTGTGCGGGGATACTTCCAGCCAGTGTTTTCGGAGCACGCTTTGTCGCGGGAGTCGGTACGGGTGCAGTCTTTGTCTGAGCCATGTTTAATCCTGTCGCCTAAGGCGTTGCTGAGCTCTCCCATTCTAAGGGTAGCCAGATTTTATCTTTGTTCTCGTCTCGGTTTTATACGCAGACCGGGCTCGCAGGTCAACTCCTGCCTCATCTACAGTACTTGCCGCGACCCTGTCCGTTTGATCCCCATCGTCTTACTTCCGTCCGTAAACAGCCGGATTCAGCTCCGGATCGTTATACATCTTCATCTGCCGGTAAAGTTTGAACCGCCGCGTTCCATCGAGCACCTGGGCCCACAATGCATCCAGACAACCCGCCAGATCGCTCCTCTGCTCCTCCAGCAGAGCCAGCCGTGCCGCATTCTTCGCGCGATGTTCTGCCGTGGCGCTCGACCGGTGCGTTTCGTCCCTGGTGTGGTAGATCTTCAGCGACAGGATCGAGAGACGGTCGATCATCAGTCCAGGCGTCTCCGAGTGCAACGGCGCCTCCTCCTTCTGTTCCAGCCGCTCGATCAGCCATCCATCCATCTTCTCCACCAGATCGTTCCTCCGCTGGTTCAGCCCGTCGATGGCTCGCTTGACGGCGGCGGTCTCCGCGTCCGGCACACCCGGCACACGCGCCTTGTCCTCTTCATGCCACAGAGCGAAGTTGGCCCGGTGCTGCGCCAGCACCAGCGCCATCAGCCCGTCGGCATTCGCCTCGATGTCGAGCCTGGCCTCGATCTCGTGCAGCGCCGCCGTCATCTCATCCTGCGTCCGGGTTATCAGAAGAGCATCGAGCATCGAATCCTATTGTCACTCAAATGCCAGGCCCCATCAAAGACGGCTCGCTCTGCTTCCACTCACTTCGCGTCGTCGTCGTCCAGAAGAATCGTATAGTCTTCCTCCGCCAGTGTCCCCTCGATCTTCGTGAGCCAGCCCTTCGACTGACTTACGGGCCACACGGTCCACGTCGCAGGGATGGTCCCCGATTGAAATTCGCAGAGCAGAACTATCCTGGACTCTGCTGAAGGAAACGAATCGACCTGCGCTGGAGAGATATCCTGCCTGTAGATCTCGGTGCCGTCTTCATTCTTTAGTCCGACGTACCAGAACGCAGGATCTTCGAACGCTTTGGCCGGCAGAGAGGCGCGATCGAACCTGATGCGGGCCATCCACGTGTGGATTTGTTCTGCCCAGTCGGTTGGCCCCTCCGGATTCGGCGGCTCTCCGCATCGCACGGTATAGTCCTGAGCCCTGCGAAGGCGGAACGACAGCCCTGCGTATTGCTCATACTCATCGAGCGTTCTTCCCGATCCCAGACCGAACCTGTCTACGGTCTCGCCGGCGAGCAGCCGTTTGATCTTTTCCTTGCTGATGGCATCCAGCTCATGCCACTTCCGGCTGACGTTCTTCGTTTCGGTGTGATCGTCCCAATGCCTGGTCGCGTCTGTCCGCACATAGTCGTGCCAGAGGATGGTTTCGTGCGGATGGAAGAGATCGTATCCGCTGGTAAAGGCGCGAAGTGTCATCGTCACCTCCTCGCCGAGGAAGTAAAGCTCAGGGTCGTAGCGCACCTCGTCCACAAAGCTGCCGGGCGCGAAGATAAAGCCAGCCGCCAGAAATCGCGCTCGCAGCGGAGTGCGCCGGATCTGCCAGTCCGGAATGGCGACCGGTTTCATGAAAGGGATACCCTCTTCCGTAAAGCCCTGAAAGGCCATCAGCAGCGGCCCTTCTGCGAGAACCTCGCGGTCGCCGGGAACGAATGGCGAGGCGTAGGTGCTCAGTATTGGTTTGGGACTGCCGGTCTGTCCCATGGCGCGAATCAGGCGTTCATCCCAGTTCTGCGCAAACCGGCAATGGGAGTCGATCTGCAGAAACCAGGCCTCGCCGCGCCACTGCTTCATGATCTCAGCGCGTGCCCAACAGGCTCCTCTGCTGTCGCGCCAGTCGACGTCGAGGATTCTGAAACAGTCGTCGTTTTCGAATGTAAGCGGATCGTCGCCGGGACCGTGTTGCCAGCAGATGCCAAACCGGAGGCGATGGGGATCTGCAGCTTTGGCGATGCAGTCTTCCACCGTAGGGCCGAGCTGACGATCACGATAGGCGGCAATCGAAATAAAGATCAGATTGTTGCCATGGTCCACAGCCGATCCTCGCTGATACCCAGTGAACTGATACCCGGTGAGCTGATACCCGGTGAGCTGGTGGAACCATACTATCAATCCGGCGAATCGGTGAAGCGGCCCTGCGTTCGCCTGCATCCCGATGTGCGACGACACCGCCGAGCGGCCGCGAGGGTTGCCAGATGGCGGAGAAGCAAGCAGACTGGAACCAGACAATGACGACTGCAGCGAAACGAGTTTTGATCTACCGGCTGGGCAGCCTTGGCGACACCCTGATCGCACTTCCTGCACTCCACCTCGTCGCCCGCGCCTTTCCCGATGCAGAGCGCCGCATGCTGACGAACGTTCCGGTCAACGTCAAAGCTCCTCCCGCCGCTGCGATTCTGGAAGGCAGCGGTCTTGTTCAGGGATATTTTCGCTATGCCGTAGGAACCCGCAGCCCGCGTGAGCTTCTCTCACTTTGGTGGCAGCTGGTGCGATGGCGTCCTCAGGTGCTTGTCTATCTCAGTGCGAGTCGTGGCATTGCTGCGGCTCGGCGCGATGAGAAGTTCTTCCGGCTCTGCGGAATCCCGCGGCTCATCGGCGTTCCGCTGACCGAAGACATGCAGGAGAACCGCTGGGAGGAGTCCGAACAGGCGCTCGAACCGGAGGGCGCGCGGATTGCCCGCAATATCGCCGAGCTTGGCGATGCGCATCTCGAAGCTGCCGCAAGCTGGGATCTTCTTCTCACGCAGGCTGAGCATGCGCGGGCAAAGGAAGCGCTTGCGGGCGTTGCCGGGCATCCTGTCATTGCGGTGAGCGTCGGCACGAAAGTGCAATCGAAGGACTGGGGGCGCGAGAACTGGAGAGCTCTGCTGACCCGGCTGGCTGCTCTTTATCCCGGCTACGCTCTTGCGCTGAGTGGGGCCGCGGAAGAGAGCGAGGCCAGCGAATTTACAGCGGAGGGTTGGCGCAGCGTCTCAGCCGGGCCGGTGATTAATCTCTGCGGCAGCCTGACTCCTCGCGAAAGCGCGGCAGCCTTCGCGCAGGCTCGTATCTTTCTTGGGCATGACAGCGGCCCGATGCATCTTGCTGCTGCGGTGCAGACCCCGTGTGTCGCGATCTTTGCCGCTCGCAACAAGCCGCGCGTCTGGTTTCCTTATGGCAGGCAGCATCGCGTGCTCTATCACCAGACCGACTGCTGGGGCTGCGGCCTGGAGACATGCACGATTGAACGCAAGAGGTGTCTTACGTCGATCACCGTGGAAGAGGTCGTTGCGGAAGTTCGCGCCGTTCTCGGGTGATATTTTTTCGAAAGATTCATCCGAAAGATCGCGAGAGCATAAAAGACCTCTTCCGCGCCCGGTTTGCGTGCATCAAAGCCTTCTGAAGCCCGCGCACTTTTCCGGGGAGCAGGAAGAAGATGCGATGATGGTTTGAGGGAGATCTTTTCGTTCATGTCGCCGGAACTTCATTCGATTCTGAATCTGCTCGAAGGTGGCTTCAGCCAGCTCAAAGTCCTGGTCGTCGGCGACATTATGCTCGACCGCTACATTCACGGCGAGGTGGAGCGCATCTCTCCCGAGGCTCCCGTGCCTGTGATCCGTCACGCGCAGCGATATGAGCGGGCCGGTGGCGCAGCCAATGTGGCGATGAACCTGGCTGGACTTGGCTGCCAGACGTTCCTCAGTGGCTTCTGGGGCAGCGACGCCGAGCAGGCTGAGCTTGCCGCAATCCTCGATCGCGCCGGCATCGATACGGCCGGAGTCGTCTCCAGCTCACTGCCAACGATCTCGAAGACGCGCATCGTCGGACGGCAGCAGCAGTTGTTGCGACTCGACATCGAAAGCCGCGATCTTCCGCCAGCCATCGAGGCCGAACGGCTGATGCAGCGTGTTACCGAGCTGGTCACAAAGGTTCACGCCGTTATCCTCTCCGACTACGCGAAGGGCGCACTGACTGCGTCGCTGTGCGAAGCCGCGATTCGAGCCGCGCGCGCCGCTGGTATTCCCATTCTCGTCGATCCGAAGACCCACGACTTCAGCAAGTACAACGGCGCCACCAGCGTATGTCCCAACCTCGGCGAGCTCTCGCAGGCCACTGGAGTTCCCGCGCATCAGACCACAGAGTTGCTGGCTGCAGGACGGGCGCTGCTCGCCGAACACGACTTCAAATTTCTTACCGTCACGATGAGCGAGAAGGGAATCACCGTCCTCCGCCCC
>Ga0302314_10009243_pt1 | contig 17477 bp, 16 predicted proteins | sample III_Palsa_N2_3_FD_200533 | JGI IMG/M metagenome (GOLD analysis project Ga0302314, IMG submission 200533) | Peat permafrost microbial communities from Stordalen Mire near Abisko, Sweden - III_Palsa_N2_3 | ecosystem: Environmental > Terrestrial > Soil > Palsa > Peat permafrost | place: Sweden...
AAACTCTCCCTGAAAAAGTGGTAACTAGATAGGTTGGTCGGCTTCTTCCTTTCGCTGCCAGTGTTTTCTTGCTGGCTGTGCCCGCTTCGACGCCTGCCTATTTGCGGGCTGGGTGAGGCCGTGGTGTAGTTCGGCGCGTGCCCGAGGTGACCGGCGTTCCCGATAGCGGTGATGCGGGGCTCGGTGGTGCGAACGCGCGGCTGAGGGAGCTGCTGGCCGAGCGGGACGCGCAGATCGCGGTCCTGCTGGAGCAGGTGGCGGTGCTGCAGTCGCAGGTCGAGGGCCTGGCCGCGCAGGTGAAGTCGAACTCGCGGAACTCCTCGAAGCCGCCGTCGTCGGACGGGCCGGCGAAGCCGGCGCCGAAGTCGCTGCGCGGGAAGTCTGGCCGTAAGCCGGGGCGGCCGAAGGGCCAGCCCGGGGCAACGATGCAGCTCAGCGAGCATCCAGACAAGACGGTGCGGCACCGGCCGGGGCGGTGCGGGTGCTGCGGGAAGTCCCTGAAGGGCGCGCCGGCGACCGGGACGGAGCGCCGGCAGGTCATCGACATCCCGGCGGTCCGCGCACGGACGACCGAGCACCAGATGCTGACGCTGCTGTGCGGCTGCGGGTGCGAGACGAAAGCGCAGGCCCCGGACGGGGTGGCGGCGCCGGTGCAGTACGGGCCGCGGCTCATGGGCACCGGGATCTACCTGTGGCACGGCCAGTTCCTGTCCAGGGACCGGGCCTGCCTGGCCCTTTCGGAGATGTTCGGCTGCGCGCCCTCGCCCGGCGCGCTCGCCGCGGCGGCGCGCAAGACCGCCGGGCTGGTCGCGCCGGCGCTGAAAGCGGTCACGGAGTACCTGGTCAGCGCGGACGTGGCGCACTTCGACGAGACCGGGTTCCGGACCGCGGGGAAGCTCGCCTGGGTCCATTCAGCGTCCTGGGGGAAGTTCGTCCTGGTCACCGTGCACGCCAAGCGGGGGAAAGACGGGATGAAAGCGGCCGGAGTGCTGCCGTTCTTCACCGGGATCGCCGTCCACGACGCCTGGAAGCCGTATGACACGTTCGAGAACGTCGCAGGCCATGCACTATGCGGAGCGCACGTCCTCCGCGAGCTCGTCGCGGTAACCGAGACCGGCACGGACCTCGACAAGGCATGGGCGCAGCAGGCCATCGACGCGCTCCTCGCGCTGGGCAAGGCCGCGGAAGCCGCCCGCGCCGCCGGCGAGACCGCCATCGGCCCGGAGATCCTGGCGGAGCACGAGGACTGGTACCGCAAGGCCGCCGCCGCCGGGATCGCCCTCAACGCCGGCCGCCGCGGGAAACTCCAGCAGAAACGCCACGCCCTCGCGACAAGGATGCAGACCCGCGGGGACGACTACCTGCGGTACGCCCGTGACCTGCGCATACCATTTACCAATAACGAGGCGGAGCAGTCGATCCGGATGAGCAAGCTCCGCATCAAGGTCTCCGGCTGCATGCGCTCCATGGCCGGCGCCGAAGAATTCTGCGCTATCCGCTCCTACCTCGCCACCGCCGCCCGCCACGGCATCACCGGACTCGACGCGCTCACCCGCGCCTTCCAGGGAAACCCCTGGATCCCCGAAACCGGATAACCCGGCCCGGCACCAAAGCACCGGCCCGCCCGAGCCAGAATCAACGGCTTACCTATCTAGTTACCAGCCGCGTTCCGGGCGGGGCGGCCGGGCCTGCTTTCCGGAATGGCTTCCCGGGCCGCGGCGTCACGGGCCCGGCGCCATTCAGAAATGCTGGAAGAATAGATACCTTCGCGGCGCAGCAGCGCGGCCCGCTCACGGGGACTTTCCGCGTTCTCGTACTCCTCGAGGACCCGGAGCTTGTATTCCGCGGTGAAAGTCCGGCGCCTCGGCCGGCCCGCCCGCGGCCCGTCAGGAGCGGCCACGTTCTCATCATGCCCGGTCCGGGCAGCGATCACGTCAGCGATCGACATCGTCACGTCTGGTTGATTCCTGTCTCGCCCTGCGCACTGATATTTACAGGTTCATCCTGTCTCACGCGAGTCTGGCAGAGAGGGCAACAGCAAGATCATCCGGACGCCGCATCGCTCACGAGATCACCGGCACGAACGGTGCCACCACGCTCATCGGGTCATCCACGGGGCGTGAGGGCGAGCACCGCGGCGACCTGTTCGAGGGCGAAGAGGTGCTCGTCGACGGTGGCCAGACCGGCACCCATGGTGTTGACGGACAGGTGGGTGGCCCCGGCCTGCCGCCAGCTGTCGGCTGTCTTGATGAGTTTCCCGGTGTCGGCGGACCAGAACATCCCGCCCTCCATGCCAATGGCGGCTGGGTCGCGGCCCGCGGCGATCGCCGCCTCCTCGACGATGGCGCGGGCGGCGTCGAGGTCTGGTCCGGGCCAGGCCGGGGCAAACCAGCCGTCGCCGAGGCGCCCGGCCCGCCGGAGGCCGGCGGGCGCCGAGGCGCCGAACCAGACGGGGATCGGGCGCTGGACCGGCAGCGGGGACAGGCCGGCCCCGGTGACGTGCTCGTCGGCGCCGTGGAACGTGACGCTCTGCTCGGTCCAGAGCCGGCGGAGCAGCTGGACCTGCTCGTCGGTGCGTCGCCCCCGGCTGGTGAAGTCCTTGCCGAGCGCCTCGTACTCGACCGTGTTCCAGCCAATCCCGACGCCGAGCCGGAGCCTGCCGCCGGTCAGCAGATCGACCTCGGCAGCCTGCTTCGCGACCAGCGCGGTCTGACGCTGCGGCAGGATGAGGATGCCGGTCACCAGCTCCAGCCGGGTGATCGCGGCCAGGTAGCCGAACAGGACAAGCGGCTCGTGGAAAGTCGTCGTGACGTCATACGGGCCGCTCCAGTCCTGGTGGACAGCCGGGTCCGCGCCCAGGACATGGTCAAAGGCCACCAGGTGATGAAAGCCGAGCTGCTCCGCGCGCTCCCCGTAGGCGCGTACCGCCCCGGCATCCGCACCGATCTCGGTCTGGGGGAACACGACACCAATCTTCATGGGGTGACGACCTCGTTTTCGTGGTTGCCGACGCTGAATGTTCCCGCTGCGCCTCGGCTGCTCAGACGGCGCCATCGCCGTCTGAGCTGCTGCCTCAGCGTCGTTTCACGCCCGCTCGGGGCCGGCTGCCACCGGGCCGGGTGCAGCCGGCGCCTCACTCGACGTCTCGGGCGCGACAAAATTCGGACGGCGCACGAGCAGCGAGATCACGGCCACGACCGCCATAGCGATCGCTGCGTAGATCCACATGTACTTGAAGACCACAGGATCCGGGATGGGTGTGTGCGCGATGAACTTGGACGTGAGAATCGCGGTGAAGACCGCGGGCCCGATTCCGGCCACTGCCGCTTGGACGACTGTGCTAGCCGAGGAGTACATGGCGGCCTCGGCTGGCGTCGCATCGTGCAGGTAGGCAGCGATAGCGGCCGAGTAGCCGAACGCGAAGGCGAATCCCCAGACGAAGTCCCAGACGATGAACTGCCAGACTCCACTGTGGCTGTAAGCGAGCACCATGAAGCTGGCGGCGACGATGAGGGAGCTGACGACCATGACCGGCCGGGCCCCGAAGCGCGTGATGACGGGGTGGGCCGCAATGCCGCCGACCAGCAGCGCCAGGGATATGGCGCAGAGGCTTAGCGCGGCCTGCAGCACCGACAGACCGAGCCCGTAGCCGGTCACGGTGGGCAATTCCAGGTAGGTGGCCTGAGCGAGGTTCGTGTAGATCGACAGCGTGCCAAGGATCGCGATCACGATGAAGGAAGGCGCCGCGACGCGGTTAGTCACCCGAACCACGTTGATCAGCGGACTGGACTGCCTGGACTCGTAGAACGCCCAGGCCCCGAGCACCAGGAGGCCGCCGAGGAGTGACGCCAGGGTCTTGGCGGACGCCCAGCCCCAGGTGCTGCCCTCGGTGATGGCGAGCACCACGCCAAGCAGACCGATGGACACGCCGACCGCCCCAACCCAGTCGATTGGTGCTGACTGCCGCAGGTGCGTGTCGGGAAAGTAGAACCAGGCCAGCACGAGCGTGACGGCGGACAGCGCCGCCATCACCCAGAAGACGGTCCGCACGCTACCGTTGGCCTGGATAATCAGACCGCTCATCAGGTAGGCCACGGCCACGCCGACTCCCGTGGCGGCGGTCAGGAAGCTGACGCCCTTGGTGACGCGCTCCGCGCTGGTTCCTCTGGCCCTGAGAACGGCGTAGACCAGCGGAAGGGCCGCGCTCGCGCCAAGGACCGCGCGACCGAACAACAGCAGCCCGAATCCCGAAGCCACCGCGCAGATCACGTTGCCCACCAGGCCGAATGCCAGGCTCACGAGGATCAGGCGCCGCATGCCGAGTCTGTCACCGAGCCTGGCGAGGGTCGGCACGCAGCCCGCAGCGACCAGGCTGGCCACAGACAGCACCCACGACGCCTCGCTCGGACTGAGCGAGTACGTCTTCTCGAGGTTTGCTACCAGCGGGATCAGCGAAAGTCCCCAGGCATCGACGATGAGCAGGATCAGGCCACCCAGCAGCGCGATCGAGGTCTCGACGTGTATGCCTGTCGCCTGCAGGCGGCGGTCGACGGCGGAAACCTTCGCGGAAACGCCCGGTGTGATCATGCGGACCCCCTCCTTCGGGAGCCGACGGTCAGCCGCTCCGTGCGGTTGGCGTTTCGCTCCCCGATTCGAATCAGAATCGCTTCTGGAATGTGGCGTGTCAACCCTCCATTTCACGATCGTTAACTACTTGCTGGTAACTTGCGGACGAGGCCTTGCGCGAAGCAGTCGGAGCTGGTCTGATAACCAGGCAGCCTCCGTGCAAAATCACCCCATATAGGGCTCTGAAGTGGTAATCTGCTTACCGGAAAGCTGCGATGCGCTGCCCCGTAGCATCGCGGGCGGGTTCCGGTCTGGCTGACGAGGTTCCGTCGGGCAATGCCGGGCACGCCGCTAGGCACCGGACGGAGCGCGCAGCCTTAACAGAACACATTCTGTCGGCGAACGGCTATCTGGGCGGGTCGGCGGCGGTCACCGCGGCGGCATGTCAGCCAAGTCGCGGTCAGCCTCGACCTCGTCGGAGGGCAGGTCAAGCAGACGGCACGCGGTGTGGATCGCGAACCGCACTTCGCTTGGCGGTGCCGATCCGACCATCCAGCCCTCAATCGCGGCACCGGCTGCGGCTAGCGCCACCCACAGGACCTGCCGCTGATGCTCCGACATCGGCTCGGCCACCTTCAAGACGATGTCCATATGCAGCTGCCCTATGCGTTCCCGCTCGGCCCGGAAGGCCGGGTCGGACAGCCGGAGGAGTCGTCCCACCACCCGGCCGAGGGTCGGAACCCGCTGGTCGAACTCGAAGGAGCGGAGCAGGTTGTTCGCCACGCGCTCGCGCACGGTCATCCCGGCGCGCTGGCTCGGATGAGACCTGGCCAGCAAGGACTCCAGGTGGTGCTGCACGACCGCGTACAGCAGATGATCCTTGGAGGGGAAGTACCGGTACAGCGTCGTCAAGGAGACCTCGGCCAGGGACGGCATCTCGCTCATCTGCAGCGCCTCCTCGCCTCCGGTCGTGACCAGCATGCTGGCTACGTCCACCATGCGGCGGTAGCGGGCTCGCTGCGCTTCGGTGACCGGCCGGGCCGGGGTAACGGTCATCACGTCATCCTGGCTGCGCGCTCCTGCTGCCTGGGTACGCGTTCGGCCAGGGCGGGCGCGCGTTGCCGACGCGGGACCGGACGAGGCATTGACGGGCACCGCCGGCTGCTGATAAACAGAATCCATTCCTTTTTTCTTCTTCTTCGCCTGGGTCTGCAGGTGGGATGCGAGCGATTTGATGATAACCGGAGGACTGTGCCATGGGCGTCATTAACGGGCGGGTAGCGATCGTAACCGGCGGCGCCCGGGGCATCGGAGCCTCGATCAGCCGACTGTTCGCGGCCGAGGGGGCATCCCTGGTCATCAGCGATCTCGGTGCCGGCCCGGACGGCTCAGGCAGCGACGAAGGCCCGGCCAAGCAGATCGCGGACGAGATCGTCGCGGCGGGCGGCACCGCCGTGGCCGACGGCGGCGACATCGGTGACGTGGCGACCGGCGACCGGCTGGTCAAGACCGCGGTCGATCAGTTCGGCAAGCTCGACATCGTCGTCAACGTGGCAGGCATCCTGCGCGACCGGATGATCTTCAACCTGTCGGAGGCGGACTGGGACGAGGTGATTAGGGTCCATCTGAAAGGACACTATTCCACCGTGCGCCCGGCCTCGGCGTACTGGCGCGAGCAGCGCAATCCGCAGGGCCACTACCGGATCATCAACTTCACCTCGGTGTCGGGCCTTGAGGGGTCTCCCGGCCAGCCCAACTACGCGGCCGCCAAGATGGGCGTCGTCGGATTCACGTACTCGCTCGCACAGGCTCTGGCGCGGTACGGGGTTACCGTGAACGCGATCTCGCCTGGCGCAGCCACCAGGCTGACCGCGACCATTCCGGGCGACCGGGGGGGAGTGCCCGATGACGCGGCTATCTCAGCCGAGATGTCGCCTGACAACGTGGCGCCGGTCGCCCTTTACCTGGCGAGCGAGCGGTCGGACTGGCTGACTGGCCGGGTGGTCTCGGCGATGGGCTTCGATGTGGGCCTGTACGAGAACCCGCAGCTGATCCGCCAGCTCTCGGCGCCTGGCCCGTGGCAGTACGAGAAGCTCGCGACTGCCATGGAGCGGAGCTTCCGCCCGGTCGCCGACGGCTTGCCGGCGAGCGTGTTCCGCTCCGCTCCGGCTCACTAGGAGCGGTATAGATCTGAGAATCGATTCTGCCCTGTCCAGCCTGACCTGACGGCAAGCAGGGCTGGGGCAACGAACATGTTTGGAGGTCACCTTGGCCGGCGGATTCACGCCCACGCCCACGCCCGACACCGCTCCGTTCTGGGAGGCGGCAAAGGAAGAACGGCTAGCCATCCAGCAGTGCCGGTCGTGCGGGCGCCACTACTTCTATCCGCGGGACTTCTGCCCGCATTGCTCATCAGGTGACGTCGAGTGGCACGAGATAGCCGGAACGGGCCGACTCGTGTCCTACGTCATCAACTATCGACCGATCCCGCCGGCCGACCCAGCGACGCCCCAGATCATCGCGCTGGTCGAGCTCGATGAGGGAGTGCGCATGCTGACGAACATCGTAGGCAGCCCGGCTGACCCTGACTGCCTTCCCCTCGACGCGCCAGTATTCGTGGGCTTCGAGCCGCGCGGGGACTGGAAGCTGCCCGTTTTCCGCCTGGCCGGTGGCAAATGACCGCAATGCACAACGGGCAGGTCGCCGTCGTCGGCGCTGCCGAGACCACCGGCCTTGGCGTGCTCGCCGAGATGTCGATGATCCAGCTCCATGCCGACGCCGCGCGTAACGCGATGGCCGACGCCGGCCTGCGCATCGGGGACATCGACGGAGTGGCGACGGCAGGTCCGCTGGCGATGGAGGTCTCGCATTATCTCGGCATCACGCCGCGCTGGCTCGACGGCACGATGGTCGGCGGCTGCAGCTTCCTGCTGCACGTCCGTCACGCCGCAGCCGCGATTGCCGCAGGGGCCGCCACCACAGTGCTCGTCACGCACGGCGAGTCTGGCCGGTCGCAGGTTGGCATGAGCAGGTACGCCGCCATGAGCACCGATTCGGCGTCAGGGCAGTTCGAAGCGCCCTATGGTGCCTTGATGCCGTACGCCACGTTCACCGTGCCCGCGCTTCGGTTCCTGCACGAGCGCGGGATGAGCCGGGCCGACCTCGCCGAGGTCGTCGTTGCCCAGCGCGAATGGGCGATGGCCAATCCGCGCGCGTTCCGCCGCAAGCCCATCACCGTGGACGAGGTACTGAACTCCTCGCCACCTGTGGCCTACCCGTTCACGCGCGACATGTGCTGTGTCGTGACCGACGGCGGCGGCGCCCTCGTCCTGACATCCGCGGAGCGCGCGGCCGACCTGCCAAGTGCTGACCGGGCCGTCTACCTGCTCGGATCCGGCGAGTCCGCGGAGGCGCCGATCATGTCGCAGATGACAGAGGTCGGCACGTTCGGTGCGTTCCGGCGGTCAAGTGCCGAGGCCTTCGGTACGGCCGGGCTCACCCATTCCGACATCGATCACCTGATGGGCTACGACGCCTTCGCGCACCTGCCGCTTTACATGCTGGAGGATCTGGGCTTCGTCGGCCGTGGCGAGTCCGGCGCGTTCGTGGCCTCGGGCGCGACGCGGCCCGGCGGGTCGCTGCCGATGAACACCAACGGCGGCGGCCTGTCCTACACCCATACCGGAATGTACGGGATGTTCGCCATGCAGGAGGCCATCAGGCAGCTGCGCGGGGATGCAGCCGTCCAGGTTCCCGGCGTCCGGACCAGCTTCGTGCAGGGCGTCGGCATGTACTTCGCCGCCTCGGCGAGCTTGATCTTCTCCAGCGAACGACCGTAAGGAGGCTCGATGACCCTGAACCTGGACAGCGTGGGAATGACGGGACCGGCTGTTGAGCACTCGTGGAAGGCGAGCGACGTGATGCTGTACGCCCTGGCAGTCGGCGCTGGTCAGGCCGACCCGGCAGCCGAGCTGGAATTCACCACCGAGAACTCGGATGGCCTCCAGCTCCAGGTCCTGCCTAGTTTCGCCAACATGCTGGGCTTCGGCGCAGGCTTCGGCGCGGTCGGCGAGATCGACATGAGCGCAGTGCTGCACGGTGAGCAGGCGTTCGAGCTGCACAAGCCGCTGCCCCCCGCGGGCACCGCGCGCACGGTGGCGACCGTGGCCGGCATCTACGACAAGGGAAACGCGGCCGTGCTGGTGGTCGAGTCCGTGTCTACCGACGCCGCCACCGGGGAGCTGCTCGCCACGGCCCGCAGCGCGACCTTCATCCGTGGCGCCGGCGGGTTTGGCGGTGACCGTGGCCCAGCCACGGAGTGGGCGGCGCCAGAACGCGAGCCTGATTTCTCCCGCACGGTGGCCATCCCGCACGACCAGGCGCTGCTGTACCGGCTGACCGGTGACAGAAATCCGCTGCACTCCGACCCGGTGTTCGCGAAGCGGGCAGGCTTCGACCGGCCGATACTGCATGGCATGTGCACCTACGGGTACACGGCGCGGATTCTGCTGCACGAGGCATGCAGTTCCCAGGTCGAGCGGTTCCTTGGGATGTCCGGCCGGTTCGCCCGCCCGGTCTATCCCGGTGATACCGTGACCGTTGAAGGCTGGGCGGACGGCCCGACGGTGTACTTCCGCACCCGCTCCAACGAATCGATCGTCATCGATCACGGCGTGCTCCGTCTGCGGGCCTGAATGACCTCGTCCGCACGGCGGGTGCCCATGGCACAGGTCCGCGTGCGACGAGGGCACGAGACCGCAGGGACCGGCGAAGACCACATCAACGGCACCGTCCTGATCGCTGTGCTCGCGCTAGGCGGGCTTGCCTTCGCCTTGCTGCAGTCGATGGTCGCGCCCGCCCTGCCGGTCATCGGCCACGACCTTCGCGCCTCGCCTGCCAGCACGGGGTGGATTGTCACGGGCTATCTGCTGGCAGCGGCGGTGGCCACGCCGATCGCTGGCCGGATGGGCGACCGTGGGGCAGGCGGCGGATGCTGATTGGCGTGCTGGCAATTCTCGCGGCCGGCTGCGCGATCGACGCGCTGTCGAACTCGCTCCTGCTGCTGGTCGCGGGCCGGGCCGTGCAAGGCGCCGCCGGGGCAGTGTTCCCGCTCGCATTCGGGATCCTCCGCGATACGCTCGGGCCGCATCGGGTGAGTACCGCCGTCGGGCTGCTTTCAGCGATGCTCGGCATCGGCGGCGGCGCCGGCATCGTGCTCGCCGGACCCATCGTGGCGCACCTGAGCTGGCACTGGATCTTCTGGCTGCCGCTGATCGTGACCGGCGTCGCCTTGGCCGGCACGGTCGCCCTGGTACCCGAGCCGCCGCGCCGGGACGCGGGCGGACTGTCGCTGCCTGCCGCCCTGCTGCTGGCCGGCTGGCTGGTGTGCCTGCTGCTGGCCGTCAGCGACGGGGCAGGCTGGGGCTGGACCAGCGCGCTAACCCTCGCGCTGATCGCCGCGGCGGCGGTCATCGCGGTCGCGTGGATCGCCGTCGAGGTGAGGTCGCGCCAACCGCTCGTCGACCTGCGCCTGCTGCTCCAGCGGCCGGTCTGGGCGGCTGACCTGTCGGCTTTGGCGTTCGGCTTCGGCATGTTCGGCAGCTTCCTGCTGGTGCCGCAATTGCTTGAGGCCCCGACCGGGACCGGCTACGGCTTCAGTCAGTCTGTGAGCGCTGCCGGACTTTTCCTGCTGCCTGGCTCTGTCATGATGCTCCTCTTCGGGCCCGTGTCGGGTGTCATGCCCCGGCGCCTCGGTGCCCGCGCCCCCATCATCGCGGGCGGGCTCGTGTGCTGCGTATCGTTCGCTCTCCCGACTGTCGACTACAGCCAGATGTGGCAGGTTCTCGCCTGCTCGACCGGCTGCGGGATCGGCCTCGGGCTGGCCTACGCCGCCCTGCCCAACGCCATCGCGCACGTCACGCCGGAGCAGACCGGCATCGCCACCGGCGTCAACACCCTGGCGCGCTCTATCGGCGCCAGCATCGGCGCGGCGATGGTCACGGCGATCCTCGCCGCGCACCTGGTGCCGGGCGGGTCTCCGTGGAACGACGGGTTCACGATCGGCTTCGGGGCCTGCGCCGCGATGTTCGGCATCGGTGGCGCGGCGGCACTGCTGATTCCTGGCGGACGGGCAGGCCGGCTCGTGCCTGCCGTCTCAACTCGGTTACAGAAAAGGGGAGTGCTGTGTCTGCGACCAACAACTCGGCCGCGGCGGCTCCGGCGCCGTCGCGTGACGACCTGTCACCAACGGGGTTCTACCAGCTAGCCGTTGCGCACCCGGACCGAGCGGCCATCATCGACCCGGACGGATCGCTACTCACCTTCGGTCAGCTCGCGCGGCGGATCAACCGCGTCTCGCATGCGCTGCGCGCGCACGGCATCGGCGCGGGTGAGGTGATCGCTGCCGCCACGCGCAACGGGCACGAGTACCTCGAGCTGCTACTGGCCGCGGGGCAGGTGGGAGTTGTCGTGGTACCGGTCAACTGGCACCTTGCCGTCAGCGAGATCCTTTACATCATCGGGGACAGCGGGGCAAAGCTGGTGGTCGCGGCCGCCGAGCAGGCGCGCGAGCTGCCGCTCGCGGAACTCCCCCTGCATCGCTACGTCATCGATGGCGCCGCAGCCGGGTGGCTGCCCTATTCGCAGCTCGGCGCAGCCGAGCCAGCCACCGAACCAGCCGACTGCCGGGCAGGCGGCATGATGCTCTACACCTCCGGTACGACCGGCCATCCGAAGGGCGTCCACACCGCGCTTCCGGCGGCAGACCCGCAGGCCATGGCGAGTTTTTTCGCGGCCATACCGCGCGATTACGGAATCGCCGCTGGTGAAGGCGTTCACCTGGTGTGCTCGCCGCTCTACCACGCCGCCTCTGGCAGCCACGCGCTGGCATTTCTGCATGCCGGCCACACCCTGGTGATCCAGTCCAGGTTCGACGCCGAGAGCGTGCTCCGCGACATAGAGCGCTATCGGGTGACCACGGTGCACCTGGTTCCCACCCACTTCCACCGGCTGCTGCGGCTGCCCGAGGAGGAGCGCGCGCGCTATGACCTGTCGAGCCTGCAGGCGGTCATACACGCGGGCGCGCCCTGCCCGGTTCCGATCAAGAAGCAGATGCTCGACTGGCTCGGCCCGATTATCTGGGAATACCTCGGCTCGACTGAGGGCTCGGCGTCACGGGTGAGCCCGCAGGAATGGCTAGCCCGGCCAGGAACCGTCGGACGACCGCTGCCGGGCCTGACCGTGAAGATTCTCGGTCCTGACGGCGACGAGGCCCCCGCCGGCGAACCCGGAACTATCTACTTCGGGTACCCGGGCCGCCGGCCGTCATTCGAGTACCACCATGACCCGGAGAAGACGGCTGCCAGCAGGCGCGGAGATCTGGTCACCGCCGGCGACTACGGCTACCTCGACGAAGACGGCTACCTGTTCCTGCTTGACCGCCGGACCGACGTGATCATCTCGGGCGGCGTGAACATCTACCCGGCCGAGGTCGAGCAGCACCTCATCACGCACCCGGCGGTCCGCGATGTCGCGGTCATCGGCGTGCCCGATCCGGAGTGGGGCCAGCGCGCCGTCGCCGTAGTTCAGCCTGAGCCCGGCGCGACCACGGGCGACGAGCTGGCTGCTGAGCTGCTCGAATATTGCCGTAAAGGGCTTGCCTCGTTCAAGTGCCCGCGGCGGTACGAGTTCGTCTCTGACTTTCCGCGCACCGAGGCCGGCAAGGTTCAGCGCCGCCTGCTCCGCGACGCCTACGCGAGCCAGGAGGGCTGATGGCAAAGGTCGTGCTCATACACCGGCCCCGGCACGGCGCGATGCTCAAGGGGCGGGATGAGTTTCTGACCACTGCGGTGTGTTCGGCGGTGAACCGATGCACGATCTTGCCGGCCATGTGGGCCACGCAATGTCGAGCCCGTGCTCAGGACGGGGGCAGGTCCGCGCGGAGGTCGGCAAGCAGCCGTTGGATCTGGGACGCGAGATGGTCGAGCTCGGCGTCGGTCCAGTTGGCGAGCTGGTGGGCAAGCAGGTCATCGTTGACCGTGCGGATGCGGGCGTGGGCGTCGCGGCCGCGGTCGGTGGCGCGCACCAGCGAGACCCGGGCGTCGTCGGCGCGCGCTGTCCGGGTGATATGACCACCATCCTCCAGGAGCTTCACCTGGCGGCTGAGCGCCGAGGGTTGCATGTGGGCTAGGCGCGACAGTTCCGACAGCGACATCGGGCCGTTCGTGATGACGTGACCGAGCACGTCGTACGCCGCCAGGTTCAGGTCGATGCCGGACCGCTCGGCATGGACGGCGTCGAGCCTTGGGCTTCTGGTGAAGCGAGACAGGGCACCGATGGCCTCGTTGAGGCTGCGGCCGCTGGCGATGGAAGGCATCGGAACGAAGAATACCCTTCACAAGGTGAAGTAATTAAGGGGAATGCGACAGTGCCCTGGGAGCCCATCAAGCAGCAGGTGAAGGACCGGGGTCTATGGGCCGCCCACCTCGCGGCGAGGCCAGCCGCATCGCCGTGGCCGATGCCGGCGCCGTAGTGCGTCGTCAAGTCTACCATCATCCAGGATTCGGAGAAGGACCCATGACACTCAACGGACGGGTGGCGCTGGTCACCGGAGCCGGCCGCAGCGTCGGATTCGGGATCGCCCGGGCACTCGCTGCCGCCGGAGCGGCCGTCGCCGTGAACGACCTGCACCCTGACCGGGCCGAGCAGGCCGCGGCTGACATCGCCGCGCTCAGCGCGTCGCCCGCGGTCGCGTCGCCCTTCGACGTCACCGATCACGCCGCCGTGCTAGCCGCGGTGGCGGCAATCGGCGAGCAGCTCGGGCCGGTGGACATCCTGGTGAACAACGCGGGCGTTCCCGAGAACGGTGGTGCGGAGCCCTTCGCCAGCTCGAAACCAGAGTCGTGGATGCCGTACATCCAGCTGAACCTGCTCGGGTCCATGTACTGCGTCCATGCCGTTCTGCCCGGCATGATCGAGCGCGGCTGGGGCCGCGTCATCCAGATCTCGTCGGGCGCGTCGTCGGTGGGCCTGCCGATCGGCATGTCGGTCTATGGGGCGAGCAAGGCCGGCATCGAGGGCCTGCTCCGGCACGTGGCCGTCGAGGTCGGCCCGTCCGGGGTGACCGTGAACGCGCTGGCACTGGGGCTGATGGAGAACGTCGCGCAGATGCCCGATCAGCAGCAACTCGCCCGCATGGTCCGCGGGATTCCGGTGGGCCGTCTGGGACGCGGCGAGGAGGTCGGGGCGGCAGCGGCCTGGCTGGCCTCCGAGCAGGGCGCCTTCGTCACCGGCCAGGTCATCCACCTCAACGGCGGCTCCACCTTCGGCAGATGAGATGTCCGCGGCAGAACCCCCGCACACCGGAAGCTAGTGTCCCGGTCTTGAGTTGTAACGGCACCACGTGAGGCGTTCTTCGTCTCGGTGATTCCTGGTCTGGGAACTGGGGTTCCGTTGGGCCACGTCGCGCGTTCTGCTGGCGGTATGGCTGATAACAGGCTGGAGCCGCTGGTGCTGTCTCATGACGAGCGGCGGACGCTGGAGAACTGGGCGAAGCGGCGGAAGACGGCACAGGGTCTGGCGCTGCGGGCGCGGATCGTCCTGGCCTGCGCGGACGGCGGCAGCAACCTGGCCGTCGCCGCGCGGCTGGGCCTCAACCGGGGCACCGTGACCAAGTGGCGGGCCCGATTCCTGGCCTGGCGCCTGGACGGGCTCGGCGACGAGCCCCGGCCGGGAGTGCCGCGCACCATCACCGACACCGAGGACTTCAAGATCTCCCCCGACCCGCTGCTGATCGAGAAGATCCGCGACGTCGCCGGCCTGTACCTCGCGCCGCCGGTGAACAGCGCCTGCTCAAGGCCGAGCAGGCGGCGGACGATCATCGTCCTCTTCGCCCATGGCAGCTGCGGGCGACGACGAGGCGGTACCTGTCAGGCTGCACCGGCCAGCCATCCCTGGCGTCCGTCGTGATCCGCCCATCGAGGTATCTGGTGTCCACTTGAACTCGCCGCTTGTGCTCATGCCTTCGAACTTAAGCGCTCGCCCGGAGGGATTCCAGGCAGGCCGCGGTCTTGGCGGGGGCGGTGCGGAAATCGTGGCGAGTGGCGGGTTTTCTTTCCCTTTTCTTCGTTCGCCGAGATCGCGGAAGGGAAGCGTCCGGGATGGGTCATAGCGAGACGGTGCAACCGGGCATTCGGTCAAGAAGGGGAGACCTATGACGCTGGCGGCGACCGAACTCGAGGCCGAGCGGAGCGACCTGATCGCGATGCTCGACAAGAACCGGTATTTCCTGCGGCACACCACCCGCGACCTGACCGATGAGCAGGCGCGAGCGCGGACGACCGTGAGCGAGCTGACGAGGAGCCCTCGGAGAACAGGAAAGAGGACGTGGCCCCGGTGGCAGGAGCACTTCCGCCTGCTCGACGACGAGACCCTGGCGGGCGCGCTCGCCGAGTACGACCAGGCGGCGGCGGCGACCGACGAGTTCGTCGCGGTGCTGCCCGACCTGAACGCGGCACAGCCGCTGCCGAGCGCGCCCTGGTTTCCGCCGGGGGAACACTGGTCGGCGCGGCGAGTGCTGATGCACATCATCGCGAAGACGGCGCAGCACGTCGGCCACGCCGACATCATCCGCGAGTCGATCGACGGCGCGAAATCCATGGGCTGACGCGACCTCGCGCCGTTGGTCAGGGCCTCGCGGGCGGGTCCTCGGGTGCTCCGGGGCGGGGCCTTAACGGCCGTTGACGGCTTCGGCGAGGCGGCCGACGATCTCGGTGAGGACCGGGCGCGGCGTCGCGAAAGTGAGCCTGGCGTGGCCCTTTCCCGCGTCGCCGCAGGCCGCCCCGTCGGTGAGCATGACCTGGGCCTTGGCGAGGAAGAACTCGGCGGGGCTCGCGTCGATGCCGCGGTCGGCGAACAGGTCACGGCAGTCGAGCCAGCCGAGATAGGTGCCCGCTGGCACCTGATAGCGGACCTCGGGCAGCTGCTCGGCAAGGAGGTCGGCGAGCAGCTTCCTGCTGCCGTCCAGATAGGCGAGGACATCGGCGAGCCAGGGGCCGCCGCCTCGGTAGGCGGCGGCGGTCGCCCAGACGCCGGGGGTGGAGGCGCCGTGCTCGAACATGACCCCCTCCGCTGCCCAGGTCGCCGCGTCCGTGGAGAGGATGAGCTGTGCGCACTTGAGACCGGGGAGGTTCCAGCCCTTCGAGGCGGCCGTGGCGGTCACGGTGTGCCCGGCGGCCTGCTCGCTGATCGACGCGTAGGGGACGTGGGTGCCGCCCGCGTAGACGAGCGGAGCGTGGATCTCGTCGGCGAAGACGCGGCCGTTGTTGGCCTCGACGACCCCGGCGAAGGCGGCGAGCTCGTCGGCGGTGTAGACCCGGCCGAGCGGGTTACATGGGTTACAGAGTATGACCAGGTTCCCGCCGCGCTTGAAGGCGGCGTCGATGCCGTCAAGGTCGAGGACGGCACGCCCGGTATCCGTGGCCATCGGGACCTGGATGATCTCCCGCCGCAGGCCCTTCGGCACGGTCAGGAACGGCATGTAAGCGGGGGTCGGCACGATGACGGGGCTGTCCGGCTTGGAAAAGACCGTGATCGCGGCCTCAAGGGCCTTGATCACGTCGGGCAGCGGGCGGATGCGGGCCTGGTCCACCGCCCAGCCGTATCGGTCGCGCTGCCACTGGGCGCACGCGCTCGCCATCTCGGTCGCCGCGCCGACGCTGAGGTAGCCGAAGTCCGCGCGCCTGACGACATCGAGCAGCGCCGCCTCGATCGGTGGTGCCGCGCCGAAGTCCATCTCGGCGACGAACGCGCCGATGACGTCGGGGCCGCCCCTGGTCCACTTCACGCTGCCGCGGGCGCGCAAGTCGTGGATGCTGATCTGGTCGGCGATCTCGGCGAACGTCGGCATGGCACCTGTCTTCCCTGTTACCCGAGCGTCTGCGGTTACAACGGTAACGTCGTCGTCTTAGAAACGTGCTAATTCGCAGGTCCCGTCCGACAGGATGGCTGTTCTTCGCCAGTGATCCCAAGCCACTCAGGTTTCTGGTGATGTGTCGGTATGCGGGAGTGCCTCGCGGTGATGCCGACGTTTCCGAGTCATCCGGCTACTCTTTGTTATTAAATGGAGACGTGTCTCGTTGAGGGCGGTTTTCCCGCTGGAGTGACTGATGAGCGTGCTGGCGGTGGACAGCATGCCGGTCCCGGCTTCCGCGGGTTTCGGCGTGTCGTTCGTGGACGTTGGCGGAAGCCGGCGGCGTGAGCCGCTGTCGTCGTGCTGGATGGTGCAGCACGCTATGCGGGATTAGGAGCTGCTCGTGGGCAGGCCGGGTGGGTTGATCCTTGCGGTGGGAACGGCCTCGTTGGATAGGTTGTAGGCCGCGAGCCACTTGGCGTACTGGCCGTTCTTGATCAGGTAGTTGATCGCGTCGGCGAGAGGCTTGACGAGGCCGTTGCCCTTCAGGGTCGTGGCCGCGTTGAAGCTCTGGAGGGACGTGCCGGAACCGGACAGCGTGCCCGCGTTCCGGGTCGGGTAGGGCGACGCGGCGTCCTGGGCGACGTGGTACTGGACCTCGGGGTTCACGCTGAAGAAGATATCGATCCTGCCCGATTCCAGCGCGAGGTAGGTGCCCGTGACGTCAGGGAGGTACTCCACATTGATTGTCTTTCCTTTCTTCTGGAGCTCGCTGCGCCAGTGCAGGAGAATCGCTTCGTTGCTCGTTCCGGATCCGACCGATACGGTCATGCCCGCCAGGTTCTCGTAGTTGCCCTTGAAGTTCCATTTACTGGACTTCATCACCTCGAAGGCGAGCTCGTCGGTCCGGTAGGAGGCGAAGTCGTACTTCTCCTGGCGCTGCTCGGTGTCGGCGATGTTGCAGATTGCCACGTTCGTGCGGCCGCTGTCGATCCCGACGAAC
>Ga0302314_10009244_pt1 | contig 17476 bp, 16 predicted proteins | sample III_Palsa_N2_3_FD_200533 | JGI IMG/M metagenome (GOLD analysis project Ga0302314, IMG submission 200533) | Peat permafrost microbial communities from Stordalen Mire near Abisko, Sweden - III_Palsa_N2_3 | ecosystem: Environmental > Terrestrial > Soil > Palsa > Peat permafrost | place: Sweden...
GGGTGACCAGTTGGTCGAAGGCGTTGTAAGCGGAGGTCGTCGTGGCGGTGCCTCCGGTCGTGGTGGAGGCCAGGGTGCCGCGGGCCGTGTAGGCGTAGTCCGTATTCCCGGCGGCTGTGAGTTGATTGCGGGCGTTGTAGCTCGCGGTGGTGCTGCCGCGCGAGGTCAAGTTGCCGTTGTCGTCATAGCCATAGCTCGTCGCGGAGCCATTGTCGGTCCAGTTGGTCAGGCGTCCGGCCTGGTCATAGCTATAGCTGCTACTGCTGGACCCTGCGATACCGGTGCTGGTCTCTGTGCTGATCTGACCGGCTGGGGTGTATCCATAGCTGAGGGATGCCTCGATCGTGCCTGTGGCGGACTTGAGGGTGTTGCCCGTCAAATCGTGCTGGGTGTTGTAGGTGAAGCTCTGTGTGGCTCCGCCAGTGCCGTAGTTGACGGACTCCAGGTCCCCGGTGGGGTAGTAGCCGTAGGCAAGGGTGTCTCCGGTCTGCGGGTCCGCGAGTGTTTGCAGCTCACCGGCCAAGTCGTACGTGTAGCCGGTCGTCCCCGTGTTGTCGGTCTTCGTGGCGACCTGGCCGTCGCGGTCGTAGGTGTAGCTGGCGGTGCCCATGGGGCCCGATTCGCTCCACAGTCCGCCCCGGTCCTCGTAGCTGTAGGTTTCGGTGCCGGCTGCTGAGGTTTCGGAGGTGATCCGGCCGTCGGCGTCGTATCCCAGGGTGCGCGTGGGGGTGGGGGCCTCTCCACCGGTGCCTGTCTGTGTTGTCAGGTCCCCGGCGGCGTTGTAGCTGGAGGTGTTGACGACGCCTCCAGGTTCGGTGACCGTGACCGGTTCGCCTGCGGCGTCGTAGGCGGTCGTGTAGGTGCGGTCGGCGAGGTTCGGGTACGCCGATGTGGCCGGGTCGATGACCGATTCAGGCAGTCCCATGGTGTTGTAAGTGGTGTAGGTGGTGTTGGTGCTTGCTCCGCCGCCGTTGTTGCCGTTGCCGTCTGCCTGGCAGCCGACGGCCAGACACCGTCCGAGAGCGCCAAGGTGTCCCGGACCTGGAACGCCATGCTCAGCGGAGCCAAGGGCCTCAAGATCAATGTGCAGCAGCTCATACTCGCCGCAAAAACACCCGCACAGGCCCGCCCCTACCTCGCGGGACTCCTCGAACAGCACTGCACACTCGTAGTCACCGTCGGGATCCCCTTCAGCCAGGCCATCCCAGCCGATCAAAAACTCGCCCCCCACACACACTTCCTCGCCATTGACGGAGGCACACTCCCCACAAGCACCACCCTGCAGGTCACTACCTCCAGCAACACCGCAATCGTGCAGAACCAGGTACGGTCCCTGTCCGTGACCACCGGGAACTCCCCAGGTACGAACAGGTAACCTCACCGCCGAGCAGCCGCATCCCCTGCAGCTGGCCACCCGCCTGCTACTGGGAGCTACTCGGTAGGCAGCGGCTGGGCAGGGCAGCCGGCGAGGACCTTCTGCATAGCGGTCTTCTCCGCCGCAGTGACCCACAGCCGGTACTTGGCCTTCACGGCAATCTGGCGCGCGACGTAGGAGCAGTCGTATCCGGTGCTGGGCGGCAGCCACTGCGAGGCGTCGCCGTCGCCCTTCGCCTCGTTGGTCGGACCGTCGACAGCCAAGAGCTCCAGCGGGTCCTCCGCCAGGTCCATACGCTGGATGGCGGTCAGCTGGGCTGCGCCGACCACCCAGGCATCGCCGAGGGGGACGACGTGGTCGATCTGGATCACGGTGGACTTGGGCCCGCGCACGAAGTGGATCGTCCTGCCGGTGTAGGGGTCGTGCATGGTGCCGGTCGCCACCGTGCAGTGCCCGGACTTGTAGGTGATCTGGGTCAGGTCCCGGGCCAGGATGTCGTCGCGGGTGTCGCAGTGGTTGTGGCCGTCGGGATCGGTGGTGTCGTCGCTCCACGCCGGGCCGAACGCGGTGCGGGTATACCCGGCCATCGTGCCCTTGACCCTCACCAGCAAGCCGTCCAGGGCCTTGGCTGCGGAGCCGGGCACCACCGCATCCTGGGCCGGCACGGACCGCTGCGCCGACGGCCCCTGCCCGACCACCGAGGTGTGACAGCCCGCCAGAAGGGCCCCTCCGACCGCCAGTACAGCCACTACTGAAAGCCTCAACCGCATACCAGTCATGCCGCCTCTCTACCCCGCCACGAGCCGCACAGCCAGCACATCACCCACCTGGCCCCGCACAGGAGCGTTCACGCCAGCCGGATCCGCAGGGTCTGCGTCCCGCAGCCCGGGGTGGGGTGTAGTCGGTGGCTTCGTTTGCCCCTGGGCGGGTTGCCTGGGGCGCGGGTATCGGTCGCCCGATGAGCTCGCTGCCGGGTCGGCCCGTGCCTTCCGTCCTGGTTGGCCTGCGCTGGTGCGAGCGTCTGCCGGCCCCGCAGATGACGGTCAGCGCTGACGGACGGCCGATGGCCGTGCCAGTCGGGCCGTGGTCTGTGGCGAGGGGCCTTCCTGCTCTGTTGCATATTCACGCGCGGAAGGCATGGAAGGCGTCACCCGTTCGAGTGAATTGGGGAACCCGAAGGTTTCCGCCAGCGTCCGCACTTGCACCCCGTGGCGATGGCTTCGCGGGAAAAATATTTCAAATCATCGCAGGAATTGATCAAATTCGGCCTTCCCGTGTTTCATTCGGTCACCATTCAGACTTTTTCCATCATATCTGACTTGCCCTCAGGTCCGGGCTCATCTCCCGGCTGATTAGCCGTCATGGACGCTCCTGTCGGATGCATTTGCAGATTCCTCTGAACGAGTGGCGTCGGCTTGGGCAGCCGGGTAGCTTTCCTCGTGCAGCACACGAAACATGGCCCCGGGGGTCTCTGGAAAAGCACCCGGGGCCTGTCCGATCGAGATGGGTATATCTGTGCAACTCGACCGTCTATTTCCCGGAGGGGACTCGCATGAGCCCTCTCCGGCCAACGAACCTAACATTGCGTGGGTTCCCTTCCGTACGTGGCACGCGATCGATGCCTGGGATGTCACGTTGCGCCTGCGCGGTATCGTTCCGGCTTTCACCGCTCCGTGGCTGGTGGCGTGCCGCACTCCCCTGGAAGCGGCAGCGGTGGGTGCCGTCACCGCGCTGACCTGCCTGCCTGGGCGTTCTGTCGTCCGCTACGTGCGGGTCCGCCTGCACTGATTCCCTGCCGGTCCGGCGGCAGCGAGCCGCCGGACCGGCAGCGGGCAGCAGCGTCGGGCCGGCGCCTTGGGCGCCTGGCCTGGTAGTGAAAAACCCAGGCGGGAGGGAGAAAAGCATGGATGACCCGGTCCGCTACCGGCAGTGTGTCCTGTGCCTCAAGAGGTTCACCCAGAAGTCAGGGCCGGGGCGCAAACGGCTCTACTGCACCGTGGCCTGCCGCAGGCGCGCACAGCGGCAGCGCGACGGCCGGCGCTCAGCGGCCCCCGGGACGAGCGCGGACAGGTGGGGCCGGGACCTGGCCGCCGGCATCAGGGAATTGGCCGCACGGCTGGCCTCGGCCGAGGAGCGGCAGGCCGGGCTCGGGGCCCGGCTGGGGTACGCCGAGCAGTTGCGCGTGGAGCTGGCCTACTACACGGCCGCGGCGGTCCACGAGGCGCGGGTCTTCGGCGGCAGTTGGGCCGAAGTGGCCCTCGCGGCGGGCGTCAGCCCGGACACAGCACGCGAGCGCTGGTCCGAGGGCAGGGTCAGGAGACTACTGGACCGGCGTGCCGCCGAGCCGCTCCAGTTGCCGGCAGCCGGCGCCCGGGCCGCCAGGGCCGCTGTACAGCCGGACCGGGGCACGCTGCTGGGTCTGGCCGGTGCGCTGTCCTTCCAGTTGCGCCAGAGCGCCCTGACCATGCACGAGGTGGCCCGGCAGGCGGGTGTCTCACAGAGCTTCGTCTCGCGGGTCCTGGCCGGCGAACGGATTCCCTCGTGGCCGGTGGTGCACAAGCTGGCCTCGGTCCTCGGCGGGGATCCGGAGGATCTGCGGTTCCTGTGGGAGAGCGCGCAGGGGCTGACGGCCTCCCCGCGCCGACCGCTGGAACAGGCAATCGCGCGCCTGCACTGCGCCGTGCGGGGCCTGTACATGGCCGCCGGTCAGCCGGAACTGGAACGCCTGTCGCCCAGGCTGGGCACCGGTCTGGCAGCAGACCTTGTGGGAGCGGTACTGGCGGGCGAGTGCGTGCCCGACTGGCCGACGACCGCAGCGCTCGCCGCGGGCCTGGGTGGGCGCGTGGTGGAGCTGCGGCCGCTGTGGGAGGACGTCCATTACGCGTTCCTCGCCTGCCAGGCCTCGTTCCCGCCCGGTGGCATGCAGCATGGCGCACCGTGCGAGCCCCAGCACGAAGCCGGCGGCGCATGAAGGGCCGCTGGTGTGTGATCGCAGATACCTCATCGAAAGGAGCCAGCACCGTTGTGGCCAATGGGCCCGCGCCGGACTACGGCGTTTTCTGTGGTGCCCATCGCGGCCCCTACCTGGCCTACACCCGGGCCCGGATCGGCGACGAGGCGGCAGCCCCGGTGGTCGAGGCGGTCCTGCGGGACCTGCGCAGCAGCTGGTCGGTGGTACTCAGCAGTGCATGCCCGGCTCGTGAGGCATGGGCGGTCCTCGGGCACGCTGTCGATGACGCGTCCCACAGCCGCAGTGAACGGCGGGCGGGGGGCGACGTCCTGCACGGCCTGCTGGCGCGGCCTCAGGCCGACGCGGCTCTGCTGCACTACCGCCTGGGACTGACGCTGACCGCTGTGGCCCAGCTGACGGGGGTCAGCCCCTCCGAGGTGGCCGTGCGTGTGCTGACGGCCGAGCGGCATCTGGGTTCCGAATGGGTGCAGGCGCTGACCGAGCGCCGCTGACTGCGCCCCGGGCGCGCCGCCGGGCGCCGCGCCCGGGAATTTCTCCCCCTTGGCTCCCTTCGGGCAGCGTGGTGTCCACCCGTCGCGTTCACGCGTTCGAGCGACTGGCATGGCCCTTAAATCTCCTTCTAGACTGGGAAGTTACGCGGCGGTACCCAGGGCGGGGCGGCGTGCCAGGAGGACGAATGGGCCAGGACGGGCAAAGCATTTCTCACTCGATCGACATCACGACGCCGAGTGTGGCGCGGATGTACGACTGGCTACTGGGAGGCACGGATAACTATCCCAGCGACCAGAAGGCGTGTGAGGAACTGCTCGAGATCGTCCCCAGTACCAGGGAACTGGCCGTGAACAACCGCGCTTTCCTGGTGCGGGCGGTGGACATGCTCGCGAGACGCTACAACATCCGCCAGTTCATCGACCACGGCTCGGGCCTGCCCACCCAGAACAACGTCCACCAGGTCGCCCAGGCCGTCGACCGCAGGTCACGTGTCGTCTACATCGACAACGACCCAATCGTCCTGGCCCACGGCCGGATGCTGCTGGACGAGAACGACGAAACGGCTGTCATCCAGGCCGAGATGACAGAGACGGACCGCATCTTCGCGGACCCGGAGGTGACCCGGCTCATCGACCCGCAAGAGCCGACGGCGGTGCTCTTCAACAGTGTCCTGCACTGCATCCCCGACTCCGCGGAACCGGGCGAGCTCGTGCGCCGCGTGGCCGACAGGCTGCCTGCAGGAAGCTTTATCCTGATCTGCCAGCTCGTCAGCGCGGACCCGCAGATCCGCCACGACGTCACCGAGTTCATGCGTGAGAGCACAGGCGACCGGTGGGGACGGGTCCGCGAGGAGAGCGACGTCCAGGGCTTCTTCGAGGGCTTCGACATCATCACCCCGCCCGGCCTGACCGAGGTCAGCCGGTGGTTCCCCGACTCCGAGGTCACCGTCCGGCAAAAGACCTTCGAATGGATCGAATACGGCGGCGTCGCCGCAATCCCCCGTCCCTGACAGCGCCCCGGCAGCCTGCGCAGGTCAACACCGTTGCGGCTCAGATGGTGGAGGAGAAGTCCGCGATCGCCTTGTCCAGCAGAGCGATCGTGGACGTCCGGCTCTCGGCCGCGCCCGCGAGCTCGTCCAGGATGAGCCGGTGCGCCAGCAGGTCGTTCGGGTCGTTGAGGTAGACCGCGTTACCCGCGTGCTCCAGGTAGACCATCTCGGGCAGGCCCCCCACCGCGAACTTCATGTAGGTGATCGGGGTCGGCGGGGTGATGTTGGCCGCACGCACAAAGCGCACGATGCGGATCGTGATGCCGGGGCGCAGCGCCATCCGCTTGAGATATTTGAGCTGCTCCACCATCACCTCCGCTCCCCCGCGCGGCCGTTGCAGCACGCTCTCGTCGAGCAGGACCCTGAGCTTGGGTGCGCCGGGGCCGCTCAGGACACGCTGGCGTTCCATCCGCAGCTGCACCCGCCGCTCGATCTCCTGCGGTGAGGCGTTGGGCAGGCCGGCTTTGACGACCGCGCGTGTGTAGGCGGGGGTCTGGAGCAGCCCGGGGACCACGATCATCTCGTAGGTGCGGATCTCCTGGGCTGAGTCCTCCAGGCCGATCAGGCGGCGCAGCCAGCCGGGGGTCAGGTCGCTGTACTGCTGCCACCATACGGGCGCCTTGACCTGGCGCAGCAGGTCGCCGATCTCCCAGCGGCGGTGGGCGTCATCGACTCCGTACAGCTTCACCAGGTCCCACACGTCGCGTTCGCTGGGCATGTTCTCCCCGCGTTCCATCCGGCTGATCTTGGAGATCGACGCCCGGATGACCGGGGCGACGTCCTTGATGGCCAGGCCGCGTTCCAGGCGCAGGTTCCGCAGGTGCGCGCCCAGGAGCTTGGCTGCCGCGACCGGCTTGTCACCCGTGCCCCGGGTCATCGGGACCGGTGGGGCGAGCAGTTGGTCGCGCAGGGCGTGGGAGCTGGGGGACATGCGGGCTCCAGGGGATTTCGGCAACTTGTCGCCATCATCCCAGAAGTGGGCCCGCACGTCCCCGGCATCGGTTATCACTGGTAGGACATTCAGACCATCAGGAAGTCGAATTCCCCGGCCCTGACGCCGGCCGCGAGCGCCGCGATCTCGCAGCGTGTGAACACCAGTGCGGGGCCCTGTGGGTCACGCGAGTTGCGTACCGCGACGTGCCCGCCGGCCAGCGGGGCCAGTTCCACGCAGTTCCCTTCCGCCGTACTCGCGCTGCTCTTGAGCCAGGGCACTGCGCCCAGCTCGGCAGCAGGCACACCATTCGCAAAGCTCCGCATCGCCACGCCTCTCGCCTAGGTGTTCGAATGGTCCCGCGCCGCAGATGGCGGCGACATGTGCGGATGCCGCCGGTGTTCGAATCTGAAATCCCATATGCAATCCCACGGGACCGGGTGCTGGGAATACTAGCGATCACCGGCCTCTGCGAAAGTCCCCCAAACGAGTGCTCCGGAAAGCTACGCTGGCCGGAAAGCCACCCCCCTGCCGGGAGACGACGTGCCCCCCTCCCACCACCACGCCACCCCCGCGGGCGGGCGCTCCAGTTGGGGCCTCGCCATGGGGCTGGGCGTGCCTGCGTTCGCCAGCCACAAAGTCACCTGTACGCCCGCGAATCTGGCTGATATCCGCGCCTTCACCCTGGCCACCTTGAGCGATTGGAATCTGCGGCAGCAGGCCGACGAGGTCACCTCCGTGGCCCATGAGCTCCTCGTCCAGGCGCTCGCCCTTGCCGGACCCTACGGACAGGCCCCCAGTGGATGGATCGGGCTGACCGAGCAGGCGGACACGCTGACCTGCACGCTGAGCCTGACGGGAACCGCGCCGGCGCCTGGGCAGTCAGGCGCGCTGCCGGACGGCGACAACACGCTGAGCACGCGGATCATTCACGCTCTGGCGCAGCAGTGGAGCCTGCCCGGGCCAGGCCGTGCGGTGGGTGTCCTGTCGGCCACGGTCCACAAGGGCACCGGCGTCACCGGACGGCTCCCGGGCAAGCGCGAGGGCTGATCGTCTCACCGCTGTTGGTGCCGGTACTGGGTGAGGGCCGCCGCAGTCGCGAAGGCGGGAGGGCGGTGCCGTTGGTGTTCGCCGCTGTGCGGGCCGGTTACCGGGCCTGGCCCAGGGACAGGGGAATCTGGCCGTCGGTCGACGGCAGGGGTTCGGCCCAGGCGGTGTCGTTGGCAGTGGTGCGTTGCAGGCGCAGGGCCACGGTGGTGTTGCGGTGGGGTTCGGCGGTGGCAAGGGCGCGGCGCAGGGCTTCGTCTTCGCCGACGAGGATGACTTTGCTCTTGCCGCGGGTGACGGCGGTGTAGAGGAGGTTGCGGCGCAGTATGAAGGCGCCGGCGGTGGTCAGTGGGATGACGACGATGGGGTATTCGCTGCCCTGGGCGCGGTGGACGGTGATGGCGTAGGCGTGCAGGACGTCGTCGAGTTCGTCGAAGGTGTAGGTGGCGGTGTCTCCGTCGTCCAGGGCGATCTCGAGTTCGCGTTGTTCGGTGTCCAGGGTGATGACGGTGGCAGTGGAGCCGTTGAAGACGCCGTTGGTGCCTTTCTTGGGGTCGTTGCGGGTGGGCATGACGCGGTCGCCGAGCCGGAAGGGGCGGGCGTCGCACCAGTGTTCGGCGTCGCCGTCGCGGGCGGGGTTGAGTACGTCCTGCAGGCGCCGGCCGAGTTCGTGGGTGCCGGCGGGGTGTTTGCGGGTGGGGCACAGGACCTGGATGTCGCCGGGGGCGAGGCCGTACGCCTGGGGCAGGCGGCGGGTGACCAGGTCCAGGACCAGGTCGGGGATCTTGTCCGGGTTGTTCTCGCGCAGGTACCAGAAGTCGCCGCCGCTGAGCGGGGTCTGGCCGGCGATGATGCGGTGGGCGTTGGTGGTGATGGCGCTGCCCTGGTCCTGGCGGAAGACGTGGGTCAGGGCGGTGCGGGCGATGGCGGGCACGCGCAGGAGGTCGGCCAGGACGGTGCCCGGCCCGATGCTGGGGAGCTGGTCGGTGTCGCCGACGAACAGGACGTGGGCGCCGGTGGGGATCTTCTCCAGCAGGCGTTCGCACAGGGGCAGGTCGAGCATGGACGCCTCGTCGATGACGAACAGGTCGGCCTCCATCGGGTCCTGGTCGAAGAGGCTGTCGCCCGGGCTCTGACCGGGGCGCAGGAGGCGGTGGACGGTGGTGGCCTGGTTGCCGGTCAGCTCGCTGAGGCGTTTGGCGGCCCGTCCGGTGGGTGCGGCCAGGCTGACCTGCGCTCCTGCGGCCTCGGCGACCTCGACGATGGTGGCGACGGTGAAGCTCTTGCCGCAGCCTGGGCCTCCGGTCAGGACCGAGACGGGCCGGGTCAGGGCCATCCTTACGGCCTGTTCCTGGGCCGGGTGCAGTTTCGGTGCGCCCTCGGGGAGCGGCAGTGCGGTGGTGGTCCAGTCGCGGCGGCGGGACAGGGCGGTGGGGGCGTTGTGGAGCCGGGCCAGGTGTTTGGCCAGGGATGTCTCGGCGGCGTGCAGGCGGCGGCTGAAGACCAGGGCGGTCTCGCGGCCCAGATGCGGATGCTGTTCGACCAGCAGCTGGCCCGAGGTGTGCAGGGCGTCGAGTTCGCGTGGCAGCAGGGCCTGGTCCTGGTCCAGGAGGTTGGCTGCCTCGCGCAGCAGCTGGGCCTCGGGCAGGTAGCAGTGGCCCTGGGCGGCGCTGCGGTCCAGGGCGTGGAGGATTCCGGCGCGCAGGCGCTGCGGGCTCTGCTGGGGGATGCCGAGCCACTGGGCGACGGCGTCGGCGTAGCCGAAGCCCAGGCCGCGGACCTCGGTCAGGCGGTAGGGGTGGTGGTGGACCAGGTCGGCGGTGTCGGTGGTCTCGGTGGCGAAGTGGTGGCAGATCCTGGGGGCGTGGCCGGCCGGGACGCCGGCGCCGTGCAGGAGCAGCATCAGTTCGCGGATGTCCTGGTGGATCTTCCACGCTTCGATGATGCGGGCGTGGCGGCCGGGTCCGATCTGGTGAACCTCCAGCAGCCGCTGCGGCGTCTGTTCCAGGACGTGCATGGTGTGCTCGGCGAATTCGGCGACGATGGCGTCGGCAAGTTTCGGGCCGATGCCCTTGATCAGGCCAGAGGCGAGGTAGCGGCGCATCGCGTACAGGGATGCGGGCAGGGTGTGGGTGCAGTCGGTAGCGGCGAACTGCGGTCCGTGGGCGGGGTGCTGGCGCCAGGTACCGGTCAGGTGCAGACTCTCCCCCGGCTGGGCGCCCTGGAGGATCTCACCTGCTGCCCTGACGGGCTGATCTGCGCCGGTCCCCAGGAGCAGCACGGTAAATCCGGAGCGGTCGACGAAGACCACCCGCTCCACGATGCCCTCGGCCGTCGTCTCGCTGCCGGGTCCCGGCACGGTCACCTGTTTCCTCTCCGGTCTGTCTGGCCGTCACGTGGGGTTACCCAGAAGCTGGTTGTACGCACCATATGCCTCTTTCCCTGGGAGAGGATCGACGGCCAGCGTGTGGAGCGCCGGGTCATTCCCTGCTGGCAGCGCCGGCTCCCCGCCCGTTCCGGTCCCGATGAACTGGAAGTGCATCGGGACCGGTGGGCAGGTGTTTGGCTGCTCCTACCAGCCGTTGCCGGCGTGCCAGTGCTGTACCCATTCCAGGAAGCCGAATGCTTCGGGTGCGGGATACGGGTAGGCGCCGGCGTCCGCGATGAGCCAGACCTTTCCCCGTTGGGGGCCGGTGACGACAAGGACCCAGTAGGAGAGTTCGTCGTCGGTACCGAGGACGACGGAGCCTTGACGGTAGACGTCGGCGACGCGTTCGTCGCGGTCTTCAGCGGGAGGCTCTCCTTCCCAGGCCCAGGACTCCTCGAGTGGGAAGGGGGCGGCGGGGTTCCGGTCTCCTTGGCCGGGCCAGCCGGGCGGGAGCCAGCCCAGGGGCAGGAGGCCGCCGTCTTCCGGCGGCCCGAGCGAGGATCCGCCCGCGATCTCCGCGAGCAGGGTCCGGTACGGCTCGGGAAGGGTGACCCTGTTCGCGGATTCCCACGCCGAGACGGCTTCGTGCCCGAGTGCGGGCTCGCGCCATTGCGGCTGGAATGCGATGCGCAGGAACTCCAGGGTGGCCTCGTCGGGGCGCTGATCAGGTGGGGTGCTTGCCATGGCCGCCATGCTGGCAGAAGGGGCTGACACAGCCACTGCGCGTGCACCGGGATCGAACATCCGGGCGGGAGGTCCGACGCCGTCGACGAGGAATTGCCTGACTGTCGAAGCCGCTCGCTGGCCGGCTTGCGGCCGGTGGTCTTCATGCTGTTCCCACGCCCTGATGCTGGGTGCTGCGTGCTGGTTCGTGTGTGGCGCGGCCGAACTGCCCCGGGGAGCGGTCGGGGCGGGGGCAGGGGAAGTGTTCGCCGGTGAGCCACCGGCCCTGGTCGGGGTCGGCGTGTGGGGTGTGCCAGACCGGAATGCCGAGGTGGAGGGCGCGCAGGCAGGTGTCGGCGGTATCGCCGATGGTGGGGTTGAGGTTCTCGTGGAAGGCGATGACCAGACGGGGTTCCTCGTCCACGAGTATCCGCTGGTGGCGTTCAGGGCCGGTCCAGGTGCGCGGGCGGCGCTGGCGCTCGGCGTTCCAGGCGGCCGGGTAGCAGCGGTGGCGCCAGGCGGGCAGGCCGTGGTGGTCGCACCAGCGGTGGGCGGCCCGGTCGGCACCGGTGGCAGCGCTCTCGATGACGACCAGGCGCTTGGTGTAGCGGGCATGCAGGCGGTCCAGGACGGTGGTGACGGTGTCGGGCCAGGGCCAGCGGCGACTGCCGCAGACCAGGACCCGGGGCTCGTCCATCAGCACGGCCACTCCCCCGCGGTCTGGGGGATGGTGGGGGTGATGTGCTGGTGGTGGAGGAAGGCGTCGAAGGGCTCCCAGACGGTCAGGGCGGTGTCGGCAGCAGGCGAGGCGGCGTGGACGGGGCAGTGCTGGGTGCGCCAGCGCAGCTGCGAGGGGTACGGCAGGTGGGACAGATCGTAGACAGCCATGGCAGTGCCGGTCAGGTGCTCCGTCAGCTCGCCCTGGTGCCTGCGGCCCAGTCCGGGCGGGACCGGCACGGTGGTCCACACGCCGGTGTCCCGTGCCTGGTGGGTCAGCGGGTGGGGGCATCGGCTGCGGCGGATCGTCAAGGACACGCACGGGATCTCCTCGACGCGGCCGGGGGCGAGGTAGAGGGTGTGGAAGAGCTGGGCGACGTCACGGCGGTGCTGCGGGGCCGGGGCGTCCGCGGCCGGTGGTGGGGTGGGCGTGGGAGCCGGGGTCAAGCTGCGGGTGTCGAGCAGGCGGCGGGTGTTGAGCGCAAGCTGGCGGCGCAGGCCATCGAGCGGGTCCCCGATGGCGGTGTCATGCGCGACGGCCGGGCACAGGGCCCGGTGGGGCAGGCGGCACCAGGGCGTGCCGTCCGCGCCACGGTGGGCGATGCCTTCGAACACGTGCCAGCGGTGCTGGTCCGGAACGGTGGCGGTGAGCAGCTCGCCCGGGTGCAGGGGGATGGGGCGGCCGTCGTCGCGGTAGTACCACTCCAGGAGGTTGCCGCACCGCGGGCAGGGCTTGTCCTGGGCGGCGCGCAGCAGGCGGGTGCGGTTGGCGGGGTGCAGGCGCAGGGCACGCCGGGGACCGTGGCCGGGGCGGCTGCTGCCGTCCCAGTGGACGCTGTCCGGGCTGTCGGCGGGGTTGATCGGGCGCATGGGGCTGCACTGTGGCACCGGCCGGACCGCGTGGGCGGTGTCGCGGCGCGCGAAGTCCCCCACCTGGCGGTCTTAACCGAACACATGACCGTCGACCTGTTCAGGCGTTCGTGACGGGTTCCCGTTGGAGTGATCTCGCGGCCCGTGGCGGTGGGTCGCGGACGGGTTCAGGCGGGGGCCGCCTGCGGGGGTTCGTGCCCCTCACACAGGGCCTCGGTCATGGTGGCGAGGGGGACGTTGAAGGCGTGGGCCAGGGCGTGCCAGGTGGCCAGGGTGCCGATGGTGCGGCCCTGCTCGATCTCGATGACGGTGCGCCGTGACAGGCCGCTTCGCTCGGCGAGCTGGTCGTAACTCCAGCCCTGCTCGGCCCGGAGCCGTGCCAGGACCTGGCGCAGGGCGCTCAGGTTCGGGTCGGGCGGCAAGATCGTCACTCGACCATGGCACGGTGCAGACCCCTGCCCTGTCAGTGCAGACCTCTGCCCTATTTCTCGGGGGCTCCCGTGGCAGCCGGGTAGGGCAGGGGTCTGCACTAGGGTGTGCGCCGCTCCCCCACGCCCCCAGGGCCGCAGCACGGGAGGAGCCTGCACCTGCAGGGGAAAGACGAGGACGCGGATGGTGAAGCGGGTGGAACCGCAAGCAGGGCAACCGGATGCCCGGCGGGCATGGCGTGTGGACATCGGCCCCGATCCGCACCGCGCGACCTGCTTCGCGCCATCGTGCCCAGAGCCGCTCCACCTCACGGGACGGACTATCCATGAGGCCGCCCTGGTTCACCTGGCCGCGCACGCTCAGCACGAGCTCCTGGCCGGTCACCTGCGGACCTGCCGCTGCCACGCCCACGGCTGCGCCTGGCACCCGCGCCACCGCGGGTGCACCGGTCCCATCGTGCTGACCGTCTTCCGCCAGCGCCACGGCCGGACCTGGCAGCTCGCCGACACCTGCACCGGCTGCGCCCGCGCCATCCCCCACGCAGCCCCCGTCCCTGAACCCGGCCCCCAGACCAGGGCCCTCACACCGTCCCCAGACCGGAGGACGCCTGCTCAGTCAGGCGACCGCAGCACCAGCGCGGACTCCCGCGTCCTTCAAGCCGCGCTGCTCGAAGCCGTACTGCGCTACCTGGAAGCGGCGCTCGGCCCCCAGGTTCCGTCGGCGGCAAGGATCCTCGCGCTGGCCTGCCTGCTGCGCGCCGACGCGGACGGCGTCGCCCGGCTGCCGCGCGGGCTGCTGCGGGCGCTGCGCCTGGCCCATCACAGCAACCGTCTCGTGGACATCCTGACTCAGGAGCAGTGGCTACGCCCCGCAGCCGGCGCCCCGCAGGAGCCATCCACCGCCCCTGGCACCGTCCTCGCCGTGCGCTTGAACGATCCGGCAGCCAGCGCAGCCCTGGCCGGCACCGCGCGCCGTGTCCGGCGGGCCCTGTTCGAACAGGTCATCGCACTGCTGACACACAGCCAGGTGCGTGAAATGGACTGCACCTACCGCCTCGCCGTACTGCAGCCAGCCCCCGACCCGGAAGGCGCCGGGGGTGGTGAGGCAACTCCATCGGGAGCCGGTTGCTGTGCTGGTGCCCCGGCCCCGGGAACCGCCGCGTGCGCCCACCTGCCATGCACACCGGCAGCGCACGGTGCCCACGATCCGTGGCCCGTGCCGGACATCAGAGGAACGCCGGCCCCTCCTGGAACAGCGCAATCGGCTCGTGCTGCCGTGGTGTGCCACGTATGACAGGCACCGAGCCCCAGCCAGGAGGCACTGTCCCGATCACCTGGGTCCGCGCGAACCTCGGCGCACTGATCCGCTGGACCGCCCGCACCCGTGAGCGCACCGTCATCACGGACCACGGACGCCCGGCCGCTGTTCTGGTCAGCGCCGAGGAACTCGCCCACCTCCAGGATGTCCTGGCCAGCAAGCGGAACCCGGTAGGGCGTCAACCGTGTCAGCCAGGCCCATGGCTCGGGCGCCAGCCACCGGTTCTGTGGCATACCCCGTTCGGGCATTCCCGGCCCGTCCCGCTCCGGCCTGCGGCATCGTGGAATCGCAGACGCCGCAGCGATGGAGGATCCATGGAACCGGGTTGGCAGGTCGAGGAGTTCGGCGCGCACCATGAGGGACGAGCAGTCGCTGTTCTGGCCGACGGCACCGAACCGAAACCGGCCCTCTTCGACACCGGCAGCGGCGGCCACATCCACCAGTCCAGCGAATGGTGGTGCTACGACGGCGCCCTGTCCACCCCCCGCGCCACCGACCTGCGCGGCGGCTGCTCCTGCGGCTGGCGCGGCACCGGCCTGTACCCACTCAAGTGGGCCGAACTGGGTGAGCAGCCCTATCACGCCGACACCCCAGGGCCGCGTGAGGACTGGCTCGGGCACATCCGCCAGGTCGAAGCACGCACCATCCCCGTCCCGGACGAGCTGACCGAACTGCTGCGCCTCCTCGACGAGAAACTGACCGACCTCGCAGCCGACGCCCCACTCGCCGCCCTGCGCCTGGTAACCGCACTGGAACGCACCGCCGCACGGGCCGGCACGGACGCCGCGCACGCCATCAGCGAAGACGACTTGTCCTGGCAGAACGTCGGTGACGCCCTCGGAACAAGCGCGGACGAAGCCCAAGGACGCGTCTGGCACTACCGGGACCGACAGTGACCCCCCGGACACCGCCGACCGCCCACCACGGCGGGCGGTGAATGGCCGCGCGACACCCCGCACACAGCGAGGATGGCAGCCCCACTCGGTATCCGAGCTGATGGTGCGCCCGGCATGGCGCAAGACCGGCGCCGCCACCCAGTTCCACGAGGCACAGCTCACGGGCTGCCCTAAACGGATAGCCCAACTCCTGATCGATCCGGACCACCCCGAGGTTGGGACGCTGTACGACTGACCGCCCGCACGGTAGTACTGACACGGAAGACCCGCCGTTCAGCCGGGGTATCCCAAACCCATACCATCACGTGATAGCAAAACAGATAAGCGCCACGAATCGCCCCTAAGAACCCGCCGAGGACGTGCCGTTCCCGCGCAGCGCGGTACCCACCGACGCTGATGATGCACGCTGATTGCGCTCCCGTTGCCCCGGAGCGAAAGTGCTTGAGGCGACCTTCGTGTGTCCACCGGGCAACGGCCGTTCGAGTCCTTGCCGCGTTTTGGGTACCGGGTAGAGGGCTGCGTACCAGGACTTGTAGACGGCTACGTGCTGGGTACAGGTGTCCGCCACGGTGAACTCCGCACCCTCGCCGTAGGGGGAACGCCGCTGCCGGACGAAGAACGGCGGCAGCACAGCGAGGTCCTCCTCTGGCAGGCCGAGCCGCTTTGCGCTGGTCCACTGATCCCTAGCTTCCAGCAGCGCTGTGAAGGTACGCCAGCCAGCAACCGGCAATGCTCGCCGAAAGAACCCGTCCACCAGCCAGGGAAGCCGCTCTACCTCGGCCAGGTAGCGATAGGTGAGCCGCGTCGCGGCCTCTTCTGCCTTCTTCCGACGGGTTGATGGGATCTCGAAATTCGCCGCCGTCATGCAGATGTTGACCCGCAGGAAGCGTGCCCGCAAACCAGCACACACCGGCTTCAGGAGCCGGGCAACGCTGGCCGGCGAACGCCCCACAAGAGCAGCCAGCTCCAGCAGATCCGGGTCATCAGCTTTGGGAGGACACCACTGCTGCCCCCAGTCCTGGGGCTGCTCCACATAGGCCAAGCGCAGCAGGGTCAGGAGCCGCTCCATCTCGCTGATCCGGGTGATGACCGAAGCGGAGGTGCGCAGCGTCTCCTCGATCTCCGTATCCGACACGCACAGGAAGTCGGCCAGTTGGTCAACGAGAGCCGGATGGCGTGCTGGCACGATACCGAGCGCCTCGAAACGGCGGTATGTCTTGGCGGAGAGCCCAAGGCCAGCAGCCACGTCATGCGCTCGAAGCCCGCGCGCCCGGCGCAGCTCTGCGATGGAGGAGAACCTGAACAGCGGAGCCCGGGTCAGCTCGATGGGTTGGGTGCCCAGGGCCGACGCGAGCTCACGAATGCGTTGTGGGCCTGGCTTCCTGTGCCCGTTCTCGTAGGCGAGGATCAGTGCCTTGCTGGTACCGACGGCCCGCGCCAGATCCTCGGCGCTCATGGGCCGACCGGAACCGTTGGGCTTGAGCAACGATGAGCGGTGACGCCTGAGCGCCTCCGGGTCGAAGTCCGCGACACCCCGTGCCATGTCGTCCCCTGCTCAGGTCTGTTACCTTCGAGTAGTAGGTATCACTTAGAGAGATCCTACGGTGCCCCCCATACGGGGGACATTATCTTTGATCAGCGCTTCTATCTTGCCAGTGGAGCCATTTGACGGTTCGCCATCTTGGCCGAATCGCTCAACATGAAGGAAGTTAGGCACTGCTTGGAGGAGCCTGAGCAGTGAGGACTTATGATCGTCGCTGCGATGAGGCCTCGTACCCCGTGCATCGGAAAAGCGTGAGGGGTACGAGGCCGAGGAAGTGGTGGACGCTCGGGTGAGCGGGTACCCAAGTCTGACCTTGAGGGACCTGTCTCCGCCGATGGCTCTGCATAAGCCACGGCAGTTGCCACCTCCACCAATCTGACCCGAGGCAGGAGCAGCTAGGAGCAAAGCCGTCTGTGCGCCAGGGGCTGGGGGTCAGCCTACTAGCTGCGCATGCCATCCCGAGAACCTACGCGCGCCATCAAGGCGGACTGCGGGCACTCACTTTCTGATGCCGAATACGATCAAGCCCGTGAGCTCGGCTTATTCAGAATCGGTGCCTACCAGTACCTGACCGACAGTCATTTTGTCGAAGGATCATCACCCTTACGGATGGCCAGCCTAGGTAATGGGGGGTTCCCATGGGACCCATGTGATATAGGGTGCTGAGCTCCGCTGTCCACACGTGCCTTCCGGATTTACCTGAGTGCACACAGATGCGTCGGGGAGCGACCCCAGAACCTGGGGTCGCT
>Ga0302314_10009245_pt1 | contig 17475 bp, 17 predicted proteins | sample III_Palsa_N2_3_FD_200533 | JGI IMG/M metagenome (GOLD analysis project Ga0302314, IMG submission 200533) | Peat permafrost microbial communities from Stordalen Mire near Abisko, Sweden - III_Palsa_N2_3 | ecosystem: Environmental > Terrestrial > Soil > Palsa > Peat permafrost | place: Sweden...
CGCCGGCGACGACGACGTCGAAATCAGACGTCCGGCGCTGCAGCAGCCGGTCTCGCACCGCCCCGCCGACCAGCCAGGCCGTCGTTCCGAGCGCGGCAAGCGCACGCAGCGGCGGCTCGCCGCTCACCGCGCCACCGCCTCGCCATCACGGTGGTAGGCACGCGTCACCCGGCCCGAGATCCCACAGATCACCTCGTAGGCGATCGTTCCAAGCCGCCGCGAAACGTCCTCGGCGGTCTGCCGCTCGCCGCCGGAGCGGCCGATCAGGATCGCGGCGTCGCCGACCGCCACCGCCGGTTCGGGCCCGAGCTCGACGGTGATGTTGTCCATCGACACCGTCCCGGCGAGCGGGTAGCGGTGGCCGCCGATCAGCACATCGCAGTTGTTGGTGAGCGCGCGGTTGAGTCCGTCGGCATAGCCGATCGGGATCGTCGCGATCCACGTGTCGCGGTCGGCGATGAACCGTCGTCCGTAACCGGCGCTCTCCCCTGTGCGGGCAAGCTTGACGGCGGCGACATAGGAGCTCAGCTCGAGCGCGGGCTCAAGCCCCTGCTGAGCCGGATCTACGTTGAACGGATCGCACCCGTAGACGGCGATCCCGCACCGGACCATGTCGTAGTGACTGGCGGGCTCGCGCAGCGTGGCGGCGCTGTTCGCGGCGTGCGCGATCACGTCACCACGCTCACGCAGCGCCTGCGCGAACGGGTCGAACGCCGCCAGCTGAGTCGCCAGGAACTCCGGGTCCTCGTCGGCGGTGGCGAAATGCGTCGTCGCCCCCGCCAGCCGCAGTCCCGCATCAGTAGCCGCCGTCCCGGCGACGCGCTCGGCGATCGACAGCGCATCGCGCAGTGATCGCGTTCCAAAGCGGCCCATTCCCGAATCCAGCTTGACGTGCACGGCGACCGGTCCGTCAGCGGCGGCGATCAGGTCGTCGACGAACCGCTCGTCCCAGGCTATGAGCTGAGCGCCGGCGCTCAGCGCCACTGGCAGCTCGGCGGCGCTGAGCGCGCCGAGCACCATTAATGGAGCGTCGATCCCGGCCTGCCGTAACTGGTCGGCCTCGCCCGCGGAGGCAACCGCCAACATCGTCGCGCCGCCGTCGAGCGCCGCGCGTCCGGCAGCCGCCGCGCCGTGACCGTATCCGTCGGCCTTGACGACCGCGCACAGCCGCGTGCCGCCGCTGCACTCCTGCCTCAATCGCTGAGTGTTTCGCTCGATCGCGGCGAGGTTGACGCGTGCCAGCGCCCGCACCATCAGCGCTCGCCCCGCGGATCGCCATCCCCCTCGACCGCGGCCCGGGCTCGCGGTAGCAGCCCGATCACGTCGCTGGCGATCACGCCCTCGTCACCGATCTCCACGGCGGCCAACTGGCCCGCGCGCGCGTGGACGAACACTCCCGCGCACGCGGCCGTGAACGGGTCCATCCGTTTCGACAGGTAGGCGCCGATCACGCCCGACAGGACATCGCCGGTGCCGGCGGTCGCCAGCGCCGCAGCGCCGCCGCGACTGATCGCCGCGCGACCGTCCGGCGCGCAGACGATCGTGTCGTCGCCCTTCAGGACGACGATCGCCTGCGCCGCCGATGATGCCTCGCGGACCGCACTCAAGCGGTGCGCTTCGATCTCCGACGAGTCGCGCTCCAGCAGTCTTCCGAGCTCACCCGCATGCGGGGTCATCACGGTCGCCGCGGCGCGATCGGCAAGCTCGGAAAGCCGGCCGGAGTACGCGAACAGGCCGTCGGCGTCGAGCAGCAGCGGAATCGGGGCGCCGCCGGCGACCGCTTGCACGAGCTCCTGTGTCGGTTGCGCCCGGCCGATCCCGGGCCCGAGCACCAGCGCGCCGGCCCGCTCGCAGCGGGTCATGATCTGATCGAGCGCCTCGGGGCGCAGCGCGCCGCCGTCATCGGGCAGCGGTACCGACATCGCCTCCAGCAACCGCTGCTCGAACACCAGGTTCAGCGATGCGGGGATCAACGCGGTCACGTAGCCGGCCCCGGCGCGCTGCGCCGACTCGCTCGCCAGGCACGGCGCGCCGGTCAGACCGAGCGAGCCGCCGCAGACGAGTACCGCACCCGCGGCGAACTTGGTCGACTCACGTCCCCGGCGCGGCACCTCGTCGAGCACCGCCGCGTCGATCAGTCCGAGCCGGGGCACGACCGGCGCGTCCGCGCCGATCCCGATCGGCACGACCGTCACGTCGCCGGCGTGGTCCTTGCCGGGCGCGATCCAGAGACCGGGCTTGGCGGCGTGGAACGTCGCCGTCAGCTCGGCGCGAACGGCCGGTCCGCTCACTTCGCCGGTCGATGCGTCGACGCCGCTTGGGACGTCGCAGGCGACCACGACCGCTCCCCGCGCGCCGGCCGCGTTGATCGCCTCGATCGCCGAGCGGGCGGGCTCACGCGGGTCGCCCGAGAAGCCGGTCCCGAGGATCGCATCGACGATCACGGCGGCTCCGTCCAACGGCGCGGCCGAGAACGGCACCGCGGCCGCGCGGGGGGGTTCGAAGTCCGTGCCTGCGTGCTCGCGCAGGAGCCGCTCGAAGTTGGTGCGCGCGTCACCGCGCAGCTCGTCGCCGGGTGCAAGCATCAGCACGTCGACGTGCCGGCCCAGCTCACGCAGTCGCCGAGCGACGACGAGGCCGTCACCCCCGTTGTTGCCCTTGCCGCAGACGACCGCGACGCGGCCGTGCGGCACCCGCTTGACGAGCTCGTCGACGAGGCCCGCGCCGGCGCGCTCCATCAACCTGATTCCGGGCTCGCCGGACTCGATCGCCCAGCCGTCGGCGGCTCGCTGCTGCTCGGCGTCCAGCAGCGGCGTCATCCAGGTCGGGAGCTCGAGGTCAGCCATCCCGATCGATTATCGCGACCGCTCCCGCCTGCTCGTCGGTGTGCGTCAGCGAGATTCGCACGGCGCCGCCGAGCTCACGGGCTCGCCGCGCCACCGACCCGTGCAGCGCCACCTCGGGCACACCGCCGCCGGCGGGCGAGACGACCTCGACGTCGCGCAGCTCCCACGCGTCCATTCCCAGCGCCTTGCCAACCGCCTCCTTGGCGCAGAAGCGCGCGGCCAGGTGCATCGCGGGCCGTGCCCGCGCCGCCGCGTAGGCGAGCTCGCCCTCTCGGAAGACCCGCTGCGCGAGCCCCGGATGGCGCTCCAGCGCGCGCTCGAGGCGGGCGATCTCGAGCAGATCGAGCCCGATCCCGTCGGGGCCGGCGGGACTCGTCACTCGACCGTGACCGTCTTGGCCAGGTTGCGGGGCTGGTCGACGTTGAGCCCGCGCAGCCGCGCGATGTTGTAGGCGAGCAGCTGCAGCGGGATCACGGCCAGCAGCGGCGCCAGCATCCAGTCGGTCGCCGGCACGCGGATCACGTCGTCGGCGTGGTCGGCGATCGTCTCGTCTGATTCGGTCGCGATCGCGATCACATTGGCACCGCGGGCGCGGACCTCCTGCATGTTGGAGATGACCTTCTCGAGCACCGGCGAGTCGGTCGCAACGACGACCACGGGGGTGTTGTCGGACAACAGCGCGATCGGCCCGTGCTTCATCTCGCCGGCCGCGTACGCGTCGGTCGCGATGTAGGAGATCTCCTTGAGCTTGAGCGCTCCCTCGAGGGCCACCGGGAGCCCAATGTGGCGGCCGAGGTACAGGAAGAAGTCCGCGTCGTAATACCGCTCGGCGATCGCGTGGATCGGCGACACGTCGCGCTGCATGAACTCGGTGATCATGTGCGGCAGTCGCTTCAGATCGGAGATCACGGGCTTGAGCTGATGGCGATCCATCGTGCCGCGGAGCTCGGCCAGCCGCAGCGCGACCAGGTACACCGCGGTGATCTGCGCGACGAACGTCTTGGTCGCGGCGACACCGATCTCCAGCCCGGCCCGCGTGTACAGCACGCCGTCGGCTTCACGCGCGGCCTGCGCCCCCATCACGTTCGTGATCGCCATCACGCGGGCGCCGCGGTCGCGCGCGATCCGCATCGCCGCCAGCGTGTCGGCGGTCTCGCCCGACTGTGAGATGCCGATCACGAGATCGCCGGGGCCGACGATCGGGTTGCGGTACCGGTACTCCGACGCGACCTCGACCTCGACCGGCACCCGCGCCCACTGCTCGATCGCGTAACGACCGATCAGTCCGGCGTGGAACGCGGTGCCGCAGGCGACGACCGTGACCCGACGAAGCGTGGCCAGGAACTCGTCGTCGATCGAATTGCCGGCTGGCACCAGCCCGAGGTCGATCCCCCAGCCGCGCGCGGCGCGCTCGCCGATCGTCTCGGCCACCGCATCGGCCTGCTCGTTGATCTCCTTGAGCATGAACGACTCATAGCCCTGCTTCTCGGCCGTGTCCTCGTCCCAGTCGATGTGCACGATCTCGCGCTCGACCGGGTCGCCGGTGACCGACTGGAACTCGACGCCGTCCGAGCGCAGGATCACGAGCTCCTCGTCTTCGATGTACTGGACCTCACGGGTTTCGTGCATGAACGCCGGAATCGCCGACGCGATGAACTGCTCGCCGTCGCCGCGTCCGATGATCAGCGGACACTCGCGCCGGACGCCGACCAGCTCGCCGGGGTCGTGCGCGCTCATCGCGACGAACGCATAGTGGCCGCGCATCTCCGAGTAGGCCGCGCGGACGGCCGCCGCAAGATCGCCGTCGTAGTGGTGGGCGACCAGGTGCGCGATCACCTCGGCGTCCGTCTCCGAGGTGAACACGGCTCCGTGCTCCTGGAGCTTGGCCTTCAGCGCGATGTAGTTCTCGACGATCCCGTTGACGACGATGTGGACCGAATCGGTGGTGTCGAAGTGCGGGTGCGCGTTCTCCTGGGTGACCCGTCCGTGCGTTGCCCAGCGGGTGTGCCCGATGCCCGTCTCCGGCGATGGGCGCTCGGCCAGCGCTACCGGCGCTGACGGCGGCGCGGGCTTCGCGCGGCTGGCATCGACGCTGTCGATCGCCGCCCGCAGCGCGCTCAGGTTGCCGACCGCGCGAACCGCGTCGATCCGGTCGCCGTCGAGCACCGAGATGCCAGCACTGTCATAGCCGCGGTATTCGAGCTTCTCAAGCCCCTCCAGCAGCAGCGCTCGGGCCTTCCGGGGTCCGACGTAGCCGACGATCCCGCACATGGCGTGTCCTCCTGGGTGATTGGTCAGACGACCTCTTCACGGGCGGTTGCCCCGGCCGCACCCGCTTGTCGTCACAGCAGGGCTCAGCTGATGTTAACGCCTCGGTTTGCGCGTTCAGTCGACGAGCTTGGGGCCGAGCGTCTCGGCGACGACCGCGCGCAGCCGCTCGCAGACGGCGTCGGTCTCGACCTGGGTCGGCGCCTCGGTCATCACCCGGATCAGCGGCTCGGTCCCGGAGACGCGGACGAGCACTCGCCCGCGGCCATGCAGCGCGGACTGCTCGTCCTCGATGGCCGCCATCACCGCCGGCGAAGCCATCGTGTCGCGCAGTGCGTTGCGGTCGGCGGCGCGGATGTTGACGAGCCTCTGCGGAAGTTTGTCGAACGCCTTGCGTTGCCGCAGGTCACGGCTCTGAAGCGACTCGATCGTCAGCAGCGCCGATGCGATGCCATCGCCGGACGGACCGAAGCCGAGATCGATGATGTGACCGGACTGCTCGCCGCCGAGCGCCCAGCCGCGGCGGCGCAGCTCGTCGAGCACGTAGCGGTCGCCGACGGCGGTGGTGGCCACCTCCACCCCCGCCTCGCGCATCGCGGCGTGGAACCCGTAGTTGGTCATCACGGTCACGGCGACGCCGCCGCCCGGCAACCGCCCTGCCTGCAGCAGGTGAACCGCGGCCATCGCCACGAGCTCGTCACCGTCGACGATCGCGCCCTCGCCGTCGACCGCCAGCACCCGGTCGCCGTCGCCGTCGAACGCGAACGCCAGCTCGAACTCGCCCTCGACGACGCGGGCGCGGATCGTCTCGAGGTGAGTGGAGCCACAGCCGTCGTTGATGTTGCGGCCGTCGGGCTCATCGGCGATCACGGTCACGTCGGCGCCGAGCCGCCTGAAGATCTCCGGGGCGGCCTGATAGGTCGAACCGTTGGCACAGTCGAGGAGCACCCGCCGCCCGCTCAGGCCGAGCTCCGAGAAGCGGCTATGGAGCTCCCGCAGGTAGTCCTCGAGCGCGCCGTGCAGCGGTCGCACGCGGCCGATCCGCCCGCTCGCCACCGGGGACTCGGTCAGCGCGGCCTCGATCTCGTGCTCGGTGTCATCGTGCAGCTTGTAGCCGTCGGCGCCGAACAGCTTGATCCCGTTGTCCTCGTACGGATTGTGCGAGGCCGAGATCACCGCCGCCATCTGCAGACCGTGACGGCGCACGAGCATCGGAGCGGCAGGCGTCGGCAGGACACCGCCCAGCAGTGCGTCGCCCCCGGCGGCGGTGACGCCCGCGGCGATCGCGGCCTCGAGCATGTCACCGGACTCGCGGGTGTCGCGGACGATCAGCACCTGTGGTCGCTCGTGTCCGCCGTGCAGGACGGCGGCACGCGCCAGCTGCAGCGCCAGCTCCGCGGTCAGGAAATCGCCGGCGTGGCCCCGAACCCCGTCGGTGCCGAAAAGCTGACCGGGCATGCCCGGATCAGCGCTTGGAGAACTGCGGCTTCTTGCGGGCCTTCTTCAGGCCGGCCTTCTTACGTTCCTTGACGCGCGAATCGCGCGTCAGGAAACCGCGGCGCTTGAGCTCGGCACGTAGGTTCGGGTCGGCCTCCAGCAGCGCGCGGGAGATGCCGTGCCGCAGCGCTCCGGCCTGAGCCGACACGCCGCCACCGTGGATCCGCGTGATCACGTCCATCCGCGTCTCGTAGCCGACGGCCTCCAGCGGGTTGCGGATCACCCGACGCAGCGACTCGCGCGGGAAGTAATCGTCGAGCTGCTTGCCGTTGATCGTGTAGGCACCGGTACCGGGCTTCAGGATCACGCGAGCGATTGCCGACTTGCGCTTGCCGGTCGCGGTGTAGCGCGCGCCGGACGCGAGGTCGATCGCCGCGTCGGCGATCGGCTGCGGGTGCTCCTCCTGGTCCTGCTCGAGTCTGCGAGCGGCCTCCGCCTCAGCTTCGGCTTCGGCCGCCGCACGGGCCTCCGCGTCGAGATACTCGTCGGACTCGGGGGCGAGGTCGGGCACCAGGTCGGCGCCGGGGATCTCCGGACGCAGACGCGGCGTGACGTCCTCGTCGTCATCCTCGACGACCGCGTCCGCTTCGTAGTTGGGCGCGCCCTCGAGCACCGCGTCGGCCTCGACCACGGGCTCATCGGCCGGGACGGGCGTCTCGGCGACCGTCTCGGCGGGCGTCTGCGCGACCGGCTCGGCGGCCGGCACAGGCTCCGCTGCCGCGGCGGCCTCAGCGGGCGAATCGGCGGCGGGCTCGCTGGATGCCGCGACGGGCTCGTCCGGCTGCTCCGGCGCCTGGTCGGCGGCCTCGGGCTGTTCGCCGCGCTGCTCGTCCTCGGGATGTTCGGTCACTTGGCGAGCTCCATCGGTCGCGGCTGCTGGGCGGCATGCGGATGGTCGGGACCGGCGTAGACCTTGAGCTTGGTCAGCTGCTTGCGAGCGAGCCGATTGCGCGGCAGCATCCCCTTGACGGCGATCCGGATGACCTCTTCAGGCCGGCGCTCGAGCATCTCGCCCAGGGTGCGGAACTTCAGCCCACCCGGGTAACCCGAGTGCCGGTAGTAGCGCTTATCGCGGACCTTGTTGCCCGTCACCGAGATCTTCTCGGCGTTGACCACGATCACGAAGTCGCCGGTGTCGATGTGGGGCGTGTACGTTGGTTTGCGCTTGCCGCGCAGCGTCTCGGCGATCTGCGTCGCGAGCCGCCCGAGCGTCTGGCCGGCGGCGTCGACGACGAGCCAGTCGCGCTCTCGGTCGGTGGGTTTGGCTACGTAGGTCTTCATGGCATGCGAGTCGCCACGCATGTGTCTGCGCAGCGGCAGACGACTATAGCCGCCGGCAGCGAGGACCGGCCGACGCACGGTCCGCCGCTCGTCTGGTGCCCGGCCCCGGGGCTAGCCTGCGTCTCGATGTCTTCAAGTGTTCGAGCGCGGCGCCTGCTCTATCGGCTGGCGGCCGCGCTCCTGCAAGTGATCCGGCCGCTCGTGCCGATCGATTGGGGCGGGGTCAAGTGCGTGTTGACCGACGACGACCAGGTGCTGCTGGTCCGCCACACATATGGCTCGCGTCTGTGGGATCTGCCCGGCGGTGGCCGGCGCCGCGGCGAGCGGCCGGTCGACGCCGCGCGCCGAGAGATGGGCGAGGAACTCGGCCTCGAGATCGACAACTGGCGACCGCTCGGGCGGCTTCACGCTCGCATCGAGCGCCACCGGCAGACGATCGACGTGTATGGCGCGGAGCTGTCGTCGCCGACGCTGCGGCTGGACCTCGGCGAGCTTGAGGTCGCCGCCTGGTTCGAGCGTGACGGGCTGCCGCTCGACACCGCGACGCTCGTCAGGCCGATCCTCGCCGGCGCCGGTCTGACGTCGCCGGCGTGATCCAGGCTGCGCCGCTCCGGATCCAGCCACGAATCCGGCCGTTCCGTGCCGATTGGAGGATTTGTCCGGATCTACCGGACATTTTCCTCCAACTCGACTACTCAGCCCGTCGCTATTCCCATTCGATTGTGCCGGGCGGCTTTGACGTGATGTCGAGCACGACCCGGCCGACCGACCGGATCTCATTGATCATCCGGTTCGAGATCCGTTCGAGCAGGTCATACGGCAGCCGGGCCCAGTCGGCGGTCATCGCGTCGTCGGAGGTGACCGCCCGGATCGCGATCACGTTGCCATACGTGCGCTCGTCGCCCTGCACGCCGACCGTGCGGATCTCGGGCAGCACGCAGAACGACTGCCACAGCTCCCGATACATGCCGGCAGCGCGGATCTCGTCCTGAAGGATTGCGTCGGCCTCGCGGAGCACGTCGAGCCGCTCGCGGTTCACCTCGCTGCCGACGATCCGGATCGCGAGCCCCGGACCTGGGAACGGCTGGCGCCAGACGAACCGCTCGGGCAGCCCGAGCTCGGCGCCGACCTGGCGGACCTCGTCCTTGAACAGCATCCGCAGCGGCTCGACCAGCTCGATCTCGAGGTCGTCGGGCAGGCCGCCGACGTTGTGATGGGACTTGATCGTGGCCGCGCCGGTGCCGCCGCCTGACTCGATCACGTCGGAGTAGAGCGTCCCCTGCACCAGGAACTTCGCGTCCTGGAGCTTCGCCGCCTCCGCCTCGAACACCCGGATGAACTCCGCGCCGATCACCTTGCGCTTTCGCTCGGGATCAGTCACGCCGGCCAGCGCACCGAGGAACCGGTCCTCGGCGTCGACGGCGATCAGCGGCACGTGGAAGTGGTCACGGAAGGCCGAGACGACCTGCTCACCCTCGTTCTTGCGCATCAAGCCACCGTCGACGAATACGCACGTCAGCCGTTCGCCGATCGCCTGATGCACGAGCAGCGCCGCGACCGTCGAGTCGACCCCGCCCGACAGCCCGCAGATCGCTCGACCGTCGGTGCCGACCTGCTCCCGGATCCGGCGCACCTGTTCCTCGATCACCGAGCTGATCGACCACGAGCCGTCGCAGCGGCAGATGTCGATCAGGAAGTTCTGCAGCACCTGCTGCCCGTAGGGCGTGTGCACGACCTCGGGGTGGAACTGGATGCCGTAGATCCGGCGCTCGAGCGACTCGAACGCGGCCACCGGCGACGCGGTCGAGGAGGCCAGCGCGGTGAACCCGGGCGGCGCGTCGAACACGGTGTCACGGTGCGACATCCAGCAGGTCTGCTGCTCGGGCGTGTGCGCGAGCAACCGGCCGCTGACGCCGATGCTCAGCTGCGAACGGCCGAACTCCCCGATCTCGGCGCCCTGTACTCGGCCCCCGAGCGCCAGCGCGAGCAGCTGCATCCCGTAACAGATGCCCAGCACCGGGATCCCGAGCTCGAGCAGCTCACGCTCCAGCGGCGGCGCTCCGTCGGCGTACACCGAGGCGGGACCGCCGGACAGGATCACGCCCTTCGGCTGCCGGCGGGCCACCTCGGCCGCCCCGACGTGGTGCGGCAGCAGCTCGGAGAACACGCCGCATTCGCGCACGCGCCGGGCGATCAGCTGCGAGTACTGACCGCCGTAGTCGAGCACCACCACCTCGTCGACATCGCGGCGCACGCCATCGAGGTCGTCGCCGATGGTCACTGGGTCCTCAGAAGCGCGCACGTCATCCGTCCCATCGTCCACGGCCGTCGCGGCGATGGAGGCCGGGTGGCTAATCGGCGACACCAACTGCCGCGCCGCGCGCGCCCATGCCGACACCCTGCGCGCGCTGCAGCTGCTTTCCCTCGGTCTGCAGCGCTGGCGCGACCATCAGCTCCGCACGGTTGAACTCGGCGATGTCCCGGTACCCACAGGTCGCCATCGAGGTGCTCAGCCCGCCCATCAGGTTGAACGTGCCGTCGTTCTCACGGGCCGGACCCTTGATGATCTCCTCGAGCGTCCCGTTCTGCTTGGTCGCGACCCGGGCGCCGCGCGGCAGCGTCGGATGGAACGTCGCCATCCCCCAGTTGTAGCCGCGGCCGGGGGCCTCGTAGGAGCGCGCGAGCGCAGAGCCGAGCATCACCGCGTCGGCGCCGCAGGCGATCGCCTTGGCGATGTCGCCGCCGTTGCGCATGCCACCGTCGGCGATCACCTTGACGTAGTCGCCGGTCTCGAGCATGTGCTGCGAGCGCGCGGCCGCCACGTCGGCGATCGCGGTCGCTTGCGGCACCCCGATCCCGAGCACGCCGCGGGTGGTGCAGATGGCACCCGGGCCGACGCCGACGAGCACGCCGGCCGCGCCGGTCCGCATCAGATGGAGCCCCGTGTGGTAGGAGGCACAGCCACCGACGAGCACCGGGATCGGCGCAAGCTCACGGATGAACTCCTTGAGGTTCAGCGGCGGCCGCGACTCGTCCCGGGAGACGTGCTCGGCGGAGACGACGGTGCCCTGGATCACGAGGATGTCGAGACCCGCCTCAAGCGCGATCTCGTAGTGGTGGCGGACCCTCTGCGGCGTCAGCGACGCCGCCGCGACGACGCCCTGGGACTTGATCTCCTGGATCCGCTTCGCGATCAGCTCCGGCTTGACCGGCTCGCGGTAGATGTCCTGCAGCTCACGGGTGGCGATGTCGGGCGACAGGGTCGCGATTCGCTCGAGCTGCTCCTCGGCGTCCTCGTAACGGCAGAAGATGCCTTCGAGGTTGAGCACCGCGAGCCCGCCGAGCTTGCCGATGACGCCCGCGGTCTCGGGCGAGACAACGCCGTCAAGCGCCGCGGCAAGCAGCGGCAGATCGAACCGGTAGGGCCCGAGCGTCCACGAGATGTCGACGTCGTCAGGGTCCCGTGTCCGGCGCGACGGGACGATCGCGATGTCATCGAAGCCATACGCCCTGCGGGCCTTTTTTCCACGTCCGATTTCGACTTCCATTTCAGCAGCCTAGCCTCCGTGTCGGACGCGTCATATAGGTGATGGCGGCCACCATCATGAGCGTTCGACGATAGCAGCGGTACGTGCGCGTTCTGAGCGCCGGAATCGACGAATTTGGCGCCCACTTTGCGCGGTCGCCGGACGGCCCCGGCAGCGTCGGCGCGACGCTGCGAAGCCGGCTTGTCAGCCGATCTCTGCGCCGAGCTCAAGTCGCTCTGAGTCGACCTCGGCCAGCAGCCGCTCGACCCGGGCCGGGTCGATGATCCCGGCCCCGAAGTGGTGAGTCGACTCGGCACCGCAGGCGACCCCGAAGCGCAGGCATTCGACCGGATCCTGTCCGGAGTAGCGGGCGGCCACGAACCCGGCCAGGAACGCGTCGCCGGATCCGACCGCCGAGCGCGCCTCCTGCTCTGCGATCCGCAGGCGAAACGTGGCCGGTGCCCCGTCACTCATGATCCGCGCGTAACAGCCGTCGGGGACCGTCATGATCGCCTCATGGGCGCCCTGGCGGGCCATCTCCAGCACCGCCTCCGCGCGATCGTCGGAGTCGTTGAACTCGTGCCCGACGAGCTCCTCGGCCTCACGCTCGTTGGGCGAGACGAGATCGGGCTCGGCGCGCATCGACATCCGCAGTGGCTCACCATCGGAGTCGATGATCGTGGCGGCGCCGACGCGCCGCACGTCACGGATCAGCGACTGGTAGACATCGTTGTCGACTCCGCGCGGGAGGCTGCCGGCGAACACGCAGATCGATGCTCCCTGAGCCAGGTACAGCAGCTTCTCACGGAACAGCTCCATCTCCTGCGCCGACACAGCCGGTCCGCGCTCGTTGATCTCGGTGTGCAGACCGGTGGTCGGATCGAGCACCGCCGTGTTCGTGCGTGACTCGTCGTAGATCCGGACGAAGTCGTTGAGGATCGACTCGTCGTTGAGCGCTTCGACGATCCGGGTGCCGGTGGCGCCACCAGCCAGCCCGGTCGCGATCACGGGCTGCCCGAGCCGCTTGATCGCCCGCGCGATGTTGACGCCCTTGCCGCCCGGCATCGTCGTCTGATCGACGGTCCGGTGCCGGCGTCCGACCGTGAAGCTCGGCACCTCCAGGGTCTTGTCCATCGCCGCGTTGAGCGTGACCGTGATGATCATGCGACCTCCAACTCCGAGTCGCGCGCGCGTCCTCCGGCACCGGGACCCGAGCCGCCGCGACGGCGCGCGACCAGCACAACCGCGGCGAGTAGCAGCACGGTCGCGATCGCGATCAGCGCGAGCGGCACCGGCTTGGTGATGGTACGGGCGGCCAGGGCGAGGCCGCTGACCGCCGGCAGGGTCCGCAGCAGCACGACCGGCACCGATTTGATCACACGCCCATCGTCGACGACCTTGGCCGATCCGACGACGGCGCCCCGTGGCAGCGGGCCGTCGAGCCGGGCGGGGACGTCGACCCGGATCCGCACGTGCGAGTCACGCGCCAGCACCCTCGTGAACCGGCGCGCCGCGTACACCGGGACACGCAGTCCGGGGCGATCCTTGACCGTCGGGCGGGCCACGACCTGATGGGCACGCACCGGCGTCCAACTGCGGAAGTTGCGGTAGCCGTAGTTCATCAGCGCCATCGTGTTGAGACTGCGCGCGGTCTCAGAGTCGGTGCCCAGCACGGCGCTGACGAGTGTCATGCCATCCTTGTGCCCTGAGGCGACCAGGACGTAACCGGCGCCGTTGGTATGCCCCGTCTTGACCCCGTTGATCCAGGGCACGGTCCCGACCAGCGTGTTGAGGTTCGTGACGTCGCGGACCGGTCCGGTCTTCAACACCGCGCTGGACTGGTCGACCGTGTGCGCGAAGAACTTGGAGTGGCTGAGGTCGTACTCGGCGAGCTTGACGAGGTCGGCCGCGCTCGAGTAGTTGCCAGGTGTGTCGAGACCGATCGGCGTCGAATAGTGCGTGTGCTTGAGCCCGAGCTGACGGGCCTCGGCGTTCATCATCGCCACGAACCGAGCGATCGAGCCGTGGCCGACGTTGTAGGCGAGGTCCTCGGCCGCGTCGTCGGCGCTCGGCAGCAGCATCGCGACGATCAGATCGTGGACCGTCATCCGATCGCCCGGCTGCAAGCCGATCTGCGAATCGGACGCCGCCTGGTGATAGTCGGGATATGTGTAGACCGTCTGCAGATTGTGGACGTGCTGCAGCACGATCAGTGCTGTCATCAGCTTCGTCGTCGAGGCGATCGGGCGCTCGCGGTTGGCGTCGACGCCGTCGAGCATCTGCCGGGTCGCCGGAGCGTAGAGGGCGGCGGCGGTCACGCCCAGCTTGGGCGGTGATTCGGCGGACGCGGCTGCGGGGGCGGCAGCCGCTGCCAGCGACGCGCAGATCAGCGCCGCCGCCACCCTGGCGGCGCCGCGACTCACCGCCGGAGCCTCAGTCGCTCTCCGGTCTGCAGCGCGTTCGGCGAGATGTTCGGGTTCAACTGCTCCAGCACGGCGAGCGAGACGCCCGTTCGCGTCGCGATCCCGCTCAACGTGTCGCCGGGAGTGACGGTGTAGTACTTCGGCTTGCGGGAGTGCTTGTGCTTGTGGTGATGCTTGGCGGCGCTCACGCCGCTGCGGGTCTGGGTCACGGTGTGGTGGTGGTCGACGGCGCCGTGGACGACGAGATAGACGCTCACCGCCACGGCGATGATCGCAATCGGCGCCAGCAGGCGCACGCTTCTCCACAGCATGCCGGCCGATCATACCGTCACGGGTGACGGCCCCCGCACGAACGCAACCGCCGGGGCGGCCTGAACCGTCCGGCGTGTCACGGACCGGTTCCCGGCAGATCACCAGCAGATCACCGGCGCATCGCCGGCGCGTCGCCGGCGCATCGCCGGCGCATTGCCGGCGCATTGCCGGCGCATGACCGGCATATCACCGGCGCATCAGGCGTATAGGCCCCAGAGCAACTCGCGCAGCCGCCGCGCTTCGTCCGCCGCCGCCGCGGCGGGATCGCCGCCGTTGCGCTCGTGGGCGTAGACGATGCCGCGTGAGACCGGTACCAGCCCACCGGCGGGCCCGGGCGCAAACGCCGGCGCCAGCCCGCGGCCGTCCCCACCCTGGGGCCCGAGCCCGGGCAGCAGCATCACCGCGCCCGGCATCAGCTCGCGCAGCCGCTCGAGGTGACCCGGGGCGGTCGCGCCCGTCACCGCCCCGACGTCCGACAGGCCGCTGAGGCCGACCGCGGCCCTGCCGTGCTCGTCAACGAGCTCAGCGATCGCCTCGCTGACCGTGCGCCCGTCGTCCAACCTCAGCCCCTGCAGGTCATCGGCGCCGGGGTTGGAGGTGCGGGTCAGCAGCAGCAGTCCACCGCCGACGGCGCGCGCCTCCGTCAGCAGCGCCGCGATCGAGTCACGTCCCAGCAACGGGCTCGCCGTCAGCAGGTCGGCGCCGAGCCCGGGCAGGTCGCCGAACGGCGTCGAGGTGCCGGTGAAGAATGCTTGGCCATAGGCCGTGGCGGAGACGTCGATGTCGCCGCGCTTGGCATCCGCGATCACGACCAGCCCGCGGTCGCGCGCGTCCGCGACGAGCTCTGACAGCGCCGCCCAGCCGGGCGCCCCGAGCCGCTCGAAGCAGGCGAGCTGGGGCTTGATCCCGACGCAGAACTCGCCGGCGGCTTCCAACAGCACCCGTCCGTGCGCTGCCACGGCGCGGGCGGCGAGCGCCGCCGGTCCGGCGCCGGGCAGCGCCGGCATGCTCCCGACGAGCGCCAGCGCCAGCGGCCACAGCCGCAAGGGATCGGGATCGATCCCCAGCACCAACTGGGACCGGCGCCGCTGGACGGCGTCGGCAAGCCGGTCGCCCAACGGCACCACAGCAGGTTCCGTCACGCCGGCGACGGGACGCGCCGGCGTTCCGGATGCGGGTGGCCCGCTTATTTGACCGCTTTCTTGAGCGCCGCGCCGGCCGTGAACTTCGGCACCTTGGAAGCGGCGATCTGGATCTTCTCGCCGGTAGCCGGATTGCGGCCCTCACGTGCCGAGCGGCTCGAGACGCTGAACTTGCCAAAGCCCGAGAACGTCACGTCGCTGCCGCGCTTCAGCGCGTCTTCGATCGTCTCCAGCATCGCATCGACGGCGTCTCCGGCGTCCTTCTTGGTCAACCCGGCGCGGTCTGCGACCTGGTCCACGAATTCAGACTTTGTCACTGCTCCTCCTTGTCGAAGGTCGTAGGAATCTTCGAACCTAACACGGGCGGCGGACATCGCCGTCCCGGATCAGGGCCTCCGTGCCATTGTCACCACACGCGCCGGACGCCGACCTGGTGCCGACCAGACGATTCCCGCAATTTGCGGTGTTCGTACCCCGCCTTCCTGGGCATGAAACCTACCCAAACCTCCCATCGCTCGGTGCGATCCGAGCTCGGCGCGGCGCCTCTCGTCCGGCGGGCGGCCACAATACCGGGCGTGGAGCTGGGTCGTATCGCGTGGACCGCCACCGTGCTGGCATGTCTGGTCACGGTCGCGATCCTGCTCATCGATGGCTACTACGGGTATGCCGAGGTGACGTTCGCCGTCGCCGTCTCGGCCGGCATCAACCTGTCCTGAGCGGCCTGGGCCCGTCGCGGCCGTCGCCCGTCGCGGCCGTCGCCCGTCGCGGCCGTCGCCCGGGCCGGAGCGCCCATCAGCCGCTGTTCTCGCCCAACCACGCCAGGAGCGCCCGCACGGCCGCTCCGCGGTGACTGATCCGGTCCTTCTCGGCGTCTGAGAGCTCGGCCATCGTGCGCCCGGACGGCTCATCGTCGGGCACGAACGCGGGGTCATAGCCGAATCCGCGCTCGCCGCGCGGGCGTGCCGCGAGCGTCCCGGCACAGTAACCGTGGAACACCCGCTCGAGCCCGCGCGCGGGATCGACGTAGACCAGCGCGCAGACGTACCGCAGGCCACTGCCGGCCGGTGCGCTTGACAGCAGCAGCTCCAGGTTCTGCTCGTCGGTTGCGTTCTCGCCGGCAAACCGCGCCGAGCGCACGCCGGGCCTTCCGTGCAGCGCGGCGGCCTCGATCCCGGAGTCGTCGGCGATCGCGGCGCGGCCGGTCGCGGCGGCCGCGGCGCGTGCCTTGGGCAGCGCGTTGCCCTCGAACGTGTCGCCGACCTCGGGCGGCAGCGCGACGTCGTCGGACAGCGGATCGACCGTCCAGCCCTCGGGCGCCAGCAGCCGTCCGAACTCCCGCAGCTTGTGCTGGTTGCGGCTTGAGAGCAGCAGCGATGCCCCCCGCGGCACCGCTCAGCCCGCCGCTTGGGCGACCGCCTGCTCCTGCAGGGCCTGCAGCGACGCGATCCCGTCGGCGGCCAGTGCGAGCAGGTCGTCCAGGTGCGCGAGTGACAGCGGTGTGCGCTCGGCCGTCGCCTGCACCTCGATCAGGCCACCGTCGCCCGTCATCACGACGTTCGCGTCGACCTCGGCGGTCGAGTCCTCGGAGTAGTCGAGATCGAGCAGCGCGACGCCGCCGACGATCCCGGCCGAGACGGCGGCGATCGTCCCGGTCAGCGGCGAGCGCTCGAGCGTGCCCTCGGCGATCAGCTTGGCGCATGCCAGCTGGAGCGCGACCATCCCGCCGGTGATCGACGCGCAGCGGGTGCCGCCGTCGGCCTGCAGCACGTCGCAGTCGATGTAGATCGTCCGCTCGCCGAGCGCGTCGAAGTCGATCACGCCGCGCAGCGAGCGGCCGATCAGCCGCTGGATCTCGACCGAGCGCCCGTCCAGACGGCCCTTGGTGACCTCGCGCTGCTTGCGTTCGCCGGTCGACGCGGGCAGCATCCCATATTCGGCGGTGACCCAGCCACGCCCGGACCGCTGCAGCCACCGCGGCACCGACTCCTGCACCGAGGCGGTGCAGATCACGCGAGTCTCGCCCGCCGAGATCAGCGCCGAGCCGGTTGCCGTACGGACGAATCCCGGCTCGATCGTCACCGGGCGCAGGTCGCCCGGCGCGCGGTCATAGCTTCGTGTCGCCGCGTGCACCGATTCGGTCATGCCGCGACCTTGCCCGCGACCCGAGCCGCCCGGGCCC
>Ga0302314_10009246_pt1 | contig 17474 bp, 17 predicted proteins | sample III_Palsa_N2_3_FD_200533 | JGI IMG/M metagenome (GOLD analysis project Ga0302314, IMG submission 200533) | Peat permafrost microbial communities from Stordalen Mire near Abisko, Sweden - III_Palsa_N2_3 | ecosystem: Environmental > Terrestrial > Soil > Palsa > Peat permafrost | place: Sweden...
ATTCCCGGCGAAGAGTGCGGTAGGCGGATCTGAGAGCCTAAGCAGCTTCTGCACTCCAACGTCGGTCCGTGCCTGATCCGAATCGCCGCGCACTACAAGCGCTGGATCCGCGTCAAGCTGGGATGATGCCAGCGCTCGATGATAGCCCTCGACCCGCTCCTCGCTGGTGGCGAGCCCCTCCAATCCGGCGATCATGCCTATACGAGTGTGTCCCAGCCGGGTTAGGTGACCGACGATGGCCTCAGAAGGGGCCACGTTTTCCACCGCAACCTGGTCAACATCATAGGAAACAAATCTATCAATTAGCACCGCCGGGATCTCTCTGCTTTTGACCCGCTTGAGAGCTTTGCCGGGAGCAACCGAGGGCGCAAGGATGAGTCCATCAACACGACGGCCGAGGAGATTCTCGACGGCCTGAAGCTCCACGGCTGGATGGTCACGGGTTTCGGCGAGGAGTAGCGAGTAGCCCGAATCCGCTAGCTCACGCTCGATAACGTGCGCAACCTCAACGAACGAGGGATTCGAGATCGCAGACATGGCGAGACCGATCGTCTTCGTACTCCCCACGGCAAGCGAGCGCGCGATGTGATCGTGCACGTAGCCAGTCTCTTCGATGGCCGCGTGAACGGCTTCGGCCGTCTGTGGCAGGACCGGGCGAGTCCCGTTGACGACATGCGAAACCGTTGACAGGGAAACGCCAGCCACGCGCGCTACATCAGCCATGGTCGCCATAGTTGCTTAAATCGTACCCGGCGAAGCGCTTTCCGCAAGCGCTTCACGGCGCTCCGGCTCGTATCACAGCGGCTCCGCTCTGTGCCGTGATCCAGTGTCGGCAGGACACAGTCGCGCTCGGTGGCATCGGCCGACGCCCCTGATGTTCGCCGCCGCATTTCATGGGGATGCCTAGAGCCGACAGCAGCAGCCGCATCGCGTTTACTGCGAGCCGTTTGCCGACGGGAATTCGGCTGGCCCGCGTCTGGCGGGAGCCTGCTCCGGCTATGGAAATGTTCTTTTGAGCTGGGCTTTGGTGCCGTCGAGGCGCCGCCTTCATGCCGCCGCGGCGGAGGTAACCACATCACCATCTCCCTGCCTCGATGGTGCCACAACATTTCCCGCCTGGACTGCCGGGAAAGGGCGCGGCCCGGGATCGCTAGGGACGACGACGGTTCTGGAAGGGCCGCTGGACTGGCCGGAAGCAGTGCGCCAGCCCGGCAGCGAGGACTTCGAGGCGAGCGCGGTGGCTTCGCTGTCAAGTTCATCTGTTCAACCTGATCCGACGTTTCTTTAAGCGTGAGGGCCTTCGTGGACGGCCGGGTGCGGGCCGCTGCTGGATCCGGCTGTATCTACCCGCTGTGCCGCTTACCGAGCTGGGGGAGGACGCGCCGCCGCATGCGGTCGACAAGGCGCTGATTGCCTACCGGGATGAGGGACGTCGGCAGGTGGCCCAGCCGCGAGCGGCGGACCTGGTGAGACGCGCGCTGCGGGGCGAGAGATTCACCCCGTCCCTCTTACTTCCCGGCACTGGCCGCTGACGCGGATGGCGCGGGCGGTCGCCGAGACTTCCATCCGGGTGCCGGTGGTCGTGATTATCGACGATGCGGACCGGTCGTGGCGATCGCGCGGGCCTGACGCCACGCCGCCGGGTAGCTGTCACCGGGTCCGTTCACGGTGGCCATGTGTCTGGTATCCGGCTGGCGGTCTGTCGTCGATGATGAGGTGGCTGTGGCTGAGGACCGTGACGCCGGCGATGACGATGGGCAGGGCCAGTGCCTCGCCGGCCAGGTCCAGGACCCCGGCCTTGATGTGCTCGCTGAACAGGAACAGTCCCAGCAGGCTGGCCGAGAACGGGTCCAGGATCGTGAATCCGGGCTGGGAGGCGGCGAGCGGGCCGGCGGCCAGCGCGTGGGAGGCCAGCAGCATCGTCGCCGCGCCCACGGCAACCAGAACGTAAGGCGACCAGTTGGAGAAGACGGCGCCGATGCCGTCGCCGAGGTGCGAGCTGAGTTCCTTGATCACCGCCGCCACGAATCCCCAGGAGATCCCGGTGGCGGCCCCGAACAGCGCCGCCCGGCGGGGCCGGGACGCGCCCGGGCGCCCGCCCGGCCCGAAGGCCATGCCAACGACCAGGAGGACGATCCCGAGGGTGATCAGGCCGGCCAGCCACCGGGAGGAGCCCGGCGCGTGCGGCCGTCCCCCGGAGGGCGATGCCAGGCGGAGGAACAGGCCGATCCCGGCTGTCATGGCCACCGCGGCCAGCCAGTCACGCCGCCTCACCGTCACCCGGCGGCTGACGGCCATGTAGGCGAAGACGAAGAGAAGCTCGAGCGCCAGGACGGGCTGGACCAGGGCGAGCGGCCCGAACCGGAGTGCGCTGACCTGGAACGCGAACCCCAGGATCATGCTCGCGATGCCGAGCAGCCAGACCGGCCGCCGGGCCAGCCGGAACACGAGCCAGACGTCGAAGCCCGTGACCTCGCTGCTCCTGGCGCCGGTGCGCTGGCACACGGACGCCGTGGCCGTGCAGAAACTCGCGGCGAGGGCTAGCAGGATCACCAATTCCATCAGCCCGCCCTGAGCGCCGTGGTCATCAAGGTCCCGACCTCGATGGTCAGTTTCCGTGCGCGACGACACCGTGAGCACCGGGCGGCCTGCTGCCGGTCACGGTGCCGCGGGGTGCCCGTCGTGCCGTTTCCCTGCTGGTGACCGGTTCGGGTTGCGGGCCTGCGGCCGGCCCGGCAGCGCGCAACGCGGGCTGCCCTGGCGGCAGGCGGCGGCCGCAGGTCCCGCCCGCAGTTCCCGCGCCGGCTGGTCCTGGGGCTAGGTGCTGGCGGCGCCAGGTTGACAATGGCCGGTGCAGGAGAAGATCCTTAGGGTACATATGTGTGCCGCTCTGGACCTTGACGGTGCGTCCGGTAGGAATCGGGTGTACGAAGGGGACGTGAGCGTGGATGAGTGCGCGTGGTGTCACGCCGGGTAGTTCCGGGTTTCCGGTCCGCTGGCTCGGCGGGTTCGCGGTCGCGGAGTTGCCGGCCGGCCGGGGTTTCCTCACTCCCCTCGCCCTGGTCGGCGAGCTGTGCGCGGTTCTGGACGCGGGTGCTGCCGGGCTGATCGTTAACCTGCCCGGCACGGGCGCGAGTGATTCCGTGTCCCTGGACGCCTTGCTGCGGGCGGCCAGGCGGGCGCGGGGCTGGGGGTCGTGGCTGCGGCTGGCCGTCCCGGACCCGGCTGCGCGCAAGATGGCCCGGCTGGTGGCGCTGGATGAGGTCATGCCGGTGCACGCGTCGGTAACCGCAGCGGTCGCGGCGGCGGCCCGGGAGGCGGCCATGGCCGCGGCAGGCGGCGGCTAGCCATGCGCCAGCCAGCGGCCGCATGCTGCCCCGTGCCGCCGCCGCTGCCGCTGCCGGGGCCGGGCGGCGCCGCGAGCCTGCTGACGGTCTCGGTCTCGGCCCGGGAAGGTTACACGCTGGTGAGCCTGGACGGCGAGGGCGACGTGACGGTTCGCGAACGGCTGCGCGCGGCCCTGACGGCACCGGTAGCGGCGGGGGCACCGTACCTGGTCGTGGACCTGTCCGGGCTGGCTTTCATCGACGCATCGTGCGTGCGGGTGCTGTGGCAAGTGTCACGGATGGCGGAGGAAGCGGGCGGCATGCTGGGACTGGCGGCACCGCGGCCGGCGGCGGCCCGGGTGCTGGAGCTGTGGGGCGCCGGCCAGGTGATCGGGGTGCATGACAGCGTGGCAGAGGCGGCCATCGCCGCCGGGCACACGCGCGGTTCCCGCCCGGCTGGCACGAAGCCGCCGGCGGTGCGCGGTGCGGACGGGCGGCCGGGCGAGACGGAGCTTGACGACCTCCTGCCGCAGGTCGCACGCGGTGACGCAGCGGCGTTCGCCGGTGTCTATGACCGGGTCGCCGACGCGGTTTACGGCCTGGCGCGCCGGATCGGCGTTCGCGGCAGATATGCCGGCCATCCCGGATCGGCTGCCTGATCGCCCCCGGTGCGGAGCGGCGAGGCCGTCCGCGCCGGGGTCTCAGGCCGGGCCATCCGGGTCTCGCCGCCGGTCACCAGCTGGAACACCTTCCCGGGCAGGTACGGCAGGCCGGCTCGATTCCGCGGAAGAACAGGCTCGGCGTCGGGCTGCCGCTGCCGACCGCCAGGCCTGGCCCTGATGCCCGCAAGACCACTGACCAGTAAGGAACGCAATGACACCGGTAAAGGCAGCCGCAGGCAGAGAATCGATCTTCAGCCGCATAGCGGACTACGTGTCTGCCGCAATGGGGCGGCCAGTCAATATCATGATCTGGCTCGTGCTAGTGGTCGGCTGGACGGCCCTCTTCGCGTCGCACGTCGTCAGCGCCAATGCTAACTTCCTGCCGGGATGGTTTACGGGAACGGCATTCAACTTCCCGCTGAACCTTATTACGACAGTCGCTGAGCTGTTCATCGGATTTCTCGTTGCGGCCGCGTCGAACCGGTCAGAGCGGAACCTGGAACTGACCCTGGCGGCTATCGCGGATCAGGAAAAGCACATAGAGGACGTCGAGACAAGGCTATCCACAGAAGTGACGTCAAATACCGCTCTCACCCAGCAGGTCCATGACCTGGCATCCCAGATCCACGCCCTGCTGACCGCTGGCAAGCCGTAACGGCTCCTGCGGGCTTTCCCCGGAACCGGCGGACGGGCAGTTCCGGCAGGCCCGACGGAGTTCACCGGTGAGACTGCCGCGTTCGCCGTGAAATACCGCAGCAACGGAGCCTGGCATCACGACGGCGGCACCGTCCGCCAGCACAATTAGCGCTGACCTTGACGGCCGCCTCAGGCGGCTCCTCCGGCTGGCGAGGCTCGATCCACACGCTGTAATGACGCGGGAGGAGCAACGGCGCGCCCGCGGTCACGTGTCCCTGCCCGCAGATAACGGCTTGCCCTCACCCGGCCTGCACCGCGGGACCGGGGCAGGCGCCGGGCGAAGGCACTCAGCCGGGTTCCCGTCTTGGCGCTTGCCCGACCGGATCGCGCCTTGATTCCCGGCCTGGCGAGCGTGCACCGCGCGGGCGCGGGCGCAACCCGGCGGCAAGGCCCCGGCCAGGGGATCTCCTGCTGGCCCGCCTGCCCGGAGCCGGCTACGCCGGCACTGCTCCCTTTGCGTCCCGGCCGCGGGCAGGAGATCCCGCGAGCCGGGCCGCCTCGCGTACGCCCGCCAGGCCCGGCCGCGTTGCCTTCCGCCCGGCGGCTGGGAAGGCCGCGACCACCGCGCACGCGCGCCGCTGCTTCCTTCCCGGCGCTCAGCATCCACCCGGAACGGAGCAACGCCATGACCGCAACGACCGACATCACCACCGACGGAACGTACGAAGAGGGCGTCCCGCAGGCGGAGGCAGCCGGCGGCTACGACTCTCCCCCGCAGCCACCTGCCGGACGGGCGATGATCGCCGTCAAGCTGCTGACCGCGCACCCGGGCAACGTCCGGCGCGACGTCAGCCTGGACCTGGAGTTCCTCGCCTCTATCACCGAGCTCGGCATCCTGACCCCGCTGCGGATCACCCCGGACGGCCCGGGCGGCTACCGGGTCATCGAGGGACACCGGCGGCTGGCGGCCGCCGAACACCTGGGTCTCACCGAGGTCCCCTACGACCTAGCCGCCGAGTGCCTGCACGACATAGCGCCGCTCCATCTCGGCCGCGAACGTCTGCGCGTCCAGGACCATCGCCCGCGCGAACTCGACCGCGGCCTCATCGGCGACGCGCCCCGGAACCGAGATCGTCACCGCCGACCGCCCGGCCGAAATCGCGAAGATCGGCGCCCGGTCGGGGTAGGTGTGGCAGTACGTCCGCCAGTCCCCGCCCACGTGGTAGGACAGGTTCGAGAACGAGTCACGGCCGCTCACGCTGATGTCTCCCGGCCTGCGTCACGTACGGGGTAACCGTGAGCCCGGTGAACTCGCCTTGTCCTTGGACTGGACGAACCGGTCCTTGCTCGACGCGTCGAAGTCCCGGACCGCCTCGAATCCGCCCGCCGCTCCCCGATCGACGCCATCACCGACTGGGCCGAAGAGCACGTCGGCGAGATCGTCAGCGCTCACGAGTCAGCTCCCTGACGAGCCGGCCGGCAAGAATGCTCTGGCCAGTCTCGCTACCAGGCCGCCGAACTGCCGGAGCGTCCCCCGCTCGCGTCATCTCGCCTGATGCCCGTGCCTCAGTGACGGGCGGTGAAGATCTCACGGACTTCTCGCGCGGCGTAATAGACCAGCACGTACCCGGCGGCGGGGTCGGCCCACCACCAGCCCGCAGCGGCGTTCAGGACCAGTCCGAGCAGTACCGCGGACGCCAGGATGCCGTCGATCATGGTGACCCGGCCTTCGGTCCTCAGCACCAGGTTTCCCAGCGTTGCGCCCGTCCGTGCCTTGCCCGCTGCCAGGGCGAACATCGCGACCGCGGTCAGCGCGGTCCAGACGATGCCGAGCAGCGAATGCCGCGAGTGGTAGCCGAAGGCGAGCGCCGCCGTCGACTGGACGAGGAGGTAGACAGTTCCCAGATCACGACCGTGGAAGCGCCGATCTCGATGAGCGAGTCCAGGCCGAATCCTGCCAGCGCTACCGACCGGGCGCTGACCGCCGCGACGGCCAAGATGACGATCCCGGCCACGTTCCAGCCCAGCGTTGCCCACTCCAGGGCGAAACCGCGGCGCACCAGGCCTTCGCGGACAGGATCACTCGGCTCGGTCACCGGAAAAGTCTGCCAGGCCGCCTTCCGGCACCGGACAGCACGTCCCGGGCGTCCGCGGCGGCGGTGCGGTCATCTGACCGGAAGCTGGTACCCGCGGTCCGTTCGAGAAAAGCAAAATAGATCTTCCGAACGGAAGCGGGCTCCACCTTCACACCGACATGACTTCCTCGCCGTCGCCCACGAGGGGTTCTCAGCCGGAGGGCCCGAACCGTTCCGTCTTGATGCGGTCGGTCGGGACTCCGAGGCCCAGCAGCAGGGCGGTCGCGGCGTCGCAGAACGCCGGGGAGCCGCAGACGTAGGCCAGCCGGCCGTCGCCGGCAGCCGCGGCGAGATCGCCGGGGGCGAGCCGGCCGGGCGGCCGCCGGTCCCCGGGCGGGACGCGGCGGGTGTAGATGACCGTCGCGTCGGGGCCGGGTAGCTCGCCGGAGTAGAACAGGTCCTCGGGCGTCCGCGCGGACACGACGAGCCGCATCAGGCCGGGTGTTCCGGCGCGGCGCGCGGTGCGCAGCATCGCCATCAGCGGCACGACACCGGAGCCTCCCGCGACGCCGAGCGCCGGGGCCTTCCCGTCCCACCCGAAGTAGCCGACCGGCCCGCGTACCTCCAGCTGATCGCCCGGCATCACCACGTCATGGAGAAATTCGGAGACCTCCCCGCCGGGCAGGCGCTCGACGGTCAGCTCGATGACGTCCCCGCCGGGGGCGCTGGCAACCGAGTAGGAGCGCTGGGCCCGGTAGCCGTCCGGAGCGGTGAGGCGGACGATGAAGTACTGGCCGGGGAGGTACGGGCGCGGATCGGGGAGCCTGAGCCGGAACGTCTTGGCGCTGGCGGTCTCGGTGCCCACTTCGAGGACGGTCGCCTGCTGCCACGGCCCGGGCGGCGGCGCGACGGGCGCGGGCGGCGCGGGCGGCGCGGGGCTGGCCATCAGTCTCCCTGGTAGCGCTGCTCGAGCCACGGGTCGCCGTGGTTGTGGTAGCCGTTGCTCTCCCAGAAGCCCGGCTCGTCATGATCGGTCAACTGCAGCCCGGACACCCACTTCGCGCTCTTCCAGAAGTACAGGTGCGGGACGATCAGCCGGGCGGGCCCGCCGTGGACGTCGGCCAGCGGGGCGCCGTTCGCCTCCCACACCACCCACGCCTTGCCGCCGGTGACGTCCTCCAGCGGCATGTTGGTCGTGTACCCGGTGTCTGATCGCGCCACGACGAAGGCCGCGTTATCGGCCGGCCCGGCCGCCGCCAGCAGCGTGTCGACGGAGACCCCGGTAAAGGTCATGTCGAACTTCGACCAGGTGGTCACGCAGTGGATCGCGCCCTCGTACCGGGCGGGCGGCAGGGCGTGAACCTGCTCCCACGTCCAGGTGGTGACCCGGTCCACCAGCCCGTCCACCGTGAAGGTCCAGCGGCCGACGTCGATCGACGGCGTGGCTTCCGCGTTCAGGACGGGCCAGTCCTGGCCGGCATCGTACTGGCCGGGAGGCAGCCGGGGATCCCGCGCCCGCCGCCCGCTGAAGCCCCGCGTGAACGCCATGGCAGCTGCCTCCTCGTCTGCGCCGCGTCCCGGACGCCGGCGCCTGGCCACCAGTATCCCAGCCGCGTCCCCTGACGCCAGTGCCCGGTCTCCGGCCCTTGGTCAGGTGCCGACGATGCCGAATCTCGCCGATGCCCTTGCTGACCATGGCGTTGACGTACGGGTCGTGCTCGTCCAGCCAGTGGGCCTCTCATCCGCCTGCCATGGCGCCGATGATGAGGTAGGGCTCGGTCCCGGCGGCGACGGGTTGGGGCAGGGGGTCGTCGGGCGGGTCGTGGGACAGGTCCCGCTCGCAGGCGAAGAACCGGATGAAGGCGCGCCGGGGACCGCCGTCATGGCCGCGGATGGTCCCGCAGAGCATCGGGTAGCGGGCCTCCAGGGCGTCCAGCACGGACCGCTGGGTGACCGGGCCGGTGATGTCGAGGTGCACCTCTCCGCCGATGCGGGCGAGGCTCCGCAGGTGCGCGGGGAGCACGACCCGGATCATGGCAGCGTCTGGACCTCGACCGACAGCACCGCGGGGAGGTCGCGGACGATCGGCTCCCAGGTGTCACCGGAGTCCGGTGAGGCGTAGACCTGGCCGCCGGTGGTGCCGAAGTAGACGCCGCAGGAATCCAGCGAGTCGGTGGCCATCGCGTCGCGGAGCACGTTGACGTAGCAGTTCTCCTGGGGCAGGCCCCTGGTCAGGGGCTCCCAGTCGTCGCCGCCGGTGCGGCTGCGGTAGACCCGCAGCTTCCCCTCGGGCGGGAAGTGCTCGGCGTCGCTGGTGATCGGGACCACGTAGACCGTGTCCGGCTCGTGGGCGTGCACGTCGATGGGGAACCCGAAGTCGGACGGCAGGTTCCCGGAGATCTCCCGCCAGGACTCGCCGCCGTTGTCGCTGCGCATCACGTCCCAGTGCTTCTGCATGAACAGCACGTCCGGCCGCGACGGGTGCATCGCCAGCCGGTGGACACAGTGCCCGGTCTCGGCGTCGGGGTCGGGGATGCCCTCGGACTGCAGGCCCTGGTTGACCGGGCGCCAGGTCTGGCCCTCGTCGTCGGAGCGGAACGCCCCGGCCGCCGAGATCGCGGCGAACATCCGGCCCCGCCGCGTCGGGTCGAGCAGGATCGTGTGCAGACACATCCCGCCCGCACCGGGCTGCCACGAGGGCCCGGTGCCGTGGCCGCGCAGCGCGGGCAGCTCCTGCCAGCTGCTGCCGCCGTCAGCGGAGCGGAACAGCCCGGCGTCCTCGACCCCGGCGTATACCGTGTCCGGGTCGTCGAGCGATGGCTCCAGGTGCCAGACGCGCTCGAACTCCCACGGGTGCGGCGTCCCGTCGTACCACTGGTGGGTGCCGGGAGTGCCCTGGTAGGCGAACTGGTTGCCTACCGGCGCCCAGGACTCGCCGCCGTCGTCGGACCGCTGGATCACCTGCCCCGACCAGCCGCTGGACTGCGACGCGTACAGCCGGTCCTGGTCGGCCGGCGAGCCTTTCACGTGGTAGATCTCCCAGCCCGCGAAGTGCGGGCCGCTGACCTCCCACCGCTTCCTGGTGCCGTCCGAGGTCAGGATGAACGCGCCCTTGCGCGTGCCTGCCAGTACCCGTACACCGCTCACGCCCTGCTCCCCTCAGTCCTGCCCGGCGCGGGGCGCGCCCGGCCCGCCGGGCACGGATAATCACGGCCCGCTGGCATTGTGACGGAGCCCGGCGGCCGAACTCATCGCGACGACAGGAATCGCGAAAATTAACCGCTACCAGGAGTTGCGCGCCGCAATTAGCCGACCGTCAGCCCATCCCGAGCCGGGAAGATCGCTACCGTGGCCGGGTGCTAGGTGCGGGCTGGACGGAGGCCGTGGCCCTAGCCGCGGCGTTCGCCATCGCGGTGCTGGCCACGCCCGCGGGGATCTCGGGGGCGGTGCTGCTCCTGCCGTTCCAGGTCAGCGTGCTGGGCACGCCGAGCCCGGCCGTCACCCCCACCAACCTGCTCTACAACGTGGTCGCGACCCCGGGCGCCCTGTACCGGTACTGGCGGCAGGGACAGACGGGCGGCAGGCTCGCCCTGATCCTCATCGCCGGGACGCTGCCCGGCGTGATCGCCGGATCGGTCATCCGGGTGCTCCTGCTGCCCGGCGCCCGAGCTTTCGGCCTGGTGGTCGCGGCCGTCCTGCTGCCGCTCGGGACATGGCTGGCGCTGACCAGCCCGGCCCGCGCGGACGGGGAAGAACGGCCGCCGCGGGCGGTGCCCCCGCCTTTGCTGGTCGTGCTCGCCGTGGTGGTGGGCTGCGTCGGCGGTATCTACGGCATCGGCGGCGGATCGATCCTGGCACCGATCCTGATCGGCACCGGTCGGCCGGCCCGGGAGGTCGCCCCGGCCGCGCTGGCATCGACATTCGTGACATCAGCGGCGGGCGTGGTCACCTTCATGATCTTGTCGGTGCATCATCACGGGCCGGTTTCCCCGGACTGGCCGACCGGCATAGCGCTTGGCCTCGGCGGCCTGGCGGGCGCCTATACCGGTGCCCGGATCCAGCACCGGCTCCCCGACACGGTGATCCGCCGGGTGATGGGCGTCCTGGTGGCCGCCATCGGCGCCCGCTACCTGTGGTCGGGACTTGCCTGACGCCACTCCGTGGATGGCGGGGCTCAGGTGACGGTGACGTGGTGGTCGACGATGCCGTCGAACAGGTACTCGCGGGTGTTGAAGGGCACTGTGGCGGGCTGGGTGGCGCCGGTGACGTCGGTGGCGCGGGCCCGCAGCGTGTAGGCGCCGGGCCCGGGCGGCTGCCAGGGTATCTCCCACCGCTGCCAGGCGTGCGGGAGGCCGCGGTCGCGGGGCCGGGCGCGCTGCCAGGTCTGCCCGTCCGTGCTGACCTCCGTGTAGGCGATGCGCCCGTTGCCTGACCACGACCGGCCGGTGAGCAGGCTGGGCCGGGCGGGCAGGGTGGCGTTCCACTCCAGCTCGAAGGAGCTCTTGACGACCTGCCGGGTGATCAGGGTCCCGGCGGCCGGGTAGGTGGGCCCGAACAGCCGGTAGGCCAGGGTGTTCCAGTACGAGAACAGGGGCGTGGCGGAGACCTCGATCTGCCCCACCCACTTCACGTTGGCCACCCCGATCCAGGAAGGGCAGATGAACCGGAGCGGGAACCCGTGGTCGGGCAGCAACGGCCGGCCGTTCATCTCATAAGCCAGGATCACGTCATCGAGGGCCTTGGCGATCGGCACCGGGCGGCGGACGTGGCCGTAATCCACGCCCCCGGTGACGTAGTCCGGGTCCAGGCCCTGCGGCATCACGTCCGCCGCATCGGGAGCCAGCCCGGCCCGGTCCAGGACGTCGGCCAGCCGGACCCCGCGCCACTCCGCCACCCCGATCCCGCCGAGCAGCCACGGGACGCTGGTCACCGTATCGCCTTGCTGGAGCCAGAAGAACTCGCGGGCATTGCCCGCGCACTCGATGAACGACGTCACCGTCACCGACGGCATGCCCAGCAGGTCCTCATAGCTGAAGGTCACGGCGCTGCCGATGCCGGGGGCGCCGCGCAGGCCGCTGCCGAACACCTTCAGCTGCCAGGTACGGGCGTCGATCAGCGGCGTGGAGGTGTGGTCGCGGACGTAGAAGTTCTCGGCCGGGACCAGGTACCCCTTGTCCTTCATGACCTCCCAGCGCATCTCCGCGTTGGCGCCGATAGTGGCGGACTCGTACACGTAGAACCACTGTGGGGGCAGCGGCTTGAGAATCGGCCCCGCAGCCGAGGCCTGGCCCGCCGCGACCCGCGAGGGCTGGCCGCCCCGTGCCGCCTGGCCCGCCCCGGCCAGCGCGAGCCCGGCCCCGCCGAACGCGCGCAGCAGGGCGCGCCTGGACAGCCCGTCCGTGCGGGCGCGCCCGGCCCGCCACTGACCGAACCGCACGCTGTCGTAGACGCCCTCGTCCCGCAGGTCGTCACCGGTGAAGTCATCATAATCCACTGCCGTCCACCATCCGGAAGCCTGATCAGGCACCGCAGTGCGACAAATTCCGACATTCCTATCCTGAAGTCAATTTCCTATAAATTCAACTGGTTAGGTAAGAAAACACCGCTGGCAGGCTGGGGATGGCATCCGGCGCGCGGGCTGTCTCAGCTGCCCGTTCCTGGCGGGGTCCTGTTGAGGGGGAAGCTCATCAGGCTGCCGCTCGACGGCGGCTCACCACTGCCGCCCAACCGCCCCGAACAGGCGAGGGACACCGGGCGTGCGGCACACCCGCAACCAGGGCCGGGAATGCCGCTCAGCGAGCAGTCCGCATCTGGCACCAGGTGCACGCGGTACTAGCGGAGAGCACGGTCACGACGATCGCGGTGGCGCTCACGGGCCGTCGGGCGCGTCGGCCGGGAACAGCATGTCGAGCAGGCCCGGCGGGCCGGGAGCCTCCGCGGTAAGGATCAGCTGGCCCGCGGTGATTTCCAGGAGGAAACGGGCCTGGGCGCAGCAGGAGGTCTCAGCCGCGCACAATCCGGCCACGGCGGTGACCATGTCCGGGCTGGCCGGCAGGACGAGCCGGACGGTGCCGCCGGCGCGGTCGGCTGATGCCGCGGCGGCGGCCACTGCCCTCCACTGGCCGATCCGGGCGGCCAGGGCGTCGCTGCCCAGCGAGCAGCCCCACGGCCCGGGACCGGCGCCGGTCCCGTCGGGGGCGAGGTCGAGGTCAGTCTCGCAGCCGCAGCCTTTCCCGCATCGTTCCGGGCCGGGGTCCCTGGCGGAAAGGCGGCCGAGCACCGCGTGGAGCTGGGCATCGAACGCGCCCAGCTCGGCGATCTGCCCCTGGACCTGCCCTATCCGCACGGCCAGGAACCCGCGCAGGCGGCCCTGCAAGGACCGGCATTCCCCGGTCGGCCACGCCGCGACGAGGTCGGCGATGTCCTCCAGGCTCATCCCGATGCCCTTGGCCCGGCTGACGAACGCCAGCTCTTCCAGCGCGGACTCATCGAACACCCGGTAGCCGTTCACCGCCCGCCGGGCCGGCGACAGCAGCCCGGCACGCTCGTAGAACCGCACCGTCGAGGGCGTCACCCCGGCGCGCTCGGCCAGCTCAGAAACCCGAAAGCCGTTCACGGCGCAAGCGTAAACGTTGAACCCGGCTTCAAGGTCAAGCCGGCAGCGACACGGCCGCGCTGATCCCGCACCGGCGCGGGCCGCAGGCCAGCGCTGGGCGAGCACGATGAGAGGGCCGCCGCCGGGTCCGCAGCCACGCCGTAGCCTCGCCCTGGAGTCCCCGGCCGGCGGGAGGGCAAGGGATGATGAGCGCACGCAGCCGGCGGCGCCCTGCCAGCGCACGGCGGAAGTAGCATGAACCCGTGTCCGCGCCAGGCGTTTCCGTTCCCCCGGTGGTGCGGCTGCTGGCCGATCCGGTGCGGTGGCTGCTGATGCGGGAGCTGGCGGCTAGCGACCGGCGGGTCCGCGAGCTGGCGGCAGCGGCCGGCCAGCCGCAGAACCTGGTCTCCTATCATCTGCGCCAGCTGCGCGCGGGCGGCCTGGTGACCGCGCGGCGCAGCAGCTTCGACGGGCGCGACACCTACTACAGCCTGGACCTGGACGGCTGCGCGCGGGAGCTGGCAGGCGCCGCCTCCGCCCTGCACCCCGGCCTGGCTCCTGTACTCGCAGCCGCCCCTGGGCAGGCCGCCGTGCCCGGGACTGCCCGGCGGCGGGTGCTGTTCGTGTGCACGGGGAACAGCGGCCGCTCGCCGATGGCGGAGGGGCTGCTGCGGGACCGTGCGGGGGCGCGGGCCGAGCCCGCGAGCGCCGGCATCCGGCCCAGGCCGCTGCACCCGGACGCGGTGGCGGTGATGCGGGACAGCTACCGCATCGACATCGCCGGCCACCGGCCCGCGCACGTGGAGAGCGCCGCCCGGGAGCGGTTCGACTACGTGATCAGCCTGTGCGACAAGGCCCGCGAGGCCTGCCCGGAGTTCCCGGGCAGGCCTCGCCTGATCCACTGGAGCCTGCCCGACCCGGCCGCCGGCGAGGGCGGCCCGGCCGGGTACCCGGCCTTCGAGCGCACCGCCGCCGAGCTTGACACCCGGATCGGCTTTCTTCTCCCGGTCCTGGAGCAGGCCGCGCCGACTGCGGGATAGCGGGGGACCGCAAGGCCCGGGTACACCCAGCCCCGGCCACCCGGAAATCGATCAAAACAGGTTGATGTATTATCGCGTGGTGCGCGGATCGCCAGCGGCCAGGCCGCGATGAGCCAGCCCGGGGAAGACACCCCGCCCCCGGCGACGCCGGCCGCGCAGCAGGTGCCGCTCGCGACGGTGCTGCGGGAATGGGGCCGGATCGGCTGCATCGGCTTCGGCGGGCCGCCCGCGCACATCAGGCTGCTGCGCCAGCTGTGCGTCGAGCGCAGGGGCTGGCTGGACGCCCGCGAGTTCGAGGACGCCATCGCCGTCTGCAACCTGATGCCAGGACCGGCCTCCACCCAGCTGGCCATCTTCTGCGCCTGGCGGCTGCGCGGGCGGGCCGGCGCCCTGATCGGCGGCGCCGCGTTCATCATCCCCGGCCTGATCGTCATCCTCGCCCTGTCCGTGCTGTTCGTGGCCGGCTCCCCGCCGCTGTGGGTGCTCGGCGCCGGGGCCGGCGCGGGCGCCGCCGTGCCCGCCGTGGCGGTCCAGGCCGGCTGGTCGCTGCTCGTCCCCAGCCGACGCAACCGGGCCTCCGCCGTCCGCTGGACGGCCTACCTGGCCGCGGGGCTGGCCGCCGCCGCGACCATCGGCGCCTGGCTGGTCCTCGTGCTTCTCGGCTGCGGTGCGGTCGAGTTCCTGGCCCGCCCCGGCCCCCGTCCCGGCGGGCGAGGGGCCGGAGACGGCGACGGCGGAACGAGGCTGCACGGATTCCTCGCCCCTGCCGCCCTCGTGCTCGCGGCCGGGGGCGGCGGAGTGCTGGCGTCGGTGGCGTGGGTGGCGTTCAAGGTCGGCGGCCTGTCGTTCGGCGGCGGGTTCGTGATCATCCCGCTGATGCAGGCCGACGCGGTCAGCCGCTACCACTGGATGACCGGCGCCCAGTTCCTCAACGCGGTCGCCCTCGGCCAGGTCACGCCGGGGCCAGTCGTGCAGACGGTGGCGGTCGTCGGCTACGCCGCCGCCGGGCTCGCCGGCGCCCTGCTCGCCGCCGCGGTCGCCTTCGCCCCGTCGTTCCTGATCGTCCTGCTCGGCGGCCCCCGCTTCGGCCAGGTCCGCGCCAGCCGGCGCGCCCGCGCCTTCCTTGACGGCGCCGGCCCCGCCGCCATCGGCGCGATCGGTGGCTCCGCCGTCACCCTCACCCGCGAGCTGACCCATCCCTGGCAGTACGCGGTACTGGCCGGCGCCCTCGTCCTGCTGCTCCCGCTACGCCGCGGCGTCGTCCTGTCCCTGCTGTCAGCCGCCGCGATCGGCGTTGCCATCGCCCTGGCCGCCGGCACCGTCTCCCCCTGACCAGCGGCGCGGCCACCGTGATGCGCCTGCTGCGCAGGCATGACGAGAAGACCGCCGCGGCGCTATTGTCCGGCACGTGCTTTAACGGCGCAACCGCGCGGCATGCCATCACCCGAGGCTCGCCCTGGAGCTTCCTGACCGGGCGACGTGTCGCCACACCCGGACCTTCATCTTGACCGGCTCAAACGGGAGGCGCGTTACGTATTCGTCACGTGCACTCCCTCACATGCTGACCAGCACTCAGCCGAACACGCAGCCATCCTTTCCGATATACCCGGCATGCATGCATTGAGGTGCCCCGAGCCCTCCGGGCACCGGCGGGGTCCTGCTCAGCTCCAGCCGATGTAGAAGATGGCCAGGCCGGCGGCCACGAAGACGCCGCCGATCAGCCAGAACCGCACCACGATCGTGGTCTCGTTCCAGCCGGCCATGCGGAAATGATGCTGGAGCGGCGTCATGCGGAACACGCGTACCGGGCGGCCGGTCCTGATCCTGGTCACCTTGAACACGCTGACTTGGATCATCACCGACAGCGTGACGATCACGAACAGGCCGCCCAAGATGGGCAGCAGCAGTTCGGTACGGGACACGATCGCGAGGCCGGCCAGGGCACCGCCGAGGGCCAGCGCTCCGACGTCACCCATGAAGATCTTGGCCGGCGGCGCGTTCCACCACAGGAAGCCGAAGCACGCCCCTAGCACCGCGCCCGCGACCACCGCGAGGTCCAGCGGGTCGCGCACGTCGTAGCAGTTCTGCACCAGCGTCGCGGTGCAGCCGTTGCGCAGTTGCCAGTTCCCCATGATCACGTAGGCGGCCAGTACGGGGATGCACGCCCCGGTAGCCAAGCCGTCAAGGCCGTCTACCAGGTTCACCCCGTTCGACGCGCCGCCGGTCATGAGGATCACCCAGACCACGAAGAACACCGGGCCGATCCCGATGCCGAAGTCAGTCAGGAAAGACAGATGGTCCGAAGCGGGGGTCAGGTCGTAACGGTCGGGAAAGTGCAGCGCCAGGAGGCCGAACACGGCACCGACCACGATCTGCCCGGCCAGTTTCTGCCCCGCCCGCAACCCTAGGCTCCGCCGCCTGAAGACCTTGATGAAGTCGTCGATGAAACCGACCAGGCCCATGCCGGTCATCAGGAACAGCACCAGCAGCCCGGACGCGGTCACCGGGTCGGCGGTGACCAGGTGCCCAGCCAGGTATCCGGCCAGCGACGCGAGGATGATCACGATGCCGCCCATGGTCGGCGTGCCTTTCTTGCTCGCGTGCCCGGCCGCCGCGAGTTCGTCCTGGATTTCCTGGCCGACGCCGCGCCTGATGAAGATGCGGATCGCGACCGGGGTACCCAGCAGCGCGATCGCCATCGACACCGCAGCGGACAGCAAGACAGTTCTCACAGGCCTACCTAGATGTCGCGCCAGATCGGGTTACTCCGGACCCTACCGTGGGATTCAGCCTCACCTGCCCGCCCGGGCCGGCTTGCCGGGCTGATCGTGGCAACGACCGTACTTACTAAGGGAATTGAGCAATGGCCTGGGCTTGGAACCAGCTTTGCGCTGGAGCTGAACACGTGCCTTGCCGGTCCGCGCATTCCGCGGGCGACGATCCCGGGTACAGGCCGCCGATGCCGGATCAACTTTTCGATATGATTGTGTTTTCCGGTGCCATAGCATCGGAAAACGCAATCATGTATTCGATCTTGATGCTCTTAAATGGATATTGGCCGTCGCATCGGACACCAGCTCGACGAGCAGACCCACCACGGGGCCGAACTCGGCGTCCTGCGCGACCGGTACCGGCATGAC
>Ga0302314_10009247_pt1 | contig 17473 bp, 14 predicted proteins | sample III_Palsa_N2_3_FD_200533 | JGI IMG/M metagenome (GOLD analysis project Ga0302314, IMG submission 200533) | Peat permafrost microbial communities from Stordalen Mire near Abisko, Sweden - III_Palsa_N2_3 | ecosystem: Environmental > Terrestrial > Soil > Palsa > Peat permafrost | place: Sweden...
TCGTCGTCTTGCCGGCATCCACATGGGCAATGATGCCGATATTGCGCATGTTCTCGAGGGGCGTCTTGCGTGCCACGTTAGGCTCCTGGTCGATAGCGCGACCGAAAATTGGGTCGAAAGATTGTTGGGGCCGATTCGGGCGCGATACGCTGCAGCCCGGTCGGGTTTTATGGCTTTGCCCGGTCGCCTGAAATGACGAAAGAGCGCTGCCGCCGCCCGGCATCGGTTGGCGCGCAATACGACATAGCAGTGCTTGCCTGTCAAGGAACGGGGCGCGCCTTGGGCTCAAAGCTGCCATGAGGCTTGGTCGGGGTATCCTCCGATCTTTGCTTGAGGCGAAAGCTCGCTTTGACCTGCGACCCCAAGTGTTTGTCCTATCAAAGCAATTTTTAGACTCGGTCCGCAAACGGGTGAAGTACCTTGCCATGCCAGTCAGACTGTCATAAAAGCGGGCTAAATATTTCCGCTATTGGACGGGCGAGGGAGTTTAACCTTCGCCTCAGGGGAGCCTAGGGGTTCAGCATTGTCGGAGCCGGGGTCTTACCCTATGAGGCGGAAGATCGGACTCAGTCCGGTCTTGATGAGGTGGGCGGCCCTTGGCTCTTACCCCATGGAAACGGATGACAGGAATCTCAATGGTTGAAGCTGTCGCTCGACAAGACCAGTCGGCTGACCAGGCTTTTGGTCACGTCTCGGTCGAAGGCGCCGCGCCGTCGATCTATGACGGTATCCGCCAGAACAATATCGAGGTTCGGATCGCCCGGACCAGCGCCGAAATCGAAGCCGCTCAGCGGCTGCGCTACCAGATTTTCTACGGCGAGATGAATGCGAAGCCGACGGCCGAGATGGCTGCGGTCGGCCGCGATTTCGACCGGTTCGACGCCTATTGCGAACATCTGCTCGTGCTCGACCATTCGGCCGGCGAGGCCGAGGTGATCGGCACCTACCGGCTGCTGCGCCGGTCGCTCGCCGATCAGCATGGCGGCTTCTATACCGCGACCGAGTTCGACATCTCGCCGCTCACCGCCGTCCCCGGCGAGATCATGGAACTGGGGCGCGCCTGCGTCGGCGAGCGGTTCCGCAACCGCCCGACCATGCAGCTCCTGTGGCGCGGCATTGCCAGTTACGTGCAGTACCACGACATCAAGATCATGTTCGGCTGCGCCAGCCTGCCCGGTACCGATCCCGAGGCGCTCGCCCGGCCGCTGTCGTATCTGCACTATAATCACCTGGCGCCGGCACCGATCCGCGCCCGCGCTCTGCCGCACCTCTACGTCAAGACCGACCTGCTGCCGTCGGGCGAAGTGGATGCGGAGGCGGCGGTGGCCGACCTCGACGCCCGCGCGACGATCGCGGCCCTGCCGCCGCTGATCAAAGGCTATCTGCGCCTGGGCGGCATGATCGGCGAGGGCGCGGTCATCGATCATGAGTTCCAGACCACGGATGTCTGCATCATCGTGGTCACCGATCAGATGGTCAGCAAATACTTCAACCACTTCATCCGAACCAACTGATCTCACGGTTTCGCGATCGAACGCGGGCGCCGCTTCCGGATCGGAAGCGGCGCCCGTATCGTTTGTGCCCGGCATGACCGGGCATCGGCGAAGGAGCGGTGGGGATGGCGGCAGACGCGGGACGAATCGATCTGGCGCCGGGCCTGTCGGTGGCGGCGATCGGGCAGGGGACCTGGCATATGGGCGAACACTCGGCCCGCAAGGCTGCCGAAGTGGCGGCGTTGCGTCTCGGGCTCGACCTGGGGCTCGACCTCATCGACACGGCCGAGATGTATGGCGAGGGCGGGGCCGAACAGGTCGTGGGCGAGGCGATCGCCGGTCGGCGCGACCAGGTCGTGCTGGTCAGCAAACTCTATCCGCATAATGCGACGCGCCAGGGTACCGTCGCCGCCTGCGAGCGCAGCCTGCGCCGGCTCGGCACCGATCGGATCGACGTCTATCTGCTGCATTGGCGCGGCGGCGTGCCGCTCGCCGAGACGGTCGAGGCGATGGAGCGGCTGGTCGAGGCCGGCAAGATCCACCATTACGGCGTCAGCAATTTCGACGCGGCCGACCTCGAGGATTGGCGCGCCGCCGGCGGGCGGGCCGTGACCGATCAGGTGCTCTATAATCTGGGCCGGCGCGGCGTCGAATGGGACCTGCTGCCGGCCTGCCGCGACCAGGGCGTCTCGGTCATGGCCTATTCGCCGGTCGAGCAGGGCGACCTGGCGGGGCATAAGCGGCTCAAGGAATTGGCAGGCGAACTGGGCGTGTCGGCCGCGACGCTGGCGCTCGCGTGGACCCTGCGCCAGGGCAATGTCGTGGCGATCCCGAAGGCGGTACAGCCGGATCACCTCCGGGAGAATCGGGCCGCCCTCGATCTGGTGCTGCAGCCGGCGCTGCTGCGGGCGCTCGACCGCGCCTTCCCCGCCCCAAACGGACCCGAACCGCTCGCCATGCTGTGACGCGACGAACGGTTCGGGAGGCTTCTAGCCGACCTTCAAATTGACGGCGGAGGTGCGGCCGTTGGCGCCGCGCTCCAGTTCGAATTCGACGCTCTGGTTTTCGTTCAGGGTCGAGAGGCCGGCGCGCTCCACGGCCGAGATATGGACGAAGACGTCTGCCTTGCCGTCCGACGGGGCGATGAAGCCATAGCCCTTGGTCGAGTTGAACCACTTCACGGTTCCAGTAGCCACGATCGTATCCTTTCGCATGTCGTCGCCGCAGCCTCGTTGGGATGCGGCGTTGGTGACGAATGGGTCGTCATCGGACTTGGTCAACACGCGAACCGGGGTCGGGTAGCAACGTCGGGCAGTCCGGAACGATCATTCCGCCGCCGACGATATACCCGCCTTCTCGGGGCGGACAATCAAAACCGGCGCCAGGTCGTGTGTGGCCTTTCCGTAAGGTTCGGGTAAGCTCGATCCCATCAAATACGCAAAGCCGCGCCAAAGCGGCCGCGATCATCAGGGATGGGAGCCGATGGACGGAGACCGCCAAACCGATCAATTCATCCGCAATGTTGCCGACGCCGCGGGCGCGGTCGGGCTGGAAGTGGCCGATATCGCCGGGGTGGTCGACAGCGTCAGCAATACGGTCGAGGGGCAGTCGCAGGCCTTCGCCGAATTGAGTGCCGCCAATGGCGAGATGCTGTCGGCGACCCGGCGGATCGGGTCCGCCGTCGCTTCGGCCGAGCAGGTGGCGAAAAGCTCGTCGGCGGACATGGTCACCTCGCGCCGCGCCATGGACAATGCGCAAGGGGCGATCAGCGCGTTGCTGGAGGCGATCGGTGCCATCCGTGAGGACGCGAGCGCGCTCGGCCAGTCCCTGGTCTCGGTCGGCCGTGTCGCCGCCGACATCGAGGCGATCGCGCGCCAGACCAATCTCCTGGCCTTGAATGCCACGATCGAGGCGGCGCGCGCCGGCGATGCCGGCAAGGGCTTCGCCGTGGTCGCGACCGAGGTGAAGGCGCTGGCCAAGCGGACGAGCGAGGCCACCACCGTCATCGCCCAAACCCTGGCCGACCTCACCGGCAAGGCCAACCATCTCCTGGAAAACGCCGCGCGCAGCATCACCCGGGCCGAAGGCGTGCAGGGCGAGACCGGCACGATCGGCGACGTGATCCAGACCATCGATCGTGCCTTTCGCGAGGTCGATGCCGAAACCGGCCGCATCGCCGAGGCCGCGTCCGAGATCGACCGGCGCGTCGGCCATTTCGTCGAGGTGCTGGATGGGCTCGCCGGCGGCGTCAAGGCGACCAGCACCCAGCTCGGCCAGGCCCGCGAGCGCCTGAACAAGCTGGTCGGCATCTCGGAGAACCTGGTGGGATTGACCGCGGCGAGCGGGATCGAGACCACGGATACGCCTTTCATCAAGGCGGCTCAGCAGGCGGCAGCCCAAGCGTCGGCCCTGTTCGAAGCGGCGGTGAAGGAGGGACGGCTGTCCATGGCCGACCTGTTCGACGAGCGCTACGAACCGATCGCCGGCTCGAACCCGGCGCAGGTCATGACCCGTTTCGTGTCTCTGACCGACCGGGTCATGCCCGACGTGCAGGAGCCGGTGCTGGGCCTGGATCCGCGCGTGGTGTTCTGCGCGGCAATCGACCGCAATGGCTTTCTGCCGACCCATAACCGAAAGTTCTCGCAGCCGCAGGGTCAGGATCCGGTCTGGAACGCGGCCAATTGCCGGAACCGGCGCATGTTCAACGACCGGGTCGGGCTTGCCGCCGGGCGCAACACCAAGCCGTTCCTGCTGCAGACCTATCGGCGCGACATGGGCGGCGGGCAGTTCGCCCAGATGAAGGACGTTTCGGCACCGGTCTTCGTGCAGGGCCGCCATTGGGGCGGCGTCAGGATCGGCTACAAGATCTAAGAATGGGGAGCGGGTTGATGCGCGTAGCGGAAAATCGTTTCAAGGCGGCGTTGAAGCGCGACCAATGCCAGATCGGGCTGTGGAGCACGCTCGGCAGTGCCATGGTGGCGGAACTGGTCGGCCACGCCGGCTTCGACTGGCTGCTGATCGATACGGAGCATTCGCCGAACGAATTGCCGGCGATCGTGGCGCAACTGCAGGCGATGCAGACCGGTACCGCCTCGGCCGTGATCCGGCCGGCCTGGAACGATCCGGTGCTGATCAAGCGCATCCTCGACATCGGCGTGCAGAGCCTGCTGATCCCGTTCGTCGAGACCGCCGAGGCGGCGGCTGCTGCGGTCGCCGCCACGCGCTATCCGCCGGACGGCATCCGCGGCGTTTCGACCGGCAGCCGCGCCGCCGGCTATGGCCGCATCAAGGATTACCCGAAGGCCGCCGGCGCCGAGATCTGCGTGCTGGTGCAGATCGAAACCAAGAAGGGCGTCGACAATATCGAGGCGATCGCCAACACGCCCGGCGTCGACGGCGTGTTCGTGGGCCCGGCCGATCTCTCGGCCTCGCTCGGCCATCTGGGCGACCAGTTGAACCCGGCCGTGCAGGACACGATCGGCCGCGTGCTCGCCGCCTGCCAGAAGGCCGGCAAGCCCGCCGGCTACCTGACCGGCAACGAGGCCGAATCGAAGAAATGGCTCGACGCCGGCTTCCGCTTCGTCGCAGTCGGCACCGACAATGGCGTGCTGGTGAATGCGGTCGATGCGCTCAGGGAGCGGTTTCGCTGAGCGCTTCCGCCAACGCCTTGGCCAGCCCGCGCAGCGCGTCGCCGCGCGGGAAGCTGCGGCGCCAGGCGAGCACCAGGGTGCGACGCGGTTCGGGGGTCTCGAACCGGCGATAGACCGCCATCGGGCCTAGGCCGAACGGTGGTTCCGTCGCCAGCGCCGGGACCAGGGCCAGGCCGATGCCGGCCATCACCATCTGCCGGAGCGTCTCCAGGCTCGCCGCCTGGATGTCGCTGCGGGCGCCCAATCCGGTCGAGCGGCAGAACGCCATGGTCTGGTCGCGCAGGCAATGGCCGTCCTCCAGCAGCATGACCGGGGCGTCGGCCAGATCCTGGTGGCGGATACGCAAGGTGCTGGCGAGCGCGTGATCGGCCGGCAGCGCCAGCATCATGCTCTCTTCCATCAGCGGCTCGGTCCGGAGATCCTCGGCCTCGATCGGCAGGGATAGGATCGCGGCATCGAGCGCGCCCGCGCGCAGCCGCTCGATCAGCGCGTCGGTGCGATCCTCGCGCAGATGCAGCTTCAGCGCGGGCCAGTTCGCTTGCAGCAATGGCAGCAAACGCGGCATCAGATAGGGGCCGGCGGTCGGGATTACGCCCAGCTGGAACGGACCCACCAGCGGATCATGGGCGGCGCGCGCGATCTCGCGCAGCCGTTCGACCTCGTCCAGCACGACGCTCGCCTGCTCCAGGATCGCGCGGCCGCCGAGCGTCGGCGTGGCGCCGCGGGGCCCCCGCTCGAACAGTTGCACGCCCAGCTCGTCCTCCAGTTTCGCGACCTGGGCGCTCAAGGTCGGCTGGCTGACGTTGCACCGCTCGGCGGCCCGTCGGAAATGGCCGTCGACGGCCAGGCTGACGGCATAGGCGAGATCGCGCAGGTTCATGAGACGAAGATCCGATCGCTTCAAATAAAGGGGGGCGCTCGACTTTTGCGGAAATCTGCTATGTTAGTTGGAGACCTCACGGTCGCCAGCATATTGGGTCCATGCCCCCTACCGTCGCGTCTCCGTGGACGGCAGCCGAGAGTGCACCACCCAGAGGTTATCGTTGAGCCTGCTTGCGCGTCTGTTCCTTTTGGTGGTCTTGGCCGTTTTGCCGGCGATCGGCATTCAGGCCTACAATGAATATGACCTCAGAGCGTCGGAAAGGGTCGAGACCCATCGGCATGCCCTGACGCTGACCCGGTTCGCCGCGGCCGAGAGCGACCGCATCATCGGCGGCGTGCGCAACCTGCTGATCGCGCTCACCAACGACGCCTCGATCGTCGGCGGCGATCCGGCCAGCTGCAAGCAGTCGTTGAGCCGGCTCGTCGCGCAATATCCCGAAATCGCCTCGCTGACCGTGTTCGATCCCACCGGCAAGCCGCTCTGCGCCGACCGCGCCATGCCGGACACGCTGTCGATCGGCGACGCCCCCTATTTCCTGCAGGCGCTGCGCAGCGGCGCCTTTGCCGTCGGCGGCTATGACGCGGGCTTCGGCGATCGCCCGGTGCTGCCGCTGGCGCTCGCCTATGACGGCGTGCCGGGCCGGCGCGGCGGCGTGCTGGTCGCCGCCCTCAGCCTCGATTGGCTCAATGATTATTTCGCGGCCAAGGGACTGGAACAGGATACGGCGATCTGCCTGATCGACCGGAACGGCGTCTATCTCGCGCGCCTGCCGCGCCGCGCCAGTGTCGGCGGCAAGGTGGCGACCGGCCTGTTGACGACGTTGCAGTCCGAGCACGAGACGACGACGGAATGGACCAGCCGCGAGGATAATGTCGATCGCATCCTGGGCGTCGTGCCGCTGAAGAGTGCGCCCACCGGTCTGTGGATGAGCGTGGGCCTGCCGAAGTCGGCCGCGTTCGCCTCGATCAACCGCGGGACCGAGCGGGCGGGTCTGCTGGTCACCATCGACATCGTGCTGGCGCTTTTGGCCGCCTGGCTGATCGGCCGGGTCGTCATCGGCCGGCCGATCGGCTCGCTGCTGGCCGCGGCCCAGCGCTGGAGCCGGGGCGAATATCGCGTGCGGGTGGCGCTCTCGGACCCGACGTCCGACTTCGGCCGGCTGGGCCTGGCGTTCAACGGCCTGGTCGAGGCAATCGACCGGCGCGAGCGTGAGCAACATGAGGCCGAGGCTGCGGTCCGGCGCAGCGAGGAGCGGTATCGCTCGCTGATCTCGGCCACGATCGCGATCGTCTGGACGACCGACGCGCAGGGGCGTTTCACCGAGCCGCAGCCGTCCTGGCAAGCCTTCACCGGTCAGGCCTGGCCGGCGCACGAGGGGCTGCGCTGGGCCGAGATGGTGCATCCGGAGGACCGCGCGGCACTGGTCGCCGAATTCCGTGGGTCGGTCGCGCGCGGCGTGGTGTTCGAGACGGTCGGGCGGCTGTGGCACGCGCCCAGCGGATCCTGGCGCGATTTCGCCGCCCGCGCGGTGCCCGTGCGCGCCCCCGACGGTCATATCCGCGAGTGGATCGGGGCCGCGACCGACGTGACCGAACGGCGCCGGGCCGAGGAGGCGCTGAAGCGCCTGACCGAGACGCTGGAAAGTCGCGTCGTCGAGCGCACGACCGAACTGGCCGAGGCGAACCGGCTGCTGTCGGCCGAAATCGTCGAACGGCGCGAGGCCGAGGCCAAGCTGGAGCAGGTCCAGCGCATCGAGGCGATCGGCCAGCTGACCAGCGGCGTCGCCCATGATTTCAACAATCTCTTGACCGCGATCCTAGGCAATCTGGAACTGGCGCAGATGCGGCTCGGCAACCATCCGGCGGCGCGCTCGCTGGAGACGGCGGCCAAGGCGGCGGAGCGCGGCGCCACCCTGGTCAGCCAATTGCTCGCCTTCGCCCGCAAGCAGCGGCTGGAGCCGAAGCCGGTCGATATCAATCGCCTGGTCGATGGCGTGGGCGATCTGTTGGCGCGCACGATCGGGCCGACGATCACGATCAAGCACAAGCTCGGCACGGAGCTGTGGGCGGCCCTGGTCGATCCCAGCCAGATCGAGCTGGTGCTGCTCAATCTGGCGATCAATGCGCGCGACGCCATGTCGGCCGGCGGCAGCCTGACGATCGAGACCGGCAATCTCTCCCATCGCGGCGGCGGCGATGCCGATCTCAAGGCCGGCGACTATGTCGTCCTCACCGTCGCCGATACCGGCAGCGGCATGAGCGACGAGGTGCGGGCGCGCGCGTTCGAACCGTTCTTCACCACCAAGGAAGTCGGCAAGGGCAGCGGCCTCGGCCTGTCGATGGTCTATGGCGTCGTGCGCCAGTCCGGCGGCGGGGTCGAGATCGACAGCGTGGTCGGCACCGGTACCACGATCCGCGTGTTCCTGCCGCGGGCCGAGGCGCAGCCGGAAGCGGCGCCGGTGGATCCGGTGGCGCCCGGCAAGAACGAGTTGGCCGGGGTGCGGCTGCTGCTGGTCGACGACGATCCGGCCGTGCGCGAAGTGACCGGCCTGATGCTGCGCGAACTCGGCTGCACCGTGACCGAGGCCGGCAGCGGCAGCGAAGCGCTGATGCTGCTGGAGCAGGGTGTCGAGATCGATATCGTCGCGGCCGATGTGGCGATGCCGGGCATGAACGGGCCGGAGCTGGTGCGCCAGATCCGCAAAAGGCTGCCGTCGATCGCCGTGCTGCTGATCACCGGTTATGCCGATCCGGCGTTGGTCGAGGATGCCGAGGGCGCGCTCGTCACCCTGCGCAAGCCGTTCCGCCAGGCTGATCTGGCCCAGGCGGTCGAGCGTGCGCTGGATCACAACCAGGGCGGCAACGTCTTGCCGTTCCGCCTGCCCGCCGGCGCCTGACAGAGTCCGATTGCCGAACCGGAACAGGCACTTCATAGTCGTTCACTGCTGCCGGTTGCGGCGCTCGCTCCCCTGCGTTCATGAGGACTGATCGCGGCGATGACAATCCTGATCGTCGATGACACGCCAACGGTCGCGGCCCTGGTTGCAGGGCTGCTGGCAGCGGCTGGCTTTGGCGAGCCGATCGTCGCCCATGACGCGGTCGAGGCGCTGCGCCTGCTGGGTGTCGAGCCAAAGGGCGAACCGCAGATCACGGTCGATCTGGTGCTGATGGATATCCTGATGCCGGAGATCGACGGCATCGAGGCCTGCAGCCGGCTGAAGGCCGACCCGCGCCTGGCCGATCTGCCGGTCATCATGATTTCGACGCTGAACAATGCCGGCATGCTGAACCGGGCCTTTGCCGCCGGCGCCATCGATTACATCGCGAAGCCCATCCAGGCGGACGAGCTGACGGCGCGGGTCGATGCGGCACTCAGCACGAGGCACGCGCTCGACGGGCGGCTGGTCGAGGCGGCGGCGCCGGTCGATCCGGTGACCGGGCTGCCGAGCACGCCGGTTCTGACTGCGGCGCTCGATGCCGTGCTGCGCGGCGAGCGGGCGGGCGCCCTGGTCCTGATGGCGGTCGAGCGCTGGCCCGGTCCGGCGGCGAGCGACCGGGTGGCGTGCCAGATCGCGGACCGGCTGGCGGCGCTGTTCGGCTCGCTCGGCGACCTGCTGGTGCGGCTCGACGCTGCGCGCTTCGCGTTGCTATGCCGGCCGCGCACCAATGCCGACGAGGCGGCCGAAGGCCTGTGCCGGCACGTTGCCGATCTGGCGATTCCGGGCGCCGACGGAAGACCGCTGTCGGCGGTTGCCGGCATCCTGCGGCTGGAGCGGCTGGCACTCGACATGACCGGGGCCAGGGCTTTGGTGCTTGCGGGCGAAAAACTTGCGGCGGTACAACGGTCCAGTGGTGATCCAACCGCCTAGAGCGCGATTCAGATATGAGGCCCGATCGGCCTCATATCTGAATCGCGCTCTAAATCAAATAGTTAGAGACTGATTCGCCGACCAAATCGAATCGGTTTGATCGGATCAGGCTTAGGGCCCCGGCGTATCACTCCCGTCCGCCGGCAATGCCGTCCGTACATGACCCGTCGCCCGGATTAGATCCGGGCCCTACAAGCGCTAGGACGAAGGAAGTGGTTGCCATGAGCGACGCGCTTTTGGACCGGACGATCCTCGATATTCTCGAACAGAGGCTGGGCCGCGATCGTGTCGCCAAGGTGGTGGCGGCACAATTGTCCCATGGCGCCGAACTGCTGCGCGAGCTGACGGCGCTGGAACAGACGCCCGACCGGGCCCGGATCAGGGCGATCGCCCATCAGATGGCCGGCAGCAGCGGCTCGATCGGCCTGACCAGCCTGGGCGAGACGGCGGCCGATCTCGAAATGCTGATCGGCGACCTGCCCGAGGACGGTATGGGCGCGGCCGTCCGTCGGCTGACCGACCTGATGCGCCTCTCGTTCGCGCGACTGACCGAGGCCTATCCGGAGAGTGCGGTTTAGCTCGCCTGGAGCCGCGCCCAGGCGGCGTGGAGCTGGTCTGCGAGGCTGACCGGATCGAACGGCTTGGCGATCACTTCGATCGCGCCCAGGCTCAGGTAGCGCTGCTGTTCCTGCGGCTGGACCTTCGCGGTCATGAAGATGATCGGGGGTTGGCTGGCGAGCGGCAGGCGGCGGATTTCGGCGAGCGTGGTCGGCCCGTCCATATCAGGCATCATCACGTCCAAGAGGACCATCTGCGGCTTGATCCGGTCGATCAGTTCCAGCGCCTCGCGTCCCGAGGAACAGACGGTCAAGTCGAACTCGCCGATATCGATCAACGCCATCGAGGCGATGGTTTGGACGTCCGGGTCGTCCTCGACGAGCATAATGCGCTTCAGCGGTTCGTTCATACGGTGGCCCCACTGGATAGTTTGGCCAGGCCTGCCGCCTGCCTCTGGGACAATTCCTGCTCGATCAAGCCGGCCAGCTGATCGAGGCTCGCCTGCGACTTTACCAGCACCGCCGCCAATTCGTCGCGCCGATCCGGGTGCGGCTCCTGGGCTGAGAACAAAATAACGGTGGGTCGAGTATCTTCGATCATCGTGTCCAAGGTCGAGAGCAGATCCAGACCCGACCCATCGGGCAGGCCGATGTCCAGGAGAAGGACGTCGAAGCGTTTGCGCGCCAACGCCTGCCGGGCAAGTGCCAAGGTCCCGGCCGAGACCAGCTCGGCATGCGGCCGCAGCGCCTCCGTCACCAGGCTGATGATGTCCGGATCATCCTCGACATGCAGCACGCTCGGGCGGTCGGAAACAAACCCGATCTGATCGAGCGCGGCAATCAGCCGCTTCGGCGCCACCGGCTTGGCAATCCAATCGGCGATGCCCAGCCGCTCGGTGCCGGGATCGGGCCGCCCGGACACGATGATGACCGGCATGGCGGCAGTGGCAGGGTTCGCCTTGATTTCGGCCAGGAGCGAGAGCCCGTCCTGGTCAGGCAGGCCCAGATCGAGCGTCATCGCCACGAACCCGCCGGTGGCGAGCAAGGTCCTGGCTTCGGCCGCACTCCGTGCCCGCGCCGGGTGGTAGCCGGCCTCTTCCAGATGGAGCGTCAGGATCTCGCCGGCGGTCTCGTCGTCTTCGCAGACGATGACGCGGCGCCCGTCGCCCCGGGGCAGCGGGTGTTCGGGTACCAGCGCGATGTGCCGTTCCGGCAGGTCGAACCAGAAGGTCGAGCCTTCACCCACGGTCGAGCTGAACCCGATATGGCCGCCATGGCGTTCGACGATGGACTTCACGATCGACAGGCCCAGGCCGGTGCCGCCCTTCTGCCGGCTGTCGGACGCGTCGGCCTGGGCGAATTTCTGGAAGATCAGCGGCTTGAACTCGTCGGGGATGCCGCGGCCACGGTCTGAGACGGTAACATGCACCATGCCGTCGCGGCGCGTGAGCGCCAGGGTCACGGTACTGCCCGCGGCTGAGAATTTGACCGCGTTCGACAGAAGATTGCCCAGCACCTGCAGCAGCCGGTGCTGGTCGCCCCAAACGACGGCACCCGATGCGGCCGGCGCGACCTCCAGCCCGACGCGGTATTTGTCGGCATAGTCGGCGGTCTCGCGCATGGCGCGCTGCAGCAGCGGGGCGACATCGACCGGCTCGAACTCGAATACCAGATTGCCGGCCTCGATCCGCTCCAGATCCAGGATATCGTTGATCAGCCGCACCAGCCGGTCGCAGTTCGAGCGGGCAATGGCGACGAGCCCCATCGCCTTGTCCGAGATCGAGCCGGCGGTGCCACGCGCCATGAGGGCGAGCGCGCCCGAGATGGAGGTCAGCGGCGTGCGCAGCTCGTGGCTGACGGTCGAGACGAACTCGTTCTTCAGCCGCTCGATCGCCCGCCGTTCGGTGATGTCGCGCACCGAGGCGACCAAAAGGTGCTGTGCGCCCAATGTCGCATCGGTGAAGGCAATTTCCATCGGGAAGCTGCTGCCGTCGGCGCGCAGGCCCTCCATCTCCCGGATGGTGCCGAGAAAATCGCCGGTGCCGTCGGCCAGGTGCCGCGCCAGCGCGCTCTCATGAGCCGAGGCGAAGGGTTCGGCCATCAGCAAGCGGATGTTGCGGCGGATCAGCTCGCCCGGGTGATGGCCGAACAGGGTTTCGGCCGCCTGGTTCATGGTCTCGATCGAGCCCGAGGCGTCGATGGTAATGATGCCGTCGAGCACGCTGTTATAGATCGCGCTCAGCCGTCCTTCGCGTTCGGCCACCCGGCCCGCGGCGGCGAGCCGTTCGGCGACCCGGCTCAACTGCTGGCCGATGAAGCCGGCGATCGCGATGCTTTCGGCATCTTCGGGCAGGGCGCGGTCGGCGAAACATTGCAGAATCAGTTCGGTCCGGCCGCCGACCGTCACCGGAAAGGCCAGCGCTGCGGCGAGGCCGCAATGGGCCGCGACTTCCGTTCTGAGGAACCCGCGGAGCTGGGTGACATCCGTGGCCCAGACCGGGGCGTTGCGGGCCAAAACCATGCCGGGCAGGCCGTCGCCCTTGTGGAACACCAGGCGATGGGTTGCCTCGACGAAGGGCGCATAGCGCTCGGCATCGTCCAGGTGCCAGAGATCGGTGGTGACATAGTCCGTCGTTCCGGGCAAGACCCGGTGGGCATGGCCGACCGGCCAACCCAGATGGCCGCACAGCCGCTCCAGCCCAAAGCGGACGGCATCGTCCAGATCCTCGGCCTCGTTGGCGGCCGTGGCGACTTCCTGCATCAGGTTCTGTGCTGCGGTGCGCCGGGCGATGCGTCCTTCGAGCGAGAGGTTGAGTTCGGCCAGATCACTATGCTGGCTCTCCAGTGTCGTGGTCATGGCCTTGAGCGACCGGGCCAGCGAGGCCACCTCGAAATAGCCCCGTGCGTCGGGCAGCGTGCCGCCGGGCTCGCCCTGGCGCACGCGCTGGGCGGCCCGGCTGAGCGCCACCAGCGGCCGGGCGAGCCAGCCCGCCAGGAACCAGGCGATCAGACTGACCAGCATCGCCGCGACCAGGCCGACCCACAGCACATGGCGCTGGATCTTCTGGGCCTGGGAAAAGGCGATCGCGCGCGGCTGGCGCATCATCACCGACCAATTGAGGCCCGGGAAGTCCAGATAGCCCGTGGTCTTGACCAAGGTCGTGAGATAGGGCTGCTGGTCCGGCCAGACCAAGACATGGCTGGTGGCGACCGCCGTCGGCGCATCGAGCCGCTGCAGCACCAGGGGCTTGTCGAGGAACTCGTCCGGGCCCAGCAGCACCGTCCCATTCTGATCCAGGATCAGCGCCTCGATCCGGTGATCGCCCTCGTCGATCGAGGCCAGCACGCCCGCCCGGATGCGCCTGGCCCATTGCCAGCTGAGATGCGCGCCCAACACCCCGATGATCTGGCCGTCCAAGCCCTTGACCGGCGTCGCCAGATCGACGAACCGCATCGGCTCGCCCGAGGGATTGGGCAGGGCCTTTTCCAAGAGCAGCGCCGAATGAACATCGCCAACGAAGGGCGCCAGACGGCCTTGCTGAAACCAGGGGCGAGCCGAAACCGACTGGCCTTCCAGCACGCCGTTGGCCGAGGTCAGGACCTTGCCTTGCAGGTCGCTGAACCCCAGCCAGGCATAGTCGGGGTATGTCGAGAGCAGGCGATCGAACCATTCGCGGCGGAGCGGCGCGTTGCTTTCGGTGAACAGGGGCGAGAGCGTCGCCGCATTCTTGATGTCGCGGAACCGCTCGAACATGTCGCGGTCGAGCTCGCTGCGGATCTCGGTCGCGGCAGCCTCCAGCCGCAACCGGGCGTCATGCTCGGCCAGCGAACGGGCATTGGCGCCGACCAGCATGGCGACCAGGGTCGTGGTCAGAAACGCCAGACCGCCGAATATCAGGACGATGGTGGTGCGAAGCTTGAGCGGTCTATTCATGGCGCCGGGCGCGGAACTCTCGATTTTCGACAGTTCACCATAAGGTTGAGACGCTTAAGTTTCCATTGGCGATGGTGCTTCAGCGGCCGCGCACGCTGCGTCCGGCGTTTTCGCCGGCGAGCCGGATGAGGGCGCTCATGTCGTCATCCTTGCCCATCTGGTTGCGCCGCTCGAACCCGCAGGTCTCGCAGCGCTGCAGGATCATGATCCGGCCGCGCACCGTCTCATGGCCGATCGGCCGCATGGCGCCGCCGCACTCGGCCGCGCGGTCGCCCGGGTTGACGTCGACATGGCGGCTCCACAGGCAGGCTGGGCAATGGTTGGTGAAGCCATTGCCGCTGACGGCGGTGCCGCAATGGAGGCACTGGAAATCCTCGATGCGGCGCTGGAAACGCTTTTCCATGACGGGGCCCGGGTGAAGGGATGAGACGGGGCCTCGAGGATGACCGAGCGCCGGCGGCAGGGCAAAGCCAATCCGCCGCGCGCTGGGCCGCTATGCACCCCTCGTCAGTTAATTCGGATCGTCGCGGTGCACGTCATGCACGGTCATGCCGATCGCCTCGTGCGGGATCTCCAGCCATTTGCGGTTCTTCAAGGTCCTGCGCGTGTCTTCCAGACCGGCGGTCCAATGTTCGCGCATGGAGGTGCCGGAAAACTCGTAGTCCTTGGCGTGGCCCTCGTATTTCTTCTGCTGGTAGATCAGATGCAGGATGTTGATCTGCGGGATCAGTTCCATCTGGTCCAGCACTTCGCGGTCCTTGTCCGTCATCTTTTCCGGATCGAGCCGCATGAGCGCGTCGCGCAGATGCAGGGTGGCACAATGCAGCTTGCGGAACGTGTCGGTGCTGTTCCGGGTCCGGCTGGAATAGGTGATGTCCTTCTGTCGCGCCAGCACCTCGGCCATCTCGCGCGGCATTTCTCCGCGCGCGCTGAACAGGTCGACCTGGAACACGAGTGAATTCTCCAGCTGGTCGAGTTCCAGCAGATATTGCAGCGGCGTGTTGGAGACGATGCCGCCGTCCCAATAGAACTCATTGTCGACCTTGATCGCCGGGAACGCCGGCGGCAGCGCACCGCTCGCCATGATGTGCTCGGCGCTGAGCGGCTCGATCGCATTGTCGAAATAACGGAAATTGCCGGTGCGGACATTGACCGCGCCGACGCTCAGGCGCCGCGCGCCGCTGTTCAGCAGATCCCAGTCGATCAGCCGGTTGAGCGTCTCGCGCAGCAGCGAGGTATCGTAGAAGCTGGTGGCATCCTCGGCGCCGGCGAGTGCCGCCCAGGCACTGGTGCGGCGCGGCTCGAAGAAGCCGGGCAGGCCCGCCGACATGGTCTTGTAAGCGCTGACCTGGTTGCGCAGCGAGCGGAACATGTCGCCATCGGGCGTATGGTGCCAGATCTTCCGGCTCGACACGGTCTCCCAGAATTCACGGAGCCGGGCGATCTGATTGTCGGGCTCGTTGCCGGCGATGATCGCCGCGTTGATGCCGCCGATCGACACGCCGGACAGCCAGTTGGGCTGGATCCCCGCCTCCGACAAGGCTTCGAACACGCCCGCCTGATAGGCGCCGAGCGCGCCGCCGCCCTGCAGCACCAGGGCGATGCATTGATAGGGCTTCAACAGCTGGGCAATCGTCGGGGTTTCGGACGCGCGGCGCCGGGGGTTTACCAACTTGTCCATGGAGGTCTCGATCCTTCTGCCGACGGTGACCCTCGATATAACCTCGCAAATGTTTCGGTTTCATGTGCGTGGATTTTTACTTTGAATCCGCGGGACGGCTGAAGCTGTAACATATTCTTCTTATGGCGATACTTGACCGCCCGCGCCGCTTGCCTCGATCATCTTGCCGGCCCGTATGTTTTGAGGAGCAGCCGATGGAAAAGCCCGAAAATAATGGCTCCCGCGTTTTCACGAAATCGATCGAAGCCGAATTGGCCGACAGTTTCGATGAAGAGCTGGAGATGGAGCTGGATGACGGGCGGCTGGAACAGCTTCTGGATATTTACAGCGAGAATCCGGAGCGCCCGACCGTCGATCGGCATATCTATTTCAAGGAGCTGTTCCGGCTGCAGCGGGAACTGATCCGGCTGCAGGACTGGATCGTGCACCAAAAGCTGAAGGTGGTCGTGCTGTTCGAGGGGCGCGATGCGGCCGGCAAGGGCGGCGTCATCAAGCGGATCACCCAGCGCCTCAATCCCCGCGTCTGCCGCGTGGCGGCGCTGCCGGCGCCGAGCGAGCGCGAGCGCAGCCAATGGTACTTCCAGCGCTATGTGCCGTATCTGCCGGCCGCCGGCGAGATGGTGCTGTTCGATCGCAGTTGGTACAATCGCGCGGGCGTCGAGCGGGTCATGGGCTTCTGTTCGGAGGCCGACGTCGAGGAATTCTTCCGCTCGGTGCCCGAGTTCGAAAGGATGCTGGTCCGCTCCGGCATCACCCTGATCAAATATTGGTTCTCCATCACCGACGACGAGCAGCATCTGCGCTTCCAGATGCGCATCCATGATCCGATCAAGCAGTGGAAGCTGAGCCCGATGGATCTCGAATCGCGGCGGCGTTGGGAACAATACACCAAGGTGAAGGAGGATATGCTGGAACGCACCCATATCCCCGAAGCGCCCTGGTGGGTCGTCGAGGCGGTCGACAAGAAAAAGGCGCGCCTCAACTGCATCAGCCATCTGCTGACGCAAATTCCGTATCAGGATGTCGAGCACGCGCCGATCACCTTGCCCGACCGCGTGCATAATCCGGACTATCACCGCGCGCCGATCCCGCGCGAGATGTACGTGCCGTCGCTGTTCTGACGCCGCTTGAACGGCGGCCTTACGCCGCTTCGCGGGCGTAAGGCCAATCCGCCGCACGGCGGATCAGGGCTTCGGCATCGATCGGCCGTTGCGGAGCGGCCGGATCTTCCGCAGTCTGGGTGCCAACCAATCAAGAAGCCGCCGGTCTCGCCGATCGGCGGCGGGGAAACGCACCGAGGCATCCGCATCATGGCAACCGATTCTTCCGCCCGTCCGGCCGTCAAACAGGCCGCGGAGCTTCGCTCCGCCCGCTGGTTCGGCCCGGCCGATCTCCGGTCCTTCGGCC
>Ga0302314_10009249_pt1 | contig 17473 bp, 13 predicted proteins | sample III_Palsa_N2_3_FD_200533 | JGI IMG/M metagenome (GOLD analysis project Ga0302314, IMG submission 200533) | Peat permafrost microbial communities from Stordalen Mire near Abisko, Sweden - III_Palsa_N2_3 | ecosystem: Environmental > Terrestrial > Soil > Palsa > Peat permafrost | place: Sweden...
CGCATCGGCATCGAGAGCGCCAAGCGGCTGGCGATCGAGCTGTTCGTCCGCAACCTCACGGACACCCACTACATGAACATCATCTACCCCTCCCCGCTCGCGACCGGGCTTTACGTCGGCTACGTCGGCGACCCGCGCGTCGTCGGGATTCGCATCTCCAAGGGCTTCTGAGCCATGCTAGAAAGAAGGAAGGACCCCATGTCGCTCAAACCCGCAGACCAGACCCGATCCCGCCAGGCCGGGGCGGATGTGGAGCCCACCGAGCCCGGCGCGCTCGAGCCCGTCTACGTCCATGCCGAACGGTTTGCCGCCGGATCGCCCGAAAGCATCGCCTACCTCGACGAGCACGGCTATGTGGTCATCGCCGGCGCCCTGACGAGCGATGAGTGCGCCAAGGCGCTCGATCTGACCTGGGACTATCTTGAGAGCCTCGGCACCGGCGTCGACCGAAACGACTGGAAAACCTGGGACGACGACCGTTGGCCGACCACCGCCCACGGCGGCATCCTGCCAGGCCACGGCATCGGCCACTGCGCCGCGCAATGGTTCATCCGCAGCGCGCCGGCGGTGAAGCAGGCCTTCGCCGCGGTCTGGGACGAGGACGATCTTCTGGTCAGCTTCGACGGCATGGCGCTGTGGCGGCCGTGGACGCTCAACGACGCCTGGAAGACCAACCGCGGCGGATCATGGCTGCACATCGACCAGCACCCGATCACGCGGCCGGGCCGCCAGTGCGTCCAGGGCCTGATCAGCCTCTTGCCCAGTTCGCCTAGCACAGGCGGCAATGTGCTCATCCCGGGCTCGCACAAGGCGTTCGAGACGATCCCGGATATGTATCCGGAACGTTTGGGCCGCCTGCCGCTGGACCTGGACCACTTCCGCTTTCCCTCAGACGATCCGCTGTTGGCCGGCACGCCGCCGATCATGTGCCATCTGGAAGCCGGCGACCTGCTGCTCTGGGATTCCCGCACCATCCACTGCAGCAGCGGCAGCCTCGAGCCGCCCGAACCCAAGGCCGAGCTCATGCGCGCCGTGAGCCTGGTCTGTATGATGCCCCGCCGCCTCACGCCGGCCTCGGTGCTGGAAGAGCGCAAACGGGCGGTCGAGGGGGTCATTTCCACGACCAACTGGACCGACCGATTCATCAACGCCGACCGGTTTCAGCCCATACTCGCCGCGGTGAATCCGGAACGTTTTCGCCGGCCGCCGCCGCCGGTGCTGAATGCCGCGCAGAAAAAGATGGTCGGTTACTGAGGCGGGCCAGCTCGATCCGCTGGCTCGTTGCCTACCTGAAGGAAAAGCTCGGTCGGGCGCGCGCTGGCGCCCGACCGAGAGTTACGCGCCGGCTGGGAGGATAGCCGGTGCAATCCCCAGGCAGGGATCTGGTGAAAGGCGATGTCGGGTCCGGGGCTGGCGCGCCATCAGAGGTCCAGCAGGGCCGGATCGCCGCCCTGGGCGGCGATGTTGACGCTGACGGCGCGCTCGACGGCGAAGCGGCTGAGCGCCAGCGGGCCGCCGGCCTTGGGGCCGGTGCCTGACAGTCCGAGGCCGCCGAACGGCTGGACGCCGACCACCGCGCCGATCATCGAGCGGTTGACATAGGTATTGCCGGCGGGAACCAGGTCCTGCACCTGCCTGGCGAAGGCCTCGATGCGGCTGTGAACGCCCAGGGTCAGACCATAGCCTTTCGCGGCCAGGGCCCTGGCTACGCGCTCCAGGTCGCCCGAGCCGTAGCGTACGACATGCAGGATCGGGCCGAAGACCTCCGCGTCGGGGAGTTCGGAGCGCGGGATCTCGGCCAGCACCGGCCCGAAATAGAACCCCTCGCCGGTCGGCGTCGGCAGTTGTTTGATCACCCGGCCGGCGGCGCGGAGCTTGTCGCGGTGCGCCACCAACGCCGCCTTGGCCTCGGCGTCGATCACCGGCCCTATGTCGACGGACGGCGATGACGAGTCCCCGACGTTGAGGGTATCCATCGCGCCGGCGATCCGATGGATCAGGCTGTCGGCGATCGCCTCGGGCACGAACAGTAGGCGCAAGGCCGAGCAGCGCTGACCCGCCGAGCCGAAGGCCGAGGTCACGACGTCATCGATCACCTGTTCAACCTGGGCAGTGGTGTCGACGAACATGCCGTTCAGGCCGCCGGTCTCGGCGATCAGCGGAATGATCGGCCCCGGCCGGCCGGCCAGCAGGCTGTTGATGCGCCGCGCCGTCGCGGTGCCGCCGGTGAAGGCCACGCCGGTGCAATCCTGGTGCAGCACCAGCCGTTCGCCCACCGTGCCGCCCTCGCCCGGCGCCAGGGTCAGCAGCGCCGGCGGCAGACCGGCGACGCGAAAGAGGCGGACGGCTTCGCGGGCAATCAGCGGCGTCTGTTCGGCGGGCTTGGCGATCACCGCATTGCCGGCGGCCAGCGCCGCGGCGATCTGGCCGGTGAAGATGGCCAGCGGGAAGTTCCAGGGGCTGATGCAGACGAAGACGCCGCGGCCGCGCAGCCCCCAGCTGTTGCGCTCGCCGGTGGGGCCGGCCAGCGCCGTCGGCGCCCCGAACTGCCGCCGCGCCAGCACTGCATAATAGCGGCAGAAATCGGCGGCCTCGCGCACCTCGGCTATGGCGTCGGCGTAGGCCTTGCCCGCCTCGAGCACGCAAAGTGCGATCAGGGTCTCGCGATTGGCCTCCAGGGCGTCGGCCATGGCGCCTAGCACTTCGGCCCGCGCCTCGCCGCCCACCGCGTCCCATGAGGGTTGGGCGAGCTTGGCGCGGGCGAAAGCTGCGTCGATCTCCGCCCCTTCGATGTCGGGGACAAAGCCGAGCGTACGGTTGGGATGGGCGGGCTGAACGATGGCGCGGCCATCGCCAGGGCGCGGCTCGAACCCCTCGACCGTCCGGACCAGGCGGTCACGTTCGCTTTCGATACTGAGGTCGACCCCGCTGGAATTGCGTCGGTCGCCATAAAGGTCCGCCGGCAAGGGCAGCCTTGGATGCCGGCCGGGCCCGACGACCTCGATGACCGCGATCGGATCGACCACCACCTCGCTGGGCGGCGTCGCCTCGTCGAGCAGGCGGTGCACGAAGCTGGTATTGGCGCCGTTCTCGAGCAACCGCCGCACCAGATAGGGCAGCAAGTCCTCATGCGCGCCGATCGGGGCATAGGCGCGGACGGTCAGCGGGCCAAAGGATTGCGCCGCCGCCCGGAACAGATCCTCGCCCATCCCATGCAGACGCTGGTACTCGACCGCGACCCCGGCGCGCTCGGCCATCAGCCGCACCGCCGCCAGGGTGTGGGCGTTGTGGGTGGCGAACTGGCCGTAGAGATCGGGCCCGGTAGCGATCAGCCTCGCCGCGCAAACCAGGTAGGAAAGATCGGTCGCGGCCTTGGTCGTATAGACCGGGTAGTCGGGCCGCCCCTCGACCTGGGCATGCTTGATCTCTGAGTCCCAATAGGCGCCCTTGACCAGCCGCACCATCAGCCGCCGGCCGCTGTCCCGCGCCAGGGCGGCGACCTGGTCGATCACCATCGGGCTGCGTTTCTGATAGGCCTGGACAGCCACGCCCAACCCGCGCCAGGCGCCGAGCGAAGGCTCATGCGCCAGCCGGTCCAGCAGCTTCAGCGACAGCACCAGCCGGTCGGCCTCCTCGGCGTCGAGGGTGAGGTTGAGGTCCGCCCCGGCCGCCAGGCGCGCCAGCCTGAGGATGCGCGGATAGAGCTCAGACCAGACGCGGGCCTCCTGCAGCGGGGCGTAGCGCGGCGACAGGGCCGACAGCTTGATCGAAATGCCATGGCCGCGCTCGGGGCCAGCGTCACCGTCGCGAGCGGCGGCGATGGCCTGGATGGCCGAGGCATAGGCCGCCTCGTAGCGGACGGCGTCCTCGACGGTGCGGGCGCCCTCGCCCAGCATGTCGAACGAGCAGAGGAACCCCTCGCGCCCGGCGCGCTGCAGGCCCGCTTCGATGGTGCGGCCGAGCACGAACTGCTCGCCCATCAGGCGCACGGCCTGGGTGACAGCGGCGCGGATCACCGGCTCGCCGGCCCGGCCGGCCAGACGGTGCAGCAGGCCGGGAAGGTCCTTGGCGGTTTCCGGATCGATATCCACCAGCCTGCCGGTCAGCATCAGGCCCCAGGTCGCGGCGTTGACGAACAGGCTCGGCGAGCGGCCCAGATGCCGGGCCCATTCGCCGCCGCTGACCGCCTCGGCGATCAGGGCGTCGCGGCTGGCGTCGTCGGGCGTGCGCAGCAACGCCTCGGCCAGGCACATCAGCGCCAGGCCCTCGGGCGTGCTGAGCGAGAACTGCTGCAGAAAGCTCTCGACACCGTGGCGGCTCGCGCCCTTGCGGGCGATTTGTACGAGCGCCTCAGCCTCGGCACGGACCTCGGCCCGCTCGCGCGGGTCCAGCACGCGCCGCTGCATCAGGTCGGCGACCGCCTCGGCCTCGGGGCGATATTTGTCGTCGTCGAGCCCGTCCCAGTTCATCCGCGGATAGGACCCGGCTCTGCCAGCACGGTCTTGCGTTCGGCGCGGGCCTCGCCCTTGCCGGGCCGGCCCCGGCCAATACGGTCGCGCGCCATCCGGTCGGCGACAGCAGCGGGCGAAAGGCACGAGCGCTCTGCCGTTTTCAGGATACCGACCAGGCGGCCTGGGATAGCCGCGACCTTTTCCGCGACTTGCGCGACCGGATCGCCGGCGCCCTCGCCATGAACGGCGATGATGCCGCCGGCATTGACCACATAGTCGGGGCAATAGAGCTTGCCGCGCCGGCAAAGCGCCTCCCCGATCGTCGCATTGGCCAGCTGGTTGTTGGCCGCGCCGCAGATGATCGCCGGGCCGATTTCGCCGATGGTCATGGCGTTCAGGCCTGCGCCCAGGGCGCAAGGCGCGAAGACGTCGGCGTCGAGGCGATGGATATCCTTCGGATCGGCGACATAGGCGCTGGTGCGCTCGGCGACCGCCTGGGCCCGCGTTGCATCGACATCGGCCAGGGTGACCTCGGCCCCAGCCTCGACAAGCCTTCGGCACAGATCCGCACCCACGGCGCCGACGCCTTGCACGGTGACCTTGGCGCCGTTCAGGGGACGGCCCAGCCGCCACTTCATGGCCGCCTGGATGGACAGAAAGACCCCCAGCGCCGTCCAGGGCGACGGATCGCCGCCGGCCTGGCCGCCCTTGGGGGGCAGGCCGCCGACATGGCGGGTCTGGGTCGCGACGATCTGCATGTCGGCGACGTTGGAGCCGACATCTTCGGCCGTGATGTAGCGACCGCCAAAGCTCTCGACCGCCCGGCCAAAGGCCGCAAATAGCGCGCGCCGATCGAAGCCGCCGGCCGGCGGGATGATCACCGCCTTGCCGCCGCCGAAGGGCAGATCGGCCAGGGCGTTCTTGTAGCTCATGCCGCGCGAGAGGCGCAGGGCGTCGGTCAGGGCCGGCGCGAGCTGCGGATAGGCCCAGACGCGGCATCCGCCGGCGGCGGGTCCGCGCCAGGTCGAGTGCACGGCGATGATGGCGCGCGCGCCCAGTTCGTCGAATTCGAAGACGCGCACATCCTCGTGCGCATCGAAGTCCGGTATATCGCTGACGTCCACGCCGCGGGTTTCCTCAGGTTTTGCGAAATCCGGCGGGCGGCTTGTTCTGGCTCCGCTCGGCCGGCTCGCGGGACGAAGTTTCGCCCCTTCACATAGACGGGATACCGGATTAGCTGCCGACGATGTGACGGAGTTTCAGGAAAATGCCGTCGAAACGATTGGGGAAAACCAAATGACCGAACTCGATGAAACCGATCGGCGGCTGCTCAAGGTGCTGCAGTCCGATGGGCGCATCACCCATCAGGAGCTTGGCGAGCGAATCCACCTGTCCCGCGCCGCTTGCGCCGAGCGCGTCAAGCGGCTGCGGGATCATGGCGTGATCACCGGCTATACGGTGCTGTTGGAGCCGGCCGAGGTCGGCCTGCCGTTGCTGATCTTCGTCGAGGTCTCGCTCGATCGCACCACCAACGCCTCGATCGGCGATTTCGCCGCGGCGGTGCGCAAAACCCCGGAGATTCTGGAATGCCATATGGTTGCTGGCGGTTTCGACTACCTCATCAAGGCGCGGGTCAAGGACATCGCCGCCTATCGCAGCCTGTTGGGCGAAACCGTGATGCAGATGCCCGGCGTCAGGGAGACGCGCACCTACGCCGTGCTTGAGGAGGTGAAGAGCACGGTCGATCTTCCGCTCTGAACCGCCCTGCGATCGTCTGCTAGACATCACCGGGCCGCCATCACGGCCACCCGCATCGTGAGCCCCATGACCCAGCCGACCGCCGCCCAACTTCTCGTCCGTGGCCTGGTCGCGCAGGGTGTGACCCACGTGTTCTGCGTCCCCGGCGAGAGCTATCTGGCGGTGCTGGACGCGCTGGCGGACGTGCGCGAGACCGTCGCCGTCGTCGCCTGCCGGCACGAGGCGGGCGCGGCGAACATGGCGGTGGCGCACGGCAAGCTGACCGGTCGGCCGGGCGTCTGCATGGTGACGCGCGGCCCCGGCGCGACCCACGCCAGCATCGGCGTGCATACGGCCAGGCAGGACTCGGTCCCGATGATCCTGTTCGTCGGCCAGGTCGCCAGGACGGACCGTGGCCGCGAGGCGTTCCAGGAGCTCGACTACGCCGCCGTCTTCGGCACGATGGCCAAGCTGGCGCTGGAGATCGACGCGCCGGACCGCGTCCCCGAGATTGTCGCCCGCGCCTTCGCGACGGCCGTCAACGGCCGCGCCGGCCCGGTCGTCGTAGCCCTGCCCGAGGACATGCTGACGGCGCCGACCTCGGCCGCCCCCTCCCCGCCGGCGCCGCGGCCCCAATCGGCGCCCAGTCCGGCCTTCCTCAACGACTTGGCGAGCCGGCTTGCGCGATCGGAGCGCCCGTTGCTGATCCTGGGCGGCACGGGCTGGTCGGCCGAGCCGCTGGCGCGCCTGGCCGAATGGGCGCGCGGGGCACAGCTGCCGATCGCCCTGTCCTTTCGGCGCAAAGACCTCATCGACAACGACCACCCCTGTTACGCCGGCGATCTAGGGCTGGGCCCCAACCCGCTGCTCATCGAGCGCGTACGCCGCGCCGACCTGGTGATCGCACTCGGCGCCCGCCTCGGCGAAAACCCGACCCAGGGCTACACGCTGTTCACGCGCGAGGAGACCGCCGAAAAGCTTGTGCACATCCATCCTGACCCCGAAGAGCTGGGCCGCGTCTGGCCGGCCTCGCTGTCGGCCGCGTGCGACAACGCCGTCGCCGCCGCACTGATCGGGGAGATCAAGATCGACTTGCCCGACTGGTCGGACTGGCGCGCAGACGCGCGGGCCGAACAGGACGCCTTTTCAAAGCCGATCGAGGTCGGCGGTCGCGTGAATCTGTCGGAGGTCTTTCATCACCTGAACGACGTGCTGCCCGATGACGCCATCGTCTGCAACGGGGCGGGTAACTATGCTTCCTGGCTGCATCGCTTCTACCGGCACCAGCGCCTCGGGACCCAGATCGCCCCGACCAGCGGCGCCATGGGCTTCGGTGCGCCCGCCGCCGTCGGGGCCAAGCTCGTCTGTCCGGACCGGGAGGTGATCGCGGTCTCCGGCGACGGCTGTTTCCTGATGACCGGCCAGGAGCTGGCCACCGCCGTCCAGTACGACGCCCGCGTGGTCTTCCTGGTCGTGGACAACGGCTCCTTTGGCACCATCCGCATGCACCAGGAGCGCGAATACCCCCAGCGCGTCATCGCCACCGACCTGAAGAACCCCGACTTCGTCCTCTACGCCCAGTCCTTCGGCGCCTGGGCCACGCGCGTGACGGCGACCGAGGACTTCCCCGCCGCGCTACGCCAAGCGCGGGCCGCCGGCCGCCCGGCGCTCATCCATCTGATCACCGACGTGGACGACATCGCCCCGGGACGCCGGCTCTCGCGTCCTTAGGTTTTGATGAAGTCGACAAAGGCGCGCAGTGGCGCGGGCAGATGGCGGCGGCCGGGATAGTAGAGAAAGGGGCCCGAAAAGCGCTCCGACCACGGCTCCAGCACTGGCTCGAGCGCGCCGCTTTCCAGCTCGCGGCGAATCCAGCCCTCGAAGACCTGGATGACGCCCAGCCCGGCGACGGCCGCGGCGACCAAGAGGTCCGCCGCCCCGCCCAAGCGCACCAATAGCGGTCCGGTGGGATCGACCCGGACGGTTTCCCCATCGCGTTCATAGTCCCAGCTCGGCATGGCGCCGCTGGCGAACTGGCCGCGCAGGCAGGCGTGGTTCAACAGATCGCGGGGATGTTCCGGCCGGCCGTGAGCGTCGAGATAGGCCGGTGACGCGGCGGTGACGAAACGCTGGACGCGCGGGCCGATCGGGATCGCGATCATGTCCTGCTCGAGCCGTTCGTCGTAGCGGATCCCGGCATCGCAGCCGCTGGCCAGGACGTCGACGAAACTGTCCTCGACGATGATCTCCAGCCGGATGTCCGGATAGGCCTTCAGGAACGCCGGCACGATGGACGGCAGGACGAGGCGCGAGACGGCGCCAGGCACATTCAGCTTCAGTGTTCCCACCGGCCGGTCGCGGAAGGCGTTCACCACATCGGTCGCCGCCTCGATCTCGCCCAGCGCCGGGGCCAGCCGCTCGTACAGGCGCGCGCCCGCCTCGGTCGGCGCGATGCTGCGCGTGGAGCGGTTGAGCAGCCGAACCCCCAGCCTCGCCTCAAGCCGGCGAACCGCCTCGCTCAGACTGGAGGCCGAGGCGGCGCCGACCCGCGCCGCGTCGCGAAATCCGCCGGCCCTGACCACGGCCACGAAGGCCGAGAGGTCGTTCAGTTCCGCCGCCATTGTTCGTAATCCCGAACGGCCCGTGCCAATTATAGGGGATTATCACGCAACGCGGCCGAGCGCATATTGCGGCTGTTCCAGTTTCGGAGACCCGCCATGACCACGACCACCTTTCCGCTCGGCGACCGCACCGTCAAACGCGTCGGCTATGGCGCCATGCAGCTCGCCGGTCCCGGCGTGTTCGGGCCGCCGAAGGATCACGGCACCGCCGTCGCCGTGCTGCGCGAGGCGGTGGCCAGCGGCGTCGACCACATCGACACCAGCGACTTCTACGGCCCGCACGTCACCAACCTGCTGATCCGTGAGGCGCTCAGCCCCTACCCGAAGGACCTGATGATCGTGACCAAGGTCGGCGCGGTGCGCGGCGCCGACGCGTCGTGGAACCCGGCGCTGAAGCCGGCCGAGCTCACCAGCGCGGTGCATGACAACCTGCGCAACCTCGGCGTCGACGCCCTCGACGTGGTCAATCTGCGCGTCGGCGGCATCCACGGTCCGGCCGAGGATTCGATCGAGGAGCAGCTGACCACACTCGCCGAACTGCAGCAAAAAGGCCTGATCCGTCACCTCGGTCTGAGCAATGTCTCGATGGCTCAGTTCAACGAGGCGCGCGGCATCGGCAAGATCGTCTGTGTACAGAACGCCTACAACCTGGCCCATCGCGGCGACGACGCCATGATCGATGCACTGGCCGCCGAGGGCGTCGCCTATGTGCCCTTCTTCCCGCTCGGCGGATTCATGCCGCTGCAATCGGCGACCCTGTCCGATGTCGCGACCAGACTCAATGTCACCCCGATGCAGGTGGCGCTGGCCTGGCTGCTGCATCGCTCGCCGAACATCCTTCTGATCCCCGGCACCTCGTCCCTCGGCCACCTGCGCGAGAACCTGGAGGCCGGCGAGATCGCGCTGTCCGGCGCCTTGCTCGCCGAACTGGACGCCGTCGGCGCGAAACAGCCGGCGACAGCAGGCAGCGGCCACTAAAGCCCTCCAGCGGCAGCGCACCGCGCTTGCCGATTGCACATTGCGTCGGCCGGGACGCCTGCGGCGCGGGCGCCAGGGGTCTTTCAGCCCCGTCGCGCCCGGCGTGCGTCGACGCGGGTGACGGCGCGGCGACAGATCGGGTCTCAAAAGGATCCCGACCTTGCGCTCAAGCCGACGACAGTTCCTCGGGCAAGTCGCCGCGTTCGGCGGCTCGGGCGCGGTCTATGCTGTCATGCAGACGCTGGGGCTGCTTGCCCCGGACGTTGCCGCCGCCCGGCCGGTGCTGGCGCCGGACGCGGGCCGCGGGGCGCGGGTCGTCGTCCTGGGCGCCGGCATCGCCGGCCTGGTCACCGCCTATAATCTAGAGCGGGCCGGTTTCGATGTGACGGTGCTGGAGGCGCGCGACCGGGTCGGCGGGCGCAACTGGAGCATCCGGGGCGGGACCAGGGTCGAGATGCTGGGCGAGGCCGACCAGACGGCGGCCTTCGCCGACGGCCTCTATTTCAACGCCGGCCCGGCCCGCATCCCTAGCCATCACCAGGGCTTGATCGGATATTGCCGCGAGTTGGGTGTGCCTCTGGAGGTCGAGGTCAATTCCAACCGCAGCGCCTTTATCGCCGACAGCCGCGACCTGACCGCCCCGCCGATCCAGCTGCGCCGGGCGGTCAACGACACGCGCGGGCATTTGTCCGAACTGCTGGCCAAGGCGATCGACAAGGGCGCGCTGGACGACGAGCTTTCGCCCGAGGACAAGGCGAAACTCGGCCCGTTCCTGAAGGCCTATGGCGATCTCGACGACAAGATGCGCTTTACCGGCACCGAGCGGTCCGGCCTGGCGGTCCAGCCCGGCGCCTTCGACCAGTTCAGCCAGGGCCTTGCGCCCATGCCGCTGGGCCAGCTGCTGGCCAACAACCAGCTGCCGTCGATCCTGTTCGAGGACAATCTCGACATGCAGGCGACGATGTTCCAGCCGGTCGGAGGCATGGATCGCATCCCCTACGGCTTCAAGCGCGCGACCAAGAGCCCGATCGTCCAGAACGCCGAGGTGCGCTCGATCCGCACCGAGGGCGATGTGGTTACCGTCGCCTATCGGGACACGAAGACCGGCGCCACGGCCGCGGTGAAGGCTGACTATGCGGTGGTGACCATCCCGCTGGTCGTCCTGGCCAAGGTCGACACGGACTTCGCGTCCGATGTCACGGCTGCCATCGCCAGCGTGGTCTATGATCACTCCAACAAGATCGCCTTTACGGGGCCACGGTTCTGGGAGCGTGACCAGGTCTATGGCGGCCTGTCCTTCGCCGGCGGTGAGACCGGCGTGGTCTGGTACCCGAGCTATGGGATGCACACGGACACTGGCCTCTTGCTCGCCTCCTACGTCTCCGGCGAGGCGGCCGCTGCAGCCGCGAAACGGCCCCTGGGCGAGCAGATGGCCAATGCGCGGGCGGTGGTCGAGCGGTTGCACCCCGGCCATGGCGCGGACCTGTCCAATGGGGTGGTGGTCAACTGGGAAAAGATCCCCTTCAACCTCGGCCCGTGGCCGAACTGGAAGGCCTCGGGCGGCGACGAGAACGGCCACAACAACGCCCCGGCCTACCGGCTGCTCAACCAGCCGCACGGGCGTATCTATTTCTCCGGCGCGCACCTCAGCCAGACCCCGACCTGGCAGGAAGGCGCGGTCAACGCCGCCCACCGGACCATCAGGCTGTTGGCGCAGAGGGTGGCGGCTTAGCTGCCTATTTCGGCGGCCGCGCGGCGGTGACCTCGATCTCCATGGACGGCCCCGGCGCGGCCAGGCCGGCGACCTGGACCGTCGAGCGGGCCGGCTTATTTGGTTGGTCAGGAGTGCCGAAGAACTGTTTGTAGCCGGCCATCATGCCGGCGAAGTCCATGCGGCCGTCCTTGGCCGGATCCCCGACCATGTAGATGCGCATCATCACCACATCGCCGAGGGTCAGGCCCTTTTCGGTCAGCATCGCCTGCATGTGCTTGAAGAGGTTCACCGTCTGGGTGGTGGTGTCGCCATAGGCCGCCGGCGTGCCCGGCGGCGCATTCGGGTCAGCGACCGGCGGCAGCATGCCGGAGAGGTAGACAATGTCGGAGCCGGCCGGGACCTCGACGCTGGCGGCGATCGGCGCGGTCGGGGCGCCGGTGCGCACGATGGCCGGCGCGGCCTGGGCGACGGTCGCGGCCCCAAGGAGCAACGCCAGGAGAGTCAGGGCCTTGCTGGTCATTGCGCGTCCTCGCGTGATCGTTCCGGCGAGTTCGCGGACACCGGTCGCTTTGCGCAAGCGCATAGACGCACTCCACAAGCAGCCGGACGCCGATTGGCGACTTAACAGGCGCCTAGGCGTTGACGTCCACGACCACCCGCCCGCGCACCTTGCCCTCGAGGATGGCCTCGCCCAGCCTGGGCAGGTCGCCCAGCACCGCGCGCTCGGTCATCGTATCGAGCAGGCCGAGGTCGAGCTCCGTGGCCAGGCGCGACCAGGCCTCGACGCGGCGCGGCGTCGGGCACATCACGGAATCGATGCCGGCCAGGGTCACGCCGCGCAGGATGAAGGGCGCCACCGACCCCGGCAGGTCCATGCCCTGGGCGAGGCCGCAGGCGGCAACCGCGCCGCCATAGCGAATCTGCGCCAATACGTTGGCCAGGGTGTGGCTGCCGACCACGTCCACCGCGCCCGCCCAGCGCTCGCGCGCCATGGGACGGCCGGGCGCGGAGAGTTCGGCCCGGTCGATGATCTCGGCCGCGCCGAGGCCGGTCAGATAGTCACTCTCCGCCGCCTTGCGCCCGGTGAAGGCGACGACGCGATAGCCGAGCCTGGACAGTAACGCGATAGCGACGCTGCCCACGCCGCCAGCCGCGCCGGTGACCACCACATCGCCCTTGTCCGACGTCACGCCCTGGCGCTCCAGGCCCATGACGCAGAGCATGGCGGTATAGCCGGCGGTGCCGATGGCCATGGCGTGGGCGGTCGAGATGGCCTCCGGCAGCTTGACCAGCCAGTCACCCTTGACCCGCGCCTTCTGGGCATAGCCGCCGTGGTGGCTCTCGCCGACGCCCCAGCCGTTCAGCACCACGCGGTCGCCCGGCTTGAAGCCGCCATGGGTGGATTTTTCCACCACCCCGGCGAAGTCGATCCCGGGCGTCAGCGGCCAGACCCGCACCACCGGCGACTTGCCGGTCAGGGCCAGGCCGTCCTTGTAGTTGATGGTGGAATAGTCGATCCGCACATCGACATCGCCGTCCATCAGGTCGGCGTCGGTCAGGTCGACGAAGCGGGTTTCCTGGCCGGTCTCGGTCTTGAAAAGGCGGATCGCGCGGAAGGTCTCGGTCATGCTCAGCTCGCCTTTTCCTTTGTCGTGGGTGTCAGCCCGAACCGCTCGCCGCGCTTGCCCTTCACGGCCAGGTCGACGGTGAGCAGCCGACGCTCGCCCTCCATCCGCATGGTCGAGCCGGGCATGTACATCATGGCCTGGTAGTCGCCGAGGCTATCCTCGACGGCGTTGGTGAAGCCTTGGGCGTCCTGCGCCTTGTTCATCTGAATCTTGGCCATGCGCAGGGCCTCGGGGCTGTTTTCCGCCACCCGCCTTGCATAGGCGAATGTCTCGCGCTCGAGGTCGGCCAGCGGCACGACCCGGTTGACCAGGCCGTATTTCGCCGCCTCGTCGGCGCTGATGAAGCGGCTCTCGAACACCAGCTCCTTGGCACGGCGCACGCCGATGTCCCAGGGGATGGAATTGTATTCGACGAACCCACCGAGGAACTCGGCGCTATCGGCGGCGAACACCACATCCATGGCCGCGGCGAGCATCCAGCCGGCATAGATGCAATAGCCCTCGACCATAGCGATGGTCGGCTTGGGGAAGTTACGCCAAGCGACCAGCAGATCGAGATTGTAGCGCTTGAACTGGTCGTAGCGCTCGATGCCCGGCTGGGCGCCGAGGCCTTCGCGATACTCGGTCGCCTCTGGCGTGCCCAGGTCGTGGCCGGTTGAGAAGACCCCGCCGGCGCCGCGGATGACCACCACCCGCACATCGGTGTCCGCTTTGGCGAGACCGAAAGCCTGGTCGATCTCGTCCAGCATTCTGTAACCCTGGGCGTTGCGATAGGCCGGCCGGTTCAGGGTGATGACGCCGAGCGGGCCGTCGATGGCGTAGATGATGTCCTTGAAGTCCAACGCGTATCCTCCGGCCGCTTTTCGCCCGCACGATAGGCAGGCGGCCGGGTGAAGGCCAGCGCGAGGCTCGGGCGCCGCAACGTCATGCAGCGCAAAGCCTTGAACCGGCCGCCGTCATGTTGGACTTTGGCTGCAAAGCGTCGCTCGCGGGGGCGGCCATAAGAGGAACGATCAGGAAGATGCTTTCGAATTTCGGAGACATTCTCGACGCCGTCGCGCTTGGCGTGGCGCCCGAGGCGCCGGCCTTCATCCATGGCGACCGGGTGATCAGCTGGGGCGAGGCCATCCAGGCCACCAACAACATGGCGCGCGGCCTGATCGCGCGTGGGGCCCAGCCCGGCGACAAGATCGCCATGTATATGCGCAACCGGCCGGAATATCTGATGGCGCTGGCCGCCGGCTGGAAGGCGCGGCTGACCCACGTCAACGTCAACTATCGCTACACGCCCGAAGAGGTCTGGTACATTTTCGACAATTCCGACGCCCAGACGGTGGTCTATTCGTCGGAATTCCGCGACGCGATCACCGAGATCCGCCCTCGCCTGCCGAAGGTGAAAAACTGGATCGAGGTCAGCCCGGACGGCAAGGTCGCCCCCTTCGCCGAGCGGTTTGAGGACCTGTCCACCGAGGGCAATGGCGGGCCGCTGGATATCCAGCGCTCGGGCGAGGACCAGTTCTTCATCTATACCGGCGGCACCACCGGCATGCCCAAGGGCGTGATGTGGGCGCACGGCGACCTGCGCGAGATCACCACGGCCCAGGCCCGCCGCATGGGCATGCCAGTGCCGGAAAACGCCGCCGAGATGGCCGAGATGATCCGTAAGGCCGGGCCGGGCGGGCGCATCCTGCCGGCGCCGCCGCTGATGCACGGCACGGGCCTGCTCACCTCCATGGGCACGATGATGGCCGGCGGCTGCGTCATTCTGTTGGAAAGCGGGGCCTTCGACGCCGAAGAGCTGCTGCGCGCCATCGACGCGCACAAGCCGCAAACCCTGGTGATCGTCGGCGATTCCTTCGGCAAGCCGATCCTGAACGCGCTGAACGCGGCGCCGGGCAAGTACGACGTGTCCTCGATCGCGGTGATCGTCTCCTCGGGCGTGATGTGGAGCCTGGAGGTCAAAAACGGGCTTTTGGAACACATGCCGGGCGCGATCCTGTCCGACGGCTTCTCCTCCTCCGAGGCGCTGGGCATGGGTCAGTCGATGATGGCCAAGGGCGGCGAGGTGCAGACCGCCAAATTCGTTCTCGGCGAGCGCTGCAAGGTGTTCGACGAGAACGATAATATCGTCGAGCCCGGCTCGGGCATCCCCGGCATGGTGGCGATCGGCCCGCCCAATCCGGTCGGCTACTACAAGGATGATGAAAAGACCGCCCGCACCTTCCGCACCATCGATGGCGTGCGCTACTCCATCCCCGGCGACTGGTGCATCGTAGAGACCGATGGAACCCTGACCCTGCTCGGTCGCGGCAGCGCTTGCATCAACACCGCCGGCGAAAAGGTCTTCCCCGAAGAGGTGGAAGAGGCGCTGAAGACCCACGATTCCATCGAGGACGCCCTGGTGGTCGGCCTGCCCGACGAGAAGTGGGGCCAGGCAGTGACCGGCGTGGTGCGGCTCTCCGAAGGCCACAGCCTCGACGAGGACGCCCTGCGCGCCCATGTGCGCAAGCACCTGGCCGGCTATAAGACGCCCAAGCGGATTTTCGCCACCACCCAGTCGATCCGGGCCGCCAACGGCAAGGCCGACTATCCGACCGCCAAGTCGCTGGCGGAAACCGCCTTGGCCGGCGCCGACTAGAGGACAAAAAAACCCATGGCGTCGAGCGGAAGTCCGACCTCCGCTCGAGACGCCTTCTCGACCCGCCTGGTCTTCCTGATCGTCGGCTTCGGCACGGCGGCCTGGGCGCCGCTGGTGCCGTTCGTGAAGGCGCGCACCGGGATCGACGAAGGCGTGCTAGGGCTGCTGTTGCTCTGCCTCGGCGGCGGCTCGATCGTGACCATGCCGCTGGCCGGCGCGCTCACCTCACGGTTCGGATGCCGGCGGGTGATCGTTGCGGCCTCGCTCGGGCTCTGCCTCAGCCTGCCCGTGCTGGCCTGGGCGTCCAGCCTGCCGCTGCTCGGGGTGACGTTGGCGGTTTTCGGCGGGGCGGTGGGCGCGATCGACGTCGCCGCGAACATTCAGGCCATCATTGTCGAGCGCCAGACCGGTCAGTCGTTGATGTCGGGCTTCCATGGCTTTTACAGCCTTGGCGGCATCGCTGGCGCGGTCGGGATGACCGGCTTCCTCGGCGCCGGCGCTTCGCCCGTGGTGGCGGCGATCGTCGTCGTCGCCCTGTGCCTGGTGACCCTCGCCATCGCCGCCCCGCACCTGTTGCCCTATGGCAGCCAGTCGGAAGGACCCGCCTTCGCCTTCCCACGCGGCGTAGTCTGGTTCCTCGGCATCCTCTGCTTCATCCTTTTTCTGACCGAGGGCTCTGTGCTCGACTGGAGCGCGGTCTTCCTTTCCTCGGTGCGCGGCATGGCCAAATCCTATGCCGGCCTGGGCTACGCCGCTTTCGCCCTGACCATGACTGTCGGCAGGCTGACCGGCGACCGGATCGTGCAGCGGTTCGGCGGCGCCAACATCATCCTGTTCGGCGGCCTTTGCGCGGCTGCTGGCTTCGCCCTGGCGACCCTGGTTGGGTCCTGGCCCGTGGCCTTGGTCGGCTACGCCCTGGTCGGCGCCGGCTGCTCCAACATCGTACCGGTGCTGTTCAGCGGCATCGGCCGCCAGACCGACATGCCGGAGAGCGTCGCAGTGCCCGCGATCACCACGCTCGGCTATGCCGGCATCCTGATCGGCCCGGCCGCCATCGGCTTCGTGGCCCACGCCGCCAGTCTGCCGGTCGCGTTCATGATCCTGGTGGTCATGCTCATCGGCGTCGCCGCCAGCGGCCGGCTGCTAAAGCTCTAATCAGCGCTTCACGGCTTTCCGGACGGATGTCGAGCGGTCTCAGAAAAGCCCTCCCCCTCGATGGCCCTCGATGGGGGAGGGTTGGGTGGGGGTGTGGCCGCTGAGTCCGGGTGAAGGACACAAGTGGGCTCCGAGCCCAAGAGCGCTTACCCATCAACTCCCTGCCAACACCCCCAACCCTGCCCTTCCCCCATCGAGGGGGAAGGGTTCCGAGTGGGTTGCGGCAAGGACCAGCCTTCTGGTCTCGCCGCGCAGACACGGCAGCCTGCCTAGCCGCCGCGCACCTCGCGGAAGGGCACGTCGCGGTCGACCTCCGGCTCCTTCGGCAGGCCGAGGACGCGTTCGCCGATGATGTTGCGCTGGATCTGGTCGGTGCCGCCGCCGATCGAGGTGAAATAGGCGTTCAGGGTCAGGAAGTTGGCGTCCTCGGCGCGCGGATGGTCGGGGCCTTCGAGCAGGCTGCCGGCGCCCAGGATGGCGGTGCGCAGGCGCGCCTCCTCGTGCAGGATGCGCGACATGGCGAGCTTGCCGAGGCTCATGACCGGCGAGGA
>Ga0302314_10009252_pt1 | contig 17471 bp, 13 predicted proteins | sample III_Palsa_N2_3_FD_200533 | JGI IMG/M metagenome (GOLD analysis project Ga0302314, IMG submission 200533) | Peat permafrost microbial communities from Stordalen Mire near Abisko, Sweden - III_Palsa_N2_3 | ecosystem: Environmental > Terrestrial > Soil > Palsa > Peat permafrost | place: Sweden...
TCCACGATAGCGCCGGTACGCTTGACGGTATCGCCTTCCTTGATGGTGCGATCGTCGCCGAAGATCACGACGCCGACATTGTCGGTCTCGAGATTCAGCGCCATGCCGCGGATGCCGCCATCGAACTCCACCATCTCACCGGCCTGGACCTTGTCCAGACCATAGATGCGGGCGATGCCGTCGCCGACCGACAGAACCTGGCCGACCTCGGCCACCTCCGCTTCGGTGCCGAAATTGGCGATCTGTTCCTTCAGGATAGCGGAGATCTCCGCGGCGCGGATATCCATCACCGGACCCCTTTCAATGCGAGCGTCAGTTGTTGCAATTTGGTTTTCAGCGAGGCATCGACCATCTTCGATCCGACCTTGGCGACCAGGCCGCCCAGCAGGGAAGGATCAACCGTCACGTCCAGGGCGACATCCTTGCCGACGACCTTCTTCAGGGCGGCGGACAAGGACTTCTTCTGGGCGGCGGTCAGGGCCTTCGCGGTGGCGACCTCGGCCGTCACTTCACCGCGGCTTGCGGCGAGTCGGGCGAGGAAGGCGTCGATGACGCCGGAAACGGTGAACAGGCGGCGGTTCTTCGCCAGCAGACCGAGGAGGTTGCGGGTGATCTCGTGCCATTCGGCCTTCTTGGCCAGGGCGACGATGGCGTTACCCTGATCCTTGCGGCTGATCACCGGCGAGGAGACCAGGCGCTTGAGATCGGCGCTCTCGGCCAGCATGGCCTTCAGGGCCTTCAGATCGGCTTCTACCGCCTCAAAGGCAGCCTTTTCCTCGGCCAGCGCGAACAGCGCGGCGGAATAACGGTCGGCAATGGCGCCAATGGCTTCAGACGACACTTAGGACAATCCTCTGGGAGAAAACGGCAGAGATAAGAACTGCTTGATTTTTAATAGAAATTTTCGTGCCGCCGAGTAAACCCGGGGGCGAAGCGAGGGTTAACTAGCATATCGGGCAGGGGCTGGCAAGCCTAGGAAATATAAGGTGTGCGCGCCTTTCGTCGCACCCGCAGCATCGATTGGATGGTGACGGGCGTATGCGTTTCCCGCTAAATCAAGCCCAACGCGTAAATTCTTTCGAGGACACCCCATGGCCGGAGCAATCCGATGACCCCCAAGGATCAAGACAACCTGCCGGAGCTCACGCTCCGCGGCATTATCCTGGGGGCGCTGATCACTGTCGTCTTCACCGCCGCCAATGTCTATCTCGGCCTCAAGGTGGGATTGACGGTGGCCTCCTCCATTCCCGCCGCGGTCATCTCGATGGCGGTCCTGCGCTACTTCAAGAACAGCAACATCCGTGAGAACAACATCGTTCAGACGCTGGCCTCGGCGGCCGGCACTCTGTCCTCGGTGATCTTCGTCCTGCCGGGCCTGATCATCGTTGGCTACTGGACCGGCTTTCCCTTCTGGCAGTCGGCCGGCATCTGTGCCATCGGCGGAATCCTGGGCGTGATGTACACGGTGCCCCTGCGCCGCGCCATGGTGGTGCAGGGCGATCTGCCCTATCCCGAAGGCGTCGCCGCCGCCGCCGTGCTGCAGGTCGGTTCGTCCGAGGCTTCGGCTGACGAAGAGGCCGCCGCCGCCGGGTCGGGCATCAAGGATCTGGTAGTGGGCGCCGCCGCCTCGTCGGGCTTCTTCATCCTGACCTGCATGCAGCTGTTCGCCGACGCCAAGACCTGGTGGTTCAGCTTTGGCAAGGGAAAGACGGGCCTGGGCACCGGCTTCTCGGTGGCGCTGCTCGGCGTCGGCTATCTGGTCGGCATCACGGTGGGCGCCGCCATGTTCATCGGCGTGCTGATTTCCTGGCTCGGCGCGGTGCCGATCCTGACCGCGCTGCATCCGCCGCCGGACGGGACCGATCTGATCGCCTATGCGTCGGGGGACATCTGGCGCAAGCAGGTCCGCCTGATCGGCGCCGGCGCCATCGCGGTCATCGCCATCTGGACGCTGATCAATCTGGCCAAGCCGATGTGGAACGGCATCAAGGCCTCGATCGCCGCCATGAGCGCGAGCCGCGGCGACGAAAGCGGCCTGCCGCGCGAAGAGCGCGACATTCCCTTCCATTACGTGGTGGGCGGGTCCTTGGCCCTCCTGATTCCGCTGGCGGGCCTGTTCGTGGTCTTCCTCACCGGCACTCCGCTCGACGGGCAGATCATCCTGCTGGTGGTGGTCTGCACCATCTTCGCCGCCTTCGTCGGCTTCATTACCGCGGCGGCCTCGGGCTACATGGCCGGCCTGATCGGGAGTTCCAACAGCCCGGTCTCGTCGCTATCGATCCTCTCCACCATCGCCTCCGCCCTGCTGCTGGTCGGGCTGATCGGCCGCACGTCGCTGCTCGACGCCTCGACCCGCTCGGCGGCGATCGCGCTGGCCCTGTTTACCACCTCCGTCGTGTTGTCGATCGCCACCATCGCCAACAACAATCTGCAGGATCTCAAGACCGGCCAGCTGGTCCATGCGACGCCCTGGCGCCAGCAATGGGCCCTGGTGATCGGCTGCGTCGTCGGCGCCGCCGTGATCCCGCCGGTGCTGGACCTACTGCAGCATGCCTATGGCTTCGCCGGGGCGCCGCTCGATGCGGGCATGGATCCCAATAAGGTCCTGGCCGCGCCGCAGGCGTTGCTGATGTCGACCCTGGCCACCGGCATCCTGGCCGGCGAGCTGGATTGGTCGATGCTGGGCATTGGCGTGCTGGTCGGTCTCGGTCTGGTGATCATCGACGAGGTTCTGAAGCGCTCGACCAAGAAGCTGCGTCTGCCGCCTCTGGCAGTGGCGCTCGGCATCTATCTGCCGGTCAGCGCCACCGTGCCGGTCTCGATCGGCACCTTCGTCGCTCTGCTGGCCGACATGGCCCTGGCCCGCAAGGCCAAGGCCTCCGGGCAGCCTATCGAGAAGATCGCCGCCGCTCCGCAGCGCCGCGCCCTGCTGCTGGGCTCGGGCATGATTGTCGGCGAGAGCCTGCTCGGCGTCGGCAACGCGCTGATCATCACCCTGACCGGCAACCAGGCGCCGCTGGCGGTGGTCGGCGACGATTTCGCCGGCACCGCCGAATGGCTGTCGAGCATCGGTTTCCTGGTGCTCTGCCTGGCCTCCTACCGCTGGATCATGGGCCGCGAGAAGAGCGCCGCGTAAGCGGTATAAAGCCCCACCGCCCAGAAAGCGAAATAGCCGACGCTGAAGCCGGATACGGCGGCGTCGGCCCAGGACAGGGTCTCCCGGAGATCGGGCCGCACCGCCATCGTCACCCCGAGCGCATATTTCGCGGTGAAGAGGATGGTGACCCGGACGAAGGGAGCCCAACTGCCCGCCAGGGTCACCTGGCGGCGGTCCCGGTCCACCGCCAGCACGACGGGTCTCCCGACGAAGAAGACCAGCGCCGCGCCGATAGCGGCCGCCGCCAGCCAATCCAGACCCAGTGCCAAACCGATGCTCTGCCGGGTCAGCAACCCGGACAGGCCCCAGACGATGAACAGCGCCGGGATCGCCAGAAGGCGAGTCAGGCCCGCCGTGCGCACCCGGGTGGCGCGCAGGGTCATGGTGATCACATAGAGCAGCAGCGGCCATATCCATACTGGGGTGTGGCTGACGATCGCGCCGAGGCCGGGTGCTTGCGCGGCCGCCGGGGCCGATGCGAGAATGACCGCGGCGGGGGCCAGGGAAACCAGGGGGAACAGGGGACGCATGATCAAATCCTGCATGAATTGCGATACCTCGTTCCTGCGCCTCTCCCGGTCGCCGCGCCATTCTCTCTGCGCCGACGCCGGGAGCAAATTCGCCAGTTCATTTCGCGAAGCGTGAAATGGTCCACCCGCTGATCCGCCGGCTGGCGATCCAGCTCGTCATCGGAGCCGCATTAGGTTGGATCGGTCCGTTCGATACCCATGAAGCGATGACGCTGCCGCAGCGTCTGGTCTATTGGATGATCTCGATCCCGGTGATCGGCCTATGCAGCCGTTTCGCCATTCGCACGGTGATGCGGCACGACCGGGCCGGCGCCTGGCCGCTGCCGGCCCGGGTCGCCGCCGCCGCGGTTCTGGCCGGCTTTCCCGCCAGTTTCATCGTGCTCTTGCTGCATGGATTCCTGATCGGCGCCATGCGGTTCGATGCGTGGGGGCTGATTGAGGTCTATCTGACCGTGACCATCGTGATCGGGCTGGTCGCCTATCCGTTCTCATTGCTCGCCGCGGCGCGTCGGGCCGCCGAAGCGCCGCCGCTTGAACCGGTCGAAGAGGTCTCGCCCTTCCTGCGGCGTATTCCGCCCAAGCTTGGCGCCGAGTTGTTGTTCCTATCCGCCGAGGATCATTACATCCGCGTCACCACTGCGCTGGGTAACGATCTGATCTTGTGCCGTCTGTCCGACGCCATCGCCGAACTGGGGCCGGCTGGCGGGCAGAGGGTGCATCGCTCCTATTGGGTCGCCCAGGGTGCGGTCGCTTCCGTAGAGCGTAAGGATGGCAAGACAGCGCTGCTGCTGACCAATGGCGAGACGGTGCCGGTAAGTCAGAGCTATGTGCCGGCGTTGAAGGCGATCGGTTGGCTCTGACTTTCTGCCTGCGGCGACAGCCGATATTTTCACCACCAAGGGCTTCGCCTACACCAAGGCGCGGCTTTCACAGAAAACTGTACGGATCGATATCGACCTGCACCTGGATCGTCCAGTGCAGCTTGGTCAGCCCCAGCCAATGGCGGATATAGGCCTGAAGGTTGACCTGCTTCGGCGCCTTCAGCAGCATTCGCCGGCGATGACGCCCGCGCAGTAGGGAGAGCGGCGCCGGCGCCGGGCCGAGCAGTTCGATTGAAGGATCGCGTGGCGCGATCCGCGCCAGCTGCTGCGCCGTCTTTTCGACTAGGCCTGCGTCCCCGCCCGACACGATTAGCGCGGCGAGACGGCCATAGGGCGGCCAGCCGCCGGCGCGGCGATCCTCGGCCTCGAGGGCGGCGAAACCTTCGGCGTCGCCCGTGGCCAAGGCCTGCAGCACCTTGGCTTCGGTCTGGTAGGTCTGCAGCAGCACACGGCCGGGATGCTCGGCGCGTCCGGCGCGGCCCGCCACCTGGCTGAGCAATTGGAACGTGCGTTCGGCGGCGCGCAGATCGCCCCCGGCGAGGCCGAGATCGGCGTCGATGACGCCCACCAGGGTCAGCAGGGGGAAATGATGGCCTTTGGCGACGATCTGCGTGCCGACCAGCAGGTCGATCTCGCGCCGGGCCATGCGATCCACCAATTCAGCGGCGGCTTTCGGGCCGGGCAGCAGGTCGCTGGCCATGATGGCGATGCGGGCGTCCGGAAAGAGCATCGCCGCCTCCTCGGCCACTCGCTCCACGCCGGGTCCGCACGCGGCGAAACTCTCCTCGGCCTGGCACCCGGGGCACTCTTCCGGTTTCGTGGTGTAGTGGCCGCAATGATGGCATTGCAGGCGGCTGCCGACCTTGTGCTCGACCAGCCAGGCGGTGCAGTGCGGGCATTGCAGGCGGAATCCGCAGGCTCTGCAGAGAGTCAAAGGCGCGTAGCCGCGGCGATTGAGGAAGAGCAGCGCCTGCTCGCCGGCTTGCAGGCAGCGTTCGACCGCCTGGTGCAAAGGCGGCGAGATCCACTGCTGGCGCGGCGGCGGGTCGCGCCGGAGATCGACCAACGCCACCTCGGGTAGGCTGGCGCCGCCATGGCGCGAGGGCAGGATCAGCTTGGTGTATCGCCCGGCCTCGACATTGGCGGCGGTCTCCAGCGATGGGGTCGCCGAGGCGAGAATAACCGGCAGACCGCTCAGATGTCCGCGCACCACCGCCATATCGCGAGCGTGGTAACAGACGCCTTCATCCTGCTTGTAGGACCCGTCATGCTCTTCGTCGACCACCACCAGCCCTAGGGCGGGGAAGGGCAGGAACAGGGCCGAGCGGGCCCCGACCACCACTTTGGCGTCCCCCCGCGAAACGGCGCGCCAGGCACGGCGGCGTTCGGGCTCGCCGAGATCGGAATGCCACACCGTGGGCGGAACGCCGAAGCGCTTTTCGAAGCGCGCCAGCCATTGGGCCGACAGCGCGATTTCGGGAAGCAGAACCAGCGACTGGCGGCCCGCCGCCAGGGCTCCGGCGATCGCTTCAAAATAGACCTCGGTCTTGCCCGAGCCGGTAACGCCTTCCAACAGGGTGACGGCGAAACCGGCGTCGATCCGGGCGCGCAGACTGTCGGCGGCGGCGCGCTGCCCGGGCGAAAGTGTGGGACCGGGGTGATTGGGATCGGGCTGCGGACCGGTTTCGATCTTGCCGCCCTCGATCTCGACACCTTCGATCTCGACCAGGGCGCCGGCATTGGCCATGCCCCTGATCACCGAAGGCACGACCCCGGCGGTGCGGGCCAGATCGGCCGTACTTTGCGGGAGCCTCGCCGCTTCCAGAACGCGGGCGCGCGCCTCGGTGACCTTATATCCCACAGGCAGTGGATCGGCGGGGATCAGGCGCGGCGGCGGCCGCTTCCCGGGCTCCAGCGCCTTGGGCACGCTCATCGCCATTTTCAGCACCGCGCCGGGCGGGGCCAGGCAATAGGAGGCGACCCAATCGATGAAGCGGCGGGTATTCTCGGGCAGCGGCGCCAGCTTCAAGCTTTCCTTAACGGGCAGGCAGGTAAAGTCCCCCTGCGGATCGGTGACCGCACCCCAGACCACGCCGGTAACCGTGCGTGTGCCCAACGGCACCCGCACGAAATCGCCAGGCGCCAGGGGGTCGTCTCCAGTCAGGTAATCGAGAGCGCCGAACAGGGGCACGGGCAATAGCACCGCGATCCGGTCGCCAGGGGAAAAGGTGATCATAGGCCACCCTAACCTGGGGGAACGGACAACAAAAGAGGGCTCGCCCCGGCGGTCGAACACTGGCATAAGACGATGGAACCATTCGGACGGCGAGATGACGCGAAAGACTGAATCAGCGGATCGAGACGGGGGGGCACAGCGGGTCGACGAGGATCTGGTCGTCGCCTATCTGGCAGAGCATCCCGATTTGCTGGTGCGCCGCCCCGAACTGCTGACCAAGCTGGTTCCGCCCTCGCGCTTCGACGGCGATTCGGTGGTCGACCTGCAGAAGGTGATGATCCGCCGCCTGAGCGAGGAGCTCGAACAGATGAAAGGCTGCGCCGAACATCTGATCGCCACCTCGCGTAATAACATGTCGATCCAGAGCCGCACCCATCAGGTGGTGATGTCGATGCTGGCCGCCGGTGATCTGGAGAAGCTGCTGCGGGTGGTGGCCGAGGATATGCCGGCCCAGCTCGATCTCGACATAGCGCTGCTGGCGTTCGAGACCGTCGAGGGTGAGATGTCCCCCGGTCTGGTGGCGATGAGCCCGGGCTCGGTCGAGGCCGCGCTCGGCACCGGCGACGTGCTGCTGCGCTCCCAGCGCTCCGCCGATCCGACTATTTTCGGCGACGCCGCCACGCTGATCAATTCGTTCGCGCTCGCCCGCATCGTTCCCGGAGCGAATGATGGCAGCCCCGCGACGGCGCCCCGCCCGCTCGGCATGCTGGCGCTGGGATCGCGCCATGACCGCACCTTCCATTCCAGCCAGGGGACCGAGCTGCTCGCCTTCCTGGCCGCCGTTCTGGAAGATTGCATCGGCCGGTGGTGGCCCGTCTCCCCATCCTGATGTCCGGCGATGCCGGGCTGGTGGCGGCGCTCGACCGCTGGCGGCGATGGCTGGCCGATGAGCGGCGCTTGTCGCCGCACACGCTGGATGGGTATGGCCGCGATGTTTCGGCCTTCCTCGCCTTTCTGACGCCCCATTTCGGCCATCTGCCGGGGCTCGACGATCTGGCCGCGTTGCAGCCGGCCGACGTGCGGGCCTATCTCGCCAGCCGGCATGGCGAACTGGCCAAGACGTCGCAGGCGCGCGGCCTTTCCGCGCTGAAAAGCCTGTTCCGCTTTCTCGACCGCCAAGGATTGGCCCACAACGCCGTGTTCGGCGTGGTGCGGGCGCCGCGCCTGCCGGTCAGCGCACCGAAGCCGCTCGGCGTCGAGGAGGCGCTGGAGACCCTGTCGGCGGCGGCCGATATCCAGTCGGAACCCTGGATGGCGGCGCGCGATGTAGCCCTTTTCTCGCTGCTCTATGGCTGCGGATTGCGTCTCGGCGAGGCGCTGTCGCTGACTCGCGCCACGGCGCCGGTCAAGGGCGAGTCGATGACCATCACCGGCAAGGGCCGCAAGCAGCGGCTGGTGCCCTTGCTGCCGGCGGTGACCGACGCGGTCGCCTCCTATCTGGCGCTATGTCCCTTCGCCGGCGCGGCGGATGCGCCGCTATTCGTCGGCGCGCGGGGCGGGCCGCTCAATCCCGGCGTCGTGCAGCGCCAGATGCGGCGGCTGCGCCCCGTGCTCGGCCTGCCCGACACCGCCACGCCGCACGCGTTGCGCCACAGTTTCGCGACTCACCTGCTGGCCGACGGCGGCGATCTGCGCACCATCCAGGAGCTGCTCGGCCACGCCTCGCTGTCCACCACCCAGCGTTATACCGCGGTGGATCAATCGGCCTTGACCGCCATCTATGACAAGGCGCATCCGCGCGCCCGCTGACAGGAAAACCGCTGTGAAGAAGATCTATCTCGCCGGACCCGATGTATTTCTGCCGGACGCCTTGGTGGTCGGAAAGCAAAAGCAGGAGATCTGCCGCCAGTTCGGGTTCGAGGGACTGTTCCCGCTGGATCAGCACTTAGGGGACGATCCGGGCGGCGTCGACATCTTCCGCGCCGACATGGCGCTGATGCGCGAGGCGGATATCGGCCTGTTCAATCTGTCGCCCTTCCGTGGCCCCAGCGCCGATCCCGGCACGGTGTTTGAACTCGGCATGATGATGGCCATGGGCAAGCGTGTGTTCGGCTATCGCAACACCGACAGCTTCTACCACCAGCGCGTGCGGGAAGACGGCTATATGGTCGAGCGGTTCGGCCTGGGCGACAATCTGATGATCGATTGCGCCATCACCGAAGCCGGCGGGACCATCTCGGCGAGAGCCGAGGAGGGGTTGGCGGCGATGGTGGGGTTCCAGGCGGCGGTCGAGGAGGCGTGGCGGCAAATATTCGGGGCCATGGCGACGTGACCCCGGGAATAGGAAAAAGTGGAATCGGCTCGCGACTTCTCGCTATGATTGCCGGTCTTCAAGGTGGAATTTCTCTAATGCGTCTTTCCGTGGGATTTATTGCCATCCTGATGGCCCTGGCCGCTTGCCAGGATCAGCCCAAATCCCCGGTGGTGTCCAACGCCAAGGCCCTGGAGCCGCCCAAATATACCCAGACCGGCAGCCGGGTCACCACCGACCATCCCCTGGTCACGCCGGATGTCGGCGTGATGAGCCAGGGGGCGCTGCAGGATGCCACCGGCGATCATACCGGGCCGGGGTATAATCAGACGATTCCCAACCCGCAGCAGTAAGCTGGGGTTTCCAAACGAAAAAGGCGCGCCGGAAACGGCGCGCCTTTTATATGCCCCTCAAGCGCCGGGCGCGGCTTCCAGCCGCTGGGCTACCGCGCCAAGCTATGTTGCCTGTGTGATCGAAGCTGTTGGTAGCGCGGCGGCCGCGAGCGGCCGCGGAACGATTCTCGAGGGAATCGTTCCGTCCTGTTCTGTCTTACTTACAGATGGATCGCGCGGCCGGCGACGCCGAGCGCGGCTTCCTTGACCGCTTCGGCCAGGCTCGGATGAGCGTGGCTGGTGCGGGCGATATCCTCGGCGGCGGCCTTGAACTCCATTCCCAGCACCACTTCGGCGATCAGATCGCCGGCCGACGGGCCGATGATGTGGCAGCCCAGGACTTCATCGGTCTTGGCGTCGGCGATGATCTTGACGAAGCCATCCGTGTCGCCATTGGCCCGCGCGCGGGAATTGGCGGTGAAGGGGAACTTGCCGACCTTGTATTCGACGCCGTCCGCCTTCAGCTGCTCTTCGGTCTTGCCGACGGCAGCCACTTCAGGCCAGGTGTAAACCACGCCGGGAATGGCGCCGTAGTTCACATGGCCGTGCTGGCCGGCCAGGATCTCGGCGAGGGCGACGCCCTCTTCCTCGGCCTTGTGCGCCAGCATGGCGCCGCCGATCACGTCGCCGATGGCGTAGATGCCCGGGACGTTGGTCTGGAAGTGGCCATCGACCGGGATGAAGCCGCGCTTATCCAGCGTGACGCCAACAGTCTCGAGGCCCAGATTGGTGGTGAAGGGGCGGCGGCCGATCGCCACCAGAACCACGTCGGCGGTCAGCTCGGAGGCATCGCCACCGGCGGCAGGCTCGAGGCTCAGCGTGACGTCCTTCTTGCCCAATTTCGCGCCGGTAACCTTGGTGCCCAGCTTGAACTCGAGGCCTTGCTTCTCGAAGATGCGCTGGGCCTGCTTGGAGATCTCGCCATCATTGGTCGGCAGGACGCGATCGAGATATTCGACCACGGTGACCTTGGCGCCCAGACGGTGCCAGACCGAACCCAGCTCGAGGCCGATCACGCCGGCGCCGATCACCACGAGATGCTCGGGAACCTTGGTCAATTCCAGCGCGCCGGTTGAGGAGACGACCATCTTCTCGTCGATCTCGACACCCGGCAGCGGGGTGACGTCCGAGCCGGTGGCGATGATGATGTGCTTGGCGGTGATCTTGTCCGATCCGACCGACAGCTGGCCGGGGGCGGTGATCTTCGCTTCGCCGACGATGTAGGTGATCTTGTTCTTCTTGAACAGGAACGAGACACCCTTGGTGTTGTCGTCCACCACCTTCTGCTTGCGGGCCAGCATCTTGGACAGGTCGAAACCGACCTTGCCGACCTCGATGCCGTGCTCGGCGAAATGCTTGGTGGCGTCCTCGTAATGATGAGAAGACTGCAGCAGGGCCTTGGACGGAATGCAGCCGACATTGAGGCAGGTGCCGCCAGGCGGGCCGCGGCGGTCGATGCAGGCGGTATTGAAGCCGAGCTGGGCGGCGCGGATGGCGGCGACATAGCCGCCGGGGCCGGCGCCAATTACAACGACGTCAAAGGAAGAATCGGCCATTTAACAAGGTCCTCGTTCAGCCGTCATCCCCGCGAAGGCGGGGATCCAGGGCAGCCTGGACTCCCGCCTTCGCGGGAGTGACGGATTTAATTACATATCGAGAAGAATGCGCTGCGGATCCTCGATGCATTCCTTGACGCGCACCAGGAAGGACACCGCCTCGCGGCCGTCGATGACCCGGTGATCGTAGGACAGCGCCAGATACATCATCGGGCGGGCCTCGATCTTCCCGTCGGGCATCACCACCGGGCGCATCTGGGTCTTGTGCATGCCCAGGATGCCCGATTGCGGCGTGTTGAGGATCGGCGTGCTCATCAAGGAGCCATAGACGCCGCCATTGGAGATGGTGAAGGTGCCGCCGGTCATGTCCTCGATGGCCAGCTTGCCGTCGCGGGCCTTCTTGCCATAATTGCCGATGGTCTTCTCGACCTCGGCGAAGGACAGGGTGTCGCAGTCGCGGACCACCGGAACCACCAGGCCGTTCGGCGTACCGACGGCGACGCCGATGTCGTAGAAGTTCTTATAGACCAGTTCGTCGCCGTCGATCTCGGCATTGACCGCCGGCCATTCCTTCAGCGCGGTGACGCAGGCTTTGACGAAGAAGGACATGAAGCCGAGCTTCACGCCATGCTTCTTCTCGAAGGCGTCCTTGTACTGGTTGCGACAGGCGTTCAGCGCCGTCATGTCCACCTCGTTGAAGGTGGTCAGCATGGCGGCGGTGTTCTGCGCTTCCTTGAGACGCTCGGCGATGCGCTTGCGCAGGCGGGTCATCTTGACGCGCTCTTCGCGCGGATCTTCCTCGCGCGGGGCGCGGGGAGCCGGGGCTTTGGCGGCTGGCGGCGGCGAAGCGATGGCGTTCAGCGCGTCGCCCTTGGTGACGCGGCCATCCTTGCCGGTGCCCGAGACGTTCGAGAGATTGTTCTCGGCGATCAGCTTGGAGGCGGCGGGGGAGGCTACATCGCTCTTGGTCTGGATCGGAGCCGGGCCGGCCTGCGGCTTGGGGGCCACGGTCGGGCTCGGAGCGGCGGCCTCGGCCTTGGCTTCCGGCTTTTTGGCGGGAGCGCCCGAACCTTCGCCGATGGCGCCGAGAATGGCGCCGACGCCGACGGTGTCGCCGACCTTGGCGGAGATGTCCGACAGGACACCGGCGGCGGGGGCCGGGACCTCGATGGTCACTTTGTCGGTTTCGAGTTCGACCAGCGGCTCATCGGCGGAGACGCTGTCGCCAACCTGCTTGAACCATTTGGCGATGGTCGCCTCGGTGACCGATTCGCCCAGGGTGGGAACTTTAATGTCCGTGCTCATCGCTTAAACCTCAAGCCGTTGCTTTTTTCGGAGGAATCATGGTGCCAAGCTTGGTGCCGCGGGCGAAAGGCTGCGGCAGCTTGGCCAGATCGGCGGACAGGGCCTGGTCGACCAGGCGGGCCTGCTCCTCGACGTGATGCTTGTGCGAGCCGGTGGCCGGCGCCGCCGCGGAACCGCGGCCGACATAATAGGCCAGACCGGTCTTGTGGCCGATCTCTTCCAGCACGTAATGCAGGCGGCGATCGACGAACATCCAGGCGCCCATATTGGCCGGCTCTTCCTGGCACCACACCACCTCGGCATTTGGATACCGCTTCAGCTGGGCGACCACGGTCGCCTTCGGCCAGGGATAGAGCTGCTCGATACGGATGATCGCGACATCGTCGACCCCGCGCTTGGCGCGCTCCTCGAACAGGTCGTAATAGACCTTGCCCGAGCACAGGATGACGCGCTTGACCTTGGCGTCGGCGGCTAGCTTCTCGGTCTCCGGCAGGACGCGGCGGAAGCGCGAACCCGGCAGGAAGTCCGACAGCGGGCTGACGGCCAGCTTATGACGCAGAAGCGATTTCGGCGTCATGATGATCAGCGGCTTGCGATAGTTGCGGCGCACCTGACGGCGCAACGCATGGAAGTAATTCGCCGGGGTGGTGAAGTTGCACACCTGCATATTGTCTTCGGCGCACTGCTGCAGATACCGCTCAAAGCGTGCCGAGCTGTGCTCGGGGCCCTGGCCCTCCATGCCGTGCGGCAGCAGCATCACCAGACCGGACATGCGCAGCCATTTGGACTCGCCCGAGCTGATGAACTGATCGACCACCACCTGGGCGCCGTTGGCGAAGTCGCCGAACTGGGCTTCCCACAGGGTCAGGGCCGACGGCTCGGCCAGGCTGTAGCCATATTCGAAGCCCAGCACGCCCTCTTCCGAGAGCAGCGAGTCGATCACTTCGTAACCGGCCTGGCCGTCCTTGATGTGGTTCAGCGGGACGAAGCGGTTCTCGTTTTCCTGGTCGTTCAGCACCGAATGGCGCTGCGAGAAGGTGCCGCGGCCGCAATCCTGGCCGGACAGGCGCACCGGCGTGCCCTCGACCAGCAGCGACCCGAACGCCAAGGCTTCGCCGGTGGCCCAGTCGATGCCTTCGCCGGTCTTGAACATGTCCTGCTTGGCTTCGAACTGGCGGGCGATCTTCTTGTTGAGATTGAAGTCGCCGGGCACCGAGGTGATGCCGCGCCCGACCTCTTGCAGAAGTTCGGGCGTGATGTCGGTGTGTTCGTCGCGCAGCTCTTCTTCTTCGTTCAGCGCGCCGAGGCCCGACCATTTGCCTTCGAGCCAGTCGGCCTTGTTGACCTTGTAGGATTTGGCGGCCTGGAAGTCGCTTTCGAGGCTGGCCTGGAAGTCGGCGCCGATCTTGTCGGCCTGCTCCTGGGTCAGTACGCCCTCGGCCACCAGCTTGGCGGCGTAGATCTGCCGGGTGGTCGGATGGCTGGCGATGGTGCGGTACATGATCGGCTGGGTGAAGGCCGGCTCGTCGCCTTCATTGTGGCCATGGCGGCGATAGCAGACCAGGTCCAGAACCACGTCGATCTTGAACTGCTGGCGGAATTCGATGGCGATGCGGGCGGCGTGGGCCACCGCTTCGACGTCGTCGCCATTCACATGCAGGATCGGCGCCTGGACGCTCTTCGCGATGTCGGTGCAATAGGGGCCAGATCGGGAATAACGCGGCATCGTGGTGAAGCCGATCTGGTTGTTGATGATGATATGGACGGTGCCGCCAGTGCCGTAGCCCTCGAGTTGGCTCATGGCGAAACATTCCATCACCACGCCCTGGCCGGCGAAGGCGGCGTCGCCATGGATCAGCAGCGCCATCACCGAATCCTTGGCGGCGTCGGAGCGCTGGGTCAGCTTGGCGCGCACCTTGCCGAGCACCACCGGATTGCCGATTTCCAGATGCGACGGATTGGCGGTCAGCGACAGATGGACGTTGACGCCATCGAATTCGCGGTCGGCCGAGGTGCCGAGATGGTATTTGACGTCGCCCGAGCCCTGCACGTCCTCGGGAGTGGCGGGATTGCCCTGGAACTCCGAGAACAGCGCCTGGTAGGGCTTCTTCATGACATTGGTGAGCACGTTGAGGCGGCCGCGATGGGCCATGCCCAGCACCACTTCGCGCAAGCCCAACTGGCTGCCGCGCTTGAGCATCTGATCGATCGCCGGGATCAGCGCTTCGCCGCCTTCGAGGCCAAAGCGCTTGGTGCCGGTATATTTCATCTGCAGGAATTTCTCGATGCCTTCGGCCTCGGTGAGGCGTTCGAACAGAGAAACCTTGTTGCGCTCGGAGAAGTCGGTGACGTTCTGGCCGCCTTCGATGCGCTTCTGGATCCAGGCCTTCTGGTCGGGATCTTGGATATGCATGAATTCGACGCCGATGGTGCTGCAATAGGTGCGCTGCAGCGCCGTGACGATGGTCCGCAGCGTGGCGGTTTCCATGCCGAGCACATTGTCGATGAAGATCGGGCGGTCGAGATCGGCCTCGACGAAGCCATAGGAGCGGTAATCGAGCTCCGGATGGGTCTTCCTGGGCTGAAGATCGAGAGGATCGAGGGTCGCCTGCAAATGGCCCCGCACCCGGTAGGAGCGGATCAGCATCAAGGCTCGGATCGAGTCCAGCGCGGCGCGCCGCACTTCCTCCGCCGAAGCGCCGCCGGCAGCTGGCTTTTTAGCCGCCGCCTTCGGATCGACTTCCTCAGGCACGCCGACCACCTTGTTGCGGTGCTTGTTCCAGGGCGCGCCCTGCAGCTCCGCTAAAACGTCGCGGCCGTCATCGTTGAGGCTGCCGAAGAACTGGGCCCAGCTGCTGTCCACAGCGCCGGGATCTTCGGAGTAGCGGGCGTAGAGTTCGGAAACGTAGGTGGCGTTTGCGCCAGTCAGAAACGAGACTTGATCCATTTGAGACGAATGGCGCGGTTCGTCGCCGCGCCCCCTTCTAGCGGCATCGCCCGAGGATCGGGCGATGCCATTCGTAGCAAAAAACTGCCGAAATTCCCAGGTCTCTCAGGGAATTAGCGGCCGAGAACCTTGACCATGGTGCTGCCCAGCGAAGCGGGGCTGTCGGCAACCGTGATACCGGCCGAGCGCATGGCCTCCATCTTGGAGCCCGCGTCGCCCTTGCCGCCCGAGATGATCGCGCCGGCATGACCCATGCGGCGACCGGGCGGGGCGGTGACACCGGCGATGAAACCGACCACCGGCTTCTTCACCTTGGAATGCTTCAGCAGCTCGGCGCCCTCTTCCTCGTCGGAACCGCCGATTTCGCCGATCATGATGATGGCCTGGGTCTCGTCATCGGCCAGGAACATTTCCAGCGCGTCGACGAAATTGGTGCCATTGATCGGATCGCCGCCGATGCCGATGCAGGTGGTCTGGCCGAGTCCGGCGGCGGTGGTCTGCGCGACAGCCTCATAGGTAAGCGTGCCGGAGCGTGAAACAATACCGATCTTGCCGCGCATGTGGATATGGCCCGGCATGATGCCGATCTTGCACTCGCCCGGGGTGATGACGCCGGGGCAGTTGGGCCCGATCAGGCGGGTCTTGGAGTTCTTCAGGGCGCGCTTGACCGCCAGCATGTCGACCACCGGGATACCCTCGGTGATGCAGACCGCCAGCTCGATCTCGGCGTCGATGGCTTCGAGGATCGCATCCGCGGCGAAGGGCGGCGGCACATAGATCACCGAGGCGTTGGCGCCGGTCTTGGCTTTCGCTTCCGCAACCGTGTTGAACACGGGCAGGTCGAGATGGGTGGTGCCGCCCTTCGACGGGGTCACGCCGCCGACCATCTTGGTGCCGTAGGCGATCGCCTGCTCGGAGTGGAACGTGCCCTGGGCGCCGGTGAAGCCCTGGCAGATGACTTTGGTGTTCTTACCAACGAGAACGGCCATTTATGCAGCCTCCTTCACGGCCTTGACCACCTTTTCGGCGGCGTCGGCCAGATTGTCGGCGGCAATGATCGGCAGACCCGATTGCGCCATGATTTTCTTGCCCAGTTCGACGTTGGTGCCTTCGAGGCGGACAACGAGCGGAACGTTGAGGCTGACTTCGCGGGCCGCGGCGACCACGCCTTCGGCGATCACGTCGCAGCGCATGATGCCGCCGAAGATGTTGACCAGGATGCCTTCGACATTGGGGTCGGACAGAATCAGCTTGAAGGCGGTGGTGACGCGCTCCTTGGTGGCGCCGCCGCCGACATCGAGGAAGTTGGCGGGCTCGGAGCCGTACAGCTTGATGATGTCCATGGTGGCCATCGCCAGGCCGGCGCCGTTCACCATGCAGCCGATCTTGCCGTCGAGCTTGACGTAATTGAGGCTGTGGCGAGCCGCTTCCAGCTCGCTCGGATCCTCTTCCGACTCGTCGCGCAGCTCTTCGACGTCCTTGTGACGGAACAGCGCGTTGTCGTCGAAATTGACCTTGGCGTCGAGCGCGATGATCTCACCGGCGCCGGTGACCACCAGCGGGTTGATCTCGACGATCGAACAGTCGAGGTCGATGAAGGCCTTGTAGAGCGCGCCGATGAACTTGACGGCTGTATTGACCTGCTTGCCTTCCAGGCCCAGGCCGAAAGCGATCTCGCGGCCATGATACTGCTGGAAGCCCATCACCGGGTCGATGGCCACTTTCAGGATCTTCTCGGGGTGGGTCGCGGCGACCTCCTCGATCTCCATGCCGCCCTCGGTCGAGGCCATGATGGTGACGCGCGAGGTGGCGCGGTCGATCAGCATGCCGAGATAGAGCTCGCGCTTGATATCGCAGCCTTCCTCGATATAGACGCGCTTGACTTCCTTGCCGGCCGGGCCGGTCTGATGGGTGACCAGGACCTTGCCCAGCATGCCCTTGGTGTTCTCGCGCACGGCCTCGACGGACTTGACGACGCGGACGCCGCCGCCTTCGGACTCACGGCCCTTGAACTTGCCCTTGCCGCGACCGCCGGCATGGATCTGGCTCTTCACCACCCAGACCGGGCCGCCCAATTCCTTGGCGACGTGCTCGGCTTCGTCGGGGGTATAGGCAACGCCACCCTTGAGGATGGCGACGCCATATTTGGCCAGAAGCTTCTTGGCCTGATATTCATGAATATCAGGCCAAGAAGCTTCTGGCCAAATATGGCGTCG
>Ga0302314_10009253_pt1 | contig 17471 bp, 18 predicted proteins | sample III_Palsa_N2_3_FD_200533 | JGI IMG/M metagenome (GOLD analysis project Ga0302314, IMG submission 200533) | Peat permafrost microbial communities from Stordalen Mire near Abisko, Sweden - III_Palsa_N2_3 | ecosystem: Environmental > Terrestrial > Soil > Palsa > Peat permafrost | place: Sweden...
CGAGGTCATGCTGATCCGGTATACTGGGCAATCCCATGGCTATGTAGCTCAGCCGGTTAGAGCACAGCACTCATAATGCTGGGGTCGGTGGTTCGAGTCCACCTATAGCCACCAAGAAATCTTCTCCCAACTTCTCTTAACGCCTCGCTGAAGTCTCGCGAGGCGCTTTGCTATGCGGTTTTCGCGACCTGCTCGTCTCAGTTTGTCTCACTAAATCTCACTACAGCGCGCGGCATTTAGTGGTATTTTTTGGGTTACATCCGGAGTAAATGGCCGATTCTTACCGGATGTACCCCCAGCACAGGTGCGCGGTGGTGGTATTAAGGAGAGAGGACGTGGCAGAACTCACGGTGGTGGCCGCGCGTAACGCGCAGCCACGTGAAAAAGCGTATCGGATCGCCGCCGGCAAAGGCCTGTATTTGCAGGTGATGCCCAACGGCGCCAAATACTGGCGCCAGAAATACCGGTTCCGGGACAAGTCGCTAATGCTCGCGCATGGCGTCTTTCCCGAGGTCAGCCTGGCTCAAGCGCGCGATGCACGCGATGACGCACGGCGGTTGCTGGCCAGCGGCATCGATCCCAGCATGCAACGAAAGGCCAGCAAGGTTGCGCAACAGGCCGACGTGACCAACAGCCTTGAGGCGATCGCTCGCGAGTGGCACGAACTGCACAAGCATGAGTGGTCGGACACCTACGCCGAGCGAATCATCACGGCGATGGAGCGCGATATCTTCCCGTGGCTCGGCAATCGGGCCATCGGCTCGATCGAGCCGCGGGATCTGCTGGGGCGCCTGCAAGAAATCCAGCGCCGTGGCGCCAAGGAGACGGCTCACAGGCTGCGCCGATGGCTTAGTCCTGTGTTCCGCTACGCGATCGTCAAGGGCGTTGCTGGGCGCGATCCCGCGGCTGACCTCAAAGGTGCCCTCCAGGGTATTGTGAAGAATAATTTCCCCACCATCACAGAGCCGGCAAGGATCGGAGAATTGTTGCGGGCAATCGAGGGTTACGCCGGTACCTACGTCACGCGCGCGGCCCTCAAGCTGTCCCCTATGCTTTTCATGCGCCCGGGCGAGCTGCGGTTTGCTGAGTGGTCAGAATTCAATCTGGACAAGGCTGAGTGGTCGATTCCGTCAGTGCGCATGAAGCGGCGCAAGGAACAAAAGGCCAACGGCGAGCCGCACGTTATCCCTCTGAGTAGTCAGGCGGTAGAGATCCTGCAGAACCTGAAGCCGCTTTCGGGTGCGGGTAGGTATCTCTTCCCCGGCGAGCGCGATGCCAAGCGGGTCATTTCGGAAAACACGGTCAATGCCGCGCTTCATCGCATGGGTTTTAAGGATGAGATAGTGGCGCACGGGTTCCGTCACATGGCCAGCACCGCGCTCAATGAGGCTGGCTGGGACGAAGACGCCATCGAGCGCCAGCTGGCGCACAAGGATAAGAACAAGATCCGCGGCACCTACAATAAAGCGAAGTATCTGGCCGAGCGGAGAAGGATGATGCAAGCGTGGGCCGACTACCTCGATCAGCTGCGGGATGGAAAGGTCAAAACACTCTTTGAGGCTGCGTAGGTGACGCCCTCGACGAGAGTGACGAAGGGCGTCCAGAACTGTAAGAAATTGCGACTATTGGCGTGAGAAAATGTTTACAGGATGAGGGCCATCAGCTTGTCGGCTCGTGTCTTTAGGTCGCATGCCAATAAGTCCAGTAGCTGGTAGACCGAGTCGGCGTTAAGTGTGTTATTTCTGATGCCCTCGGTGATCCCAGTGGCCGCGACATCGAGCGCATTCAGGCGCAGACGCAAGCCTTCGATGTTTCGGATTAGCTCGATGGTGTGATGATCCAGCATGTTGTCTTTCCCTATAGAAATCGAATGCTCCGGCCGGCCAAGTTCCGGACGCGGTGGGTCCGCTCTTGCGCTATCCATGCCAGCGCGGCCAGTGGCTCCTGGCAAGTTTTACTGCAAAGCCGCCAACAGTGATGCCCCAAAGCTCCTACCTGCAATGGCCTCAAACCCGTGGTTGAAAACGGTCTGATACGACCGATCGAGATCGCTCAAAAATCGATGCGTTTGTCGCTCGCTATGACCTGATAGCATCGGATGCAAGGATGCTTTGGGTGCCGCTTTCGGAGCGAGCACCTAACCACCAAACGGGCGGTTACTTCGGTGCATAAATCGGGCGCCGGGCCTCCAATGGAATGTCATTGCAAGCGCGAGGAAGGATCATGGGAGTTCTAGGTAGCCAGCCATCTAGAAGCGATTACCGCGTTAGTCACAAGTTGCTTGACGATCACTTAAGCGATTTCGCCGACTTGGCAAAGAAGCATGGCATCTCCGTAGAAACGGTCATTGAGGCCAAGCGTGTTTTAGAGCTGGAGCGTCGCAACTCCATTGAGTCTCTAGCTGGCGACTATCATGACGAACATGTGGATGGACTTGGCCAAATTTTGTCGCGTATCGCTGATGCACTTGAGCGAGAGGCCTAATTAGTCCTCCAAGGCGGGCTGTTTCGTCGTCGCTTAACTCTACTTTAGGTGCTTATGAGATGACGCATAGCTTGCGAAAAATCGACTTCGTTCCGAGCCTGCCTTCAAGCTGGGAATTGTTCCCTTCCACTATCGAACTTCAGCAACAAATTTCGTTGGCGATTCTTGCTGACAGCGAAGTGGCGGACGTTTCGCTAGGCTTCTACAAACCTCCCGGGCGTATACGCGAGATCATCATTTCCCACGCTGCACGTGACCAAATTACATGTATGTGGCATGGCCATCGTGAGCGCGGAGCTAAGAGTCCGCCGGTCATACCCCTGCGGTACTTCGTCTTTGGTTTTGGCCAAAAACCACCAGACACATGGGTGGACGTAGAAGTACATCCGGGCCATGAACATTGGGAGGCTTCGTGAGAGGCCACCTGAAAAATCGTCAAAGCGGACGGATAGGCAGTTGCCCAGTTCAAGTGTTAGGACGCAAGTAATGCAACAGGAAGACTTGTTGGTCCAAAAAATCGAGAACGTGCTAAGCAAGTTCGGTCCCGTCGCTAGCACTTGGGTCAAGGAGCGTACATACGGTCATTTCCGTGACGAGGTGATGCTATCCGCGCTTTCGGTAGAAGTGTGTGCGCTAGCAGACCATATCTATGGGCAACGCCATGAAACAGCAATACGAATAAAGCATGCAGCAACGTCACGCACACTTTCGTGTCTACAAATGACGGAGGGCATGCTTCGCGGTACGATCGAGGCGATCAAAACCGGTCTTGTCACTGATCTTCGCACCGAGATTTTGCTAGATGTCCAAGCTGATTTCATAGAGGCGGCAAGAAAGGCAATTGCGGAGAGTTCTAAAGATGTTGCTGCAGCCCTGCTTTGCATTGTCCTTGAGGATTCGGTTAAACGTCTCGCGGTAAAGCACAATCTTCAAGACCTCACGAATCAAGAGTTCAGTGTTGTAGTTGTTGGACTCTTTAAGGCTAGCGCTATTTCTAAAGCTACGAAGGGCCTTCTTCTGGGGTATACAGACCTCAGAAATTCAGCACTTCACGCTCAGTGGCATGAAGTGTCCCTGGAGGCAGTCAACGGCTTGCTGTACTTCTTGCCTGGCTTTATTGAGCAGCATGGTGTGTAGGTTACTGCCTGCTCGATGCAGACCGCTCTCGCTGGAAAACCCAGCACTTCACCGTGACGCCGCGGCTGTCGACGATTCGGAGCTGGCTGTTGACTGCCCTGTAAGCGACGAACTTGCGCGCGCGGCTCTCGGGCAGAAGGCGTTTCAGGTCGATATGCGACGGCACCTTGAGGCCATATTGCGTGGCTCGACTCTGAAATTCGGGCAGGCTCACCGCGAGCAGTGATTCATCGCGGCTGTGGTTGAGCTTTTCGCCCTGATCGGTATCGTTGAGATGGTCGAATATCTCCCAGAATTCGCTCACGATCGGATGGTCGGCGTTGATAGCCCGCTGACGCGCGACGGCCATGGCGATAACGGCGTCGTGCGCGAGCCGCTTCTGCTCCTTGCTGATCGGCGTGACAAATTCCAGCGCATCCACCAGCGCCATGATTTGTGCGTGGTTTTTGCAGATGCGCACGCTTTTCAAGTCGGGGTGCGCCTTGAGCATGGTCTCGTAGCCAGGCGCGTATTCACGTATGGCATCCATGATCTTTTTCTCGCGACGAATCGCCGCGAGGATGAATCCGCTGACGCTCTCGGTCGACCATGTTTCCAGCGCCTTGCCGGCGACGCCGCCCTCGATGCTGTGGTTGCTCTTGTCGAGGTTGATATGGACGATGCGCTGCAAGACTGCGTCACTGGCATCGACCACGGCGTTCTGGCTGATGACCACGCTGCCGCGGAACGGCGGTTCGTAGGTTTCATTGCCGGCGCTCTTGTGACCACGTGCACGGCCAATACGGCCGTTGTAGAGCGTCTTTAATTCATCCCAGTCGAACTGCTTGACGTTCATCCGCTCGTTGCCACAGCTGCGGTCGGCCTCGATCATTACCATCGGCAGGTTGCCCACCTGGCCAAACGTGCGTGTGCGGCCGGCAAGTGTGCTTTTGGTGGGGTCGGTACCCTCATGCTCTGGACGGCCCAGCAGCTTCCACATGAACTCAATCAACGTAGATTTACCGGAGCCGGCCTCGCCGATCAGTTCGAGGAACGGAAAGCTCTTGTCAGTGGCGCGGATCTGTTCGGCAAACAAACTGCCCAGCCAGAACGAAAGCGCAACCACGCCCTTCACGCCGAAGGCTGTCCACAGATTGCCGAACCACGCGTCGGTGTAGTCCTCCCGGGCGGTATTGATGTGCAGCTTCATCGACTGCAGGAGGCTTTTGATGTTGGTGCGGCCGATCTCGAAATAGTCCTCGTTGTTCAACTCGTAGAGGTTGCCGTCTTTCACTGCTACATCGCCCAGTACATAGGCGCCGTGTTCCTTGCTGTAGCCGATAAAGTCGATGGTCTCGACGGTCTTGATCCCGCTAACCGGTGTCTGGTCGCGCAGCAGCTGCATCAGCTGCTCGGATTTGCCGGTGAAAAAGCAGCCGGCAGCAACGCCGGCCAGCCGCTTGCCAAACTCGGAGCCAGCCATGATTTGACCACCTGTAAACGTGTTCTTTATGGCCGGCTGATCGCCTGGCCGATTGATTCGGAAGTAGTACCAGCTCTCGTCCGTTATGTCGTTGCGCTGGAAATACAACACGCGTGGATAGCCGGTGCATATCTGGTAGACGGCGTTGCATTCGGCCAGCGCCTGTTCTTTCAACTCGTCCTCGGTGAGGCCGGTGTCTTTGTCCTCCAGCTCGGCTTTGGTCTTGGCGTATTTCTTGAAATCGAGCTCGAACCAGTAGAGCCGGTCGCCAAATTCAAATGGGAATTGCGAGCGTCCGGCTTGGTTGTACATGAGCATAGCTTTGGCGCTCGGCGTGCGAGCGATTAGCAGCGCTCCCTCGTACAAATAGGCCTTGATGTTTTTGACGCTAAGGCGATCGCGCTGGTGCAGGTCGTTCCAGTCGATCTTGCTACGGCCGTCCTGTTTAATCTGAGCGGCCTTACACTCCCAGCCCAGCTCGCGGGCCTGTCTGACCCACTTGCGGATGTATCGCTGGCCAGCACCGTCGCCGTCGGTACCGTCGGTGTCGAGCGCCCAGACCAACGTCGGCCGATCGCCGCCGCGCTGCTTGGCCAGTTCGGCGAGTGCCTTCTCGGGCCAGTTGTTGCAGCTCAACAGCGCCACGGCAGTGATGCCATGCAGCCACAAGGCGATGGCGTCGAAAATACCCTCGACCAGCCAAAGCTCTTCCACCTTGGCCAGATCGAGACCGGGCGGTGTCCACCAATGGCCGGCATGCTTGCTGCCGTAATTGAAACGCGCTTTTTTCTTACCGAAACGTTGTGGCCTGTCGATAAGACGTTCCCAGTAACCACCACCGGGCAGCGCAAAGCGCACGGTGGCCGTGCTGGCATCTAGCTCGCGGTCGACGTAACTCTCTTGCGAATAGCACCCCTTGAGTTTGCTGATGTCGAAACCGCGCATATGTGTCAGGTACGCATCGGCCGAGGCGTTCGGGTTGGTTTCGGTGACCCGGTAGCGATCGGACCAGTTTTCGAACAGATCCGGATACAGCTCTTTGACATGGCCTTCCCAGTTGCATTTGCTTTCGCGCCCGCAGCGAACGACCCATGGATGCTCTGCGTTGGTGTAGAGCTCTTTTTTCGAGCATTGCGGGCAGCGGCCTTCACGTAGCCAGGTGCCTTTCTCTTTTAGCTCGTAGTCCTGCAGTAGCAAGCGGGTGATGTCGGAATGCAAAGATGGATTCATATGCAACCGCCTTGGCCACGTGAGGCGATCCACATGTTGAAATCACTCTCGCGCCAGCCAATAGACCGACCACCCAAAGGCACCGAGTCTGGGAAGTCGTCATTAGGGTCAGCCATGCGTCGATAGATGGTGGCGCGCGCCAGGCCGCTGCGTTCCATCATCTCGGGCAAACGCATCACGCGATCGTTGGGGTTGATAACGGCCGGCGCTTTCGCCGGCGTCGATCGATACGCCGCCATGCTGACGATATGGGCGTTCATGCCTGCACCGCCTCGGAATCATCGGATTCAGCGTTCGCCTTAGACACCGCGATGTAGTGGTGTGCGGCTCGAATCATCGCTTCGCCGAGTTCGATGGCTTCACTGGTCGACAGCGACATGGTCATCGGTCCGAACGTCATCGACACCGGCCAGGTCATGTCCATCACACCGCTGGTGTTGACGTTCACAGCGGTGTCAATGACTCGAACGTCTACGCTCGAACGAAGCGCCGGTACTGCCCTATACAGGCTCATCACCACAGCCCCTGCGTTGCGCCGCTGGCGACCGCGATGGAAGCCAACAGCATCAGTGCGAACACCCATTTGCCGCTGGGCGAATCCTCGATGCATTCCACCGGGGTGCGTGTCGCCATGCGCACACTCTGTTTTTTTGCGGTCGGATCGACCGAAACGTTGACCAACAATGTGCCTCTCCCGTTGGATGTTTGTCAGTGCTTGGTCGAGGCGGAGGCCGCCGTCATTTCAGCCTGCTCGGCGCCATAGCGGGCGAGGTCGGCGGCAGTAAAACAGACGGTTTTCTTGCTGACCGGGTCAACGACGAACACGGCGTAACTGGTCGAGCGGGTCATATCAACGTGTGCCAAGGTGGCGCGCGCCTGCACTTCGCCGAGCGCTTGCAGCGATATGGTGGTGGCGGTGTCGCGGCTGATACCGAACTCCATTAGATGATCAGCGCAGCGACCGATCAGCCGATGGTGGTCGTGGTGCAGATGCTCACCTTGATGGGCGAGCAGGTAGCCGATAGCGGTGGTATGCAGTATGGAATGGGCCATGGTCTCTCTCTCCGTAGGCAATGGGTGCCGGCTTAGCCGGCGGCTGTGGCAGGGGCTGCGGGTTCGACGCTCGCTGTCGGCATCGCGACGGCGAGCGGGATGTCGATCTGGGGGTTTGGCTGTTCGCTGGGGCACAAGGTGCGCAGCGTTTCCAGTCCGGCCAGCCAGACGTGACCGCAGGCGTCGTTAGTGCATTCGAAGCGCACCTCGCGGTAGACGGGGGTGAGCTGCTTGCTGCTGCGGGCGCGGGCGAAGCTGTCGCAGTGCGGACAGCGCACACGGAAACGGCTCTCGCGATGCTTGATCGCAAGATGTTGTGCATCATGAGTCATGCATTATTCACTCCCGTGGTCGTATTCATTCCGCAAGCCGTGTGACGAACAGCCACGGCCCGCTCGTAACTTTTGATGCCGCGCAGGTATATCTGGCGGGCGAACGAGGCGCTGGAGCAGCCGGTCTGTTTTGCCAGGGATTCGTGTTTGGTCAGCTCGGGGGCGAGCAGCCGTAGCGCGATCTGTTTCCGTACGACGCCGCGAGGCGCGTATACGACGGGAGGTTTTTGCGCCATGGACATGGGGTACAGTTCTGCGAATGGGTTACACAATTCGCAGATTACACGCAATTTGCGTGATTGCAATATGACATTTGCTGAATTTATGCAAAATGCAGGAGAGCGATGATGGCCGAACTGAACGCAGGGCCGGTCATCGACCGTATGCAACAAGTGGTGGGTGTGCGCACGGATATCGCGCTAGGAGCCCATTTCGGGTACGGAACCAGCGCCGTCAGCGGCTGGCGTTCGCGCGACAAAGTGCCTTATGAAGAATGCGTAATTCTTGCAAAACGAAAGGGAGTGAGCCTGGACTGGCTACTGCTCGGTATCGGCAGCATGGATGGCGCGCCCACCACCTATCAAATGCATGAAGGGAGCCCTGCGGATGATCGCGTGCAGCGAATGCTCGGGTTTTTCACGTATTGGGATACGACTCGCAGCGTCGACGAAAAGGTATGGCTGGAAATGCAGCTGGCACGGTCCATACCCGAATACGCGGAATGGGTTTCAGCGCGAAGCAAGAGCGGTTAGATAGACGTCTAAGTCCATTCCAGGCTTCTCGGTGGATCTTGTTTTTCGATCGCATCCCTGATATGAAAGTGTCCAACAGGGGTGCTCGCGAAATCCGTGAGCCATGTTAATCGCCGCAACGGCGAGCAGGGAAAAGCGTATGTCAGGGACGATAACGGCCAGTCTGTCATGGGTTGCAGCGCGGCGTAGATGGCTCGCGTGTTATCTGCTTTTGCAGATACTAGCGCTGGCACTTCCCCAGCATGCTTTCGCGCAGGACAACTTCGACGGACCGCCATACCATTATATCGATAATGGTACCCAGATTTATGGTGGCTTTTTCTCTCTCGGGGAAGCGATTAGTAACGCAAAAGCTCAACTTATTGCGGATGAAGGTCCTCCTGCTCTCCCATGTACTATTCAAGTAGCTTACGATGCTGACCCGAATTACACTGCGGCTGACGTCTATTATTCCTACCCGGGTGGGTGCTATGAGGGTCTTGACTCTTATTTTTTAGAGATCGATTTAACCTCCTACGGCTTCGACGTCGGTAAAAACGCCGGCGGCTGCGATTGCGATGGAGGTAACGGCCATAATGGCGGCACTGCTCCCGCGTCCTCGATCAAGGGCGACCCTATAAATACCGGGACCGGTAACAAGTACGAGCAGGAAACCGACTATGCCGCACCGAGTGACTGGTTGACCCTCCGGCGCTTCTATAACAGCTTGGGCGGCGCGGTGCCGACCGCGCTGGGATCGACTTGGCGGCACTCCTTCGACCGCACGCTGCAGATATCTCCCTACGCCCCTTCTATCGACGCTTACCGCCCGGACGGCCGCTTCGAGCGGTTTACGAAAACCAACGGCGTATGGACCCCTGACAAAGACGTTGCCGACACGCTTAATGAACAGGACGATGCCAACGGGAATCCCATAGGCTATGTCGCGTACATCGCAAATGCGCACCAGACCGAGCAATACTCAGCCGCCGGTTTATTGCAATCCATCACGGACCAAACCGGTACCATCACCACGTTGACCTACAGTACGGCTAGCACGCCGGCCGCGGTCGCACCCTCGGCGAATCTGCTACTTACGGTGACTGACCCACAAGGGCGCGCACTCAACTTCACCTACAACACCAACGGCCAATTGGCGACGGTGACCCAGCCCGATGGCGGCGTGCTGACCTACGGCTACAACAGCGGCAGCGACTTGACCTCGGTCCAGTACCCGGACGGCAAGACGCGCCAGTACGCCTATAACGAATCCACGCTTACCAGCGGCGTCAATCTGCCCGGCATATTGACCGGCACGATCGACGAGTCCAACACTCGTTACGAGAGCACGACCTATAACAGCAAAGGTCAGGCGACATCCGCCTATCACGGCGCGGCTGGCGCCGGCATCGATCAAACGACCATTGTCTATGGAGCGACCTACACCACTCCAGCGACGGTGACTACGCCGCTTGGCGCGGTGACAAATGTCGGCTTCCAGGACGCGTTGGGCGTGCTTAAGGTCAAGGCCAGCTCGGCGCCCTGCGGCGACGCCTGCAACCAGCCCTGGTCCGCCGAGACCTACGACACCAACGGCTATCCCAATACGGTGACGGACTGGAACGGCAATATCACCCAGACGACGTACGGCAGCAACGGCCTGCTGGGTACGGAAGTCGATGCCTCTGGCACGGCCGCCCAACGCACCACAACGACGATATGGAATAACACGCTCCGCGTGCCGTTGACCCGGACTGTACTCAACGCGGTCGGCACCACCGTCGCCTCAAGCGCCTGGGTCTACAACGCTGCCGGCCAGACCCTGGCGCGCTGCGACATCGACCCGACCGTCGCCGCTGCCGCGTCCTACACCTGCGCCACTACCGGTACCGTCCCGGCAGGCGTACGCCGCGCCACCTACACCTACTGCACCGTCGTGGATACCACCCAGTGCCCCGTCGTGGGTCTACTGCTGACTGCCACCGGCCCGCGCACCGATCTGACCCAGACAGACACCTACACCTACTACCTCACCGACAGCAGCACGTCGAAGCACGGCGACCTCCAGTCCGTCACCGATGCGCTGGGCCACACCACCACGTACTTGAGCTATGACGGTGCCGGTCGCGTGCTGAGCCAGCAGGACGCCAATGGCGTCGTCACGACCTTCACCTACACTCCGCGTGGGTGGCTACATACCCGCAGCGTAGGCAGTGCTGCCACCACGATCACCTACACGGCCTACGGCGCCGTGGCGACGGTCACTGACCCGGACAACATCACCACCACCTACAGTTACGATGCCGCCCACCGCCTGAACCAGATCAAGGATGCGATGGGCGCCTATGTGGTGTTCACGCTCGATGCGGCCGGCAACCGGATCAAGGAACAGGCCTTTGACAGCGGTAACGGCGTGCGCCGCACACTGACGCGTCAGTTCAACACCCTGGGTCAGCTCGTCGACGTCATCGATGGCCTCAACCACACCGTGTTCAATGCCAGCGCCAGCGGCAACTACGATGGCAATGGCAACCTGGTGCATTCGGTCGATGCCAACAGCATCCAGCGCCAGCAGGGCTACGATGCGCTGAACCGCCTGGCCAGCACTATCGATGACTACAACGGCACCGACAGTCTCACCCCGAACACCACCAGCAAATTCGGCTATGACGCCCTGGATCGCCTCACTGGCGTCACCGACCCCAGCAGCCTCACCACCACCTACACCTACGATGGCCTGGGCAACCGGACCGTACTGAAGAGCCCCGACACCGGCACCAGCACCGACACCTACGATGCGGCCGGTAACCGGCTGACGCACACCGACGCCAAGGGCGTACTGAGCACCACCAGTTACGATGTGCTCGATCGCCCCAGCGCCACCACTTACGCCGACACCACCCTCAACGTCAGCTACACCTACGACGAGGCTAATAGCGTCACCGGCTGCACGACCTCGAACCCGCTCGGCCGCCTCACGCGTATCGTCGAGAACGCCGTCACCACAATCTATTGCTACGACACGCACGGCAACATCACCCAGAAGCAGCAGATCACCCCCAGCGCCACGAACACCACGCAATACACCTATTCCCCGGGTGATCGCCTGCGCACCATCCTGAATCCGGATGGCACCTCGGTTTACGATCTCTACAACGCCGACGGCCAGGTCAGCAGCGTGCAGGCCACGCCCTCGGGCGGTAGTAACAGTGTCCTCGTCAGCGATGTCGCTTACCTGCCGTTTGGTCCGGTCCTGCGCTACACCCTGGGTAACGGTCAGCTGGTCACGCGCAGCTACGACGCCAACTATGCGCTGACCGACATCACCAGCCCAGCGCTGAATCTGCACTTCGCCCGCGATCCGATGGGCCATATCACCGCGGAGGGAAATGCCGCCGGCGCGAGTCCAGCGACGGAAACCTACAGCTACGACCCGCTGTATCGCCTGACGGGAATTACCGATGGCACCACAGCGATCGAAGGCTTGACCTATAACGAGACCGGCGATCGTCTGACCAAGACGGGCAGTGGTCTTGATGTCGGCACCTATGCGTATACCAGCGGCACCCATCAGCTCAGCAGCATTGGCAACGCGGCGCGCACGGCGGACGCCAACGGCAACACCACCGCCAGCACCAGCGCCGGGCAGACCTGGGGTTACGGCTACAACGGGCGTAACCGCCTTACGGTGGTGCAGGCCAGCGGATCGACGGTGGGCACCTACACCTACAACGCAATGGGTCAGCGCATCCAGAAGGTGGCCACGGCGCCGGCCGCGCTTACCCAGCGTTTCGCCTACGACGAACAAGGTCACTTGATCGGTGAATACACCTGGACCAACCACCGCGACACGATCTGGCTGGGCGACATTCCGGTGGCCACGGTAGACATCGCAGGCACGACCAACACGGTCAACTACATCACCGCCGATCAACTGGATACGCCACGGGCAGTGAGCAACAGTGCGGGGACGACGATCTGGTCGTGGCCCTACGTGGGAAATGCGTTCGAGGAGCAATCACCCACGTCAACGAATGGATACGTGCTCAATTTGCGATCCCCTGGCGAGTACTACGACGCCGAGTCGGAGTTGAATAGCAACGGCTACCGCACTCGCGAGCCGGCCAGTTGGCGCTTTTTGCAGAGTGATCCAAAAGGTCTGGCCGCTGGCATGAGTACGTACGCCGCAGTGCATAACAATCCGTTGGGTTATATCGATCCATCGGGGCTAAATGCTATTTTCTTACTTAATCCGGGTGGTGCGTACTTGGGCTCGATGTCTGGCACTTATGGAGGGCATGCTGCCGTAGCTATCGGTAATGATGAAACGGGTTGGAATTATTATTCTGAAGATGGCCGTGAAAATGGAATTCAGCAAACTACAACGGAGAGTTTCCCTGATTTGGCCTCTCTTGAAAATGCGCTTGGGAATATTTATACCGTGCAAGAAGGTGTGTACACGCAACCATTACAAGACATACTGATGAAGACATGGGCGCAACAACATTTGCATGATCCTTATGGGGTATGGAATAACTGTGGCGATTTTGTGATGAATGTTCTGCGGGCTGGCAACCTTCATCCTACGTCTAATAGAACAGGACCAACAGTTCCAAACGAAATGGGGATAAATGATCCAAATCGTATGGACTTAGAAGGGACGAACCCTGCTTTGATACATGAAATGCGTAATTTTGATACTGTGCCGCACTATTGGTCTCCATTCGATCCGTTGGAATCAGGGCCTCCTAGACAATGAAAGGAAGATTTAATATGGCAAACATTAAGATCGTTCCTTTTGTTATTGTGGGAACCATTGTTCACCTTGGCTTGTGCGTGGCGGCCTTCATGCCACGCGTAAATTGCGGTTTCAACGATGCCTGTATGTTGGCTATGTCGACGCCTGAGAAAATTTTTGAAGATATAATGTCTCTGCCGCTTGGCTTATTGGTTATTTTATTCCATGCGGGTGGCGGCAGAGCGACTGGATTGACATTCCTTTATCCAGTGCTGAACTCGCTTTTGGCAGTGTTGATCATATGGTTTGCTTTGGTTCGTCCTTTGGTTCGGCGGGCAAACAAAAAGAGTGCCTGAGTGCCTATGCCTACAACATCTTGGGCAAGATAGTGGCAAGCGGGTATCCATCAGCGTGACAAGACAGCGGACAGCGGAGACGAATGCTACCCGTCGTCGCTGTCCGCTGGCTGTACCGGTCGGGTGGTCCCATTTTTTGCACCGAGGCATTAAATGAACACTCGACTCATGCTGTTGTTATGCTTCCTTTGCTGCACGGTCTCACTACCGTGCTTCAGTCAGACCTCGGGGATGCGAGTCCTCTCGGATCACGACGACTCGTTGAAGTTGACGCCCGCACAGGTCAAAGAGAACGAGATCAAGGCTCTTGATGGTTCGCCAGAGGCGGCAAATAAGCTGGCCAACTACTACCAGGGCTGGGCGAATGACGTTCCGAAGGCAATGGAGTGGTACCAAGTAGCGGCCGAGAACGGCAGTACGGAGGCGATGTGGAACTACTACGAAGTCTCCACCACCGCCACGTTTCCCGACTGGGTCCGCCGCGGCCGCTTTTGGCTCAAGAAGGCAGCTAGCATGGGTAACAGGCGCGCCATAGAAGAGCTTCAAGATTCGAATAAGGAATCGCGAGTCGTTAAATAGTCCCTAAAATTACCTGGCCGGATTTTAATAATTCGTATTGAAGCAAAGATAGATGATTGGTGCGTGGATGCCGGATGCTTATAGTGACCCGCGTTATCAACGAATCCCTGATGATTGGCGATGACGTCGTCGTGACCGTGCTGGGCATCCGTGAAGGTAATATCCGCCTGGGTATTTCGGCCCCCAGGCACGTATCGGTACATCGAGAAGAAGTCTACGAACGCATCGAGCGTGAGCAGAGGCCGATGCGTGACCAGTCAGATCGTTTCTCAGAACAGCCGTCATCGTCTGCATGGTCGACGCCGTCCCCGCGTGATGTCACTCAGATACCTGTGACATCTCGCGGCCGCGGCCGCCGAACACCGCCCAAGTAACTTCACCACACCGGCTTGGCGTAACAAGCGTGTATCCATCACCGTGACACGACAACCGGCACGCGGAAACAAGTGCTACCACTCGTCGTCGCTGTCCGCTGGCTGTTTGTTGTCGCGGTGCTCGAGCTCCAATTGGGTGATAAAACCCGCATCGCCGAGCAACTGCTCGGCCTTGACGATGATCCAGTCCACCGCATCGATCTCCGGCTTAAAACCGCGCACGGTGACGTGCATTTCGGGGTACAGATCCGCGCGACCACGAGCGAGCGTGTAGTTGAACGTCACCGTGCCGCGTCGCAGCCGCGTGTACTCGCTGCGCGCGGCGCGCATCGCATTGCTCTTGGTGGCGTAGATCGTACGCAGGGTCTTGACCCCCTTGCCGTCGTCGACGCCGACCAGCACGTCCCGCGTTTTCCCGCTGCGCGTATCGTCGTATAGCGCACGGATGCCGCTGTACGCGTTGCGGTCGGCGACGTGGTAGCGGTGCTGGTCGCCCTGCGCGCGGGTCAGTGTGACCTTGGGCAGCGGCTGGCCGGTGGCGGTGGTGCCCTGACCGATGGGGCAGAAGATCAGCGCGCTGGACTTGATCGTGGCGACGGCGTCGTAGCGCTTGCCGAGCCGCGTCAGGAAGTTGATGTCACTCTCGTTGGTCTGGTCGATATGGTCGATCGCCATGGCCGCCAGATCCGGGTGGCAACGCGCGGTGAGCTTGTTGCGTCCGGCGAGCTGATTGACGATCGCGCCGACGGTGGTGTCGCTGTAGCTCTGCTCGCGCTGCTGACGTAGATCGCTGCGCAAGTTGGCACTACGCCCGCGCATCACGATCACGTCGGGTGCGCCGGCATGCTCCAGCTCATCGATGACAAAGCTGCCCTTGTCGGTGAGGCCGCTGTCATCCCAGCCCAGCCATACACGCAACGTGGCGGTGGTGGGCGGCAATGCCAGCTGGCCATCATGGTCGCTGAGCGTGATGTCGAGCTGGTCGGCGGTGTCCTGCCGACAACTGGTGACGGCCAGCCCGACGAGGCGCGGCATCAGGGTCGCGGTGAGGTCGCGGCCGTCGAGTGTGACCTTCCAGCGCGGCTGCGGGTTGCTGCTGGTCATGCGAGGTGGCTCGCACCGCTGCCACTGCTGTCGATGGTCGCCATCGTGGCGCCGTTCCCCGGTGGCGCGCTGGACACCAGTGCATCGTCGCTGCGTTTGAGGCCGATGCTGAAGTCGGTACGTCGCGCGATGCCGTCCTGCGTGAACGCGCTGCCGCCCTCGGACAGAGTTTCGATCACCCACGCGCCGAACACGCGGCCGGCGCCATCGATCATCGCGTAGGCGTCGCCGGCATCGGCCATGCCGCGCAGGGTATCCAGACTGTCCAGCTTGCCAGCGATTTCCGGCGCCAGCACGCCGGACAGCGTGATGGCGTCGTCGCCTGGGCCGACGAACTGCAACGCCGGGCGCGCGCCGACACGACTGTTGGCCGCATGTCGCCACGCGGTAGAGCGCTGCAGTTCGCTGTACGCGAGATCCGACAGCTGGAACACGAACTGGCCAAGGCACATCAGCATGGAGTTACTCCGTGTCACTCAGGCGGCTGCGGCTGGCAGCGGCTTTGGCACGTTCGCGTCGATCGAGTTCGGCCGAGACCGCTTTGGCCGCATCGGTTTCGCGTCCCGGCGCCGCGGTGACGTTGATGGGATAGTGGTTGTTGGTGACCGTTGCCCCCGTGCCGCCGGCACGCAGCGGTGGCCGGTTGTCCAGGGTGAAACGCGCCGATGGTTTCACGTCGTCATCCGCACCGGTGTTCCAGTGCAGCCCGCTTGCTACCGCCGCCTCGTCTTGGATGCCCAGCTTGGCCTTGAGCGCGCGCCATTTCTCCATGAAGCCGTCGATCTTGTCGGAGATCCATTGGAACGCGCTGACGAAGGGCGCTTTGATCGCTTCGCTGACGGTCGACCAGGTGGTGCCCAGCCAGTCGATCAACTGCCCCCCATGGACGACGATCCAGCCGGCGGCCGTGCCGATGGCGGTACCGACGGCGGTGAAGCCCTTGGCCAGCCACGTGACGAGCGTGATGGCACTCATGAGCACGTCACCCAGCACGCGGCCAAAGCTCACGCCGTTAGCGGTGGCGCCGGCCAGTTGTTCCTTAGTGGCCTCGAACGGCGTGAACAGCTGAGTGATCCAGCGCCACACGGCGCCCATGGCGATCGCGAGCGCTTCCCATACCGGCTTCAGCGGTGCGAGTGCTTGGCCTAGCGCAGTCAAGGCGGGGCCGGCGACGTCGCGGATGCCCTGGCCGATGCCGACAAAAAACGCCTTGACCGGCCCCCAGTATTTCCACACGAGGAACAGCAGTGCTGTCACGGCGGCGACCAGCGCCAGCACAGGCACGCTGATGCCGGTGATAGCCAGCATCGCGGCGCGTGCGCCGATGCCAACGCGGCCGAGCAGGCCGACGCCAGAGGCTTCACCGCCGGCATCCCGACGTGCCAGCCCACCCAGCCCGGCGCGACCGATGGCAAAGCGCAGCAGCGCGAACTGACCGATCAGGCCACCCAGCGCAATCATGACGCCACCGGCAGCGACCATCAGAATGCCGAAGCTGGCGGCGACCAGGGCGAGGCCTTTGGCGATCGCCGGATGTCGTTGTGCGGCGCCGGTGAGGTTTTTCAGCAGCGTCACCAGTTTCTGCAACGCGCCCACGTAGACCGGCAGCAGGGTGGTGCCCAGCTCTTTGTAGAGGTTGGCCTTCTGCGCGAGCAGCTCGGCCTCTTGCCCTTGCGCAGATTCGGCGGCTCGGTTGTAGGCCGCATCCGTGCCCTCAAAACCGGCCGATGCCACAAGCTGTTTCTGGATGTTGCCGCGCTGCATGTACAGGCCGGCAAACAGGTCGCCACCCTTGCGCGCGCTAAACAAACTGTTGAGCTTGCTGACCACTTCGTTCTCGGTCAGCTTGCCCTTGGGATCGATCCGCGGGATGTCCTCCTTCATCATGTAC
>Ga0302314_10009254_pt1 | contig 17469 bp, 11 predicted proteins | sample III_Palsa_N2_3_FD_200533 | JGI IMG/M metagenome (GOLD analysis project Ga0302314, IMG submission 200533) | Peat permafrost microbial communities from Stordalen Mire near Abisko, Sweden - III_Palsa_N2_3 | ecosystem: Environmental > Terrestrial > Soil > Palsa > Peat permafrost | place: Sweden...
GCGGCGGTGGCCGCGGCCGACCCCGCCACCCGCGACCTCGGGGTCGAGAGCCTGCGCCGCGCGCTGGTCGGCCTGATCAGCCGGCTGGGCGTCTACCGCAGCTATTGCGTCGGCGAACCGCGTGAGCCTGAGCTGGCCGTGACCCTGGCCCTGGATACCGCGCGCGCCGCCCTGGCCGCCGACCGACCGAGCCTGGATTTCATTCAGAAGGTCCTTGAGGGCCATGGCGGCAACGACCTTGACCGCGCGCAGGCGATACGGCGCCTCAACCAGCTGGCGGCCCCGGTGGCGGCCAAGGCGGTGGAGGACACCGCCTTCTATCGCTACAGCCGCCTGCTCTCGCGCAATGACGTCGGGTTCGAAGCTGGCCGCCTGTCGACGACCGCGGAGGCCTTTGTCGCGTCCGGTCAGGCCCGCGCCACCACAGCACCACTGGCGATGCTGACCACCTCCACCCACGACCACAAGCGCGGCGAGGATGTGCGCGCGCGCCTGGCGGTCTTGAGCGAGCTGCCGGACACCTGGTGCGCGGCGGTCAGGGACTGGCTGGCCCTGGCCGAAGACGACCGCATCGCCAAAGACGACGCCTACGCCCTGTTTCAGACCATGGTCGGCGCCTGGCCACCGACCATGACGGCGGATGACCGGGCCGGCCTGACCGCCTTCGCCGACCGGGTCGCCGGCTGGCGGGAAAAATCCCTGCGCGAGGCCAAGCTGCGGTCGTCCTGGGCCGTCCCCGACGAAGACTATGAGGCCGTCAACCTGGCCTGGCTGCGCCGGCTGCTCGATCCCGACCAGTCCCCTGCCTTCATCGAAAGCCTGGCGGCCTTCGTTGCCCGCATCGCGCCGGCCGGCGCGATCAATGGCCTGGTCCAGACGGCGATCCGCTGCACCTGGCCAGGCGTACCCGACCTCTACCAAGGCGGTGAGCTGTGGGACTTCTCCCTGGTCGACCCCGACAATCGCCGCCCGGTCGACTATGACCTGCGCGCCCGGCTGCTGGCCGAAAGCTCCGCCGACTGGACCTCGGGCGCAGTGAAGCAGGCGCTGATCGCCCGCCTCCTGGCCCTGCGCCGCGCCGACCCGGCGTTGTTCACAATCGGCGCCCTGGAGCCGATCCCCGCACGCGGCCAATGCGCCAGCCACATCCTCGCCTTTGCGCGTCAGCTGGACGGTCGGCGGCTGAGCGTGGCGGCGATCCTTCGCGCCGCATCCGCCGTCACCACCCTGGGCGAACTGCCGAAGGCGGACTGGTGGGCGGACACCGAGGTCCGGATCGGTAACGCCTGGCGGCCCGCCGCAAACCTCTTCAGCGCTTCGCCGGTCTTCGTGGAGGCCAGCGCTTGAATCGTCGTTCCGCAAACGGACGAACTGTCAGGTCCTGTCAGACAGCAACAATTGTAACGCTGGGCCGTTCATCCCTTCTCGCCCCACCCCCGTTAATTGCCGAGGTCGCATGACGTCCACCTTTGCCGTGCGCCCCGGATCGAACAACCCGCTCGGAGCCAGCTTCGATGGCGGGGGCGTGAACTTCGCCCTGTTCTCCGCCAATGCGACCCGGGTCGAATTGTGCCTGTTCGATGCCGAAGGGCGCGAGGAGATCGACCGCATCACCCTGCCGGACTACACCGACCAGATTTTCCACGGCTATGTGGAAGGTCTGCAGCCGGGCCAGGTCTACGGCTACCGCGTCCACGGCCCCTACGAACCGGAGGCCGGGCTCCGCTTCAATCACAACAAACTGCTGCTGGACCCCTACGCCAAGGGTCACACGGGCGCGATGGAATGGAACGACGCCTGCTACGGTTACAAGATCGGCGATGAGGCCGAGGACCTGAGCTTCGACGAGCGCGACAGCGCGCCTTTCGTCCCAAAGTGTGTGGTCGTCGATCCCAACTTCGACTGGAGCGGCGCCCCCCGCGTCGCCTTCACACCCTGGGAGAAAACCCTCGTCTACGAAGCCCACGTAAAGGGCTTCACCAAGCTCCACCCTGGTGTCCCGGAGCCCCTGCGCGGCACCTATGCCGGCATGGGGCAGAAGGCGATCATCGACTACGTCAAGGCCCTGGGCATGACGACGGTGGAGCTGCTGCCGATCCACACCTTTCTCGATGACAGCTATCTGCTCGAGAAGGGGCTGCGGAACTATTGGGGCTACAACTCCATCGGCTTCTTCGCCCCCGACCCGCGCTATGCCTCGGACCGGGCCAACACCCTGCGCGAGTTCAAGGAGATGGTCTCCCGCTACCACGACGCCGGTCTCGAGGTGATCCTGGACGTGGTCTACAACCACACCGCCGAGGGCAATGAGAAGGGCGCGACCCTGTCGTTCCGAGGCATCGACAACAACAGCTACTATCGTCTGGTCCCGGACAACAAGCGCCACTACGTCAATGACACCGGCACCGGCAACACCATGGATCTGTATAACCCGCGGGTGCTGCAGATGGTCATGGATAGCCTGCGCTACTGGGTGCAGGAGACCCACGTTGACGGCTTCCGTTTCGACCTGGGGACGATCCTGGCCCGCGATCCCGGCGGCTTTGACGCGCGCAGCGGCTTCCTGATCGCTTGCAGTCAGGATCCCTGCCTGCAGTCGGTCAAGCTGATCGCCGAGCCGTGGGATATCGGGCCTGGCGGCTATCAGGTGGGCGGCTTTCCACCCGGATGGTCGGAATGGAATGACAAGTTCCGCGACACGGTGCGCGACTTCTGGCGCGGCGAGGCCTCGGCCGGCGATATGGCGCGGCGGGTGCAGGGTTCGGGCGACGTCTTCGACAACAAGGGCCGCCGGCCGCGCTCAAGCGTCAATTTCATCGCCGCCCACGACGGCTTCACCCTCGATGACCTCGTCACCTTCAACGACAAGCACAACGAGGCCAACGGCGAGGACAACAGGGACGGGTCGGACAACAACCACTCCTGGAACTGCGGCGTCGAAGGGCCGACGGACGATGCGGATGTCAACGCCCTGCGCCTGCGCCAGATCCGCAATCACCTGGGTTCCCTGTTCCTCAGCCAGGGCCTGCCGATGCTGCTCGCAGGCGACGAGTCCGGCAGGTCGCAGGGCGGCAACAACAACGCCTATTGCCACGACGACAAGATCGGCTGGCTGGATTGGGACATCGGCGAGCGCGGCGAGGCCATCCTGGAATTCGCCAAGCTGGTGACGGGCCTGCGGGCGAAACACCAGGCCCTGCGCTATGGCCGTTACCTTGGCCGGTTCGACTTTCCGGACAATCCTCGCGACCTCACCTGGCTGACGCCCGAGGGGACGGAAATGGACGCGCCGGTCTGGGAGGATGCCGACGCGCGGGCCTTCTGCATGCTGATCGACGTGCCCGCCACCGCCGACGAGGATCGAGACATCGTCCTACTGGCGTTCAATGGCGGCGCCGAGCCCGTGGCGCTGACCCTGCCCGAGGAGCCCTCCCTTGGCGGCGGCTGGACCCGCGTGCTGGATACCAGCCTCGAAACACAGGACAGGTCTGAGATCGACGGGGGCTGCACCCTGGAAGGCCGTTCAATCGTAATGTTCGAAGTGAGATAACCAGCCTTCGGCGCACGGAATTCAGCCCTTAGGGCGGCGCTTCGGTTCGTCCGATCCGACAAAGCCCACGAACTTCTGACGCAAGTCAAAGACCGCGTCCGCCCGGGGCTCGGTATCCTTGAGCTTATTGGCGACCGCCGCGAGCAGAAGCTCGAACAGGAGTTGGGCCATGCTCAGGCTGCGGATGCCGAAATCAGTTTCGATCATCAGCACATTGTCGGTGAGGGCTCGCGCCCAGTGGCAGTAGACATCGGTCAGGATGACCATGGGTCGGCCACGAGCCGCCGCCTCCTCCGCCAGCACCTGAAAGTGGCGCGAGTAGCGGCGGAAGTCGATCAGCACCAGACAGGCGTCCGGATTGGGGTCCAGCAGGACGTCGGCATAGGATCCGTCCGAGCCGTCCGAGAAATAGACTCCGGGCCGCAGGGTCTGCAGAAAATTGGCGAAGCCCAGGCCCATGAACCGGCCTACCTGAAAGCTGGCGACATGCACCCGGCTGGCAGAAGCGATTAACGACACGATCCGGGGCCAGTCCGACGATTCGGGAATCTTATGGACGTCTTCCAGCCCCTTGATCTTAGCCCGCAAGGAGGCCTCGGCGAAGGCGATGTGGGAGTCCGCGCCGGCCAGCAGCGCCTCGCCGCGGGAGGAGGCGCGCAGCTCTGCCTTGATGCCGCGCAGATCGGCGTAGCCCAGCTTCTTGATATAGCGGCCGACGGTCATGGGACTGACCTCGACCTGCTTGCCAATCGAGGCGGCGGTCTCGAAAGGAAGCTCGTTCAGATGGTTGAGGAAGAAGGTGGCGAGTTTCTGCTCGGACGGCGTGTAGCCGTTCCAGTCTTCCTTGATCGTCTTCTCGATTTTGAGCATCGCCCCTTCCTAAGCCCCACCCGAAAGATCGGCAACGCCGCCTTTTTGGGCGCCGACGGCGCAATGGCGAATGATATAAAACTACCATCTTGTCGGATTAACGAAAGATATATAACAATTCGACTTCCGACGTTTGGCGGTCCGTTTTCGAGGGGGAAACCATGGCCAGCACTTTGCGCAATGTTCTGATGGGGTCGCTGGTCTTGGCCAGCCTTTCGCCCCTTCCCGGCTTGGCCTTCGCCCAGACCGCCCAACCCATTGGCGGGACGACCGTCGGCGAGGTGGTGGTCACGGCCAACAAGAGGACCGAGAAGCTCCATGACGTGGCGCAGGAGGTCACCTCACTTTCGGGTAGCACCCTTGACCTGCAACAGGCGGCTCACTTCGAGGACTATGTGACCCTGGTGCCCGGCTTCAATCTGGTCTCCGCGCAGGTAGGCCAAAGCCGGCTGGTGCTGGACGGCGTGAACGCCGGCGGGGACAGCGCGACGGTGGCTACCTATTTCGACGAGACGCCCTATGGATCAGCGACTGGCGTGGCCAACGGCGGTGTGCTCGCGCCCGATCTGGACACCTTCGACGTCAACCGCGTCGAGATCCTGCGAGGTCCTCAGGGAACGCTCTATGGCGCCAGCAGCCTCGGCGGCGTGCTCAAGTTCATCACCAACGCCCCTGACCCGTCCCACTTCTCCGCCAAGGTCGAAGCAGACGGCGAGAACACCGACCACGGCGGCGGCGACGGCGGCTCGGTGAAGGCCATGGTCAATGTGCCGATCAGCGACCAGATCGCCATTCGCGCGAGCGGCTTCTACACCGACGACGCCGGCTATATCGACGACCCCCTGCGCGGCGCCAAGAACATCAATGAAACCAAGTTCGATGGCGGCCGGGTCGGCATCTATCTGCACCCGATCGAAAAGCTGACGATCCGTCTGACGGCCGCGGCCCAGAACATCAACAGCAACGGCGACTCGGTGGAGGACCTGAACCCCGCCAACCTGCAGCCGCTGACTGGCCAACTGACTCAGAGCCGCACCTTCGCTCAACCCAACGACATCACCTACCGCATCTACAATGCGACGGCCGACTATGACTTCGGCTTCGCCGATCTGCTGTCGTCGACCAGCTACGGCACGCTGCACCAGAGCACCGACGAAGACGCGACGGTTCTTCTGGGCATCCCCTCCGGCATCGAGCAGGAGCTGCAGCAGCAGAAGTTCACCCAGGAGGTCCGTCTGACCTCCAAGCCGCAGCAACTTGAATGGCTGATCGGCGGATTCTTTACCCGCGAGCGCAATGAATTGAACCAGGATCTGGGCGAGGTGGACCCAGCCCACCCGCCCCAGTTCGCGGTGGACGGCCTGGAATTCGTAACGCTCGATTCCGTCTATTCGGAATACGCCTTGTTCGGCAATGTCGACTACCATTTCACGGACCGGTTCGACCTCAGCGTCGGCGGCCGCTACAGCCACAACGAACAATCGGCGGGACAGGTGACGTCCGGCCTTCTGGTGGGGCCTGCGTTCAACGAGCCCGGATCATCGTCGGAGGGCGTCTTCACCTTCGCGGTGGCGCCCAAGTACAAGATCAATGACGATGTCACGGTCTACGCCCGCGTTTCCAAGGGCTATCGCCCGGGTGGCCCCAACGTCCTGTCGCCCGGCGCGCCGGCCGCCGTGCCGCGCTCATTCCAGTCCGATAGCCTGATCGACTATCAGGCCGGGGTGAAGGCGGATCTGCTGGACAAGACGGTCTCCGTCGATGCGTCAGTCTTCTACATCGACTGGTCGCGCATTCAGCTGCTCGCCGACGTCAGCGGCTTTGGCGTCAACATCAACGGCGGCAAGGCGAAGAGCGATGGCGTGGAGGGCACGGTCACCTATGTCCCTCTTCGCGGTCTGAACCTGTCAGCCAACGCCGCCTATACGGATGCGACTCTGCAGTCCAACACCGGCCCGCTGCTCGGCGGCGTCAGCGGCGATCCCCTGCCCTATTCGGCGAAGTGGACCTGGGCGTTGAACGCCGACTACAGCCATGCGCTCATCAATGACGCCCGCGGCTTTGTCGGCGGCAGCCTGCGCTACGTCGGCGACCGCAAAGCCGACTTCGATCCGAACATCGGCCAGGTTCCGCTGCCAAGCTACGTCTCGCTGGACCTTCACCTGGGCGTCGACTGGAAGAATTACCGGGCCGAACTCTATGCCAAGAACCTCAACGACGCCCGGGGCATCCTGTCTCTGACCGGCTTCGGAGCGACGCCCAACGGCGGCGTCATGGCGGGGGTTGAGCGGCCGCGCACGATCGGTCTGTCGCTGTCGGCCAAATACTGATCGGACGCTCCGAACATCCTTCCAGCCTGGTCGATCGCACCGCCAAAAGATGAACCCAAGCCGCCGAAGCGCGGATTTGAGGAGACACTAGAGCCATGACGATCAAGTCCACATTGAGCCTGGCCGCAGCCCTCGCCGGCGCGATGGTCCTGGCCGCGCCCGGCTTCGGCCAGAGCCAGCCGCTAGGCCCGGTTCAGCAAGCGGCGCCCGCGGCCACGCCGATCCCGACGCCCGCCCACCCGCTCACCGCGCCCGACGTCGAGGCCTGGCTGGACGGGCTGATGCCCACCGGCCTCAGCACCGCAGAGGTTCCCGGCGCCGTGGTCGTGGTGGTCAAGGACGGCCAGGTGCTGTTCGAGAAGGGCTACGGCTATTCCGACTACAAGGCCGGAACGCCGGTGGACGCCAAGACCACCCTGTTCCGCCCCGGCTCGGTCTCCAAGCTGTTCACCTGGACGGCGGTCATGCAGCAGGTCGAGTTGGGCAAGATCAACCTGGACGCCGACGTCAACACCTACCTCGACTTCCATATCCCCGCCTACAAGGGCGTGCCGGTGACCATGCGCCAGCTGATGACGCACCGGGCCGGCTTCTCCGAAACCGCCCGCGACCTGCTGACCTACGACAAGGCCCCGCCGCCCCTGGATACTGTGCTGAAGCGCTATGTCCCGCCGCGCATTTTCCTGCCCGACGGCGGCCCCGGCTATTCCAACTATGGCGCGTCGCTGGCGGGCTACATCGTCCAGCGCGTCTCCGGCGAGCCCTTCGACGCCTATGTCCAGCGCCACATCTTCGCGCCGCTGAACATGGCCAACGCCACCTTCGACCAGCCGCTCCCGGCCTCGATGCGGCCCAACATGTCCAAGGGCTATGAGACCTGGGACAAGCCCGGCCCCGGCTTCGAGGTCATTTCCCTTCCGCCGGCCGGGTCGCTTGCGACCACCGGGGACGACATGTCCCACTTCATGATCGCCCACCTGCAGAACGGCAAATATGGCGACATCCAGATCCTGAAGCCTGAGACCGCCCAGCTGATGCATACCAGCGTCACCAAGGCCTTCCCCGACCTGAACGGCAACCTGCTCGGCTTCTACCAGCAGAACATCAACGGCCACCGGGTCATCGCCCACGGCGGCGACACCAACTTCTTCCACTCCGACCTGACCCTGTGGCTCGACGACAATGTCGGCGTCTTCATCTCGGTCAACGCCAAGGGCAAGGAAGGCATGGGCGAATTCCTGCGCGACCGCCTGTTCTCCGGCTTCGCCGACCGCTACTTCCCGGCCCCGCCGGTCACCGCCCATGTCGACGACGCCACGGCCAAGGCTCACGCAGCCATGATCGCCGGCGCCTATGGCACCACGCGCGGCTCCCACTCCACCTTCCTGGCCGCCATCGCCCTGATCTCGCCGACCATGGTCAAGAACAATGGCGACGGCACCATCACCGCCGCGCCGTTGGGCATTCCGGAAGTCTTCTTCGAAAGCTCGCCCTTCATCTGGCAACAACTGCATGGCCACGACCGGATCGAGGGCACGGTAAAGGACGGCAAGGTCACGCGCTGGAGTTCCGACACCGCCGCGCCGATCTTCGTCTATGTCCGCCCGACGGGCTTTGCGGGCACGGGCCTGGAAACTCCGTTGATGCTGGCGTCGCTGGCGCTGCTGTTGCTGACCGCCGTGCTGTGGCCGAGCGTCGCCTTCGCCCGCTGGCGCTACCAGAAGAGCTTCGCCTTCTCCGGCAATCGCGCCGTCACCTATCGGCTGGTCCGCGTCGCGGCCATCCTGAGCATCGCCGCCCTCGGCCTCTGGTTCGAAGTGCTCCAGATCGCCGACGCCACCAACGGCATGAACATCGATATGGCGCTGCACCTGGCCCAGCTCTGCTCCTTCGTCGGCTTCGCCGGCGGCTTCCTGGCGGCGCTGTGGAACCTGGTCCTGGCCTTCCGGGCCGGCGGCGGCAGCTGGTTCAGCCGGCTCTACGCCGTCCTGCTGACGGGCGCCTTCGCCATGATGCTGTGGATCGGCCTCCACTATCACCTGATCGGCGTCGGCAAGCAGTTCTGAGCCCTTCGCGGAGTATTTGATTATGACCAGCCCGCAACGGCTAAAGCTTGACGCACGCCTGGACGTCGCCGTCCTCAACGAGCCCTTCCACATCTCGGGCCACGTCTTCCAGGATGTGCCGGTGCTGTTCGCCAACCTGACGGAAGGCGGCCTGACCGGTCGAGGCGAAGCGGCCGGCGTCTACTACACCCACGACGATCCACCGAAGATGCTCGAAACCATCGAGTCCGTACGCGGCGAGATCGAGGCGGGCCTGAGCCGGATGGAGCTGCGTGAGCTGCTGCCCTCCGGCGGTGCCCGCAACGCCCTGGACGCCGCCCTCTGGGAACTGGAAGCCCTGCGCGCCGGCCGGGCGGTATGGCAGCTGGCGGGCGTCTCGGCGCCCCGCCCCCTGCTGACCACCATGACCTGCGGCGCCGCCAGTCCCGAGAAGATGGCCGCCGACGCTGTCGGCTTCGCCATCGCCAAGGCGATCAAGCTGAAGCTGACGGGCGAGACCGACCTGGATATCGAACGGGTGAAAGCCGTGCGCAAGGCGCGGCCGGACGTGTGGCTGGGCGTCGACGCCAACCAGGGCTTCACGCCCAGGACCATAGAGCCTCTGTTCGCCACCCTCGTCGATTGCGACGTCCGGCTGCTCGAACAGCCCTTCGCCCGCGGCGCCGAGGCGCAGATGAAGGCGCTGAACTTTCCAATCCCCACGGCGGCCGACGAAAGCTGCCTGGACCTGGCCGAGCTGGAGCAGGTCTATCCCCTGTTCGACGTGATCAACATCAAGCTCGACAAGTGCGGCGGCCTGACCGAGGGGCTGATGATGGCGCGGCGCGCCAAGGCCCTGGGCAAGAAGGTGATGGTGGGCTGCATGATCGGCTCCAGCCTCGCCACGGCGGCCGGGTTCGTGCTGGGCCAGTTCTGCGACGTGGTTGATCTGGATTCACCGATCTCGATCCTGAACGACCACAAGCCGTCCGTGCGCTACGACAACGGCGAGGTCTTCAGCCCGTCGGATGTCTGGGGCGGGGTTGCGTCCGCCGACGCCCCCGCGGCCTGAGGCCTCCTCATGACTGACAGCACCGCCGACGGCTCATGGTTCGGCCAGCCCAAGGGGCTGACGGTGCTGTTCCTCACCGAGATGTGGGAGAAGTTCTCCTTCTTCGGCATGCGGACGCTGCAGGTCTACTACATGACCAAGGCCCTGCATTTCGGCCAGGGCAAGGCGTCGATGATCTACGGCATGTACGCCGCCGGCGCCTATTTCACCCCGATCATCGGCGGCGCCATATCCGACCGCTGGCTGACCAAGCGGACGGCAGTCATCACCGGCGGGCTGATCATGGCCTGCGGTCATTTCATGATGGCGTTCGAGGCCCTGTTCTATCCAGCCCTGGTCTTTATCGCCGTCGGCAACGGCCTCTTCCTGCCCAACCTGCCCAGCCAGGTGCGCCACCTTTATGCCGAGGACGATGTGCGCAAAGGCTCGGCCTATAACATCTACTATGTCGGGATAAATCTCGGCGCCTTCCTGGCGCCGCTGATCTGCGGCACCTTGGGCGAGCTGTACGGCTGGCACTATGGGTTCGGCGCGGCGGGGATCGGCATGTGCCTGGGTCTGGCCGTCTATACCCTGGGCGGACGCTACCTGCCGCCAGAGCCGCCGAAGACCATGAGGTCGGACGCCGCCCCCGCGGCGAAGACGCCCACCGGCGTGCTGCTCATCCTGCTCGCCGTAGGCCTGGCCGTGGTGGTCTACCGCAGCGCCTATGAACAGACGGGCAATACCCTGGCCCTGTGGACCGACGCCAACGTCGACCGAACGACCCTTGGGCTGACCATCCCCGCCACCTGGTTCCAGTCCTTCAACCCCATGTTTGTCTTCATGCTGACGCCGCTGGTGGTCACCCTGTGGAACCGTGACGCGGCCAGGAACCGGGAGCTGTCGCCCTTCCACAAGATGGCGCTCGGAGCGCTCGGCGCGGGTGTGGCCTACGCCCTGCTGGCCAGCATCAGCTATTTCGACGCGGCGTCCGGCCAGAAGTCCAGCTGGCTCTGGCTCGCCGGCTTCTATGCCCTGTTCACCCTGGCCGAGCTCTACATCCTGCCGGTGGGCCTTGGCCTGTTCGCGCGCATGGCGCCGGCCGCGCTCGGCGCGACCGCCGTCGCCGCCTGGTTCTTCGCCGCTTTTGCCGGCAACCTGGCTTCCGGCTTCATCGGCGCCTGGTGGAGCAACATGACGCCGGCGGCCTTCTTCCTGGCGATGGCGGGGATCATGGCGGTCTCGGCGGCCTTGCTCTGGCTTATCGCCCGCGCCGCGAGACGCATTGAGGGATCGGGCGCCTGAGCCGGCTCAGCGGTTGTCGCCTCGAAACCATTCGATGTAGCGCGCGCGCAGGAAGGTCAGGTGAGCCTGGCGGACGTCGTATTCGCTGCCGGAGTTGTGCTGATCGACCGTGCGCCGGGTCAGCATGCGGCGCATGCGCGGGAAATCGAAATATCGGGTCAGCTTGCCCGCCGCCTCCATGCGGTCGATCTCAGCCAGGACGCGCGGCTCGACGCTCTTGGCCATCATCAGGAAGTCGGGACCGAGGTCGTCGTTGCCCGGACGGCGCTCAAGCAGTTCGGGCGGGTAGACATCTTTTAGCGCCGTGCGCGCCAGATGCCGTTCACGGCCGTTCTTCATGTAGAGGTCTTCGGGGATGGCCAGCGCCAGTTCCACAACCCGCTTGTCGTGAAACGGCTGGGTGAACTCCAGCCCCCGGTGGGCGGCGGGGATCGAGACGGCGGCGCCGGGCCCACCACTCACCAGGTCCAACACCCGCTGCGCCGCCCCCCGCATGGAAAGGGCGCCGCGACCCCTTCTGCCGGCGACCGGGGCGACCGAGGCCCGCATGAACGCCTTTGCCAGCGGCAATCCGCCCCACGGCGCCAGGCCGTTCCGATAACGGCGCCACGGCTTCAGCATTGATCTGGTAAGCGGGCGCAGCAAGACGCCCTTCAGCATCGCCCAATGGGAGGCGCGAACAAACCGGCGGCGCGCCCGCCACTCCGAGACAAACCGGCCGATCCTGCCCTGGGCGAGGAGGGCGATGAAGGTGTCCACCCCTTGCGGGTTCAGCGTGTAGTCGCCGCCGTGGCCGTCCATCGCCGTGCGGGCGCCCGCCGCGGCGATTTCCGCCAGGATGGCGTCCTGAACGTACCAGTTGGAGCTGTGCGGTCCGTCGTTCTCGAGAAAGCCCTTTTCCAGGCTGGTAAAGATGTCGAGCCCCTCCCGCGTCACATAGCGCACATCGACGTGCGGCATGTGGCGGCCGGCGGCCTCGACCCATGGGCGCGCATGGTGGATCGTGCCCGCATAGCCATCCGGCATGACCGATGCGACGGCGACCAACCGCCTGCCCTGCTGCTCCATCGCCGGCGCGGACAGCGCGCAGATGGCGGTGGAGTCGAACCCGCCGCTCATGAACAGCCCCGCCGAGGCCGTGTTTCGCCGCAAACGGCAGGCTACGGCTTCGCCAAGGACCCGCCGATAGGCCTCGACATAGTAGGCCTCGTCGCGGTTCTCATGGATGGGATCAGCACGGGGGGTCCAGTAACGCCGGCATGAAACCTCGCCAAGGGCGTCAAGCGTCAGCACGCTTCCGCCCGGCAACCAGCCGACTTCGTCCAAGCGCGCGGTCTCGAAGGTGCGGCGGCGGCGGCCCAGTCCCATCGTCAGCCCGTCCGCGATTGCGGCGTCCGACAGGGTGCGGGGCACATCCGGCGTCGCCCAAAGTCCCTTCTTCTCGCTGGCGAAGACGAAGAAGCCCTCACCGGCATGGAAGTAGACTTGCCGCTGGCCCATGTGGTCACGGGCGAGCGTCAGGGTGCGGGCCCGCGCATCCCAGGCAGCGAAGACGAAATCGCCCACCAGTCGCTCAGGGCAGGCCTCGCCCCAGGCCCTGTACGCCGCGAACAGCAGGGCGCTGTCGGCCATCTCGGCAAGTCGATCGCCAGCGATGCCAAGGGCCTCGGCGACGGCCTCGCGATTGTCGATCCGCGCATCGCTGACGAAGGTGAGGTCGGCTTGCGCATCACGCAGGGGTTGTTGGTCGAGCGCGTCTTCCAGCGTCACCCGCATCATCAAGGCGCCGAGGCCGGCAGACCCACCCCGCCAGGTCTTCGCGCGATCAGGGCCCCGGTGCGCTAACGCGCGCATCTGGCGATTCAAATCGGTCTCAGAAACCGACTCTTCGTCGAAACGCACAAGGCCGCAGATTCCGCTCATGGCTTACCGCCGCACGGAGCGTGCGCTGAAGGAGGTGGCAAAAACACAAGGCCAACACCCAAGGCGTTGGTGCCCGGGACAAAACGCCGGCGAAACTTCTCGGCGCTCAGGAATAGGCGACAGATGTGACGAGGTGGTCGATCGGGTCGGCCGTCGTGGACTTGGACGTCTCCAGCTTGACCATCGATACGATCACCAGAGGCGCCGACCAGGGCTTCCGCTGCACCGAGGACCGCGGTGCTTCGTTCTCGTCCAGGATCGTGTTGTTCAACATCATCTGTTCCTCGAACACTCGAATACGGATGCCTTGCGCCGCCGTCTATTGTCCACTCAAAACCACCGTCGACGCAGTGAAGCGCCTTCACGGGTTGCTCGCCTTCCACCGTCGCAGCGGCGGGGCGTACCGACATCGGCCGATCCGCAACACGACACACGACACACGATAATGGTTTCAGTTTTATATTCAGATTGGCGCCAGGCCTAGCGGCATCTGCGCCGGCGACGGCCTCGCGCGCCGTTTGGATCTGAAGCCAGTCCGTCGACGCACAGCTTGCGCCCGGCGACGCGCCAAAGGCCTGAACCATCCGGGCGACATGGACGAGCTGACCCAAGCGACGCGGCGCTGGCGAACTGCGAGGTCGCGGGCGCCGCCGATCTGGCGCCGCTGGGAGGCCGCCCGAGGGATCGCGGCCATGGTCGACGCCCTGGCCATGTTCGCCGCCAATCCGATGTTGCCGGCCAAGGAAGCCAACACCGTGCTCGCGCGCCTGAAATTCATCCGCGAGGGGATAGGGATTCTCGACTGACGCCGGGTCGGCCTGGGGTCCGCTCAGGCGGCAACGGCCTTGCGCAACTCCGCCATCCACGCCCAGCGGGGATCAGGTCCGCCGAAGCCCGCGGACATGGTGTTGGCGACATAGGCCGCGGCCACGCCGCTCTCCGGATGGGCGAAAGCGATCCGGCCCCCTGCCCCGTCGTGACCGAACGATCCCGGGCCCATCCTGTCCGTCGCCTCGCTCGCGAGTTGGTAGCCCAGGCCGTAGCCGCCGCCCGGCAAGCCGAGGGCGACCAGCTTTCCCAAGTCGCCGGCCGGCGTCATCGCGCCGGTGCGCAGCGTCCGGGCTTTCTCGACCGTTTCAGGCTTCAGCAGCCTCACGCCATCGACCTCGCCAATCATGGCTGCGTACATCTTGGCCAAGGACGCGGCGTTGGTGATCCCGTTTCCCGCCGGCACCTCGGCCGCGCGTGTCGCCGGGTTGTTCATGTCCTCGATCAACTCGGCGGTATGCTGGGTGGAGAGCAGGGTGACCTTGGCCAGGCGGGTGCTCAGGTCGATGCCGATGCCCTCCAGGAGCTTGGCGATCATATCGGGCGCGAGGGCCTGGCCGGCGCTGAAGTGGGGCGCTACTCGCGCGTCCTGCTCCGGCGGCAGACCGATCCAGAAATCCAGGCCAAGCGGGCCGCTAATCTCTTCGGCCAGATGCCGCGAAACGCTCTTGCCCGTCACCTTGCGGACCAGGCCGTCGAGCAGCGAGCCAAAGGTGATCGGGTGGTAGTGACAGGAGGCGCCCGGTGTCCAGACCGGGGTCATGGCCACCAGCGCCGGCAGGTGACGATCCAGTTCGAGCATATCGTGCGCGACGAGCCCGCTTTCAGGATCGAGACCCGGCAAGCCGACCGAATGGCTCATCAGGTGCCAGACCCGTGCGTCGCCTTTACCGCCAGCCGCGAACTCCGGCCAGTAGTCGGTGACCTTGGCCTCGTAGTCGATCAGGCCGCGCTCGGCCAGGCGATGGACCACTGCCGCCGTCGCGCCCTTGGTGCAGGACATGATGATGGTGAGGGCGTTTTCGTCGTAGGGCCGGTCCTTGATCTTGTCCCGCCCGCCCCAGATGTCGACCACCTTCTGGCCGTGACGATAGATGCAGAGCTGGGCGCCGCCCTCATCCGCGGCCTGAGCCGACGCAAACGAGTCCCGGACGCCTTCGTAGCCGCGCGCGACAAATCCACCAACCGTCATGACTTCCTCCTATCCCTGCGTCTTGATACTGACGCGTCAGTCAACAGCACGAGACTACGTGCTTGTCGCCCTCAAAAACGGCCGCACGCTTTCTGGCGCTATCTGGACCGGCCCGAAACCGACGAGGCTTTCGAACATATGGCGCGCTTTTCACCCGGCGCATGGGTTAGGTCTGAAACCTCAGTTGATCTATCCGCCGCCGCGGCCTAAGGCGCGAAATATCGACATGACAGGACAGACGAATGCTCAAGGGTAAAGTCGCCTTGGTCACTGGATCCACCAGCGGCATCGGCCTCGCCATCGCCCGGGCCTACGCCCATGAAGGCGCCAATGTCGTCATCAACGGCTTTGGCGACGCCGAAGCGATTGAGGCCGAACGGGCCGGGATCGAGCGCGAGTTCGGGGTCAAGGCGATTTATTCGAACGCCGACATGAGCAAGGGCGACGAGATTGCCGCCATGGTCGCCTCCGCCGAGGCTGACCTTGGATCGGTGGACATCCTGGTCAACAACGCCGGCATCCAGTTCGTCTCGCCGATCGAGGAGTTTCCACCCGAGAAGTGGAACCAGATTATCAGCATCAACCTGTCGGCCGCCTTCTTCGCCATCCGCGCCGCGGTCCCGGGCATGAAGACCCGCAAGTGGGGCCGGATCATCAACACCGCCTCGGCCCACGCCCTGGTCGCCTCGCCGTTCAAGAGCGCCTATGTCTCGGCCAAGCACGGCATCGCCGGCCTGACCAAGACGGTGGCTCTGGAGACGGCGGCCTTCGGCGTCACCGCCAACGCCATCTGCCCCGGCTACGTCTGGACGCCTCTGGTCGAAAAGCAGATTCCGGACACCATGGAAGCGCGCCACATGACGCGCGAGCAGGTCATCAACGACGTGCTGCTGACGGCTCAGCCAACCAAACAGTTCGTCACCGTCGAGGAAATCGCGGCCCTGGCCGTCTACCTTGCTTCCGACAACGCCCGGTCGATCACTGGCTCGATCATCTCCATCGACGGCGGCTGGACGGCGGCATAGCTGTCGTGCGCCGACGTCCGGCTAGTCGCGCATGACCGTCGCAAGCGTCTGAGCCGCGCCGACGGGGTAGAGCATTCCGAGCCATTTGCCGACCGTAGTCGAAAACACCGCATTGTCCGCCAGGTCGCCGAACAGGGGCGCGATGCGCAGGAGCGGCATGGGGTCCGCCCCGCCTTCCCGCGCGCGCTCCCGGAGCAGGTCGGCAAGGGGATGGCGGACCTCGATCGGCGCGCCCGCCTCATCCTGGCCGCTCACCCGCCGCAGCCAGGCGGCAACGGCGAAGGCCAACAGGTCGATCGATTGGCCTTGCGCCAGGCGATCGCGGATCGGGTCGAGCAGATAGTTGAGCGCGGCGTCGGCGTTCACCCGGTCGACCGTGTCGCCGATGTTCGGGTTGGCGAAACGGTCGACGAGTTGAGCCTTGTAGGCGCCGATATCGACGCCGGGCACGGGCATCAGTGTCGGCCCCGTCTCGCGATCCATCAGCGCCGCCATATAGGCGCGGACCACCGGGTCACGCAGGGTCTCATCGATATAGACATAGCCCAGCAGCCGACCAGGGCCTGAGATGGCAAGGTGGCTGGCGTTGAGTAGGCGCAGCTTCATGAATTCGTAGGGGGCGACGTCGTCGACGAATTGGGCGCCGACCTGATCCCAGGCGGGGCGGCCATCCGCGAACCGGTCCTCGATTACCCACTGAGTGAAGGTTTCCGAGAAGACCGGCCACGCATCCTCGACGCCATAATCTTGCGCCAGATGGGCGATGTCGTCAGGCCGCGTGATCGGCGTGATCCGGTCGACCATGGTGCTGGGGAACCGGCCGTGATCAGCGATCCAAGTCGCCAGCGCGGGATCCTGCGCCTGGGCAAGATCGAGCACGGCGCGTTCGAGCACCTGGCCGTTGTGCTGGATGTTGTCGCAACTCATGGCCGTGAAGACCTTGCCGCCGCCGACCATACGTCGCCGGTAGGCTTCGACGATCAGCCCGATCGCGCTGGTCGGACGGCGGGGGTTCGCCAGGTCCGCCGCGATGGCGGAATGGTCCATATCCAGCCGCTTGGTGGCGCGGTTCAGGCAATAGCCATTTTCGGTGACGGTCAGGCTGACGATCCGCGTTTGCGGCTGGGCCATCGCCTCGAGCAGCGGCTCCGGGTTCTTCGCCGCATGGATGACGCTGGTCAGGGACCCGATGATCTGGGCGTTTTCGGTGCGGGCGTCCCGCTCGACCAGGGTGTAGAGCCAGTCCTGCGGCCCAAGCGCCTCGACGATCCTGGCGTCGCCGGGCAGAAGCCCCGCCCCGACGATGCCCCAGCCGAGACTTCGGCGGTCGAGGTTCATCAGCGCGTG